>Ga0206877_10060_pt1 | contig 35603 bp, 32 predicted proteins | sample Alteio_BWOrgCont_7_FD_152623 | JGI IMG/M metagenome (GOLD analysis project Ga0206877, IMG submission 152623) | Enriched cells from forest soil in Barre Woods Harvard Forest LTER site, Petersham, Massachusetts, United States -... | ecosystem: Environmental > Terrestrial > Soil > Temperate forest >...
CTGTTTTCGCCGGAGCAGATCGGCGACGCCGCACGCACCTATGGCCTGATTCCGGCTGCGAAGAAGGAACGCGTGCTGCCGCCGTCGTTCACGTATAACGGCAAGCCGTACCAATGGACGCGCGCGCTGCCCGACGATATCCGCGTACCGCTGTTCGACGCGTTCAAGGCGGGTCAATCGGTGAAGGACTTCATCGCGACGCCGAAGGACGCCGCTCGCTGCGCGGCAACGATTGCCCGCCTCGAACGTGAGACAGGCGCAGAGTATGCGCAGGCGTGGCTCGAAGAGTTGTCAGTGTCGCGCAGCCAGGTGGACGAGGCGGCAGGCAAACTGCCGGCCTGAGAACGCTGCCGTCATGACGACGCCGGATGAAGCTGCCATCCGGCGTTACGATCCGGCCGTCTCAGCGATGGTGATAGTCTATCTTTGCTTGACGACTGCGCCCGAACGACTTCCCAGTACTCAACATTGAGTCCCAGTCTCAACGTCATCAGGCGGCAAGGCCGGCCGAGGCCTTACGGCTTCGTGGCCGTATTGGAAGCGCCCGTTGCGGCGGATGCCTCAACCGCTGCCGATGCATGGTGCTTATGATTTTTGTGATGCTTGTGGTGATGCTTCACAGCGGACGCTGCCTCGGCCGGAGCGGCGCTCTGCTCCTGAGCGGGCGCGGCGACGGGTGCGGATGCCTGTGCAAACGCGCCGAGCGAAAACAACCCGGCGAGAGCGGCGATAGTGATCTGCTTGTTCATCGTTAGTCCTTCCTGAAAAAATCTCGGTTGAGGGTACGACCTGATAACGGTCGTGTGTTTAACGGCCTTCTGCGGAAGCCGTTGACTCACTCATGATTTAATCTGGAATCCTTGACGATTCTTTGCAACATTGCACGCGAGATAAGCTCACGATCCAATAATCGTGATCGCCCATGCAAAGGCACACCCTGCCGGCGCGCCAATCAGACGTCCAAGCGCGCTTGCCTTGGTGAAGTCGCCAATCTGGCATTCGACACCGCCCTTCAGAATTCCCTGATGACGCAGAAGCGGTTCGACGGTGCAAACGACGGTCGCGGCAAGCCATGCAACGCCTTCGCGGCCCAACAGATGGTCCGGATCGATGAGATTGGTTAGTTGAAGCACGAAGATCGAAACAGCGCTGAAGAGAAACGCGAACAGCAGTGATTTGATGAATTGATCGGAGTCGGCGAAGTTATCCATGGGAGTATCGGTCCAGATATATCGTGGTGAGCTCAGCGATTCGGACTTGCCCGTGGGACGGCGAACGACATATGCGTTCACGCCGTGGGCGTGCTAAACGACGCCGTGATTGCGATCGCTGAAGGGAGCATAAAAATATATCGGAAGCGAGCGCGGCAAACACTCGGACGATTCTCAAAGTGACGACACAAGAACCCGAGACGCGAGGCAATTGCTTCCGAATCAACCTTGCGCGGCTTCTGCGTCATCCAGCGCCATCCTGAACCCCACCACACCTGGATCTTCGGTGTGCGTCACCGTAAATCCACTCGCTCTGGCCAACGCGATCATCGGTCCGTTCTCGCGCAGCGCTTCGCCCACCAGCCAATGCGTGCCGCGCGAGCGCGCATAGGCGATGATCTTCTCCATCAGCAGTGTTCCGAGGTGCCGCCCCTTCTGATCGGAGCGAATCGCCACCGCGAATTCGGCGGTTTCGTTATCGGGATCCGCCACGGCGCGCACCACCCCTAACGTCCGCGTGAAGCCTTCCTCGCATGGAACCGTCGCGATCAAAGCCATTTCGCGGTCATAGTCAATCTGCGTCATGCGCGCGAGTTGCGAGTGATCGAAGCTGCCTACGGCGCCGAAGAAACGCAGACGCAGATCGTCGGGCGTCATCGCTTCGACGAAGTCGTGATGAGCCGCCTCGTCTTCGGGGCGAATGGGTCGTACAGTGATCTGCAGACCGTGCCAATCGAGCGTCTCCTCGTAGCGGCGCGGATACGGCATGATCGCGAGCCGGCTGCGCTTGGCGCCGAGCCGGATAGACGGCGCGATGACAGCGACGTGCTCGCGGAATACCCGCAGCACGAGCTTTAAGCCGACTATCTCGCGTACGTCGCATACCGCCTGTGAGAGCGCCGTGAACGCCGCCAGCACTGGTTCGGGCGCGGCAACCCGCGCGTACGGCGAGCGCATCACCATATCGCGCGCCAGCATGGGATTGAGCGGCGGCAAGCCGAAGACCCGCTCCGGCGCCGACACGCCATCCGCCAATGGCGTCGTGAAACGGAACACGGGACCAAAGTTATCGTCGTCGTGCAGTTCGACGTCGATGTCGACGATCTTGTCCTGCATCGCATCGAGCGGTTCAACATGCAACCCGAAGTGCGCGAGCAGATGTGCTGCGGGTTCCTTCGTCAACGTGTCCTCACCCGCAGCCAACGCCGCGCGCGCCTGCGCCTGAGCGGCGTCGGTCTCAGCGGGGATCTGCGCCGGCAGCCCTTCCGGCGTTTGCATCAACAGCTCGCGCCCCAGCCGGTAGTCGACCAGACGAGCGAACGCCCGGGCGAGGCGCTGCGGGGTCGTATGCACCGGAATGCCCTGCGCATGCAATGCATCGCGCGTCGCCGCGTCCACTCCGCCAAAGAAGCACGCCAGCAAACCGCGATACGCGAATCGCTGATTAGCGATCAGCGCCTGCGCGACCTCGCCGACCGGCGCGTTATGAGTCGACGCGTGAACCACGAACGCCGTCCCGGTCGCCCCTTGCTGCGCGAGAACCTGCAACGCCGTGCCGAAATGCTCGGCACGAGCGTCGTCGCCGAGAAGCAGCGGGTTGCCCGGGACCGCGCGCGGCAACGCCTTGGCGACCTCGTCCACGGTCTCCGCGGGCCACTGCGCAAGCGTGTCACCGGCCGCCGCGAACGCATCGCAGGCGAGCGTCGCGACGCCGCGGTCGCTGGTGATCAGCGTCGCCGTCGCGCCGGCCGCAACGCGGCCCACACCGAGCGTTTCGATCTCGTCGAGCAGATCGTCGAGCGAGTCGACGCGCACCATCCCCGCGCGGCGGAACGCAGCTGTGTACAAGCCATCGGCGGGATCGGCGCGTCCCGAACGCAGCGCCAGGACCGGCTTGTTGCGAGCCGCCGCCCGCGCCGCCGACATGAACTTGCGGGCCGCGCGGACCGTATCGAGTTCGAGCAGGATCGCGCGGGTACCTGGATCGCTCGCCAGGTAGTCGAGCACGTCGCCCGCATCCACATCCGCTTCGCCACCAAGCGCCACCGCGTGCGAAAAGCCCAGTCCACGCGCATACGCCCAGCCCAGCACGGCATTGGTCAGCGCATTGGATTGCGAGACCCACGCCACCCCTCCCGCCTTCACGAGGCGCGACGGCGCGCCCAGATGCGCCCGCAGTGCCGGCGACATCACCCCGAGACTGCCGGGTCCGACAATGCGCAGCAGATGCGGCCGCGCCGCCGACAGCGCGTGCCTGAGCGCGGTGCGGTCCTCGTCCGTGTGGACTTCCCCGACGATGATCGCGGCGCGCGTACCCAGACCGCCAAGTTTGTGGATGATGCCTGGCCACGTCGACGGCGGTGTACAGATCAGCGCCACCGTAGGAGCCTCCGGCAGGTCGCCGGCATCGGCCACGGCGGCGTGACCGTCGAGTGCGTCGTATTTCGGATTCACGGGCCACAAGGGGCCATCAAAACCGCCGCCCAGCAGGCTCGTCCACACCATCGCGCCCGTGCTGCGCGGCCGTCGTGAAGCGCCGATCACGGCAACGGATTTGGGTCGAAACAGCGCATCGAGATTGCGAACGGTCACGGGACACTCCGCGAGTCGAAAGAGGGTGCGTTCAGGAGCAACGCGCATCCCCTCAGGATAGGCGATGCCGGCACCGTTGTGCGGCGCTTCGGGTCAGGAAAGCGCACCGACGGCGCACACTGTCAGACGTGTTCCCAGGCGAGCGAATTTTGTTGCTTGTGCCCGCTCAAACACCATCCGAAATGCGACAATCCACGCCATGACAATCATTGCGGGCGGTAGGACCGCGCCAACCCGGCGCACCGCCGGACGACCAGAAAAACGGAAGGTGAAGTTATGCGGCGCTTGCCATCGCTGATTGCGTTGCGCTTCTTCGAGGAGACGGCACGTCATCTGAGTTTCAATCGCGCGGCGAGCGCCCTGTGCGTGACGCAGGGCGCTGTAAGCCGCCAGATCAAGATACTCGAGGAGTCGCTCGACGCGAAGCTGTTCGAGCGCGACCACAAGGGCATCCGCCTGACCGCGGCGGGCTTGCAGCTGCTGCCGTGCGTGTCGGAAGCGTTCGATACGATCGAGCGCGGCACGCGTCAGATCACCACCGCCAAAGGCCGGCGTCGCCTCGTGCTGTCAGTGCCGCCCACCTTCGCGACTCAATGGTTCTCGCCGCGACTTGGCTCGCTAGCGGTGGAACTGCCCGATGTGGAACTGTCCATCCGCACCGAGCCGACTGAGGATTGCCACTGCAACATCCGCTTTGGACGCGACGCACTGCCGGACGCGCATTCCGAGTTGCTGATGACGGAGCGCCATACGTTAGTGGGAGCGCCGCAGTTGCCCGGGCGCCCGCTCGACACGCTGCTCGCAACGATGCCCGCGCTGCATGTGCTGCACAACGAAACGCGGCTCGATTTGTGGCCGAACTGGCTTGCAACCGCAGGTATGCCGGCGCACCACGCTGAGAACGGCATCGAGTTTTCGAATCTGGAGCAGGCCATTCACGCCGCGCGCAAAGGCGTGGGACTGGCCATCGTCGACCGCAACATGATCGTCGAAGAACTGGCGGATGGAAGCCTGGCGCAGATCTCCGAGATCGAGGTCAGCGGCCCGTTTGGGTACTGGCTCGATATCGCGCATCGGCACGAGGCGCTCGAGCATGTGCAAGCGTTTGCCGGATGGTTACGGGAAGAGGTGTTGAAGATGGGGTGAGGAGGCAGAGCCGGCGATCGGAAAACCCTTCACTACGCTCGACACCTTATACTTTCGTTGCCGTCCATACAGCGGCAGTGGGGTTCGACGGCCGGATCTGTCCAGGACTGCCCGGAACCCTGTCCAAGGAAGCCAATCATGAATGAAAGCAAACCCCGTCTCCCGGAAGCGCTGGAAGCACCTGCCAGCGATCAGCTGCTCGACGGCATCCTCGCAAAGGCCGCCAACGCGGGGCAGCGCAACGCGGAACAGTTCGCCAAGCTCGCTGCGCTCGCCCGGGCCATCGAGCAATGCAATTCATCGCCGGCCGCGCGCGCAAAGATGCTGTTCCGCTTCGAAGAACTTGCCAGCAGCGCCGAGGCCGAGGCCAGGCTCGACGCAGAATTTTTCGAAGGATTGCGCGACGGGCAAGTCATGAAGCAGCAATTGCGTCGGGAACACGAGCAACGCGAAGAGCCTGCTCCCGAGGTCACGATTCTCGCGCCGTCTACGACGACGAAGCACTGAGGGCTGCGTTACATCGCCTTCTTGAATGGCGCGCCCGAATGCTCGCGCAATTCGTTGAAGACGATCTTCGGCCACGCCTTCTGCGCAACTTCGATCTCGGAGATGTGTGAGGCGAGATACGTCGGCGCGTTCGATGCATCGAGCGCAATCCGCGCCGCATACGCATCGGTGAAACGACGCAATTCAGCCGCGTCGTCGCAGGTCACCCAGCGCGACATCCGATAGCGCGCCGACGCCATCCGCACATCGACCTTGTACTCGGTCGACAGACGGTGCGACACCACTTCAAACTGAAGTTGGCCAACCGCGCCCAGAATCATCAAGCCGCCGCCCACCGGGCGAAACACCTGAATTGCGCCCTCTTCGCCGAGTTGCTTGAGCGCTTCGCCAAGTTGCTTGGCGCGCATCGGGTCCACCACTTCGACGGTCTGGAAAATTTCCGGCGCGAAGAACGGCAAGCCGACGAACTGCAGGGTTTCGCCTTCGGTCAGCGTATCGCCGAGGCTCAGTGTGCCATGATTCGGAATGCCAATAATGTCCCCGGGATACGCTTCGCTCACGGTCTCACGACGCTGCGACAGGAACGTCACCACGTTATTGGCGCGGAACGTCTTGTTCGAGCGCGTCACCTTCAGCGCCATACCGCGTTCGAAATGCCCCGAGCAGACGCGGATGAACGCCACACGGTCGCGGTGCGCCAGGTCCATGTTCGCCTGCACCTTGAACACGACACCGGTGAATTTCGGCTCATCCGGCTCGACCGAACGCTGCACCGCCATGCGTGCCGACGGCGGCGGCGCCAGATCGACCAGTGCGTCGAGAATTTCCTTCACGCCGAAGTTGTTGATCGCTGAACCGAACAACACAGGCGATTGCTGACCGGCGAGAAACTGCTCGCGATCGAAATCAGGCGAGGCGCCGGTGATCAGATCGATTTCTTCCTTCGCCTTGACCCAGGCATGACCGAAGCGGCGCTCGCCTTCTTCGTCGCTGAGCGCGTGGATTGTTTCGACCTCGCCGCCCGCCTTGTCCTGTCCGGCGCGGAACAGACGCACCTGATCGCGCTGCAGATCGTAGACACCCTGGAAGTCCTTGCCCATCCCGATCGGCCATGTAAACGGCACGGCGGCGACCCCCAGATGCTGTTCGATCTCGTCAAGCAGCTCGAGCGGCTCGCGCACTTCGCGGTCGAGCTTGTTGATGAAGGTGACGATCGGCGTCTTACGGCTGCGACAGACCTCGAGCAGCTTCAGCGTTTGTGCTTCGACACCGTTCGCGCCGTCGATCACCATCACGGCGGCATCGACCGCCGTCAGCACACGGTAGGTGTCTTCCGAGAAGTCCTCGTGGCCCGGGGTATCGAGCAGGTTGATGACGGCATCACCATACTCGAACTGCATCACCGAACTGGCTACGGAAATGCCGCGCTGCTTTTCGATCTCCATCCAGTCCGAAGTCGCGTAGCGATTGCTCTTGCGGCCCTTCACAGTGCCGGCAATCTGGATCGCGCCCGAAAACAGCAACAGCTTCTCGGTCAGCGTGGTCTTGCCCGCGTCCGGGTGGGAAATGACCGCGAACGTGCGGCGGCGTTTGAGTTCAGAGACTGACATCGGATCGGGCGGTCACAGATAGAGGTTCAAGCGGTATACGGGGCATCGCCGGCGCAGAACCGCGCAGGGAACGAATGATACACGTCATGGGAAACGACGTAGAGAAACGGGGGGCGACGACGGCGGCCGCAGCGGCAGTTTGCGGCGCGACGTGTCGGGACAACCACGCACGTCGACCGCCAATGTCCTGGCAGATAAGACACTGCGGTCTAAGAAACAGGTGAATCGAAAAACACAATGATCGCAAAAGGCTTAACGGCCCTGAAAACACGGCGGCGACTTGCAGATGAATCAGAGCTACATGCAATTACCGGAAGATGCAAGCAAATAACTTGTTTGCGAATTTTTACTACATCACCTAGGATTAATCGCGGTGATTGAAGGGCCTAACGACCACTAACCCCCATTGGTTCCTCGCCATGGGACCTTCGGAAAACCTGGAGGTATGTGTATGTCCGACGATAACAATCCGGCTTCCTCGACTAAACGTAGGGAATTTTTAAGAGGTGTCGCCACCGTTAGCATTGCGACGGGTTTCGGTGCAGGAGTGGGTGAGGCGTTGGCGCAAAGCCCCGCAGCGCCTAGGCCAACCGGAATTGGCTCAAAGCCGCCTACTAAAGCAACACGAGATGCCAATTCGGTTTACGCCAATCAGCTGGCATTTAACGATACGCAGGATTGTCAGGACGCCACGCGTGGACTGATTGCTACATTACCCGATCCTGGAATTATTCCCAGTTCTAAAGGGGGTGCCGCCTGGGATTTAGGCCAATTCTCATTTATTACAGGCGGACCAGAAAACAACGCACCAGATTCGGTTAATCCCAGCTTATGGCGAAACGCCAAGCTGAATATGAATCATGGATTATTTGAGGTCGTCGACGGTATCTGGCAGGTTCGCGGTTACGATTTATCGGTGATGAGTATTATTCGTGGCGATACCGGCTGGATCGTTATCGACCCGCTAATGACCGAAGATGCTGCCGTGGTTGTCTGGAAGCAGCTGGTTATTCCGCACCTGGGCGATCGCCCGATTACCCATATCATTTACACCCACAGTCACGCAGACCATTATGGCGGCGTTCGCGGTGTGGTCGACGAAGCGGATATCAAGGCCGGCAAGGTAAAGATCTACGCGCCGGCGGCTTTCACTGAAGCCGCGGTGGGCGAAAACGTGATTGCCGGCAACGCCATGAGCCGGCGAGCCGCCTACATGTACGGCAATCTGCTGCCGAGAAGCCCGACGGGCGTGGTGGACGGCGGGTTGGGCAAGACGACCTCCATCGGCGCAATCACGCTCATCGTGCCAACCGATTTCGCCAACTCGACGGGCCAGAAGCTGACTCTGGACGGTATCGACATGACCATCATCATGGCGCCGGAGTCCGAAGCGCCGTCAGAGTTCATGTTCTACATCCCGAAGTTCAAGGCCTTCTGCGCCTCGGAAGACGCCACCCACACGCTGCACAACCTCTATACGCTGCGTGGCGCGAAGGTTCGCGATGCATTGCTGTGGTCGAAGTACCTGCAGGCTGCCATCGATATGTTCGGCGGCGAAATGGAAGTCCTGTTCGCCTCGCACTACTGGCCGACCTGGGGCAACGAGCGCATCGTCGACTTCCTGCGGGCGCAACGGGACATGTACCGGTATCTGCATGACCAGACCATGCGTCTCGCCAATACCGGCCTGACCCCGCTGGAAATCGCCGACACCCTGCACCTGCCCGACAGCCTCGCCAGACACTGGTACTGTCGCAGCTATTACGGCACGGTCTTTCATGACCTGATCGCGCAGTACAACTTGCGGCTGGGGTTCTTTGACGGCGTGCCCGCCAACCTTCACCGGCTGCCGCCGGTCGACAACGGCAAGCGCTATGTCGAGTTCATGGGTGGCCCCGCAGCGGTGCTACAAAAGGCGCAGCACTACTACGACAAGGGCGACTACCGTTGGGTCGCCGAGGTGGTGAACCACGTGGTCTTTGCCGATCCAGACAACGTGGCCGCCAAGCACATGCTGGCCGACGCTTACGAGCAGATGGGCTATCAGGCCGAGTCGGCCAGTTGGCGCAACTTCTATCTGACCGGCGCAATGGAGCTGCGTAACGGCGTCCATAAGGTGCCGTTCGGCAGCTCGCAAAGCCCGGACACCATCAAGGCCATGCCTCTGGAGATGTTCCTCGACTACCAGGGTGTGCGCCTGAACGGAGCGCGCGCGGCTGGCAAGACGATCAGTTTCAATTTCGTCATGACCGACACGAATGAGAGTTATGTGGTCGGTGTCGAAAATTCCGCTCTGCATTATTCCAAAGGTAAAACTTCGGATACGGCGGATGCGTCAGTGACGATGACACGCACTGATCTCAACGAAGTAATGATGGGTAATACGTCAATGGAGAAACTGGTCATGGCTGGTAAAGCCAAGATTAGTGGGAGCGCACCGAAATTAGGTGAATTTGTCTCCTGGCTCGATAATTTCGACTTCTGGTTCAATATTGTCACACCGTAAAAACCGACTAGCCCTAAACACGGAATCAAGACGATGTGTGCAATCTGCGAGCTGAAGATTGAATTTAATATCGGGCATCCTCAGGCGCTCACGGTAGCCGTTGCGACGCGAGAAGCAATGGATACCGGAGCATTGCCGGAAACGCAGGCCGAGGGCGCGTTGAGCAATATGAAGCTGCGATTGGCGGCTATTGATGCGCTCAAGGGCCTGCAAGACCGGTTAGAAGCCGCTGTGCCGACTACGCAATTAATGGCACTCCCTGATTTCTATGTGCTTCTGATTGAAATCGGAACCTGGGGATTTTTCCATGCTACTGAGACTGGCTTCGACCCCGACATTCAGCCCGACCCACCCGACGTGACCTCGGAAAATCAGGCTGATCGCGATGTAGTGTTTGTTTCATCCGAAGCAACGATGCAGGCCATTATGAATGGGAAATTAAACATCGACACAGCGTTCGACGATAATCTGCTCATTCTGGATGCAAGCGAAACGCATACGAAACTACTACGATCCGTGCTTGATCGCGCGTTTCCCGTAGAAAGGGGCCGAGCAGTTAATTTCTAGAAAGGGTGCAATACCAAAGACTGTTTCTATTTTATCAGCATTGCTGTTACGGAATATGGCCGAACATTTAACGTTCGGCCATATTTTTTGGCCACGATGGATTTTGTCTGAAGCAATGCAACGCTATGCGCCGCTCGCCTCATTCAACGTCAGGTGCTTCGTTTCCGGCGCCCATGCGATCGACACCACCATGCCAATCAGGAGCACTACGGCTAGCGCCATCATGGTCGCGTGGAAACCCAGCTGTGCAATGCCCAGCGGTAGCAGAAACGTCCCCACCGCCGATCCGAGCCGGCTACAGGCAATGGCGAGACCCACACCACATGCCCGCACCTCAGTGGGAAAGCACTCCGGCGGAAACACGCCCACCAGATTCGAGAACGCCGACATGGTCAACGTGAAGATCGCGAACGCCACGATCATCGCAATCGTCGACGACTCCGGCAGCAGACTCAGCGCCACCAGCGACAGGCAAGTCACCGCGAACGAACCAATCAGAAACACGCGACGCGGCAGCGCGATGGTAAGCCAGATGCCGATCAGCGCGCCCAGCACGAGGAATCCATTCAGCAGAAGATCCGCTCCAGAGCCGTCGTTCAGATGGATCGCCTTGAGGATGGTCGGCAGGAATGTGTAGACCGCGAAATAAGGAATCACCAGGCACACGAAGAACGCGCAGTTGAAGAGCGTACGGCGAATCAGATCCTTTTTGAACAGGCGTGCGAATCCGCCCTGCACTTTGCTGTGATCGTCGGCACCGTTGCCGTCGAGCGTCACGTTCGGGCCGAAGTGTTTGAGCAGGACGGCCTTGGCCTCCGCAATACGCCCTTTGCCATGGAGCCAGCGCGGCGACTCCGGCGTACCCATACGCATTACCAGCACGATCAGCGCGGGAACACCCGCCGAAGCCAGCAACCAGCGCCACGCATCCGGTGAAGCGAGCGCGTACTGCATGCCGAGTACGTTCGCAACGACGTAGCCGACTGTCCACACCACACTGAACGAACCGAGCAGCGTCCCACGATGTTTGCGCGGCGAGAACTCGGCCAGAATCGCATGGCCAACCGCGAAGTCGCCGCCCATGCCAAACCCAATCAACACCCGCAACACGCACAACTGCGCCGGCGAGGCCACATAGAACTGCGCGAACGCGGCTGCCGTGATGATCAAAAAGCTCAACAGGAAAATTTTCTGGCGGCCCATGCGATCCGATAGCCACCCAAACACAAGACTGCCCAGAAAGATGCCCATCAGAGCGGAGCTGCCAATCATGCCCATCCAGAACGCGTCGAGCGGCATCTGGCGATTCAGCGAGGCAAGCGCATACCCAATCGTGCCGAGCGCGTAGCCTTCGGTGAAGTGCGCCCCAAAGGTCAGGCCAGCAATCTTGACGTGGAAGGCGTTCAGAGGAACGTCGTCGAGGGGAACACAATCATGTGCGGACGCGGTGTGGTTTGCACGCGGCGGCGTTGAGGCAAGATCAAGTGCACTTACCTGGATATCCTGAATACTCACGCTGTCTCCTCCTTGTTCGAGCAGCCGTGCGCAGCCAGCTTGTCGCCGGTCATCGCGCACGGTACTGCGTCATCCGCTTCGCGCATGCGCAACGCGAAGCGGACCGTTACAAATAATGCGACGATCAGCGACCAAGGCCGCCCATCATCATGTACTTCAACTCCATATACTCATCGAGACCATACTTCGAGCCTTCGCGGCCCAGGCCCGATTCCTTGACGCCGCCGAACGGCGCCACTTCCGTCGAGAGGATGCCTTCATTGACCGCCACCATGCCGCTTTCCAGGGCTTCGGCCACGCGCCACGCCCGGCCGAGATCGCGGGTGTAGAAGTACGCGGACAAGCCGAACGGCGTGTCGTTAGCCGCTGTGATCGCTTCTTCTTCCGTCTTGAAGCGGAAGCAGGCGGCGACAGGGCCGAAGGTTTCTTCGCCAGCAACCAGCATCGACTTCGCCGCGTCGATCAACACCGTCGGCTCGTAAAACGTGCCGCCGAGCGCGTGACGTTTCGCGCCTGTCAGCACCTTGGCACCCTTCTGCAAAGCATCCGCGACATGGCTTTCCACTTTCTTCAAGGCGGCTGCATTGATGAGCGGACCTTGTTCGACTTCGCCTTCGAGCGCATTGCCGACCCGCATCTTCTGTACGGCCTTCGTCAGCGCCTGGGTGAAAGCGTCGTAGACGCCGTCCTGCACGTAGAAGCGATTGACGCACACACAGGTCTGCCCAGTGTTGCGAAACTTTGAAGCCATCGCACCTTGCACGGCGGCTTCAATGTCCGCATCGTCGAACACGATGAACGGCGCGTTGCCGCCGAGCTCCAGCGAGAGCTTTTTCAGCGTATCCGCGGATTGCTTCGCGAGCAGCTTGCCTACCCGCGTGGAACCGGTGAACGACAGCTTGCGCACCACCGATGAGGCCGTCAGCGCCCCGCCAATCGCAACGGCATCGCCGGACACGATGTTGAACACGCCAGCGGGAACGCCGGCCTGTTCGGCCAGCACGGCCAAGGCGAAAGCGGAAAGCGGTGTCTCCTCGGACGGCTTGAGAACCATCGTGCAGCCAGCCGCCAGCGCCGGGCCCGCTTTACGCGTAATCATTGCGAGCGGAAAGTTCCACGGCGTAATCGCCGCGACGACGCCCACTGGCTCACGCGTCACGATGATCTTCGCTTTCGGATTCGGGCTCGGAATCACATCGCCGTAAGCGCGTTTCGCTTCTTCGGCGAACCACTCGAAAAAGCTCGCCGCATAACCCACCTCACCGCGCGCTTCAGCAAGCGGTTTGCCCTGTTCACGCGACATCAGTTCAGCGAGCGCATCGCGGTTCTCGAGCATCAACTCGCCCCAACGCTTCACCCGTGCGCCGCGTTCCTTTGCGGTCAACGCACGCCACGCAGGGAATGCACGTTCGGCGGCGGCAATCGCCTGAGCGGTTTCAGCAGCACCGCCTTTGGCCACGTTGGCAATCAGCTCGCCGGTAGCCGGATTCGACACGGCATAGGTCTCAGCGCCTTGATACCACTCGCCGTTGATGTAATGCCCGGTACGGAGAAAATCGCTCATGCTGCTTTTTCCAGAGTTTGGGCGAACGCCGCTTGCGCCGGCCGCGGCTCACGGGCGATGCGCTTACCTGCCGTGTAATCGTTGATGAGATCGCAAGGCGTGTAGTTGCGTTCGAGTTCGAAGAGTTCGTCGGCGGAGAGCTTGGTGTCGAGTGCGGCGAGCGCGCTATCGAATTGCGCCGGCGTATCCGCGCCGACCAGCATGCTTGCCACGCCGCCATGATTCAGCACCCACGCCTGCGCGACCTGCGCGGCGGACACGCCACGCGCTGCGGCCACTCGCGCTACGGATGCGGCAATCTCACGCGAGGCCGTATCGCCGTACATTTGCGCGGTAAAGAAGTCGGTCTGATTGCGCGTCGAATTCGGATCGCTCGTCAGCAGACCACGGGCCAACGGACTAAACACCGAGACACCCACGCCCTGATCGTCGCAATACGGAATCATCTCGCGCTCTTCCTCGCGATAGGCCAGATTCAGTTGCAACTGCATGTTGATCGGCTTGTGCCAGCCGTTGCGTTCGCATACCTGCATGATCTTGGCGAACTGCCATGTGTACATCGTCGATACGCCGATATAGCGCGTCTTGCCGGCACGCACGATATCGTTCAGCGCCCCCATCGTTTCTTCGACCGGTGTGTTGACGTCGAAGAAGTGCAGCATGTAGATATCGACGTATTCCATGCCCAGACGCTTCAGCGAGCCGTCGATGCCGTCCATGATGTGCTTGCGCGAATGGCCGCCGGCGTTCTGATACGTGCCCATGTCGTAGCCGACCTTGGTGGTCACCACGATCTCTTCGCGCCGCGCGATGCGCTTGAGAATGCGGCCCACGACTTCTTCACCGACACCCGTCGAATAAAAGTCCGCGAGATCGATGAAGTTGACGCCGGCTTCGAGCGCGTGGCGCACGATCGGCTCGCTTTGCGCTTCGTCGAAAATCCAGGGCTTCCAGTCGGGCGTGCCCATGTTCATCGTGCCGAGGCATAGGCGCGACACTTTCAGGCCCGATTGGCCGAGGCGAATGTATTCCATTTTGTTTGTCTCCTGATGGCGGCGGCGCTCGTGTGGCGCGAGCGGCGGCGCGCCAGTTAGCGTTTTTAGCGTTGCTTCGGCGTATAGAACGGGTTCGACACTTCGCGCGCGGCGGCAAATACTTCGTCGCGATGCGGCAGACCCTTCATTGCAGCGAGGATCGCGTTCTTGCAGGCGCGGTAGTTGGTCTCGAACACGGCGTCGAGATCGTCGGTCTTCGGGTTGACCCAGTTCGCCGACACGACAACCCAATCGTTTTCCGCTTCCGGTGGCAGCGTGCCGTTCTCGAGCGATTCAGCCACGGCCTTGGCGATACCCGCTTGCGAAGCACCCCAGGTGGCGTTGCCATGGAAGTCGCCGTCGATCTGCGCCTTGTTCACATATAACGTGAGCGGCTTGGTCGGGATACCCGGACGGGCGATGACGACGAACGGCGCGTGACCCGCAGACGGCGTCGACAGCGCGGTGGCGAACGCCTGGCCTGCCGGGCCATTACGCGGGCCGACCAGAACGTTGATGTGCGCGAGATTCACGCCCGGGCCTTCGAAGCCCTCGCCGATAAAAAGTTGCTTTTCTGTCGTTACGCTCATGTCTGTTCCCATCAAGGGTTAGGTGGATGAGCGGATTGTGCTATTCGAGATGAGCGACCATGAATCGATGTTTTTTGATCTGGGGTATGAGACGCGCTCAACTCCGGGTATACCTGCCCGCTGGCCAGACGTGAGCCGACGTGTATCGCCCGTTACGCTGCTAGACAGACTGCAATTTACGCGCGGTCTCGTGGCGCGTCGTCAAGGTCCCGACATTCTTCCCCATTCCTTAAGGTGAGAGTTTTCGGGACCTGCACAGCAAACCGCAAAAAGACCGCTCGAGGTGACGGCCAACCTCATTGCGCATGCACCGAACGTTTTGGATGTGGGAGTAGTTCGAAACGAAGTGAGGAGAGCAAAAGAGCACGTCGCACACCGTCCATTCGCCGCAGCAAGTGCGATGGATAAATCGCGCAAAGCCTTGTCAGATAAGGCGTTCCGACTTCACAACGACAGCGTCGACGCAAACGTCACCTCGATCGAGGCTTGCGCAATCGCACCGCGAGCATTAGACAAAAACGGCTCGCAAAAGCCCACGGCAGCGAAACGCAAAATGCAGTCATCCGCGGAATCAGTGGCTGCGACGAAACGCAAAGGTGAGAGTTTTCGGGACCACCGCGGCGGTGCGAAAAATTCTCACCGCAGCATCACTTCACTCGGAGATCAGGAAGCGTTCGCGATTCTTGCCCGCCAGCCAGGCCGGCGAACGCCCACGGCCACTCCAGGTTTCGCCGGTCTTCGGATTGCGGTACTTCGGTGGTAAAGGGGCCTTTTTCGGCGTTGAACGTTTGCTCGAAAAGCCAAGTTCCTCGCCGGTAATGCCGTATTCCACAATCTTCTGCTTGATATCAGCAATCGCCTGCTCAATTTCTTTTTCGCGAGCAACCGCGACTTCCTTATGAAGTTTTTCGAGCTGCGCAGTCAATTGTTTGTAAGTGGCCATGAAGAATCGCCTCCAGTCGGTTGGATAACTGCAGTGTGACCCTATCAGACCTAAAAAGTGCCGGGTAGCATCACCTGTCCGTTTTCGGATTAGATACTTGTGAAACGTATCCTGAGTCAGCAACGCGGCAATCACCCGAGCGCCATCCGGCATGAATGATACGTAACGTTAAGTCATTGTCAGCAACGACGTTACCGCACATTGGCTGACGCGAGCGCTAATCCTTCTCGCGCCTCGAGCGCGCTCAGTGCCACATGGAGCCGTCTGACCCGGCTCGCCAGCGACGGCACCAATGCCGCGTCCGATACCGACTTGAGCCGGTTGCGCCAATACGATAGCGGAATACGGTCAGCGGCGGAAATCCGCGTAATCACGTGTTCGAGATGCCGAATGTCTTTTTCTAATTGATGGTGATTCATTACGTCTCCCCCGATATTCCCAGGTACTATCCGACCTTAAAGCATGAAGCGTGCCGTCGAGACCTATCGTTAAGGCAACGAGGCAATAGATCGTAAGGAAAAGAGGAATAGCGGCGATAACGTCGCTTATGTATTCCTGATTCTTCGGGGGAAAGCATTCATGGATTCGCAAAGCGCTCATGGCATCGCATCCTGAACGCCGCGGTATAGGGAATTAAGCCGAGGTCAATACGATCGCTTTGCGCGCCGCATTTATGAAGCGCAGTGGGTGGCCCGGATCGACGCGCGGCAAAAAGAAACGCTCCGGCCTGGGCGCCGCCTGAGCCGCTTACACCGCGCCTGCCGCTGCACTTCGCCCGGCATCTTCCGGGCGAACTACTCGCTACTGGACGCCCGACTTCGCAGGACACGCGTAAATCAGGCTGTGCGTGCCCTCGTCATTCGACTGACGCACCACGTCGAACTGGCCGCCGCAACTGGCGCGCGCCTGCTGCGTACACGAATCGGAGCCCTCCGGACACTGGACCAGCGTAGTGGGCCGGCCGTCAGGCAGGAACAGCGGCGGGCTGCTGCTGCAACCGGCCAGCGCCGCAAGCAAGGCGAGCCCGGAAGCCGCGCCAAGCGCCGCTCGTTTCACGCGGATTAAATGTTCCATTCGAGCAGAAAGTGAGTAGCTGCGTTTCATTGAGAACCCCGGTCCCTTTCTAATTCTTTGACCCAGCGATTGTGCCATGCGCACGCTGCACTGCGTCACTTGGGAGCCGTGTCTTCGTCGACATGGCCATTCGCCGGATCGTCAGGCGCAGCAAGCGTCTTGTAGGGAAGCGGCCCGTGGGCATCCGTGCCGATACGCATGAAAACCTGCTCGACGTCGGGAATTGCTTCGAGCTCCTGTTGCAGCGCGTGACGATCGAACGAGCGCGGCGCGCAGCCGTCAACGTAGACAAAGCGACGCTGCACCATGATCCAGATACTCGTGCCGTCGAACGCGTGGGGATCCGTGAAATGCGCGTGAATCGCGTCGGCGATCGGTGCGTCGTACAGGTACGAGTTCGGCTTCGAACATTTATGTGCAAGCCAGCAGGTTGTCCCGCGCTCGACCCGGTAGTGCGCATCGCTTTCCATCTGCGCGTGCGTCATCATCGGCCCGAGCGGCACCGGACAATCGGCAAAGCCCTGCGAGAGGGTGAAGAACGGATCGTTGTACCAGTTCTTGAGGTCGCTCTGCTGCGCATGCAGCGAAATGCCAAACAGGAATAGCAATGTAGCGACAGGCCAGGTCTTCATCGCACCTCCCGAGTGCTTCGAGATCGCACTAGCGCTCATATTGCGCAATTCCCGCATGTTGCCGGGCCGCGCGCGCGGACACAAGAGAAGTGACGCGTCCTGGTCCTCCATTGAGACGATTCGGTACAATCGGTCGCATCGGTACAAGTAGAACAACCCAGCTTTCGGAGACTCAATGTCCTTTGTCATCGTCCTCGCCGCCCTGGCGTTCCTGATGCTCGCCGCATATCGCGGCTACAGCGTGATTCTCGTCGCGCCAATCGCCGCCCTCGGCGCCGTCCTGCTGACCGATCCATCGGCGGTCGCGCCGGTGTTTTCCGGCATCTTTATGGACAAGATGGTCGGCTTCGTGAAGCTGTACTTCCCCGTCTTCATGCTCGGTGCGGTGTTCGGCAAAGTCATCGAACTGTCGGGCTTCTCCGAGTCGATCGTCGCCGCCGCGATCCGCTATATCGGCCGTTCGCGCGCCAATGCGGTGATCGTCGCGGTCTGCGCGCTGCTCACCTACGGCGGCGTCTCGCTGTTTGTCGTCGTGTTCGCGGTGTATCCGTTCGCGGCCGAACTCTATCGCCAGAGCAATATTCCGAAGCGCCTGATGCCGGGGGCGATCGCACTGGGCGCATTCTCCTTCACGATGGATTCGCTGCCGGGCACTCCGCAAATCCAGAACATCATCCCGACCACCTTCTTCAAGACGACCTCGTGGGCCGCCCCGGTGCTCGGCACGATCGGCTCGGTGTTCATCATCGTCGTCGGGCTGACCTATCTGGAATGGCGCCGGCGTGCTGCGATGGCGAAGGGCGAGGGCTATGGCACGTCGCTCGTCAATGAGCCGGAACGCGTCGAATCGAAACAACTGCCGAATCCGCTGCTGGCCGTGGCGCCACTCGTGCTGGTAGGTGTGGCGAACTTCGCGCTCACCAAGCTGATCCCGGACTGGTACGGCGCGTCATATACGATTGCGCCGGAAGTGCTGCCCGGCATTCATGCGCCAGTCACGACATCGATCAAGGCCGTCGTCGGGATCTGGGCTGTGGAAGGCGCGTTGCTGCTAGGCATCGTGATGGTCATGCTGACCGCGTTTCCCCGCATGCGCGAACGCTTCGCCTCCGGCACCAAGGCAGCCGTCGCGGGCGCGCTGCTTGCCTCGCTCAACACGGCGTCCGAATATGGCTTTGGCGGCGTGATCGCGGCGTTGCCCGGCTTTCTGGTCGTAAGCGATTTGCTCAAGAGCATTCCGAACCCGCTCGTCAATGCCGCGGTGTCGGTCAGCTCACTCGCGGGGATTACCGGTTCGGCATCGGGCGGTATGAGCATCGCGCTCGCCGCCATGTCGGATACCTTCATCAGCGCGGCGAACGCGGCGCATATTCCGATGGAAGTACTGCACCGAGTGGTGGCGATGGCGAGCGGCGGGATGGATACGCTGCCGCACAACGGCGCGGTGATCACGCTGCTGGCCGTCACGGGATTGACGCATCGCGAGTCGTACCGCGAGATTTTCGCGGTGACGATCATCAAGACCCTGGCGGTGTTCTTTGTGATCGCGGTGTACTACACCACGGGGCTAGTTTGAGTAGTCTCAAGCGATCCTCATTCGCCAATCTTCATACGTCATAGATCGCCTCCAGATAAGCCGCCTCCATCTTCAACCTCGACATATGCCACGCCCAGCGCTCCGCACCCTCCCGGATGTCGAGCAACGCTGCGGCGTGGCAAGCATGACCGTTCATACAAGGTTCCGGCACATCGCCTTCCTCCAGCAGACGAAAGGTCTTGCCGTACGCTGGTGGAAAACGGCGCTCAATCGTGAGTTTCTGCCGCGAGGTCATCACGAGAATAAAAGTCGCCGCATCGATCATCCACGGGGTGACGGCGTGAGCACGGTGATGTCGAATATCGAGGCCCTCGGAGTCCATCAAATCCACGGCCTCGCCGTTCGGCGACGCTCCCTCCACGACAAACAACCCTCCGGACAGCACCCGCGTACCCGGTAGCGCGCGGGTAAGCAGCCCCTGCGCCATCGGGCCACAGCAGACATTGGCTGTGCAGATCACAAGAATGGTATTCATCAGGCCAGTCAAACTCCAGAAGGACGATTAGCTTGCTGAAGATGTCGATGCGGCTGCTGCGTCCTGCGTTCAGGTACTGCTTCCGGTTCCACCCGTCGGCGTCGTACCGCCGCTAGCGCCTTTACCCACCGCTGCACCTGCCGCCGTCACCGACGCCACCAGGGTGGCGGACGGAGATCCGTCGCTATTGATTGCGCCTGCAGCCTGCAAAGCATCGAGCTCCGAGTCGATACCCGGCTGACCCGGTGTGAACGACGCCGTCAAAAACGATGTAGTCGAGAGCGAAATGCCATACGTTTGCTCAAGTATCTGCACAACCGCAGTTTCCGCGCTTGCGATCAAAGCGCTGTTGGTCAACGCACCCTGAAACGACGAATTGCTCGAAATACCGGCGAGTAACGCCGATAACGTCGTGCCTTGCTCCGCCGCAATGTAGTCGAGGAGCAATTCGGTCAACGGCGTCACGTTGAATGTCCCGGCCCCCGAAGCAAACGAGTCAACCGTCACAGCGCCGCTGGATGCGGTAATCGCGCAAGGTCCGTCAAAGCTGAAAGTCACGGAATATGCACCATTCGCGTCCGTGGTGGTGTTTCCCGAACCGTTCTTGCACGTCAGCTTGACCGTTGCATTGGCCAACGCAGCGCCGATCGCTGCCGTGCCGCCAACCGTGCCCGACGGAGGGTTCCCGCTAGATCCTCCACCGCCGCACGCCACGATCGTACTGGTTAGGAAAGCTACAGACCCGAACTGCAACGTGCGCCGCATTGAAGCGTTAAGAAGTTTCATTCATTCTCTCCAGGAAAAGGTAATGCATAATTGACAGAACTAGGTTCTTGGTCTGCTGTTTCGTGTCGGGGATCATCAGCCGTGCCGGGAGCGCACCGTAAGCGCACTGTCTCTGACACGCTCGCAGCCGGGCTTGGCCCGCCGGGTTCGTGTGCCCCTTCGGCGGGTTGCGCGTAACGCAGATAGGCGTCACGCATGCGGTAAAGCTGTGTCGAGAAGTACTCGCCGCTAAAGCGGCCTTGATTCAGCAGATACTGTTGCGCGCCATAAGCGAACGTGACGTTCTCAGCCGCATTGCCTGGCAGATAATTGGTGGAACCTGCACGCGTGCGGAAGTCGAGCCCAAAGCTCTCGTCGCCATACAACTGCGTGATGCCAGGTTTCATGCCTTGACGCGGAGTCAGCGGGAAACTCACGGTGGCGCCGACAAAGCTGCCAAGGCCGCTATGCTCTGCGTGGACACTGAACGAGACGTCGTCGAACCAGCGCGTAAACGTGACCAACGGCCCCTTGTCCCCGCCTACATAGCGCGCCACGCCCGCCTCAACCCAGACGTTCCAGTCCGGTTCGACCCAGCGATACGTCAGCACCGCATTCTTCTCGGTTGGAACGGTGTCGTTACCAGGTTCGTGATGCAGGCCCGCGAGCAGCAAACGAACGACGTCCGGGCGGCCGGGTACAAACGCCGTTGTTTCGTTCTCCACACCTACGTAATCGAAATCGAACTTCCCGATCGCCGCGACGTTGAATACGCCCGGCACTATCCAGAAGCTTTGAGCCAAAGCTGCCGATGCGAGACCGCCGCGCAGGCGGTAATCGCTATAGACATGACCCTTATCCAGGTTCTCGCTGTTGAAGAGCGGCGCAATGACGCTCGCGTACAGTTCAGCGCCTCGCCAGAGAGGAACGAACCCCTGCACGTTGGCCCCGACCGAATAATCGAAGTTGCCGTACTCGGTGCCGTACAGATATCGCGTCACGGGCAAGATCTGGATGCGACTCAGACCGTGCGGACTCTCGTTGCCGGACCACGCCACTGCGGAGGAGTTGTAGGTCGGGTGCATGCTCATCGTGAGCGTCGCCCCCGCGGCGGAAGCTGGACCACCGGCCATAAACCGGGCATAGGCGTCGCGGTCGACACTCACCTCGCCCAGCGGCTGATCAGCCTTCTTGATGATGACGCGGATGCGCTGGATGTCGCGTGGCGCGCTGGAACTGGCAACTCCGAGGACAATCCCTAGCGCATCCGCCTCGTTCTGGTTGTAACGGTGATTTTCGTACTCGACAATCAGGTCGCGTCCAGCGACCCCGACACGCACGCGTTCGAGCCCTGCCGCGATCAGCCGCTGTTTGATCATGTCCAGCGCATTCGCATCGAGCGCGTCGGGCAAGCTGGGCGAAGCCGACGTCCCGGCCGTCGCGGCGTCTTCAGCAACGAGGAGCCCCGGCGATGCGAGTTCAGGTACATAGTTGATCGGAGTGGTGTCGAGAGGACTGGCTGGGGTCGTTGACGCCAGAATCGGTGGCAGGCCGGTGAGCATCCTGGTGTGAGGTGTCTCTGCCTGACCCGCGTCGGCGTTGGCGTTGGCGTTGGCGTTTACATCGATCGGAGCCGCCGTCGACTCGTCACACAAGCCACTGTGGCAACGCGGCGCATCGAAACGCTTGCCCAACGGAATCTGGATAGCAATCGATACCGAAGTTCTTGGCGTTACACCATCAGTACTCCGCATCGAACGCATGACCGTGCCGACGATGCTCGCATCGGCGAGCCAGCGGATCTCCGGCGAGTGATAGCGTACACCGGCATACGGGGTCTTCGAGTCGTCTTCGGCAAGCAGCGAGAGCCCCGTGTGCCATACCGACAGCTCCGCGCCGCCGAACAGGCCATCGAGCCGGTCACCCTGGCCATAGCCGAGTGTGAGCGTAGCGGGACCGAGTTCCTGAGAAACGACGCCGTATTTCGAGCGGAAAAAATGCGTCTGGCCACCGACGTCCGTCATGCCAAACGCAATGGCCGGCTGATACTGGAAGAACTGAGGTACTTCCACCTTCAGATCGCCCATCAGATGCCGTAGAACGAAATGGTCGGCGCCGGAAAACGGCGCATGCACGTCACCCGGATAATTCGCGAGGCCACCGGAGACTTCGACATAAGGCAATAGCCCGACGGCGCCCCAGTAGACCTGGCTGCCCGTCGCCACATTTCTGTAGCGCGGGTCGATATAGTTGTTGTATTGAGCTTCGACAGTGCCCGTAGGCAAGACAAAACCGTATGGAATCACCAGTCCGCCGCTTTGGCCTAGCGCGTTGAGCGTCGGGTCTGCCGACCAGGCGGCTGTCGAAAACGCCAATGCTGCGCCAAGCGCAATGGTCTTAGGCCCCCGAGTGACTGCAGGTAGAGCGCACAATCGTTTAAGCATGGTTTTAGTCGTGGCGCTCATGGGCGCTTTTCTATGAATGGAACGGTAGGAAAAATGGCAGGCAGCCCGCGCTGTCATCAAACCCCGGTCGACATGGCGAGCATCAACGCAATCAACGCTGGCGTTTACCCCTCGCCTGGCGTCTTGCAGAAGGGCGTACCGCCCCTCCTCACTTCCCCGTTGCCGAGCCGCACCTTCAAGAGGTCGTCCATCGCCGTTCCTGTTTTTTATTGGTGGTGCTTGTGCACCGCGTCATTCGAGAGCAACTAATGTGCCAAAAAATACATAGGCGACACCGCGCGTCGTTTGGTGGACGAACGCGCGTCAGTGCCATGCCCTGAGGAAAGAGCCGGCTCTTTAGACGCGGCGTGGCGATGCGAACGAGTTCGAAACGGGTCGTGCATTACGTAACGTTCCCCGTTACAGGCGGTAACACGCAGGGAACATGACTTCACTCCGTGAGTGCTTCCACCAGCCTCGCGCGGGATCCGCTGTCGATGATGTTGTCGTAACCATCGCCGACGTCGTTGGCATAGATCTCGCTGAACCCGTTCACCGGCTCGCTATCTGCCGGCAGTCCCCGCCACCGCATTTAGCATTGCCTCTTTTCAGAAAGGCTAAACGTTGAACATCGCTTTTATGATCGTCGCGCACCACCAGTTCGCTCACCTCGATCGACTGTTAGGCACACTAAAAACTCGCGATTCGACTTGCTATCTGCACGTTGACGCCAAAGTTGCAACGCTCCCGCACCTGCGCAACGATGCGGTACTAACCGCTAAAAGATTTGACGTGCAATGGGCGGGCTTCTCACAGGTCGAAGCGACCCTGGAACTGATGCGCACCGCTGCAAAGTGTGAAGCGCACGACTATTTCATTCTCCTTAGCGGTGCCGACTACCCACTCAGGCCGATTTCGGAACTCGCGGCGTTTTTGTCGAAGCATCAACAAGACTGCATCAACCTGACGGAGTTTGGGCGCCTGGGAAAATCGATCGATCGCGTGGTGATTCCGTATCTCGAACGAGGCGGTGGACGCAACGCAGGACTTGGCGCCTCGATGAGCCGCTACGCCAATCTTTTCTTCCGACTCGCGAACCGGCTTGTAGGAGCGCGCCGCAAACTGCCATGGGGCTTCGAGGAACCCGACTTTCTGGCGGGTTCGTCCTGGTTCGCACTGAAGAAAAGCACCGTCACGGCGATCCTGAACTTCATCGACCAACGGCCGGACTTTGTCCGCTATTGCGCGCGCACCAGCTTTGCTGATGAGTTTTTCTTTCAAACCATCTTGCGCCAGTGCGGCCTGGACAAAAACTGCCGCCCTAACCTGCACTACACGGACTGGGATAAAGCTGCTCCACCCTATCCAGCGGAACTGACCGGGATACATCTCGAAGATCTGGTGCGAGGGTTCGTTCGCGAGGACGGGTATGGTCCACAACGACCTGCGTTCTTTGCCCGAAAATTCGGACCGCGGTCCAGCGCATTACTGGAGCTTCTCGACGTGCAACTGGCGGCGCAGGCCCTCGCTGCTGCAGAGATCTGATCCGGTCAAGCCTGGCCGTAGCCGCGCCAACTGTCTCCCGGCCGGACTCAGCTTGTCGCTACTACACTCCGTGGTCATCGCCGCGATTCGAAGATGAAAAACCGGTGATACGGATTGTCGTGCACGCGATAGGTCTTGCTGAGACCGCAAATCTTCGAGAAATCGGCAACGATTTTCTCTAGCGAATAATCGCGCTTGTTGACTTCCCAATAGTGCTCACCATCGAATTCATGCGCCCGTGGAGCCGAAAACGGCTTGGGAAGCAAAAAGTTGATGATCCCAACCTTCGGAAGCTGAAAGGAATAAGGCCAGACTGCTTTGGAGTCCGGAAGACTGATCACGACATTCTTGCGGGTGACGCGTACCATTTCTCGGAATGCGGCCAGTGCATCCGTGTAAGGCAGATGTTCGAGCATCTGGAAGGCGCAGACGGCGTCGTACGTCTTGTCCGCGAAGGGCAGCGCTGTTGCCGAACCGACGTAGTCAGGCATGAGCTCCGGATCGAGATCGACGGTCTCGACTTTCAGACCAAAAGCAGACGCGGTGTTTTTGAATACTCCGGTTCCAGGCCCGATCTCGAGTACATATTCTGGGGCGAGCTTGACTATTTCATCAAGTTGATGCCATACGCTGCTCCAGCGCCTCTTATCCATGTATTGGCCAAAAGCATAGTGTGAGCGGCTAACCTGTTTCATTGATCCTCGCTGTTTTTATTCATGTCAGGTCCGCTGCAGGATGCCGAACTTTGACGCCAGCGAATGAGGGTAACGAACCATCTTCTTCGCGAGCGCTCTTAGCAGCCCCTTCGCCGTGGCGTTATGCAGCAACCCATCTGGATGACAATATTTCCTCAACACGTCCAGCTGAATGGACTCTTGCACTGTCAACTGCGCAAAGAACGCATCCATCTGTACACCTGCTGTGTGCCGCCCATACCCCGATCCTTTCGGATGCAGGATCGTGATCGACAGGTCGCGCAGCACCAGCAGGTTGTTAGCCATCGAGTAAGCGATAGCTGCCCATTCGACGCCCCAACCCATATTGTTGACGTCGTAGGCAAGTTCGCTCAAACGGCGGACCACAGACTCCGACATACTCCAAACCACCCCATCCGTATTGGCGACCGCAACCGTTTCGGCGCTATCGACGCGCCTGATTGAAACCCGCTCCGTCCCCCACGCATTAAAGTCGACGTTCGGTGCCCATACACCGACGTTGGGCTGCGTCCGGTATGTCTTTCGACATTTCTCAACTACGGCCCCCCAATCGCGGGAGCTGGCATCCGCCTGGATTTGCAGCATCACCCCGGAGGTATGCCGACGAAGACATTCCTCGAACTTCTTTCCATAAAACCATTCGTTTGGGACTTGAATCCAATGTCCCTTTCCGGTTTCGATCGAATCGTCTTCGTTTGAGTAAATCACCGTTACATCGTCGGCAAATTCAAACACCGCATCGGCTATGTCACTTGCGCGGCGCTGCATCCCTTTCCAGCTGATGATGAATGCATGAACCCTCACGTGAGGGTTGTCGTGGCCGGCGATTTTTTTCATATCAAGTAACCAGATGAGCGTAGTGATAGCGAACCGATCCTCATCGACACTGCACATAGCAGTGCTCACGGCGCCGGTGGGGAACGTAACCACTAAAGCTATAAGCGTGCCAGTAGCCGCGCTCGCGGCAGCGCTGGACGAATGGCAGGAACCCTTGACTCAGAAGCGTGGTGTACCCGTAACATCGCGGGATGTTACGTCCGGGCTATCAAGACATAGGCTAAAACGGCAACACAAAGCATCGTCCTGGAGACTCAATTCCGATGGCACGCTTCTCGCTTAATCGTGATTGATCACGCGACCTCGCATTTCAGATATCCATCGTGCCCGCCAATCGCATGGGGCGACGAGGCGCAAAATAACTATCGAAATTTCGGGGAATCACGCCTGCCATGCAAACAAGCCGACCCATGCCGTTGGTGAGCGTCTATATACCCACCAAAAATCGGATTGAGCTCTTAAAGCGCGCCATCGATTCCGTTCTAAGCCAGTCGTATCCCACCATCGAAATCGTGGTGGTGGATGACAACTCGACCGACGGTACTCGCGACTACCTGGAGGCGCTAAGCAAAACATCGCGCGTACTACCTGTTTTCATGCCGGTTAGCATAGGGGCTTGCATTGCCAGGAACCTGGCCATCAAGGCGGCAAGTGGACACTTTGTGACAGGCCTCGATGACGATGACTATTTCGAACCGGACCGGATACAGACTTTCGTTCAAAGATGGCACGCGCTGAGCGGCGCGGAGGCCCGCATCGCAGGCCTATTCGACGGCATTCAGGTTCTTCGGACAAGCCGCCTGGATCGAACCGCATCGCCCCAACGAGCTGACCGCGACCAGCTCAAGATTCACAACGCCGTTGGAAATCAGGCCTTTGCGCCACGCGACCATCTGATCGGCGCGGGTCTCTTCGACAGTTCGATGCCATGCTGGCAAGACTGGGATCTGTGGCTACGCATGGCAAAAATGTATGGGCAGTTCATCAACTGCGGCAATTCATCTTATGTGCTGGATTTGAAAAGCACATCGGATCGAATCTCTACGCAACCCGGCTTCGTTATCCGTTATGGACTCAAGCGCTTCAGGATGAAACACGGACCGTACTCCTTGAGAGAAAGTGCCCGCATCCTCGGCGCGCTTTGCGACTACCCACAAGTGAAGCTCTCCGTTTGGGAACTCGCCCTGCTAGCCGGTTCGTTCCAGTTGCCCGCGCTGGCGCGCAAGCTTGCCCAACTTCTGCTCCCGCAATCCTTCTACTCGCGACTGCGCAATCGTTACGCCGCTGTCTCCGCCCGGACCGCCGACACGCTTGGCAGCTAGTGGATTCTCAGACCAGGGCATTGAACCGCGCCTTCCAAACATCGAGCCACACGGGGCAGAACCAGGAATGTCGAACGTCAACTACGAAATTCGAAAAAGCGTTGCAGTCAACTTCGTCGGACGGTACAGCAACATTGTGATTCAGATCGCGGTGACTGCGGTACTTGCGCGAATGCTCAATCCGGCCGACTTCGGCGTCGTGGCAGCCGTCGCGGTCCTTGTGACCTTCGTCTCCTTTATCAGCGAGATGGGGCTGGGCCCGGCCGTGGTTCAGTTCCAGGATCTGAAAGCGCCGCAGGTAGCGGGGCTGTTCTGGTTCACCGTACTGGTGGGTACAGTCGTCGCCATCATTTTTGCCGGCTGCGGCCCATTGATTGCGCGTTTCTACGGTGACCCGGAATACATGCGCATTGCGCTTGCTCTGGGTCCGACCATCGCCCTCTCATGCTGGGTCATCGTTCCCCTTGCGATGCTAAGGAGAGCGCAGCGGTTCAAAGCCATCGTTTCCGTTGAAGTGACCTCCGCTGTCTTGTCGGGCATTCTCGCGGTAGTTGCGGCCTTTCACCACGCCGGCGTTTTCGCACTGATTTTGAAAAGCACCGCCTTCTCTGTATTGATGTTCGGCCTGTGTGTAGCACGCTGCAAGTTCAATCCATTCATCAGACCCAGCTTCGCTGGCATGCGGCGGCTCTATTCGTACTCGGGCTATCAGTTCCTGTTCAATCTGATCAACTATTTCACGCGCAATCTGGACAAGATCTTCATCGGCAGAATCATGGGCGCAGCCACGCTTGGAATTTACGACATGTCGTATCGGCTCATGCTAATGCCGATTTACAATCTGACCCATGTCATTGGTCCTGCGCTCCAGCCAATCTACGCCGCTCAACAGCAGGACATGCGGTCGATCTTCGCTTCGTACCAGAAGGTCATACGCTTGCTGGTGATTGCCGGCGGCTTTGTCGGAGTGGTCTCGTTCCTATGTTCGCGCGACATCATTTACCTGTTTTACGGAAGCAAATGGACAGCTGCCGTTGACGTCTTCGCGATCCTGAGCCTCTCGATCAGCGTGCAGGTCGTTCTGGCATCGAGCGGAGCAATTTTCCAGTCCATTGGCCGCACGGACCTGCTTTCCCTCTCCGGAACACTTTCGACGCTTACCTCGATCCCCGCGATCGTGATAGGCGCGTGGTCGGGTAATCTGAAGTTGCTGTCCTGGCTTCTGGTGGCAAGCTTCATGGCCAACACAATGGTGACCTTTTTCGTTCTTGCGCGGTTGGGATTCAAACGCACCGTCTACGAATTGTTCCAGCCTTCGGCAGGCTGCATTGCTGGCGTGTTGCTGCTACTCGCCGCCTCTGCGGCAGTAAAAATGAACCACACCCTCGGCGAGACAACGTCGCTATGGCTACTAGGCGTTAAGGTCCTGGCTGTAGCGGGCTCGTACTGGTTGCTGATCAACTTTACCGGAGACCTCGATTTCTTGCGAAAGGCAGTGGCGCCGCGATTCAACAAAAGGACCCGACAGAGTTCCGGCTCCGCTCTGGGGCTATAGACTTCGGCGCGCGCACCGCGGTTATCGATGACGTATGGCAAACACGCGATCGACGCACACCTGATCGTTTGAGCCGAGATTCGCGGCTTGAACGTACACTCCACGGTCGTGATCGGTACCGTAGGCGAAAGGGCCGCCCGCCACACGAATCTCGTAGTAATCACTTCCTTCGAGCGCTGCGCCGGGCACATAGGAGAAAAGCGTCATAGGCGGGTACGATCCCACTCGCACTCCGCCCTGACTATTTGCCCGCGGTTCGGTATTGACTCGTACGCTGACGTAGAGATCCCAAAGTCCTTCGCGTGGCAAGTTGTCGAACTTGAACTGAACCGCCCAGATCGATGAATTGCCTCGCATGCACGACGCGGCGCCATCGCTCGCCGTTGCATCGGCAACGATATGCGCAGAGTCATAGAGATCCAGGCTCAAGTCCTGAAAGTCTCGCCAATCCGAATCGGCAAGACCGGCTGCCAACGCGGGACGCACTGCCACGCTACGCTCGACGCTCAGCAACTGGTCGAGCTGCTGCAGATTTCCCCCTTGCCGGAATCTCACAAGACGGCTACTGCGCACAGCGTCCTTAAACCGTGCAAGGCGGTTTGAATAATCGAGTTGCCACGTGTCGCCGGCGGAGCTCGACTCATACTCGTTACGACGCACCAGAATGACGAAATCGAGCGGCACGCGCGCTTGCCGCACCCGCTCGATCAGCAACGGATTTCCGGAGACAGCTCGTTCGGCCTGAGCTAAAAGCCGATCCGCCCGCACAACGAATTCGCGTGTGTACATCTTCATGGCAACCGGGGCCTCCTCTGCCAGCACGTCGCCACTCGTCGCGATCGCGCGATGCATCAGGTCAATATAGTCGAGGACATACGGACCCGCGTCCCCGAAATAGTCGCGACAATACTGCGCCACCAAAGCATGAACATCCTGCGAGGGATCCCACAACAACCGCGCGATCAGCCATACCCGCAGACTCGCGAACTCCGCACCCGGAGTGAACCAGCTCCCCTCCGCAAAATAACCCGTGACATGCTTTAGCGTCGCAAGCCATCGAATGCTTGCGCCGATCGGGTAAATGTTCGGCGTCGGCTGTATCGAACCTCCGAAGTTGGTGACGTGATCCCACACGAACATGTGCCGGGAAATGGCGTTCCACCCCGCCAGGCCTTTGCCAAGTTCGACGTTGCGCCCCGAATCGAGCGGTGTGCTGTAGTCCACCTGAATCGTCATCGGATAGACCAGAACATAGTCCGGGACCGACATCCCCGTTGGCGGAGCAAAACCCCAGTGATAAGCGTCGAAAGCGAATCTGGCGCCGGGCAGGACCTCGCGCACCTGCGCAGCGACGTCCATCACCATGTCCAACAGCGGAGCAGACGGATTGCCACCATGAAGATTCGCGAACGCTTTACTCGCGGGGTCCATGTCCCAACCCCAATCCATATCGTGCAGACCGAACCAGACTTTGGTGTAATCGGGCAAACGCTGCATTCTCGCGACAATATTCGCTGCCAGCACTTTGCGCACTGCCGGGTTCATCATCGCGACCTGACCGCCGGCATACCACTCCGGGTGCTCCTTTGCATAACGCTCGCGCGGCAACAATTCCCAGAACGATGCATCACCGCCCTTCGCGAGCCAACTGTGGTCCCAGTCGTCAATGCCGGCTGGCGATGCCGAAAACGAGGGACCATGCGATTCGCCGTCGAGCAGATTGTGGGCTCGAAACGCCTTGTCCTGACCTTCGCTGCTCAAGACTTCGCGATACGCAAAACGCGGTATCTGTCTTTCATGTGGCGCAGCCATGTTCAACGTGGTCTGCCTGGGCACATAGATCGCATCGGGCGCCAGCCATTTGACGCCCAACATTCGATCGAGAAACCAGTTGACGCCGTACATGGTGCCGCGCGACGTGTCGCCTGCTATGACCAGATTTCTGCCTGACGTACACAGAACGAAGCCGTCGTCTCCTAACGTGTCGAGGTCAGCAAGCGGACAAAGCGGTTCCGTGAGTCGATTGGAGCGACCGATTACGATCAGCGGTCCAGGTTGCGGTGCGTTGTCATCCGAAATGGCTGAGAAATCTGCACCGGTGATCTGCTTAAGATAGTCAGCCAGTTCGCTTGCCGCATGCAGCGTGATCGCATCTGCATCCGCGCCGACATGGATGTGGTAACGCGTCGCGCCATCTACCGCCAACTGCAACTGCCTGGCGGGCGCGCCGCCCGAACGGATCACTGCCGCGAGTGCCGCTTCGCGGTCCGCGTCGGGGAACGGTGCCCGAGCAAAGCTTGTACGCGTTTGCGCCGCCTGTATCGCGGCCGCCGTCGTGACGGGTTCATCCGTGGCTGTGAGACTAACCTGAGCAAATTGCACAACGCCCGCAGTCCCTTTCACCTTGCGTAGATAAAGCAGTATCTGAGTTGCTTGCGGCGGTGCCTGCACGACCACGTCGTAGTTTGTCCACGGACCGCTCGCTTCGCGATCCACGATTACTGCGGCTTCAAATCCCCATGGTTGCGCGATACGCTCGACACCGCGCCAGCCCGTATCTACGTTTGGCCCTCTGAAGCTGACCTGGACAAAGGCGGAGCCTGACGGTGCGTCGACAGTACGGAGCCGCACCTGGATCCGGTAGCGCAATCCTCCTTTGACGGCAATGCGATCCTGCGCAACGAAGCCGCCCGCTAGTTCCAGTGCGTCACCGACATCCGACTGCCTGACGACTTTCGCCGCGTCGCCCCACCACCCGCTACGTCCTGCTGAGAAGTCCCCGTTGATCAACAAGGACTCTTCGGCTGCATTAACTGCCAGACAGTACGCTGCGAGCAGAAGGTAAGCGAGATATCTGGCAATACGAAGGCGCGTGGTCCGGGTTGCGGCCATGCCCCTCTACCTGCCGATACCGTTGATACCAGGCGGAAAGGTCAACGGCACCCGGAATTTATTGCGGAATCGAAGCAGGCTTTGCAGATGATAGCGGCTAGCACGATTCATCAATCCACCCGCTGACTGGCGTTGATGCTCATGCACAAGACGCGCCCCTGGTACGCACACCACGCGATAACCTGAATGCCACACGCGTGCGCACAGATCGACATCTTCCATATAAAGAAAGTAAGCCTCGTCCATGCCACTCAACTCTTCGAAAATAGAGCGCCGCACGACGAAGCCCGTGCCCATCACCCAGTCGGCGTCAAACGGAACACCTGGTGCCCAGGCGTCCACCATAAGGTGCCTCTTGATGCGCTCGCGCAATATTCCCGATCTTCCGAGCGACGTACGCCGCCCTACGATATCGAGCATGCTATAAAAGCGCCTCGCCGAGTACTGGCGTGTGCCATCCGGATTGGTGAGATCAAGTCCCACGAGACCAATCGCCGGTGCCGCCGCCAGCACGTCGAGCGCTCTTTGCAGACTCGCGTCGACGAAGTAGGTGTCGGGATTCAGAACGAGCACGTAGTCGTGCGTGCCCGCCACAACGCCAAGATTTACACCGGCTCCGAAACCGCGATTCAGGGACGAACGGACCAGACGAACGCCGGCAGGCAATTGCGCACGCAGTCGCTGATATGAATCGTCGGGCGAAGCGTTTTCGACTACCACCACGTCTTCAGGCCGCGCGATCCTTAGCGCGAGAACAGAACTGATGCAATTCAACGTGAGATCCGGTGTCCGGAAATTCACGATCACGACGTTCAAGCGAACTTGAATGCTCATACTCCCCCCGGATTTGAACAACCAGTACAAGCGCAGCAAGCAGTCTTTACGCTGCTTGAGACACGCCTTCGACGATGCTCCAATGACCAGCGGCCGTCTCGTCCCAACTAAACCGCTTCGCTCTTTCGACACCTGCGCCAACGAGGTCCTCGCGCAAGGCAGGTTCATCCGCCAGACGGTTCATTGCCGTCCTGATGTCTGGAACACTCAAAGGATTCACAAGTAATGCTGCGTTGCCCGCAACCTCCGGCATCGCTGACACCGTGGAGGTCAAAACGGGGACGCGCGACGCCATTGCCTCGACAATTGGCAGTCCGAATCCCTCGTATAGCGATATGAAAGCGACGAAGAGCGAGCCCCGATACAAGCGCGGCATGTCTTCATCGGCGATCTTTCCGATGAATTTCACAAACGGCTGTATGGACAGTTTTTCTGCAAGCCCGCTCAGGTTTTGGTCAGCGTTACCGGTCAGCACGAGGTGGACGCCCTTCTCAGGCAACGTCGATTGCGCGTAGGCCGTCATTAGACGGTCAAGGTTTTTGTAGTTGCGCCGGTTACCTGGATAAAGCACATAGGGGTAGGGAAAATCGAGCGTCTGAGTATTGCGTGTGTAGGCCTCACCCACACCGTTTGGAACCACGTGCACCCGCCGGGCGTCGATCCCGGACCACGCGAGAAATTCATTACGAGCGCAATCCGTGCCGCACACGATCGCTGCGCAGCGCCGATACATGCGACGCAACAGCACGTCGTAGTAGGTTCGGTGCCACCGTGAATAGAAATGCCGATGCGTCAAGTCGTGCACGGTCACCACGGAAGGCAAGCCGGCCCACGCAGGCGGTACAAAGCCGGGACTCCAAAATACGCCGCCTGTGCGTCTGCTCAACAGCGCCTTCGAGATCGACATGGGTGAAAGCGGACTGCCAATTGCGCCCTGCACGTCCAGCGACTCGATCGTCGCTTCACCAGGCGCCCGTTCGAGACAGGCAGTCATTACATTGCCGATACCCGTCTGCGCCGGCCAACGCAGGTCCGCATAGACAGTGTAGGTACGACGTGAAGGCACGCTCAGCGAGGTAGAGGTCATTTTCATCCCCTGTCGGCCCAGCCGAGCATGCGCTGCGTTGAGGCAATCCAGTAGTAGCGGGCGCGCGCGACATCTCCATCGAACAGCGCCAGCAGACACCCTGCCATCGGCCTTGCAAGCAGGTACAGGACGAAATGCCACGGATAGCCATTCAATCCGAGCACGCGGCCAAAGCCCCGGTTGTACAAGCGCCCGCGCGTGAAACTCCTTTCATCGAAGCTCTGCAGCGGTTCCGGATGCCCTATGCGCAAAGCCGGGTCGTACCGAACGGCAATGCCCGCGCGCAAAACACCCAACAGAAAATTGACTTCCTCGCCGGCGCCCCACGGCGAGCCCGATCCCACGCCCAGTCTTTCGTCGAACCCGCCAGCCGCCGCGACGGCCTGTGCACGCAGGAAAATCGTATAAGACGTCGCGCTGGTCCAGACGTTAAAGCGGTCAACCAGCGTCGTCTGATTCGCCCAGCGTCCTTGTGACAACCTGCCAGTGTGATCCACGCTGCAGCCTGTGATACCACCCAGGCTTCTGTCCTCGTCAAGCCTCGTGGCGACAAAGGAAAGCACATCCCGGGCATACCAGCAGTCGTCGTCCGGGAAGGCGACGATCTCACCGCGGACGGCCCGAAGACCCACATTGCGAGCGCGTGACAAGCCCTTTTCAGAGCGCAGATAAACAATCTCCATCTGCTCGCGAAAGCGGTTCACGATCGCTTTCACACGATCGTCCGGATTCTGGTCAACCACGATCAGTTCGAAATCGCGGCACGACTGCTCCGCTAGCGAGACGAACAGACGCTCCACTTCGACGCTGCGGCCGAGCGTGGCCATCACAAGAGAGAATTTCATACGCGTCCCCCGCGGAATTGACGTGAACGTGCGTGATGAGGGAATAAGTACGAGGCGTCGGTAAATGTAGCGGTTTCGCGTGGGACGAAGACACCGCTCCCCCAGGACACCAGATAGCCACAAAACAGGTACACCATCTCGCTTTGATGCATGGGGTTTACGAGCGACCAGGCCGCGACGGGTGCCAGGCACAACATGGTCCGCCAGCCATGTCCGGCTCCGCAAAAGAACACCAGCCATAGAATCACGCCCGGTACGCCTGCGATCAGCATCAGGTCGAGTGGCGCGCAAAAGATCGAATTCGTCCCTGCACCCAGCCCGATCACACTGACCGGCGACGAGGCGAAGTAACTTTCTACGAAACCGAAGCCGTAACCCGTCCAGTCTTTAACGACCAGCGCGACGCTCATCATGAAAGCGAGACCGCGCTCCTGTTCCAGCCGAACGTTCAGTTGATCGCCCGACAGCGCATTGTGGAAGCGGAAATAGTAAAGCGCCGCACCTGCAGCAATTGCCGCGATCTTTAGCGCGGTGCGGCCCTTGATCTGCGTCATCAGGACGATTGCACAAGGGATCAGTTCGGTCTTGGACTCGCTGAGTAACGCGACGACTGCACTCAGCACAATGAACCACAGAGCATCGGCTTTCCCGCGCTTCGACTGGAGGAACAACGCATAGCTGCAAAGAAAGAAAAACGTGGCCAGCCAGTTTTTTTCCTTGAACGAACCATGCAAAGCGTCCTGCATGAAATCCACGGTCTTATACAGAATCGGAATATTCAGCTTTTGAAGTGCAACCTGGTATGCCAGGAACATGAATAGCGCGATGTAGCCGAACGGCAATTTGTTGCGAAGATAGTGCCTGCCAAAAGCGCGGCCGACGAGATAAAACACGGGATAGACCACCACGAACTTCGCAATCTGCTCCGCCGCCTTGATACGCGGATAGCCGCTTAGTGCAGTGAGCAGGAGCGCGACGCCAATGAACAGAAAGTAGGCCAGCATCTCGTGACCTTTGACGCGAATCGCCTTCCTCATGACGAGTAGCGGTATCAGCGCAACGGCCCACAGCTGACCCGGTTGAGCACCGCCGATCAGCACGAACTGCACTGACAACAGCGACAGTCCCAGCACCAACTGGATGTTGATGAGTCGTCGCGGCATGTTCGGGACACTCGAACGCGACAGAACGAGTGGGT
>Ga0206877_10066_pt1 | contig 35303 bp, 33 predicted proteins | sample Alteio_BWOrgCont_7_FD_152623 | JGI IMG/M metagenome (GOLD analysis project Ga0206877, IMG submission 152623) | Enriched cells from forest soil in Barre Woods Harvard Forest LTER site, Petersham, Massachusetts, United States -... | ecosystem: Environmental > Terrestrial > Soil > Temperate forest >...
GACCCGGTTGCGCAATTCATCAAGGTCATAGTCGCGAAGATCACGGCCATCGAGCAGGATGCGGCCCTCGGTCGGGTCGTAAAGCCTGGCCAGGAGCTTGACGATTGTCGTCTTGCCCGCGCCGTTCTCGCCGACTAGCGCCAATACTTCTCCTGCCCCGATCTTAAGATTGAGATGGCGCATGGCCCAGCGCTCGGCGCCTTCATAACGAAAGCCAACATCCTCGAACACGAAGCCGTAACGGATGGGCTTGGGCACCGGCAGTGGTTCGCTTTGCGACACAATGCGCGGCCGGATCTCGAAGAATGTGAATAGGTCCTCTAGGTAGAGCGCCTGTCCGGCGACCTGCGAGAAGCCGAGCAGCAACCCGTCGAGCAAGCTCTTGAGCCTGAGGAAAGAGCCGATCAGAAATGTCATATCGCCAAGGCTGAATTGGCCAGCCATCGTGCGCCAAATGATGGCACCATAGGCGACATAGTAGGCGATAGTTCCAAACGCTGCGAACAGGCCGCCCCAGATCGAGCGACTGGTCGCCAGACGCCGGTTATCTGCAAACATGGTCTCGGCAAAACGCCTGAATCGCTCAATCAAGAATTGGTTGAGGCCGAAGAGCTTGACCTCTTTTGCCGTCTCGATGCTGGAACCAAGGTACCGCACATAGTCGAGCTGTCGACGCTCGGGCGTCCTGAAATAGTCCAGGCGGTAGCCCTGGGCATTAAATTTGAGCTCGGCAAGCAACGATGGCACCAGCGCAATCAGCATCAGTCCAATCAAAGAAGGCCAATAGGCCACCAGCCCGATCACAAAGGACAAAGCGGTAAGGATGTCCTGAATCTGGCCGAAGACCAAGCCCAGCAGCGCGGTGCGCCCGGTGACCTGGCGTCGGGCGCGATCGAGACGGTCTTGCTGATCACTGCTCTCGAACTGCTCGAGATCAAGGGATGCGGCCTTCTCCATCAGACGAATGCTGCCGAAATTACTGTAGGTTTCAGCAAGCAAACTATCGACCAGAGAACTGAAGCGGCTAGAGAAGTCCGCCGTGATGGCCAGGGCGAGTTCGATCAGCACCAGCCCGCCAACCTTGACCAGATGCCCGCTCTCGAGCCACTGGTTTACTGACCATCCTACGTGCGGCAGGCGTGCTTCGGCTACCACGGCATCGATGATGAGCTTGCTGACATAAAGCAACAACACCGGGATAACGGCCCTCATCAAGCGCAGCCCGAGGCTCGCCGTCGTCAGCACCGGGCTTGAATCCCAGACAAGGCGAAGGAAGGTTGGCACATGCCGCAAGGTGCCGACGCGTTCGCGAAAAGATTTGGGAATAGGCGAAGCTGTGACCATCCACCACAGATAGTCACGCTGGGCCGTTCAGGCCACCGCTATACCAACTTTCCCAGTGGATCGCGATGGTTGATGAGCGAGCGCCGAACGCGTGGAGCGCCGGCAGACCAATATCCGGCACCCGATTTCAACGTTGGATAATGCGCTATCGCTCGGACGATCCCATCGTTGTAGGCGGAGCCGAAGTCCCAAAACGCACTGCATATTCTGGCATTTGATTTCCGTAACGTTGCCGGAAACAGGATTTCGCTGACACTTGATGGATCGCGTCGCCCTTCAAGGTTCCTGCATCTCTTGAGAAGAGGAATATTTTGCAAGGCATTTACGCTAGGGCTTATGTTGGGTTGGGGCCTGTAACTGAGTGGTTCGAATTCAGCTGGAGGCTAAGATGATGGAGCGCGTGGCAAAGGCGATAGGAATTGAGCGCATTGTCATTCCGGTAATCTTGTGCATTTTCATTACAGCTATTGGTTTTGCTCACGCTGCTGAAACAACCACTTCCGACTGGCCGCAGAACGATTGGTCGGTTGCATCCCCGGAAGAGGAAGGCATGGATCCAGGCGCACTTGGCGTACTGGTGCAATGGGCGAAATCAGACAATGCCGACAGCCTGCTCGTAATTCGACATGGCAAGATCGTACTAGATGCCTACTATGCCCCCTATAGGGCGGGTATTCGCCACGACCTACGTTCCATCACAAAGAGCTTCATCAGCACTCTCACGGCAATCGCGATCCGAGACCATTTCCTGGACAGCGTCGATCATTTGGTTCTGGATCTCTTCCAGGACAAGGCCGTCGCGAATATTGATGATCGCAAGGAGTCGATGAGGATTCAGCATTTACTGGATATGTCATCCGGTTTTGAATGGAATGAGGACGGATACGGCCCAAACGCAACTCTGTGGAACATGTATAAGAGCTCTGACGCAACCAAATTTGTTCTGGACCAGCCCATGAAAACTGCTCCGGGGCATCAGTTTTATTATAACAGCGGGAATCCCTACATTCTTTCCGCACTGCTGACCAGACTGACGGGCCAAAATGCCTTGCAGTTTGCTCGGAAAGAGCTCTTTGGACCGCTTGGCATCTCCAATGTCGAATGGGGCAAGCCTGACCAACAAAATGTCATCGACGGAGAAGCTCGCCTACATCTTCTTCCACACGACATGGCAAAGCTCGGATATCTCTACCTCCATCAGGGCCAATGGCGTGGAGCGCAGATGATTCCTTCTTCCTGGGTCGAGCGTGCTCGCAACGGGGCAATCGACGCCGGGCATGGCTTCAGCTACGGCAATTTATGGTGGTCGATGCCCCCAAAAAAAGCCTATATGGCACTGGGTCGTCACAATCAGAAGATTGTCGTCATCCCCGAAGCCGACGTCGTTGCCGTGTTGACAGCATCGTTGCCGGACGGCGTAAACATCCCGAACGGACAGTTGATCGACCGCATCGTCGAATCTATCAAAGCCGACAAAAATCTGTCTGTTGACGTGACCGGCACTTCGTTGCTTAACGCAGCCCTGCAAAGTGCTGCCAAAGAGTCGCCCGACACCGTCACGCAGGCACCTTCCCTGGCAAGCCAGATCTCGGGCAAAACAATTGACTTTTCCAACAACCCGCTCCACCTGAAATCTCTGACGCTCAATCTAATCGGCCCCAACCCATCTTGGAGTGCTTCGAGCGACAAGTCCGCCGACGACAAAACAATCGAGGTTGACGGCGGTCCTCTTGGTTTGAATGGTATCTTTCCTGACGAGCCTTTTAGAGAGCACGTTCCGATCGTGAAGGGTCGATGGCTGAGTGCGACAACGTTCGAAGCCAAAAGCCGGATGTTGGACCAGAGCATCACTGCCCGCTGGATCTTCAGGTTCAATGGCGAGAAGGTCGAGCTTCACTTCGAAGATGGCGACGGGTTCAATGTCGACATCCAAGGCACCGCAGAGCACTGAGAAGATCGTCGATGGAATAAGCAAGAAATTTAGCATGCCTGCACAATAATCGCAGAGGCCGTCGTCGTCTGGCGACCGTGACATGCGGCTGGCTTAGTGTTTGGGAGAAAGGTGGCTCGGTTGCGGCCCCATGAGGACGTGCAACCGAGCCTTGCGGGCGTGCGATGTAAGTCAGCGGGCGCCCCAAAATTGTTGGTCATACAGATAGACGCGCTGCGTGATTTCAGCGTGACGTGAAAGATCAAGGCCGAGTAGTTTGAGGCTGTGTGGGATGTTGGCATCCTAGGATAGCGTGCATTTGAGGACCGATTTCCATCTGTTCTTACAGTTTGGGCTCTGTAGAACGCCGAGGTGGAATGCGGGCGCCCCGTCGGAAGCGGAACGACCTTGGCCATAGCACGCCCAGCTACCGCTTCGATGCAGTCCGGCGACACGTTCATCCTGATAGCTCAGCGCCGATTGTGAACGTCACCCGCTCGGCCGACCAGAGCGAAGTGGAAAAGCAGAATGGAATGCCATTGCGATCCGCATCAATCTTTTCCACGACCATGACAGGAAAGGATTTCGGCTGCCGCAGAAGACGTGCTTCATCTGACGTTGGCATGCGCGCCTCGATGGAAGTTGACAAACGTTCATAATCTTTGATGCCATAGCTCTCCAAAGCGGCGGTAATGGTCGGATGGATGCGTCTGGCCTCATCGAATGCAGGAAAGCGCTCCGCGGGATAGTAGGAATCGGCGAGTTCGACGGGCATACCATCGGCAGTCATAATACCCCGGCGATGGATGACCATCGTGCCTTCGACGATCTTCAACCGGATCGCGACCCGATCCGACGCCGGACCCACCTCGTGCAGCAATAATTTGCCACCAGGATCGAACCCCTGCTCGATGAGGTTCCTAGAGAACCGGGTCTTGCGCGAGATTGAATAGTCCAACACGTTCTTATGGACGAACGTACCTCGCCCTTGCTCGGCACGCAGCAGACCACGCGTTTCCAAATGGCCGAGCGCCTGGCGAACTGTAAAGCGGCTGACGCCGAACCGCTTCATCAGCTCTGGTTCCGTCGGCAGTTTGCTTCCCGGCTGAAGCCGGCCGGCGGCGATCTCCGCCGCCAGCGTTTCGCCGAGCTGGTGCCAAAGAGCGCTGCCTGCCTTGCGTTCGATCACGGTCGCAAAATCCCTTCAGATCCGCTTATCGAGCCGAAACAGCAGCTTATGCTCGGAATAATAGCTGATGGCGTCAAGGATGCTTGGATAATAGGAACGATCCTTGCTTGCCGGGATGAAGCCCTCGAAGCCGAGGCGTTTCACAGATACGTCGAAGCCGGCCCCGGAAAAAGCGTCAATGAAGTCTTGGGGTGCGTAGTCCTGGACAGGGGCGCTGGTCGTTGCACCAATCAGCTCTCGCCATTTCGGCCAGAGAGGACTTTCGGTGTGGCAACCCGTGACCGCATAGTACGTGCCGCCGTCGCGCAGTGCGTCGAACACATCGCTTGCGTGGCGCGCGAGGTTGGGCAGTAGATAGATCACCTCGTAGCTGAAGGCGATATCGAAGGTGCTCTTCCAGCGCGCCAAATCCGTCGCCACCTCGAACTGGAGGGGCAGATCACCTTTGGCGGCGGTCGCTGCCGCAATCGAATCCGACGCTATATCGACGCCAACGCCGAAGTGGAATGGACGCAAAGTATGGAGCAGGCGGAGAAAGCCGCCGCGGTTGCAGCCGACATCGAGGATGGTTTTGGTGCTGAAATCGCGTTCGGGCACCGCTTCAATGAAATGGCGCCACAGAGGGGCGTGGGAATCAGCCATCGCAACCTCCCGCTGGGGGTCAGTGTGCCAGGTTGCGTATAAATTGGCCGCGGTACTGGTCATAGTTGTCCTTTCCATCATTGTTTGAGATCGAGGTCGAGTACCAGTTCCTTGTGACCGAAATATGAATTCGTCCGGACGTCCGTTTGAATTCGACCCGGTAACTGCGCTTGGTGGCTACTAGCCGTCGCTCGTCAGGCGACGGTGCGATTAAGCAGAGTTCGTTGGCTTGGAACTCTGTAGAGACACGGGTTTGCGGCCTTACCGCTCCGCATAACCATTCCCTCCGCATAATCCGTCGCTCCAGCGAAGATGCGCTAGTCGGCAGCCGTCTCGCTCTTCTTCTCGGTCGAGGTGATAGGGAGCGCGACGATGACGGTGAGGTTCTGGAGCGAGCCGTGGAATTATGTTGCCGTTCTTGGTGAATGTTCCGATGGTGGACATGGTGTTCTCACTTCTTGCGAGTGCCGCCCAATGTAGCCTCGATGGCGATCGTTCGACCGGGGGATGATCAGCTTGCACCGCTTGTGGTCGTAGCAAAGCAGAGAGCGTCAGGCCGCGACTATTTAGTTTCGCGAGTGCGCCGCAGGCTCGGGAAAATAGTTGTCGGCAGCCGTTGTTGGCCCATCGAGACGGAGAGAGGGCGCATCGCGTGTGATGCGCCCTTCCGCAACCAAGCCTGCGCTTAGATCAGTCAATAAAAGGCCGCTTTGGGTTCGGCGCGAGACAAAAGGAAAGGAGAGAACATCATGTCCACGGTCGGCACATTCCGAGCAAAGTGCCCCCGTGATCGGTGCAGATTGCATCGGCTCAGGTGGAATTGAGCTGGCAATGACGACCGGCTTAGGTGTACTCAGCGGCGTTACTTGCGGGGCGCAGGGGCACTCGGACGTTTTATCCTGGCTGCAGTCGGCGGCTTCTCGGTTGCCGCCTGTCACTCTCAGGCGGGTTCGAGTTCTTGATACGGTGTTCTATCTCCTTGCGGATGCTGAGGAAGGCAATAGATAAATCAACGCGACCCGGTACCGGTATATGATCTACAATTTTACAAACATGTTGGATAAATATATTGTCATATATTTAAACATTAGCGCCTATCCACACGTTTGTGCTGCCCATATTTAACTATTTCTATCACAGACCTGATAATTGACGTAAGGAATGCTTTCGAGAAATGGCCCAACGGCTCAGTGTCGGCGATGTAGTCAGGATTGGGCCAATTGTCTTCATTGTGCTCGCTCACGACGATCCAGGCAGGAACGTCGAGACCGACGCGCCTCGCCTCGATCTGAGGAATAGCCAGAGCGCGGGTTTCGCCGGTCGGGGGCTGGCTGGTAATAGGGAATAGATGGGCTATCTGGGTCCCGTTGCGGGACACAAGGATTTGCACACAGACGGGCCGATCCTTACGGCCGGCGGTTTCACCGCGCCCAGCCTGCCAATACCAGAGATACGAGTAACGGACGATATCGCCGGAAATAATGTCCTTGGCGCTCACTGGTCCGCCTCAAGTTCTGCCAGCTTCTCCGAATAGGCGGCGATATAGAAATTGGCATCCTCCTCCGAAAGATCGAGCAAGTTGACGACGCGACGCTGTATGCGGGGCTTGGAGAGTTCGTCATAGTGCTCAACCGGCATAAGGACGAATTTGCGCTTGCCCCGGCTGGTGATCTCGACGGGCTCCCGGGCAGCAGCTTCCGCGATTTCTCCAGACTTGTTGCTAAGGTCGGTTAGCGAATAAGTTTTCATGACATCGATACTCCGAAATAGCTAATTAATATCACCACTTTAGCTAACCGCGTTGACTTCAGCAAGCATAATTTCGCCGAAATAGCCACAGGATGCACGAATTAGCTAATACCCTACCCACTCCAGGGGAGACGCAGTGGGCAGAACCGGGCCGGGGCTACGCGGCCCCTTTATGGCACCCTTGGCGATTTTAAGTGGCGCAATGGGCAGTTATCAAAGCTAAATAAGGGGGAAATTGCAGCGTGAAATCTCATGCTTTTTCCTGCTCGCCTTGAGGCTCATTTCGCATCGGACGATCAAAGCGCAGACTCCTCCCGCAACGTCGGCGTGCCAACTCGGCGTCGACATGGCGGTGATCTTGAGTTCTAGCATCGATCTTGCAGTTTTAAAAAACCCATCGTGATGGGTTATGAGAAAGCGTGGTTACGATATATCGCGTTGAAGGCTTGAGGGTTGTCGTTTTTATCGATGATCACGAGCCGGCCCATGCGGATGTACTTGGGGTTGGTCAAGTCAAATTCGATCTGATTGGCCCTAAGCTGATTTGGGCCGAAGGCATAAAGCGCAGTGATCTCTGGCGGGCTATGAAAATCGTTGCCGAAGATCGGGAGCAATTTCTGATTCGACGGAACCATATCCCTGGCTGAGTTAACGAATAAGCAAATCGATGCCGCCTTTGAGCGTGGTCGGCTCGCACGCACGACAGAACCGCATGCTGCCTCGGCTCTCTATGACACGCAGCGTGGGCGGGTGTCGTGGAGTTGACGAATGGCTGTAGCATCGCTTTCCCGCCACGGTTGGCGCAAGGACTGGAATCGGCAACGGACGACCAGCATTCAAAGATCGAAATTCTCGGCGCCGGATTTGGTTTGCATTGGGAAGTGCTGGATGTTGATCTATCCATACCGGGTTTGCTGGCCGATGCGTTCGGGACCCGCGCTTATATGGCGCGACGCGCCGGAGAGGCCACATCGCCCACAAAGGCTGCGGCTGCACGGATAGACGGTTCCAAAGAGGGCCGGCCGCGCAAAACCGTGGCAGGCTCAGACCCAAATGGAGCGCCGCAGAGCCAGCGATAGCGGCCCAAACATTCGCGACGGTGCAAATCCGTGACCTTCAACGACAAAGATTTGACCTGTTCCTCTTTGAGGGATTGGCCCCGGTGCCTCATCAGACAAGGTATTTGACGTACAGAATCTTGATTTCAAAGCTAGAATTCACCTGCACCCTTAGATTTTCAATTTCGGGCCGCCGCGGGAGGTAACGGTCAAAATATACAACTATTCAAATCTGATGTTTGGACCGGCATGGCTGCGGTCAAGGCCTTGGCGCTGTTGAATTGGAAGCGCGCAAAAATCCATCGTGGCTCGCGGCGACAATTCATCAAACCGCATCAGGAAGCTGGATATACGCCGCGGGCGCGAACGGACGGCAGCCGAGTTCACCTCGATCCTTGAGGCCGCAAGGTTCCGTGTGACTAGGATTGTGCCCACGACCACGCCTGTTTGTCTCATCGAAGCGCATTCGCTCTGAGCCTGGGTTCGCTGTCGCTCCTCTTTGCCAATTTGCGAAGGTGTCGTGGGGCGCTTAGTTGAGCAATGCGCTTTATTGGCCTTGATGAACAGAAAGGGCAATCTCACAAGAGCGGCGGCCTGAGCTATAAGGCGTAGCGACAGGAAAGAGACGAACCTATCCGAGGCCTTGATCCGCCAAGGACAGCCCTGTTGATTTGATTGGGAGGCCGCCTTTAGCGGGAACAGTTCTTGACGTGACCCTTCTTGCGGATATCAGCAGCAAACATCGGCCCAAAGCGGCCCCACCAAAACCTCGCCGTCTCATGGCAGATGTCGATGCTCCGCTCATGCAGCAGGTCATTCAATTTCCTCTATAATAATGGGTAGCGCGCGTACATCATCACCGCCAGGCTGATCACCTCCGGCGACGAATTGAACTAGCCAAACGGATTGGATTTGGCGGCGCCATCCTCGCTCCCTACCCTGCCCCGCCACCTTCGGCAATTTGCTCTACCAGAGCCATCGTGCCGCGAAAAAGCCGTATCAGTCGCGACAAGTCCCCATCATCTCCTCAAGATCACGTAGCTGATACTGCAGGCAAGATACCAGCGTTTATCATACATCGGTTGAAGTACCGTCCCTAGAACACACAAATCCCTCACAAATTGAAGCGTTCTCATGCCTCACATCCACGGCCAAATTGTCTGCGATAGAGCCGGCTTTACTGTCCGATAGCTAGAGCCGCAGCTGCAAGCGGTGCATCGGCTTTTATCTCGCGAGTGACCATCGATGTGATGGTTCGCTTCACTCCTGGTAGGCGGCATATCTGGCCGCGTAGAAGCATATCGAGCCCTGACATGTTATCGGCCAGAATGTACAGCGTATAATCCGCCTCGCCCGCGGTCGCAAAGCAGTGACGGATCAACGGATGGCGCCGCACTGCCGCCTCGAACGCGTCCGAATGATCAAAATCGATCGATACACTCACAATCGCATGCAACTCCAGGCCGAGCCGCGCCGGGTCGAGTTCGGTGCGGTAACCTCGAATGATCCCCGCCTCCTCCATTGCCTTTACACGGCTCCAACATGCCGCCTTGCTCAGATTTACTTCCTCGGCGAGAGCGGCGAAGGACAGCCGCGCATCGGACTCCAGAGCTCGAATGATTTTCCTGTCGATCTGATCCATTGTCCATCGTTCTACGAAATGGCCTAGTGGCGAAACATCGTACATCGCTAGGACCATTTTGCGCAATCAATCGAGATAATGTTTGCCTCCTTCCTTGGTATCTTGTTGGCCAGTTACATCGGACATACCGGACAGAGGGTCCCATGAAGAAGCACGAGTATTATGCACGCATCGAGGCTCCTCAGATGCTGGATTATGGTACCTATCTCAATTGTGACAGGCTCCTCTCCTGCCAGAAGCCTCTTGCCGAATTGGCGAATGCTGACGAATTGCAGTTCCAGATTGTCCATCAGGTTGAAGAGCTATGGATGAAGCTCATCGCCTATACGCTCGTCGATGTGATCGAGTATCTTGAGAAGGCCAATACGCATCGCGTGATCACCCTGATGGGCCGCGTGCATCGTGTGATGCGGCTGATGACGGCCCAACTCGACGTTCTCGAGACGATGTCGCCTAAGGAATATCAGGAAGTCCGTCTGCAGCTTGGCAATGGAAGCGGTCAGGAGTCGCCCGGCTTCAAACTCCTGCTGCGCATGCCCTTCGATCTTTGGGACGGTTTCAAGGCATCTTATCTGGACGGGCGCGGCCTGACGGTGGCGGATATCTATGATGTTCGCTACAGCCACGACGATAGTTACGTCGTGGCCGAGGCGCTGGTTGAATTCGACGAACTGTTCCAGAAGTTCCGGGCCCATCATCTCTATCTGATCCATCGATCGATCGGACTTGGGTCGAAGTCCCTGAAGGGGCGGCCAGTGGAACTATTACAGGCAGGTGCCCGCCATCGCTTCTTCCCCGAGCTTTGGGACATACGGTGCTCGATGACCGACGCCTGGGGCGCGGACTACGGTCTTGTCCGCGAAGCAATTCACGCAAAGACCGAGGCTGGCGCCTGATGTCGGGCTATTTTCTATACCATTCCATCGGCACATTTCCCGGAAAGGGGGAACAGACGGCAGTCGCGCTTTCGCGATTTGCCGAGATGTGGTCGGCACAGGACGACCAGCAATGGCACGAAGCGCTCGCAGCGCGCGATCACTTTATCCAGAGCTGGGAGAGACTGGTCGGCGCTGCCAGGGGGTCGATGACGACGACCGAGAATGTGACGGCTGCCCTTTCGAGCCTGATCGGCGCCCTTCCGGAAAACCGGCTCCGGGGTAAGCGCGTGCTGATTGCCCAGGACTGTTTCCCTAGCCTGCACTTTCTCCTGGCGGGACTTCAACATCACCACGGTTTCACGCTCGACACTGTCCCATGCCGAAAGGGCACGGCGTTCGTTGAAGACGAAGACTATATCGCGCGCTGGGATGGTGATGTCGGCTTGGCGCTCATCACCTGGGTGACATCTGCAGCCTCCAAGGCGGCGGACATCCCGCGCCTTGTGGATCATGCGCGAGGCATGCCCGCGCTCACGGTTGTCGATGTAACCCAGGGCGTCGGTATCCTGCCTTTCGCCGTGGATGGGTTCGATGTGATGATCGGCTCGTCGTTGAAATGGCTTTGCGGTTTTCCTGGGGCCGGCATCCTCTATGTGAGGCCGGATCTTCTTGTAGAATGTCGTCCCACCCTGCGTGGCTGGTTCAGCCAGCCCAATCCTTTTTCCTGGGCCCTCGATACCTTTTCTTTTGCCGACGATGCACGCCGCTTTGACCATGGTACGCCGGCGATATTGGCAACAATCGCGTCACAGCCTGGGCTGGACTTCGTTGCACGGACAGGCGTGGAGGCGCTGCGCACTTATAATCTCAAACTTGCCAGGCGGCTAACGCAAGCAGCATTGGGGTTCGGCCTGAGGCTGGTTTCACCGGTCGATGACAGCCGTCGAGGCGGCTCTGTTATGCTACAGGCGCCGTCTGTGCATCAAGCGGGCATGCTGATTTCAAATCTGAAGAGGGACAGCATTTTCGCAGACCATAGAGGTCAGATCCTGCGCTTTTCGCCGGGCGTCATGACGCGGGAGGAGTCTTTGGATCGACTGATTGACGCAATCGCCTCCTGGGCCTTAGCTCTATCCGTGCCTGCCTACGAAGACACGCCATGAGACGCTTGCAGACAAGCCAATGGGCATTGTCACGTTGGCGTATCGGAACGCAGTGACTGCGAGCCGACGCGTGGCGGCGACGAAACGTCGGCCAAACTTCTAGGCCTAGTGCCGGATCGTCTCGTGGCTGATGGCAATCTCGCGGACCGCCAGCAAATCCTCAACCATTCGAAGGCTCAGCGGAAAGCGAAAATAGAACCAAACCGCATGGGAGATCTGTTCGGCCGGGAAACGATGGCCGCAATAGCGAATATTTCAAACCTTGTTCATGGCATAAACTCTGCCCGACAATTTTCTCCCTTGTCAATTTGACGGTGCAAAGTGGCTTGCTCAGAGGCGATCTCAGCGGCTTAGCCGGGGCGCGGCGCTGATCGAATAGCAAAAAGATGCACTCACCCGACCAAGCCCGCATCGGCGCTATCTCAGCGCGCGCCCACTGAAACGGCGAGCACAACCACTAAAACGCCGGGTTCTTCGAGTTGTCCTAGAGGCGACTTCGGCCCAGGCCACGGCAATCAATTGAAATCGAAGACCTTCCCAGGGTTCAAGACACCGCAAGGATCGATCGCGTGCTTGATCAAGCGCATCAGGGCAAGTTCCTCGGCGCTTCTCGTGAATGAGAGATAAGACTTCTTGGTAAGGCCAATGCCGTGTTCGGCCGAAATCGTGCCCTGGTGCTTCCTTACAAGGTCATAGATGGTTTGGTTTATGCGCTCATAGGGCTGCTGAACCGCCTGGGGAACATGGGCGATGATATGCATGTTTCCATCGGCGATGTGGCCGTAATAAAAAGAGTGGCATCCGGCGACCTCGCGCAGCAAAACCTCACGACATTCGAGGGCAAAGCGGTCCATCACGGCTACCGGAAGGCCGATGTCGAAGGACTGATGCGGGCCGAGCACCTGCCTGAACTCGGCTGCGGCATCGCGTGTCTGCCAAAAGGCTTTTACGTCCGAGAGCGATTGGGCGATGACGGCGTCCTCGATGATGCCCTCCTCGACGGCCTTGCCGAGAGCCTCGTCAAACCGGGCGGGATCATCCTCGGCGTTGTTGCCCTGCGCTTCGACGAGAACGAAGAAGCGATGATCGCCCGGAACCGGATTGCGCACGCCAGGCACGCGTGCGGTCGCCAGGTCCCAATAATCCTTCCACATGACTTCGAACGCCGAGAGCAGCGGCCCCAGAGAGCCTCTCATGGCCGAAAGCAGACGCAGAACCTGCTCATAGCTCTCCAGGGCGACCATAGCCGCCATGGTACTTTGGGGCTTGGGATGCAGACGCAACACGATGCGTGTGACAATTCCGAGCGTTCCCTCGCTGCCGATGAAGAGCTGCTTGAGATCGTAACCGGCATTGTTCTTGAGCATCTTGTTGAGGCTGGTCACAAGGGTTCCGTCAGGCAAGACAACCTCGAGCCCCAAGACCAGTTCGCGCATCATCCCGTAGCGCAGAACGCGGTTGCCACCCGCATTGGTGCCCAGATTGCCGCCGATCGTGCAGGATCCGCGCGACCCCAGATCCAGGGCGAAGAGGAAGCCGGCCTCATCGGCCGCCCGTTGAACCGTCTCAAGAGGCGTGCCGGCGCGAACGATCATCGTCGAGGAAGCACCGTCGATTTCTTCGATACCCGTAAGCCGCTCTAAGGAGATGACGACCGATCCCGCAATCGGCCGCGCACCTCCTGCCAACCCCGTCAAGCCGCCTTGCGGCACGACCGGGACGTGGTGCGCGTGACACAGGCGCATGGCGATCGAAACGCCTTCGGGCGTCGTCGGGCGTATCACTGCCAGCGGCCGGAGCGAGGCCAGCGTGCTCCAGTCCTGCTCATTGCGGGCCGGTATTTCTTCGCCTGTCAACACGGCGGATCCGAGGCTGCTCTTCAAGATCTCGATCAATGCCTGGGGCCTTGGCATATCCATCGCCGTCAATATCCCCTTTTGAGTTGAGATGAGGGCGACCCTATGCCATGTCCGCGTCGGCTCTGATAGGTGCGAGCCGTCTCGGCGGCGGCATCGCGCAACAGGCTGATATCGCTGGTGACAGGCAGGAGATTGTAGCCCGCGGCAAACAGTTCATCCGCCGATGCGCCGGCGCTTGGAACCGTGCCGAGCCAGCGCCCCGATGCGCGGATCTGCACTTCGGCTTGGACGACGAGAGCTCGTGCATCGGCGTGATCGAGTTGTTCCAGCCGCCCGATCGAGCCGGCGAGGTCGTTGACGCCGATGAACACCATGTCGATGCCGTCTACAGCCGCGATCTCGGCCGCTTTGCCTGCCGCCGCCGCGGACTCGATTTGGACGACGAGCAGAATATTCTCATTGGCGATATGGATGTAATCCTTCACCAGGCCGTAGTTCGAGGCCCGCACGAGCGGTGCGGCATAGCCGCGAGCGCCATACGGGGGATAGTGGCAAGCTCGCGCGGCTGCTTCGGCTTGTGCACGGTTTTCCACCATCGGAATCATGACGCTGTCCACGCCTGCGTCGAGAACGCGCTTGAGCGTCACCGGATCGTTCCAGGGCACGCGCACGATGCAGCACGTCCCGGTGTTCTCGGCGGCGCGCAGCATATGGACGAGATCGTTCAGATCGCCCTGCCCGTGTTCGAGGTCGATCAGCAAGAAGTCGAAGCCGGCATTGCCCATGACTTCGATGATAGTGGCATTGCCAGAAGCAATCCACGTGCCAAACAATTGCTTGCCAGCCGCCAGCCGTCGTTTCAATTCGTTGGGTTTGAACATCCGCATTTCCTTAAAATCAGCGTAGCGCCTTGGCGCCGCCGGCAGCAGTGATGACGGCGATGATCACCAGACCGGTCGTGACCAGGCGAACGCTGGCGTCTGCGCCGAAGGTATTGAGCATGACCTGGAGCAGCACGAGGAACAGGGCAGCGCCCCACAGGCCCGGGATGTTGGCGCGGCCTCCGGCGACCGATGTTCCGCCAATGACGACGACGGCGATCGAGGCCAAAAGGTACTCGTTGCCGATGTCGGTCGAAGAGCCGCGAAAATAGGCAGCAAGAAGCGCTCCGCTCAAGCCGCCAAGCGCCCCGCAAAGCATGTAGGTCATGAGGCGGATACGTTCGACCTTGATGCCGGCCAACCAGGCCGCCCGCATGTTCTGGCCGATCGCCAGGACCGATCGCCCATAGACCGTACGATTGAGCGCGACGGCGGCGATGATCGAAGCAAACAGGATCAGGAGAACGAAGACGGGAATCCCGACAAGGCGCCAGTCCGTGAAGGCGGCAAAGCCGGGCGGCGGCTTGACCTGCAGGCCGCGGCCATAGCTGATATCGATCGACTGGACGATGAAGCTCGTCGAAAGGGTCGCAATGATCGGCGGGATGCGAAGTGCGCGGATCAGCGCGTAGTTGGCAAGGCCGATCAAAACGCCGGCAATCAGCGCGGCGCCGACCCCAGCGACGATCATGCTGTCCGAACCGCTCATCACCTTCATGGCGATGGCGCTGGCAAGGCCGATATTGGCCGGCAGCGACAGGTCGACGTTGCCGGGGCCGAGCGACATGACGAACATCTGTCCCATGCCGACCACGACTGCAAAGGAGGCGAGCGAAAGCCCGGCCACGACAATGCCAGCCGCGCCGAGTCCGCGCGTAAACACGAGCGAAGCGATGAAGACGAGCGCTGCGCCGACGAAAGACCAGATCCAAGGCTTGGCGGGCAGACCTTTGAGCAGGGCCGTCATGACGCGCGCCTCCCGATCGCCGCGCGCAACGCCAAGACGATGATCAGGATCGCCCCATTGGCGCCACTTTGCCAGTCGGTCGGTATGCGCATGAAGGAAAGCAGCGATGCCGACGCCAACGTCAGGGTCAGGGCGCCAGCGACCGCGCCCGTTGGGGAGACGCGGCCGCCCATGAACTCGCCCCCACCGAGGATGACGCCCGCAATGGCAAGCAGCGTGTAGCCGGCGCCGATGCCGGCGTCGGCGGCGGTCGAAATGCCGACCAAGGTAAAGGCGGCCATCACACCGAACACGCCAGCCAGCATGAAGGCAAGCACCTTGGCACGCAGCACCGACCAACCTGCCCGCGCTACCGCCGACTGATTGCCACCGATGCCGCGCAGAACGGCACCGTAGCTTGTCTTCATCAAAGTGAAGTGGAGGACGATCGCGATGACAGCGGCCGCAATGATGGGAAACGGCACGAAGGGCACGTGGCAGCCCATCAGGGCCTGCAGCCATGCCGGCGCTTTGCCGCCTGGCTGCGGCAGCACCATCAGCGCCAGTCCCTGCCAGACGAAAGCCATGCCGAGCGTCACCACGATCGAGGGTAAGTTGCGCAAATGGATCAAGGCGCCGATCGCCGCATAGACAAGGATCGAACCGGCGATCACGACAGCCCCGAGAAGCGGTGTGTCGTTCAGCATGGTCACGGATACGCTGGCGATGAAGCTGATGAAGAAGCCAGTGGACAGGTCGAGCTCATTGACGGTTATGACGAACATCTGTGCGATGGTCGCGAGCGCGACAGGAATCGCAAGATTGAGCATGAGGTTGAACCCCATGTAGCTGATGGCTCTTGGATTGAGCCATCCGATCGCCATCAACATCAACGCCAGCGACACGAACGGCAACGACTTGCGGAGCAGCGTCGGCAACGGTGCGAACGAGCGAGCCTGCTTGACGGCAAACACGTTGCTCATGCCGCTTCCTCGAACGAGGATCTGATGACGCTATGCTCGTTGATATCGTCATGATCGAGCGCCGCGACGATCTCGCCGTTACGCAGCACGTAGACGCGGTCGCAATTCTCGAGTTCCTCGATCTCCGTCGTGTACCAAAGGAATGTACGCCCCTTCGCGGCTTCATCGCGGATGATATCGTAGACCTCGAGCTTTGTTGCGATGTCGACTCCGCGCATCGGGTCATCCATCAAGATGATCTTCGCGTCGGACGCGAGCGCGCGGGCAAACAAGGCCTTCTGTTGGTTTCCGCCCGATAGTGACAGGATGGAATTGTTCATGTCCGGCGTGCGAATGCTCAGCCGCTTGCGCCAGGCTTCGCCGACCTCACTCTGCTTGCGCTGCGAGATGAGCAAGTTGGACGTAAGGGCTGAAAGGGAGCGGACGCTGATATTCTCGAGAACCGACCACAACGGGAACACCCCGTCCGTCTGCCGGTCACCGGCAACGACTGCGACCGCGGCCGTGACCTCGACCTCTGGGTCCCGCCGATCGGCAGCCTCGAATATTCGGACCAGGAGTTGGCTCTGGCCGTGCGCGGCAAGGCCTGACAGGCCGATAATCTCGCCCGCCCGGGCAAGAAGATCGCGATTGGAAATGCCTCTTCCATCGCGAACCGTCACGCGCAGAGGTACGTCGCCATGACGTCTAGCACGCTCGGCGTTGCCGCGTTCCTTTGGCAAGCCAACCATCGCCGCAACGAGTTTTTCCCGATCGAACGCCGTCGTTGGGTCGCAAAGTGCCACCTTGCCGTCGCGCATCACGACGATGCGATCGGTCGATTCCAGCACCTCGTTGAGGAGATGGGAAATGAGGATGCAGCTGATCTGGTTTGCCACCGCTCGGCGAACATATGCCAACAGCTGTGCCGACGCGCGGGCATCGAGTGACGACGTCGGCTCGTCCAGGATGACGAGCCGGATCGGGTCGAGGCTCTGCGTGAAGGCCCGTGCCACTTCGACCATCTGTCTGCGGCCGATGGAAAGATCGCCCACGACATCGGTACCTTTGATGCCGTGTCCGGGAAAGATCTCGTCGAGTTTGCCGGCAATGATCGAATCCGCCCGTCGCAGCGATCCCCATCCTGACAATGACGAATGGCTGAGCCGGGTGTTTTCCGCAACGGTCAGATTGGGGCAGAGCGAGAGCTCCTGGAAGACGCAGCGCACGCCAAGCTTGTGGGCGAGCGCCACGGAATAATCCAGCACGTCATGGCCGGCGACAACACAGCGCCCGGAATCTGCTCTCAGAGTCCCGGCCACGACATGCATCAAGGTGGACTTGCCGGCCCCGTTATGGCCGACAAGTCCCACGCACTCGCCGGCTTCGACCACGAAGTCCACCCCGCCCAGTGCCATAACGGGACCAAAGGATTTGGCGACCGCCGAGAATGCTATGACCGATGATGTCACCGCGGGCACCCTCCCAGATTCCGCACGGACTATTTCTTGACCGCAGCAATGGCCTTTACGACGTCGTCCTGGGAATATTCGACATTGGCGACACCGCCGTCGGGCGTTGCCGCGATCTGAGCATCGAGCGTCGCGCTATCGACGAAAAGGATATCCATCGGCACTTCCTTAGGCACCGGCTTGCCGTCGAGGATCTGCTGCGCGACCCAGAAGGCAAACGTCGCCATGCCCGGAGCTTCTGAAGCCGACCAGGTGTCATAGCTGCCATTGGCCTTGATCTGCTGCTTCCACCAGACCAGTTCGTCCTTGCGGTTGCCGAGCATGATGACTGGTAGGGCACGGCCGGCAGAGCGAAACGCTTCGGCGCTGCCGTAGCCGTCGCCACCTTGGTCGATGATCCCTGCGATTTCCGGCAGGGAGGGCAGTACGCCTGTGACGGCCTTCTGGGCGGTCGTCTGGTCCCAGTCGCCATGCACAGTGCTGACGATCTTGAGATTGGGATGCTTTTCGATCTCGCGCAGCACGCCCTTGGTAATGTCATCGTCGATGCTCGTGCCGGCGACCCCGCGGATGTAGAGGAGGTTGCCGCCGTTGGGCAGGCGCTTAGCCATTTGGCGGACCTGCTCAGCGCCGTAGGTCTCGGCGAGATCGATGGTCACCTTGGTGGCGCAAGGTTCCGTGACCAATCCGTCGAAGGCGACAACAACGATACCCGCATCGCAGGCCTGCTTGACGGCGCCGTTGAGGGCGTCCGGGGAGAGGGCATTCAGCACGATGGCATCGTAGCCTTGCAGGATAAGGTTCTGGATCTGAGCGGCCTGCTGGGGCGCCTCCTTGGCCGAGGTCGTGAACGCATCCGCCGCGCCGACCACCTTGTCGCCGACAGCTTTGTCGCCGATCTTCTTCCAGCTCTCGAGCATGCTCTGACGCCAGGAATTGCCGGCGTAGCCGTTCGAAAGTGCAATCTTTTTGCCTGAGGTGTCGGCCGAGGCTTGTCCGACGAGGCAAGCGCAAAGGGCAGTTGCGGCAAAGAGCGTGCTCAAGCGGCTCATCAGATTTCCTCCCATTTTGGTCTTGTACGACTTGTCTGCCTCTCCTCGGGCCGGCACAGGGGTCCGTTTCGGGAGGTATCACTGAGGTACAGTATGCTAGCATAATTGACAAGATGGATTTTTGCCAACATCATTTGGACCGATGGAAACGGACCAATCAGGCGATCATGGCCACACAAACGTGTTTCGAAACGCTAGATTCTCGCTTCGAGAAGCTGTTCGTCGGGACGGCGAGGCTGGACGTGCTATCGGAAGGTTGCCGATGGGCTGAGGGCCCGGCCTATTTTCCGGCTGGCCGCTACCTTGTGTGGTCCGACATCCCGAATGATCGGATGCTTCGCTACGATGAATGCAGCGGCCAGGTGGCCGTCTTCAGGCCGTCATCAGGCCATTCGAACGGCAACACCGTCGACCGGGCCGGCCGGCTGGTCACATGCGAGCACGGCGGTCGCCGCGTTTCGCGAACCGAAATAGACGGGACGGTCGTCACACTTGCCGATCGTTTCGATGGAAAGCGACTGAACAGCCCGAACGACATCGTCGAGCGATCGGACGGAACCTTGTGGTTTACGGATCCGACCTATGGAATAGATTCAGACTATGAGGGCAACAAGGCTGAGCGCGAACAGGTCGGCAATTTCGTCTATTGCCTCGATCCCCGGAGCGGCGAGCTAAAGGTGGTAGCTGATGATTTCGTTCAACCGAACGGCATCGCGTTCTCACGCGATGAAACTGTACTCTATATCGTGGATACTGGGGCATCGCATCGCAAGGACGGACCGCGACATATTCGCAGTTTCGAAGTCCGAGGTGAAAAGCTGGCCAATCGCGGCGTGTTTGCCGAGTCGACGAATGGATTCTTCGACGGGCTGAGGCTCGATAGCGACGGACGCATCTGGACCAGCGCGGGGGATGGCGTCCATTGCTACGACCCCGACGGCACGCTGATCGGCAAGGTCAAGGTTCCGGAAGTTGTCGCCAATGTGTGCTTTGGCGGGTCAAAGCGAAACTATCTTTATATTTGCGGGACGACATCGCTCTACGGCGTGAGATTGGCAGTGTCGGGCGCTAGAACCTTCTAGCCTCGACTTGCTCAAAGTCGGATGGCGGCCGCCTCGATACGAGCTGGTGCCTTGAGAATCCCACCTTGCATGGCTTCGATGTAAGATCGGCGCGTCGCCAGGATATGATCCGTCAGGATGGCGTCGATAGCCAGGATGTCGCCATTGCTGAAAGCCTCTTCGATCTGCCTGTGATGCAGGTAGGAGCGTTCTTGTGCGCCGGCGATCGGCACGGAGAGGTGCGTTCTCAACGTTGAGATCTGGCCTGCCACTTGCGCATAGCCTTCCTGGAGATAGCGATTACGGCAATTGTGAATGAAGGCTTCGTGAAACAGGGTATCGGCCCGAGAATAAGCGACGGCATCACCGCCCGCTCTCGCCTGTTCCATGATCTCCAAGGCGGCCCTGAGTTGAGCTATGGTTTCCTCGCGATGTCGGGCCATCGAGAAAGACACGGCGCGATTTTCGAGCACGATGCGATATTCACAAAGATCGATGATATCTTGTTCGGTGGGAAAGAAGACGTAGGTGCCACGCTGGGGAATGATATTCACCATTCCTTGTTGTTGCAGCAGCGTCAACGCCTCTCGAACGGGCGTCCGGCTGACGCCGAGCCTTGTGGCAAGGCCGACTTCGGACAGTTCGCTGCCCAGCGCCAGCTCCGCATCGATGATCGCTTGCCGCAGACGATCGGCAACCGTGGCCGCTAGCGAACGCGGACGGTTGATTGTCAATTCCATAACCAAGCTATCAACCTCATCGGGATGTATCTAAGGTACCATAACCGTGCGCCCGTCGCAATCCAATCATCGGCCTTGGCATACCTTTGGGTGATGGGATGGTCGAGCCATATTTTGCGCAGGTGCGAAAACTTGAAACCACCTCCCGCTGGTTGTCCGAGGAATAACGGGCGTAAAGCGCAACGCGGGTCACCGGCGAGCCCCCTCAGGCAACCTTGTCGAGTCGACTCGGCCGGATCAGAACATCAGCCGAGATGCCGAGACGGTCATGTAGTTGCCGAATCATCTCAATCGAGAGGCTGCGCTTGCCGTTCAAGATGTCCGCCACCCGGTTGCGCGGTCCGATCATCGGCTCTAGGTCTTTGCGGGTGAGGCTCTGCTGCTCCATTCGGAACCTGATCGCCCCTATCGGGTCGGGTGGGTCAATTGGATGATGCTTCGCCTCGTAAACGTCGATCAGCGTCGCCAGCACATCGAGACGATCGCCCTCCGGTGTGCCGCCCTTGGCTTCCCAGAGCCGTTCAACCTCAACGAGAGCCTCTTGGTAATCCGCTTCAGTGCGGATCGGCTTGAGGTCAGTTGCCATGGTTGCCCCTCCGTGACGTCAATCTTGTCGCATGCCTTGTGCGTGCCGATCCACTTGATCCAGACGATTCCGTTCTCAAAATCGACCGACACGAAGAGGCGATAATCGTTGCCCTTGATGAAGAAGACGATCCGCTCGGCGTTGACGATGCTCGCCGTCGCATAGTGTCGCTTCACATCTGCGGAACTCCCCCACTCCGCCTTGCCCACTTCATCGAACCAGGCTTCCAGCGCGGCCTTGACGGCTGACTGATCTGTCTGCCCCGAAAGGCTTTCAATAAATTCCCGCAAGGTGCGGCGGGCAATAATCCTCATCGGCTCACCAATACCATGGGACCAAAATGGTCTCAAGGGGAGTATACAAAAACACCGGCACGTGAAACTTCACCGGGAACGATATCTGTCAAGCGTTGAAGTCTAAGGCGATTCGCCGCTCATTTTCCGTCGCTGCGTCCACCGTTCTCGGGGTCAGTGCGAGAGCAGTTCAAGATCCTGCGCCGCCTCTAGTGAGACCGTCTCAGATAATGTGGGCTCAGTCTCATTTAATCTGGGCCTGAGCGCACCGATAGTCTCAAATAACGTGGTCCGAAAATCGCGATGATCTCAAGCTCGGGCGCGGATAATCTCGATCCACCAAACCTAGAAGGCCTTAAAGGGTTCCTTGCCAGGATCGCGGCCGCCTTCAAGCCGTTCCTTGCTCAGCCGAGCGCGAAGGTGAGCCGAACCGATTGAGGCGCACGCTTTGGTCTCACTGCCGTTGCTGAACGATCCCAACACCTCTACGTCCGGATCGTAGTAGAACGACTGCTCAGCTATGTCATGATTGAACTCGGAAACAGTGATCCACGCGACTTTCCAATCGCGGATTCCAGCCCGGCGGCATTCGAGTTGCGGAATCTCCAAGGCCGTCTGATCTGATCGGGGTGCCTGAAATAGCAAGCAGGATCAAGTTTGTCTGGTTGCCCTTCGAGATTGCGAGCACCATGCAAACCGGGCGGGACTTGCGCCCCTCGGTTTCGACCCTCTCGCGCTGCCATGCCCAAAGGTAGGGAAAGCGGATGACCGAACCGCTAACCGGGCAGGTCTCATATGTGGGATGAACTAATGGCCCAGGATCGTGGTGACGGCGAAGCCACGATCGGTGAAGCCACCAGTATCGGCATAGTGCTCGCGTATAGGCCGCCCGGCCTCGTTCATCAGCAACCCGTCGAGCATGTGGGATGCCTCGTTGACTGTCACCAGAATGATCGGTGTAGCAAAAGGGCGAATTGATCAGACAGATGCGCATGGGCTTTCAGGCCGTACTGTGAAGACACGGATTTCTTAGCCCTCAAGGTGAGCGTCCCAATGAACCGGTGTGGCGCCGGCGCTATAAACGCATGTGCGCCCTACGCAAACGACCGCCCGGCGATCCTGTGGATGGGGGGGAGCCGCACCATCGGGCAGGTAACCTTTCTAGCCTCCAAGTACCTTTCCTCCTTGCTTTTGGCACCAAGGTTCGCCTCGCAGCTAGATCTGGAGCGGCGTCTTTCCGGTTGGGCGGCACGCAGCCGGCGACGATCGCCAAAAGCCAACGAACAAACAGCCAGCTTATTCGTCCCGATGCCCACCACAAGGACCGAGGCACCCCACTCATTGCTTGACCAGTTGCTCACTTTCGGTATTGTCTGACAGGAATTGACGCCAAATGAAAGAATGCGTCTCGGGAGGTTGGAGTTTTGCCAGACCTGTCAAAGGATGGTTGGGCATGCGCGTATCGGCGCCTGGCCGAGGATCTCCGCGCCATGGCGGCAGACGCGCCCATCACCTTGTGCGGCATGAGCGCCTGCGTCGATGCCCGGACCGAGCTACACCAGCTCGAGGCCTTGTTCGCAACCACCGATCCTGACGCCGCCGCCTTCGCCGGCCTGTTGCGCGATCGTGCCCGACAAGGCATCGGTGGCGAGGTACGGGTCGATTGGCCAGGTGGACCGGCATGGCTTGCCAAGAAAGTTGCGTTTACCTATGCGCTGGGTGGAACCGGCCCCCAGACCGCGTGGGTTCTTTCAACGCTCGGCGCACCCGCGCTGCTCGCACTGGAAGATCGCAGCGCCCATATGCTGGCAAACTTGCCGGCCGGCCTCCTGGTGTTCCAAGGCACCAACGTCGTCCCGGCCGCGCTGGTTGCGCCGCATGGCGAGCGCCGTCCCGACGTTTATATCTTCGACTATACCCAGGGCATCCCTGTCGGCGGCGTGGTGCCGCCGCGATCTTCCCGCATCATCGTGCGTTTCAACGATCCTGGTCTGGAGCACGATGCGTCCTTCGATCGTTCGACGCCCGATCTTGCCCGCGCCGCCGGTGCCGGCCTCATCTCCGGCTTCAACTGCGTGCCATCGGCCGAGCTTTCCACCGAGATCGAACGCGTCTTCGCCCTCGGCGCGAATTGGCGAAGGAGCGGGCTTGATGTTTTGCATCTTGAGCTTGCAGGCTATGATTCAATAGCCAGTCTGGAGCGCGTGCTACAGGGTGCCGCCCATGTTGTCACCTCCCTTGGTATGAGCCATTCGGAATTCGCAGCGCTCATGTCGGAGGGGGCGAGTCTGGCCGACGACATGGTCGAGCTTGGTGAACGGCTCGGGGTGATGCGCGTGTGCGTCCATGCTGACGAATGGGCTGCCAGCGTCACACTCGGTGATCCCGTCACAGAACGCCAAGCTTTGATGGCGGGCTCTCTTCTGGCCGCGGCGCGTGCGGAAGTGGGCCGGCCAGTCCGGCCCCACGATGTCCCGAAGGCTGCGACGTTCACCGATCCGCCGTATCGCAATGGCCCCGTTGAGGGCCCATGGTCATTTGTGTGCTGTGCCACGCCCTATCTTTCCCGTCCCGCCACCACGCTTGGGCTCGGCGACACATTCACGGCAGGCTGCCTCCTCGTCCTTGGTCTCGACCGGCGACGCGGACAGGAGCTCGACGGCTCGCTTCCGTACCAAGCGGCAGCGAGTCCAATTGAAACCAATAAGCCCAGGAGGAACTCATGACACTGAAAACTCTGCTTTCCGCGGCTGCGTTTCTGGCCGTGGCAGGCTCGGCATCGGCCCAGACGACATTGACCGTCGCCACAGTGAACAACCCTGACATGGTCGTCATGCAGAAATATTCGTCCAAGTTCGAGGAGAAGACGGGCATTAAGCTGAAATGGCTGGTGCTGGAAGAAAATGTCCTGCGCCAGCGCGTAACAACGGACATCTCAACCAAGGGCGGTCAATTCGACGTCGTGACCATCGGCATGTACGAGACGCCGATTTGGGGCAAGGCCGGGTGGCTCGTGCCCTTCGATGACACGCCGGACACCTACAATATCAAGGATGTGCTTCCGTCCGTGCGCGACGGCCTGTCCTATGAGGGTAAGCTCTATTCGCTGCCCTTTTACGCCGAGAGCACGATGACTTTCTACCGCACGGACCTGTTCAAGAAGGCCGGCCTGACCATGCCGGACAAGCCGAGCTGGGACCAGATCGCTGAGTTTGCCGCCAAGCTCGACGACAAGGCCAATGGCACCTATGGCCTTTGTATCCGCGGCCAGCCCGGTTGGGGCGAGAACATGGCCATTGTCGGCCTGATGGGCAATGCGTGGGGCGGGCAGCTTTTCGATATGAAATGGAAGCCTGGCTACAATTCGGACGCGTGGAAGGAAGCGGTCAAGTTCTACGTTGACGTCGGCAACAAATACGGACCGCCCGGCATGGTTGGTAACGGCTTCAACGAAAACCTGGCACTTTTTTCCAGTGGTCATTGCGGCATGTGGATTGACGCTACCGTCGCCGCCGGCTTCCTCTATGACCCCAAGCGTTCGCAGGTCTCCGACAAGGTCGGGTTCGCCCAGGCGCCCGTCGAGAAGTGGAACAAAGGCAATGGCTGGCTGTGGGCCTGGGCTCTTGGCATCCCGACCTCAAGCCAGAAGTCCAAGGAGGCCAAGGAATTCATCGAATGGGCAACCTCGCCCGATTACATCAAAATGATCGGCGAGAGCGAAGGCTGGGTGACGGCGCCTCCAGGAACGCGCCAGTCGACCTATGACAATCCGGCCTATCAGAAGGCCGCACCCTTCGCCAAACCCACGCTCGATGCCATCACCGCGGCCGATCCCATAAACGGCACCAAGGATCCCAAGCCTTATGCCGGGATCACCTTCGCCACGATTCCCGAAATGCAGGCGATCGGCAACTTCACAGGTCAGCAGGTCGCGGCGGCCCTGACCGGCAAGGCGACGGTGGAGCAGGCTCTCGACCAGGCCGCGGCCAATGCCGAGCGCACGCTCAAACAGGCAGGCTATTACAAGTAGCCTTTCTGTCGAAGCGGCGGGCCGGAGCTGATCCTCCCCAGCTCCGGCCCGACCGCAATGAGGTATGATAGATGAAAATCGAGGCTCACTCCCCGCCGCCGCCTGGCGTGCAGCGCGGCTGGCTCAAGCAGCAGCGCCGCGTGCGCACCTGGCCGCTGATGGCGCCGGCCGTTGGCCTGTTGCTCGTTTGGATGATCGTACCTTTGGTGTTGACGCTCTGGTATTCCTTCCAGGGCTATAACCTGCTGTCTCCGCCCCAGGGCTTCGTCGGGCTCGATAACTACGTCTATCTGCTGACCGATCCCGGCTTGCCCCAGGTCGTGTGGAACACGCTCGCCATCGTCGTTCTGGCGCTTTCCACCACGATCGGCTTTGGTATCCTCTTTGCGGTTCTCTACGATCAGCCCTTTCTTGGCCGAGGCGTCGCACGCCTCCTTGTCATCGCGCCGTTCTTCGTCATGCCGACCGTGAGTGCACTGGTCTGGAAGAACCTGCTGATGCACCCCGTCTATGGGCTCTTTGCCTGGGTCAGCCGGTCCTTCGGTATCGCCCCGATCGACTGGTTTGCCGACCATCCGATGATGGCGATCGTGATTATCATTAGCTGGGAATGGATCCCCTTCGTCACGCTGATCCTGCTCACCTCGCTGCAGTCGCTGGACCGCGACCAGGTTGAAGCGGCGCGCATGGACGGCGCCGGTCCGTTCGCTACCTTCTTCTTTATCACCCTTCCGCACCTGGGCCGCCCCATCGCAGTCGTGGTCATGCTGGAGACGATCTTCTTCTTGAGCGTCTACGCCGAGATCCTGGTGACCACTGTGGGTGGCCCGGGCCTGGAGACCACGAACATCCCATTCTACATCTATTCGCGGGCGCTCCTCGCCTATGACGTGGGCGGGGCCTCGGCGGGCGGCATCTTCGCCATCGTCATCGCTAACATTGTCGCCTTCTTCTTCGTGCGCTCGATCGCACGCCAGCTGTAGGAACCGGTCATGCGCCCCTCGACCCGATGGCTGATCGTCCGCACCATACTGGGCTGGCTGGTCGCGCTCGTTATGGCTTTCCCGGTCTTCTGGATGGCGTTGGCCGCCTTCAAGACCGAGCTGGACGCGATCGCTTCGCCGCCGCTCCTCTTCTTCACACCCACGCTCGAGAATTTCGCGGAGATGAACGAGCGCGTCGACTATATCGCCCATGCCTGGAACAGCATCGCCGTCGCCTTCTTCTCGACCGCTGTTGCCATCCTGGTCGCCGCCCCGGCCGCCTACTCCATGGCTTTCCATCCCACACGGCGCACCAAGGACATCCTATTGTGGATGCTCTCGACCAAGTTTATGCCGGCGGTGGGCGTGCTGGTGCCGATCTACCTGATCTTGATCTGGGCGGGGCTCCTCGATACGCGTACCGGCCTGATCATCATCACGCTGATGGCGAACCTGCCGCTGATCATCTGGATGCTCTATTCCTATTTTAAAGAAGTGCCCGGCGAGATCCTCGAGGCCTCACGCATGGATGGGGCCAAACCGCTGCAGCAGCTCGTGCATCTTCTCATTCCGATGGCGGCGCCAGGCGTCGCTTCGACGGCGCTCCTGGCCATCATCTTGTCGTGGAACGAATCCTTCTGGTGCATCAACGTCACTGCGGTCAACTCGGGGACCCTTGCGCTAGCGATTGCCTCGTTCTCCAATCCAGAGGGCTTTTTCTGGGCCAAGCTTTCAGCCGCCTCGCTCGCCTCAATCGCTCCCATCATGGTCTTCGGCTGGCTTACCCAGCGCCAGCTCGTGCGCGGCCTAACCTTCGGCGCCGTCAAGTAGGAACCCTGCCATGTCCACCGTGCAACTAAAGGCCGTCAGCAAGCAATACGGTGCCGTCGAGGTGATGAAGGGCCTAGACCTTTCGGTGCGAGACCGGGAATTCATCGTCTTCGTCGGTCCCTCGGGCTGCGGCAAGTCGACCTTGCTGCGCATGATCGCCGGCCTGGAAGAAATCACCGCCGGCGATTTGTTTATCGACGGTACGAGGGTCAACGACGTGCCGCCGGATGCGCGGGGCCTGGCCATGGTGTTCCAGAGCTACGCGCTCTATCCGCATATGACAGTCGCCAGCAATCTGGGCTTTGCGCTTAGGCTGGCGCGCGTTCCTAGGGCCGAGCGCGAGGCCAAGGTGAGGGCGGCGGCCAAGATCCTGCAGCTTGAAAACCTCCTCGACCGCAAGCCCGGTCAGCTCTCCGGCGGCCAGCGCCAACGCGTCGCGATCGGGCGGGCCATCGTACGCCAGCCAAAGGTCTTCTTGTTCGATGAGCCCCTGTCCAACCTCGATGCGGCACTGCGCGTGCAGATGCGCATCGAACTCGCGCGCCTCCACCGGGAGCTTTCCGCCACAATGATTTATGTGACGCATGACCAGGTTGAAGCCATGACGATGGCGGACCGCATTGTCGTACTACGCGCCGGGGTGATCGAGCAGGTCGGGACGCCGCTGGAGCTTTATAATCGGCCGGCCAGCACCTTCGTCGCCGGCTTCATCGGCTCGCCCAAGATTAACCTTCTGCCGGTGACGGTCACCGCCGGTTCGCCGATCGGTGTCAAGGTGAGCCTGCCGAGCAATGTGGCGATCGCGGTGCCGGCCGCTGCAGACGCGCTGCCGGTCGGCGCTTCGGCAACGCTCGGCCTGCGCCCCGAAGCCCTCGTCGTCAGTTCGGACGGCCCGATCGGCGGCGAAGTTTCCGTCGTCGAACATCTTGGCGGCGAGACCCTGGTCTATGTCGACATCGGCGGCGCTACGCTGATGACCGTCAAGCTCGCCGGCAACGATCCCGTCCGCGTCGGCGAGAAAGTCCGTCTCGCCGTCGGCCCGACTGCCGTGCCGCTCCTATTCAATGCCGAGGGCCGCGCCGTGCGGGCAGCCATCCAACCTGCAATGCAATGAGTTTTGCCATGTACATCAAAAAATACGACCTTTCGGGACAAACCGCCTTCATCACTGGCGGCGGGCGCGGCATCGGCCTTGCCGCCGGCGAGGCGCTGCTTGAAGCGGGCGCCAAAGTGATCATCTCCGATCTCGATCCCGCGGTCCTCCAATCGGGCCGGGCGCAGCTGGCGGACAAGGGTTGGCAGGTCGAGGCTGTCCAGCTCGACGTCACTGACGCTGATGCGGTCGGACGCGTGGCCAGCGACATGAACGCACGCTATGGCGCGATCGACATTCTTATCGCCAATGCCGGTATCGCCTGGCCCGACACGCCGGGCGAGGCCATGGCCGACGAGGTCTGGCGCAAGGTCGTCGATGTCGACCTCAACGGCGTCTACTGGTCTTGCCGTGAATTCGCCCGCCCAATGCTGGCCCGCGGGCGCGGCTCCATCGTGACGATCGGCTCGATGTCAGGCCTGATCTCCAACAAGCCGCAGCGCCAAGCCCATTACAATGCGGCAAAGGCGGGCGTACATCACCTCACTCGTTCGCTGGCCGGGGAATGGGCCGAACGCGGTGTTCGCGTGAATACGGTGGCGCCGACCTATGTCGACACCGTTATGTCACGCGGAGGTTTCACCGATCCGAACCTTTTCCCGATTTGGATGGAGAACACGCCGATGAAGCGTGTCGCCCGCGCCGACGAGATTGCCTCGGCCATCTTGTTCCTGGCGAGCGAGGCTTCGAGCGCCATGACTGGGTCGCTACTAGTTGTCGATTGCGGCTATACGATCTGGTAGCGCGACGTCAAAAACCTGGATCGTCAGCTTTTCGGGGATGTTTTCGCTTTCCCGCATGACCGCTGTCCGGTTTGTCAGGAAATAAAGAAATAAAGGTGTAGCGCCGATCCACCGTCAGAAGAGATCGCCCCATCGCGCGCAGGAGTTGATTGCATGCGTGGCCAGCCCAAACGTGTAGATATCATCCCGGCCAAGCGCCGGGTGCTGATCCTTGAGCATCTCAAGGCCAACGGCGCTGCATCGATCCAGGAACTCGCGGAAGTCATCGGCGGCTCGCAATCAACCACCCGCCGCGACCTCGAGCATCTGATGGAAGCGGGCTATCTAGAGCGCACGCATGGCGGAGCCTTGCTGGTGCCGCCGATGCGCGCAACCTTCGAAGGTGAGTCCTCGCTGAACGCACAGATGCGTCGAGAGCAAAAGCAGGCGATCGGGATCGAGGCGGCAGAGCGTCTCTCGCCGCATGATAGCGTGATCTTCGATAGCAGCTCGACCGTGCTAGAGGCGGTCCGCGCTGCGGCGCGCCGCCTGTTGCCCTTGACGGTGGTAACCAATAGCCTGGAAATTGCCCTGTTCAGCGCCAGCGTCCCCCAATGGCGTGTGCTGATGCCGGGTGGCACGGTCCGGCCCGGCTCTACGATGCTAACGGGGGACACCGGCTCGGATTTCTTGAAGTTGGTTCACACGGATGTCTGCTTTACCGGTGCCTTCGCCGTCACCGGCGGCCTGCTGACTGACGCGACCATTGAGGTCGCCTCGCTCAAGCGCGCCATGATGAAGTCGGCGCGCCGACGCATTCTACTCGTCGATAGCACCAAGTTCCGGCCTCCCGCCTTCTGCACCTTCAGCGAGCTCTCCGAGATCGACGAGGTCATCACCGACGACGGTATTCGGCCCGAGCATCTGGCGGTCCTGCGCACTTTCGAACTGAAGGTCACCGTCGTGCCCGCGGCCTAAGGATTGTCGAGCATGCGGGATACCAGATATGTCGGGATGGATGGCCTCGGCGCACCCAGCAGCATCTCAATTATGTGGAGAAATTTGAAATAATATGAAATTTTATGATATAAAATGAGACGCAAGGTCAGTCGGCTTTGTTAGGCGGTGACGAGGACAGTCCCACGGGGCGCCCGAACATGAAGCATGCTTGGCGCAAATCCGGTCAGAGGTCCGGTCGTTAGTTGGCAAGCGTGCATTCCGTAATACCTAGCGGTTCCACCAATATCTCACCGTCTTATGGCAGATGACGTTGCCCCGCTCATGCAGCAGGTCTTCCACATTCCTCAATGACAACGGGTAACGAACGTGTAGCATCGCCGCCAGGCGGATCACCTCCAGCGACGAATTGAAGTAGCCAAACGGATTGGGTTTGGGGCGCGCCATCCTCGCCCGCTACCCTTCCAGTCCACTTTCGGCAATTTGCTCTGACAGAGCCCCAGGCGCCCATGACCGGTGGATCGGATCATAGCGTTGCGGGCACGCGTTAGCGTGCTTGGGCCCCCTTGATGATCGACATTTGGGCAAGCGGAATCGGCATTCGTTCCGGTGCTGCCCCAAGTCGTGCCGCTAGACGCGCCTCCAACCGATCAACGAAGCCGGCGGACCGCCGGTCACCTCGGCCCCCGTCAAGCGCAGCCGCGAGTGTGGGGAACACCGAGGCCCGCGAAAAGGCGGCCCATTGGACGCCAAATGCGCGCGAATCACCGCTCGCCTCAAAGTCGGTCCAGATCCGGTCCTCCCCGTGGAAAACCTCCAGGTGCTCGAGCGACAATCCCATGAAGCTCCCATCGTCCACGAACGGTGCGGCAAAATCTGCTCTGCTTCGCCCGACTGTGGGAATCGTCATCCGCCGGACTTCTTCCGCACTCACGAAGCCATCGCTGGTCATGTCAAGGAGCGAAGCCTGCAGAGCCTCCAGGAGCGGGCGATAGCCGAAATCGCCGGAATCATCGGTTGCCATGGTGAGTACGACAAGACGTCCATCGGAGCAAAGTTCGCGGCTGCGCGCGGCGAGAAAGGCGCACCAATCCTCCGCTGCTTGCTGCGCGAAGGCTATGCGCGTTGCCTGATCCTGGCTAAATGCGACCTGGACCTGGTCCGGAATTATTGTGGGCGCCCGGCTTAACCATTGAACGGCCCATGAACTCCAACCCAGCGTCACGCTGTTGGAAGGCAGGATCTGCTCGTAGAAGGAGCGCCCAACGGCTGACGCGAATACGCCAGGATTGCGCAACAGATAACTGCCGGGCTCGGTATTCAGTGTGTGAAAGAGCGCGCTGAAGTCATTTTCAGGCAGATCGGTATGAATAACGCAGATGGCTTGCTCCGGTCCGATGCGCGTCCTGAGGATGTCGACAGCCGCGGCCATGGGCACCAGAGAATTGCGCCCTTCCGAACAACCGTAGTCTACGACGATAATCGATCGAGGCGGCGGGCCAAGCGCGACCTCCTTGGCCGCCCGCTCGACGAGCGTCATGGCCGGCATGGACCCGGCTGCCTGCACCCGTGAACTTCGGTTGTATGCGCCATGACCTTCCATCGGCGCGGGTCGAACGAGGCCGGGCGTGTCGGTCATAGTCTCGGGCTCCGCGATCCATGGCGTTTGAGATGCGATCCTGGCAACATACACTAAATGCGACCATTGGCGCGCTTTTGCTTATACCAAACATCGGCAAGTTACTCTGTATGCAGTGCTTATGCGCGCGCGAGGCCCGCTATTATTTGGAATTCTTAATCGCGATACCGTTACATTCTTGGAGTTGACATTTCGCTCGTCGTCATCTTGATCATCTCAGTCAATTAACCCGGCCCTAGTACTACAGTTGTAGATATTTCTGCTTATAGTGCGATTTGGCGGCTCTGAACTGGTGCTGTCGTCGCCAGATTGACCAATTGAGGATGAAGGCGCGTTTTGAAGGAGGCGGATAGATCAGGCGTGCGATGAGGCCGGCGATCTCGGGAACGCTGGGCACGAGGCTGCGCAGGCGACTCAAACGCTGGTTGGACTCGTTTCGTTCGCTTTGATTTGATCGGCGAGGGCTGCGGCACGGCGCAGATCTGCGGCCAGCTTGGTGAGGAAAGCGGCGGCGGCCATGACGAGGGTCATATGTCGATGCCAGCCATGCCAGGAACGGGCCTCGCAATGATCGAGCCCCAGATCATCTTTGGCGCGCAGAAAGCATTCCTCGATTGTCCAGCGCAGGCCGGCGGCTCCGGCCATTTCTGCAAGATCAGTGCCGGCAGGCGCGAACACGAAATAATAGGCCAGGGCCTTCGGGTCGGAGCGGCTGCGTCGGATCAGCAGCCAGCGCTCGTGATCGGGGGTGGTGAGCCACGGCAGGGCGACCCTGGCCCAATCGTAGAGTCGCAAGCCCTTGGCGCCCTCACCGGCGGGATGGGTGCCCCAATCCGCCGCCAGCAGGTCCGCGGCCATTTGTGCCGGATCGGTGTGCAACAATCCCTCTTCGGTGATCATCCGCAGCATATGGTTGGACCGCACCGCCAGGACATAGGGTTGGCTACGATCTTCGAGCATGCGCCGGGTCCGGTAATCACCATAGACCGCATCGGCCAGCACCCAGGCGCTGCGCACACCGGCATCCAGCGCCGCTGCGATCATCGCGCGCGCCATCGCCGGCTTGGTCGCGAAGTCCACATCCGGCGGCACGCCGGCCGCCTTGCGCCGCGCCTCATCGCTCGCCCAGGTCTCGGGCAGATACAGGCGACGATCGATTAAGGCATGGCCATGGCGGCTCGCATAAGCCAGGAACACGCCGATCTGACTGTTCTCGATCCGCCCTGCCGTTCCTGAATATTGCCGCGCCACGCCCACCGACCGGCTGCCCTTCTTCACAAAGCCCGTCTCGTCCACCACCAGTACGCCGGATTGATCCCCGAGCACCTCGATCACATAATCGCGCACCTTGTCGCGCAGGTGATCAGCATCCCATCGCGAGCGCCCGAGCAATGCCTGTATCCGCCACGGGCGCGCCAAACCCGCCTGCTCGGCCATCAGCCAGCCCGTCTTGCGGGCGATCCCAGACAGCAATCCGTCCAGGAAAGCACCTGCTGTCTCGCGCAACTCGCTCCGCCGAAAAATCGGCCCCACCCGCGCCTTCAAGCCGGATAGCTCACGCTCCCACGCCGCCGTCGAGCCACTCCAAACCGAAACCGACATCTCCAATCTCCGCCGCTCCGCCAGCAGCGAATGAATCACAATCCCACACTATATGCAACTGTAGTACTAGGAGCGGCTCTTCACCTTCCGGCCAAATCGCCCTGTTCCACAACATGGGATTGAATCCCATCAGCGGGCCAAACGTCGCCGTCCGAGCTGCTGACGAGGTTGACATAAGTAACTGCGACGCCCGAACCACATTTGCGCGTGCTTGCATTTGCTGCCAAGCGAGCGCTGGACCGAATTACTGCAATCCTTGTGCGCTGATTGTTTCGGCCCGTATCCTGCCGACGACGGAATCGATGAAAGCCGAAACGGCCAATGGCAGGTGAGCCCGGTTGGGGTAGACGACGCTCATGCCTAGATCGCGACGCATGTATTGGGGCAACACCGGTACCAGTCGGCCAGCTTCGAAATCGGCCGTCCCCAGTATCGGTGTTAAGGCGATGCCGAGGCCTGCTATCGCTGCATTTCGGATCGCTCGTGCGGTGTTGGCCATCACGCGGCCGGTAACGATCACCTCCTCTTCGGCGCCGTCGAGATCTTGAAGGCGCCAGGTCGCATAGTCCCGGGCCTGTGGCACAAACAGGCAGTCATGACGGGTCAAGTCCTGCAATGTGGCTGGCGTCCCGCGCGCGGCGAGGTAGGAGGGGCTGGCGACGAGTCCGATCGAGCGGGTTTGGATCTTGCGCACAACATAGTTCGGACCACGCGTGGCATTGCCTCGGAAGGCGACATCGATGCCCTCTTCGATAAGATCGACGGTGGCGTCGCTTAAAACGAACTCGATACGCACTTGGGGGTGCGAGGCCAGGAATTCGGCCACCCATTCCATCTTGTAGAAGTCGAAGAAGTCGGCGGGCATCGCCACGCGTATCAGCCCCCTGGGTACCCGCGCGCCGGCAATCAGATCCTCTCCCGCTTGTTGCAGCCCGTCCACGGCCGCGGCGCTATTGGCGTAGAGTTCATGTCCCGCATCGGTGAGTTTCAGCTTCCGGGTCGATCGCTGCATGAGCCGGGCTCCGAGCTGCTCTTCCAATTCCTGAATGCGCCGGCTGACCGTATTGGCGGGAATCCCCAGACGACGTCCGGCCTCCGCAAAACTGCCGAAGCGAACAACCTGCACGAACAGGCCGATGTCGTTTAGGTCGAGCATTGTCGATATTCCTTCGAAAAACGGGGGAGTTAAATCCGATATCCCCATCTAGTCAATTAAATATGCGGCGATCATTTTAGGGACAGCGGGAATTGCACTCAGTCCCGATTGTTCGAACAGTCCGAAAGGAAGCAGCCCACATGTCCAAGAACCCGCATATCGGCATCATCGTCGGCTCGACGCGAGAGGGCCGCTTCAGCGAGCGGGCGGCCGCATGGTTTGACAAGATTGCGGCTCTGCGCACCGATCTCAGTGTCGAAATTATCGACCTGCGCGACTACCCGATGCCATTCTTCGATGAGCCGGCATCGCCCGCCTGGATGCCACCAAAGGACCACGTGGCAGAGCGTTGGGCGGCAAAGCTGGCCGAGCTTGACGGATTCGTCTTCGTCACGCCCGAATATAATCACGGATACAGCGCAGTGCTGAAGAACGCGCTGGATTATGCCTTCCATCAATTCAACCGCAAGCTGGCCGCCTTCGTTGGATATGGTGGCGTCGGGGCCGCATTCGCCATTGAGCAACTGCGCATGGTTGCCGTCGAACTTCAGATGGCGCCGATCCCCAAGTCTGTGAACGTCGGCATGACCGAGTTCCTCGGCATCTGGCAGCAGGGCAAGGATTTTGCGGATTTTCCCCATCTCGAACAGGCGGCGGTCGCTCTGCTGGATGACCTGTGCTGGTGGAGCCGCACACTGCAAACCGGGCGTCAGGCCGCAACCGCACAGGCGTCAGTCGACTGAACGGCTTACGCCGCCGCTCAGTCCACCTGCGCAGGCGAGG
>Ga0206877_10067_pt1 | contig 35273 bp, 42 predicted proteins | sample Alteio_BWOrgCont_7_FD_152623 | JGI IMG/M metagenome (GOLD analysis project Ga0206877, IMG submission 152623) | Enriched cells from forest soil in Barre Woods Harvard Forest LTER site, Petersham, Massachusetts, United States -... | ecosystem: Environmental > Terrestrial > Soil > Temperate forest >...
GCCCACGACGCCCGCCACGCCAGCGATCAGCACCAATGCCGCGCCCCAGCGTTGCGGCAGAGTGGCGAGATTGATGCGGATCACGGCGGCAATCTGGCGGAAAATGCTCATGCGTTCACCGTTCCGCCAGCGCCTGGATGATGGAAAGCCGGCGCGCTTTCCAGCCCGGCACCACGCCGCAGACAATCCCGACCAGGACCGCCGCGATCAACCCTTCCAGTACGACGGTCGCGGGCGGATGCGGCAGCGCGGCGCCAAGCGCCTTGGCCAGGGCCGGTATGCCAAACCAGGCGAGCGCCAGACCGAGGATGGCGGCACCAAGACAGAGAAACACGGCTTCGAAAATCACCAGAAGGGCGACCTGGCCGTCCGTGAAGCCCAGAGTCTTGAGGATGGCGAATTCCGGGATCCGTTCGCGGAAAGACTGCATCAGGGCATTGCCGACCAGAAGCAACAGGGTGAAGAAAACGGCGGCCAGGCTGGCATCCAGGAAGAAGTCTATATTGCCGATGCGGGCCAGCAGCGACTGTGCGAGGTCTTTCGCGCTCATGGTCCTTGTCTGGACCGGAGAATTCACGAACAGATCGTCGACGGCTTGCGAGATCGCTCCGGCGCGCGCGGGATTGTCGATATGGGCCAAGTATTGCATCACCGTGCCCGCGCCCGCGGCGCGGCCCCTGTCGATATAGTCATAATTGGTCAGAAGAACGGAGTTGGCGTTGCCAAGTCCGTTCTCCAGCACCACAAATCCGACAATCTTGAGTTGCCAGTCCATGCTGCCGTTTTTTTGCCTCAGGGACTGGACGTGCACGGACACCTGGTTTCCGCGCTTCCAGCCCGTCCTCTGCGCCAGGCCCTGCGTGATCAGGGCACCGTTCGGCGTTTGCGCCAATGCCCGCTGGTCTTCCGGCGAAGCCTTTATTGGGCCCTGGTCCACCTGAAACAGGGAAGCGTCATAGGCCAGGAAGCCCATCCCATTTTTCGGGTCGCTGAAATAGCCAATCGTTTGATTCCCGTAAGCGACACCGCTCACGCCCGGCACCGCCTCTATCTGGCGCAAATAGGCAAAAGGCATCGGCAAATACGCCGGGTTGCTGATCACCAGGACATCCAGATGCTGGCCACTTACGAATTGTCCGACAAAAATGTCCGCCCCCTGCAACACGCCGAACAGCAGAAATGCCACCATGCCAGAAAGCAAAGTGAGGATGCTCCGCATCCGGTTCCGCCGCAGCCCCGCCAAAATGAGAGGAATGAATTTCATGCCTGCGCCGCCCCCTGCTCTATAGCATTGTCGGGCGGGCAGTCCCATGCCGGCATTTGCGCCCCTTCCTTGACGCTCCCCGGCGTCCGTTAGAGGATCGCTGCTGCCCGGCCTTATAAGATCGGCGGTCGGAGGGATTTTCATGACACGCACTTCGCGTTCGCGTCTGCTGGGTTTTGCCTCGGTCCTGGCGTTATTGCCGGCGCTCGGGATGATGGGTGGAAGCGATAAGGCCATTGCCGCCGATACCGGCGGTCAGGGCGACGCCGTCCGTTGCGCCGCGCTGGCGGGGGCGAGCCTGGGCTCGGGCATGACCGTCAGCACCGCCGACTATAACGCCGGCGGCGCCACTTTCGGGCGGACCAAAGTTTCGCTGCCCTTCTGCCGGGTGGTGGGCGTGGCGACGCCGACGCCCGATTCCCATATCAGCTTTGAAGTCTGGCTGCCGCCGGCCTCAAGCTGGAACGGAAAATACCAGCAGGAAGGCTCGGGCGGATCGTCCGGCTCGATCGGGCAAGGCTCGATGGTTGCGCCGCTGGAAGCCGGTTATGCGACCCTGGCTACCGACAACGGCCATGTCACCGACGCCAGCGTGCCCAATGGCGGCAGCGACAATAGCTGGGCGCTGGGACATCCCGAGAAGATGGTGGATTTCGCCTGGCGCGCCGTGCATGTCTCGTCCATCGCGGCCAAGACGTGATCGAAAAATTCTACGGCAGACACGCCGCGGAGTCCTATTTCGTGGGCTGCTCCACCGGCGGGCGCCAGGCCTTGATGGAAGCCACCCGCTTTCCCGAAGATTTTGACGGCATCATCGCGGGCGCGCCGGCCTGGCGCTGGACCTACCAGATGACCGGGGCGATCTGGAACACCCTGCCCTCGATCAAGGACGCCAGCGCGCTGACCAATGACAGCGCCGCTGCGACTTCGATCCCAAATCCATTGTTTGCAAGGCAGGCGATACCGGCGGGGAATGCCTGACCGCGGTGCAGGCCGATGCGGCGGAAAAAATCTATGCAGGCGCGCACCGCTCGGACGGCAGCCGCATCTTTCCCGGCTATGCGCGCGGTAGCGAAGAGCCCTGGGCGCGGGTATGGGCCGACAAATATCCCGGCGGATCGAGCTGGGATTTCTGGCGCTATGCGGTGTCGCAGGACGCGGGCACGTCCCTGACCAGTTTCGATTTCGACAAGGACACCGACAAAATGCTGAACGGCAAATTGCTGGGCTCCAGCATGTCGGACAATTACAATGCCAAGCCCGACTTGACCGGATTTGAAAGGCGCGGCGGAAAACTGATCCAGTATCATGGCTGGGCCGATAATATGGTCAGCTCTTTTGTCAGCGTGGATTTCTACAACCAGGTGGTGGCCAAGACCGGCAAGGCGCGGGCGGATGGGTTCTATCGCCTGTTCATGGCGCCGGGGGTCAACCATTGCGGCGGCGGCCCGGGTGCGTTCAATTTCGGCGGCGCCCAGCCGGCGGTGAGCCATGATCCGCAGCATGACGTGGTGGCGGCGCTTGATACATGGGTGACGCAGAAGAAAGCGCCTGAATTCCTGATCGGCACGCATCTGGATCAGAGCAAGAAAGCTGATCGCACTCGGCCGATCTGCCCCTATCCGCTGGAGGCCAAATACAACGGCGCGGGCGACATCAACGAGGCGGGGAATTTCGAATGCAAGGACCCGGGCCGGGTGCCGCGCGGGGAGATGTGAACCTGCCGGAATATTCACAAAATTGATGCATGCGCCGCGCGGCGGAATGGCTTAGACTCCCGGCCATGGCACACCATCACGCAGATCATTCCATTCACGACCATGGCATGTGGACCAGGGACCATGTCTTTCTGGGCGCGTCCCATGGCCGTTCGGAAAGCAAGGCCAAGCTGGCCGCCCTGGTCACCGCGGTCTTCATGGCTGTCGAGATCGGCAGCGGCCTGGCCTATCACTCCATGGCGCTACTGGCCGATGGCGTGCATATGGCGACCCATGTCGGCGCCCTGGGCCTGGCGGCGGGGGCCTACTGGCTGGCCCGGCGTCATGCGGGCAATGCGCGCTTTACCTTCGGCTCTGGCAAGTTCGGCGACCTGGCGGCGTTTTCCAGCGCCATCGTCCTTGGCATCACCGCCCTGGTGGTGGCGGTGGAATCGATTGAGCGGCTGATCAATCCGGCCGTAGTGCAATATGGCGATGCGCTTTTGATCGCCTGTATCGGGCTTTGCGTCAATCTGGTCAGCGCGTTCATCCTGAAAGACGATGATCACGGGCATGCGCATGGCCATTCTCACGCCGCGCATTCTCACGACCATGCGCACGATCACGAGCACGGCCATGATCACGCGCGGGACAACAATATGCGCGCCGCCTATGTGCATGTGCTGGCGGATGCGGGCACCTCGCTGCTCGCCATCATCGCCCTGGCTTGCGGCTATTTCTTCGGCTTGGCGTTTCTCGATCCCCTGTGCGGCGTGGTGGGCGCTTTTGTGATCGCCTCCTGGGCGTATGGCCTGATCCGCGACAGCGCCATGGTCCTGCTCGACGCGAATTCCAATCCCAAACGCTCTGGCGCGATCAAGGCGATGATCGAACAGGAGATGGGCGCGCGGGTCGCCGACCTGCATCTGTGGCGGCTGGGACCGGGCCATGAAGGCCTGATCGTGTCGCTGGTTTCACCCGATGCCACTTCCGCCGAACAGATCAAGGCGGCGCTGCGCCAGCATTATCCCGACCTCAGCCACGTTACCGTGGAAGTCGCGGTGTGCGCGGACTGCACCTGAAATGAAAAAGGCCACCTTGCGGTGGCCTCTTCGAATCTCATTTGACCGGCCTAGCGCGGGATCAGGCCTTCGCGCTGGGCGCGTTTTCTCTGGAGCTTGCGGTAGCGGCGGACCGCCTCGGCCCGTTCGCGGGCGCGCTTCTCGCTGGGCTTTTCATAGGCGCCGCGCAGTTTCATCTCCCGGAAGATGCCTTCACGCTGCATCTTTTTCTTCAGCGCCTTGAGCGCCTGGTCGATGTTGTTGTCGCGGACGATGATCTGCAAATCTGGCTCCATGCGGGTTTTTGGAAGGCCGGGGTAGATAACAGAAGGCCTATCCCCTGTCCACCTCATGGGCATTAACGCTTTCCGGGGCGGCCAAGTCCCGGGAACGAAGGAACTAGGTCTTGGCCAACGCCGCCCGTAAGGCCATATTCGCGAATATGGCTATCCTCAAAATCGCCCGCATGGGCCATCCCGTTTTGGCACAGGCTGCCCGCCCGGTGGCCGACCCCACCGCCCCGGAAATCCGCCATCTGGTCAATGACATGGTGGAAACCATGATGGACGCCAATGGCGCCGGCCTTGCCGCGCCCCAGGTGCATGTGCCGCTCAGGCTGGTGATTTTCCAGGCCCCGGCTGAGCGGACCGACCTGTCCCAGCAAGAGGGAGGGATGGGGGAAACCGAGAAATTCGACCATACCGCCCCCCTGACCTGCCTGATCAATCCCGAGATCCTGGTGCTGGACGCCGGCATCGAAGGCGGCTGGGAGGGGTGCCTGTCGGTGCCCGGGCTGCGCGGCTTTGTCGAGCGCCCCGCCCATATCCGCTACCGGGGTTTTGGCCTGGACGGCAAGCTGATCGAGCGCAGCGCCAGCGGCTTTCACGCCAGGGTGGTGCAACACGAAGTGGATCATCTGGACGGCCGGCTTTATCCCAGCCGGATGCGCGATATCAGCAAGCTGATCTTTGAGAGCGAAGCCCGCCACTTCGCGACCGCCAGCGATGGCTGAGAAAGCGCCCCCCAGGAAAAAGAAGATTGCGCCCGAGGACGTGAAGGCGGCGCGGATCGAGTCCACACCCGGCGAGGATGACGCCATCCTGAAGGAAAAAGTGCTGGCCGCCGCCCTGAGCGATGCCGCGTTCGACGGCTTCACCGACAAGGTTCTGGCCAAGGCCGGCAAGGCGGCGGGACTGGACCAGGATGCGCTGGCGCGGCTGTTCCCCGAGGGGCCGGTATCGCTGATCGAATTTTATTCGCATGCGGCGGATGCTGAGATGGAAGAGCAGCTTGCCGCGATGGAACTGCCCAAGATGAAAATCCGCGAGCGCATTGCAGCGACGGTGCTGGCGCGGCTTTCGGTTTTAAAGCCGCACAAGGAAGCGACGCGGCGCGCGGCGGCGACCCTGTCGCTGCCAATGCATGCGGGGACCGCGGCGCGCCTGCTTTATCACAGCGTGGATGCGATGTGGCGAGCGGCCGGCGATACCTCGACCGATTTCAATTTCTACACCAAGCGGGGAATATTGGCCGGGGTTTACGGCGCGACCCTGCTGCGCTGGTTCAACGACAGCAGCCCGGACGAATCCGCCACCGGGGATTTTCTCGCCGCCCGAATCGAAAACGTGATGCAGTTCGAGAAATTCAAGGCCGAGGCAAAAAAGGCGCTGGCGAAGTTCCCCGCCTTTAGAGAATGGGGAAAACCCAAGGCCGACAAATAGCGCCGGCCTGCCCCCGCGGTGCGGACCATTCGATCCCCGGAAAAAACCTTAACGGCCGGTACCGGTACAGTTTAACTTAGGGTTGCAGGTGGTCAATTTTGGCCAGACGCCCCCTGGGCAACGGGGCATTCTTTGCGCGCTTTCACAGTGTGGAGCGTTGACATGGTGGACAAGACCAGCACCCCAGCAGAAATTCGAGCTTGGATTGCAGCAAGCAATATTGCCCGGTTCCAAAGAGAACTGGATTCTGAGACAGACGGGCTCAGATATAAAATTTTGGCGATGCTGCTTGCGGACGAGTACGAGAAATTCGAGAAAGAGCCGTTACCGTAGCGCTCTAAACGATCTCCCAATCCTTAATCGGCTTCACAATCAGCGATGTCCCCGAGGCGCCATCGGCAGGGCGTTTCGGCCTTGGGGTCTCGGCATCAGCGCCTCACCGTCGCGACCAATTTGTCTTTGTTGCCCATGTCCAGAATGGCGGCGGTATCGGCGTTGTGCAGGATCAGGCCGTCGGCGGCCTCCGCCCTGGTATCGGGGAGGGACTTGGTCCCGCAAAAAGTGTCCATGAACTTGCCGTTACGGAAATACTGGATGCGGTAGACCATGGCGGGACCCTAGACCGGGATCTTGCCCGCTCGCAACCCCGGCCAGGTTCAAACCGTGCGCGTATTGGCGCGGCTGTAGCGGGCGATAAGACGGTCCAGTTCCAGCGCCATCTGACGCAGCTTTTTCGGCGGCAGAAACGGTATGACGCCGGGGCGACTCTCCCGGAAGGCGATTTCCCGGTCGAGCGCCGCCCGGCGCACCCGCCAGTCGGCAATAAGATCGGCGATCGTGACGTCACTCATGGCGAGAGCCGGTTTGGTAACAGCGCCAGAACGACAAGCGGCACCGGTCCCCACATCGCCGCCCAGATCGCCCATTTCTTCGCAGACCGTCCACGGGCAACGGCCATGCGGCTCGCGACATTGGCGCAGAGGTACCCGGTGCCGCCGGCTATGGCGATAACAATCGCGGGGAATATGTAATAGGCGTTCGTCTTGATCCCTCCCGGCCTTGGGGTCCTTTAGGCGCGACGCCGAACCTCGTAAAAATATAGAAGTGCCACAGGCAACCAGGTGCAAACGACAAGAATAATGAGGCCGCGAGAAAACCCTTCGACCGGAATCCTCGTCCTTATCTCAAACAGGTTCAAAAGTACCGTGGTCGGGAACAGCAAGATGAGCCCGATAAGCAGCCGCAATCCGACCCGACGCACTGTTTCCCGTGTCATGGAGGCAGCTTATGGACCGGGCAGACGACCTTCAATCCCAGTTTTATGGCAAACTGCACCAGTGCCTGGCGCCTGGGCACTGGTACAGTTTGACCTAGAGTTGTAGAGGGGTCCGAATACGGCTCAATGGGCCTTAGCTTTTGACGCTTCCGCGATCATTTGCAAATAGGTGTTCAATTCGGCGGTGGATTTCTTTTTGTCGCCGCGACTCACGGCACCCTTCATCGTATCCAATTGATCGTCGAGATCCGGAAGCGCCGCATCCAGACCCGATGCATCCCATTTCGTTTCCAGGTCCAGCAACTTTTTGGACGCCCCGTTCATGTCGCCGGCGGCGACCAGCTTAAGCGCATCAGTGGCAAGCATCTTGTAGGGTACCAGGTTCGGGGTCGGCTGCGCCGTCGCCACGGTCGGTACAAGGATGCCCAATATCGCACAAACTACGCTCACATGAAGCGCGCGTTTCAGAAAATCCCAATTTATCATATATTTCCTCTCGTCGAACTAACGCGGCCCCGCGTTCGGGCGGATTCAGGACTCAAAAAGTCTTGTATTTCAAGCCGCTTTTGCTTCCATAGATTCCCAATCCTCAATCAGCTTCACGATGTCGCCGATATCCCACAGACGGTCTGACAGACCACAAGCCATAGCCGGGGACATACGCACGGCGCTGTTGATCCTGGCGAAGTTATACCAGCAAGTATAGAGCGCGACCATGTGAACGTGATTTTCCAGCTTCTTGCTATGCGCCGCCGTCAGCCGAATTATTAGGCCGCTTTGCCGATCACATCGGCGGGGCGCTTCTGGCCTTGGGGTCCTTTGGCATGGGGATATCGCTTCCAGTGGTCCCACAGAACGAAGGGGAAGGCGACCGCGCCTACCGCCAGAGCGCCTATAACCAGCCAAGTAGGAATGGGCAGGAACAGCCCCACGCCGATAGTGGCTTCCAACGCCGCCCAGATGGGAATCCAATTGGTGGGAAGGTCCTTTTCGGCCATGCCGCCACCCTAAACCCCGACCTGCGCCCCATCAACCTCGCCGGATTTCAAACTGTACCAGTGCCGGCGCCTGGGCACTGGTACAGTTTGACCTAGGGTTGTGTATCGCAATCGGTGGTTCCGACAATTTCGCAATAAGCGGCCCGGTCAGCGCCTGCCGTGTCACGGCAATGTTGTAGAGCTTGATTGTTCGCGGCTGTCGCGGTGTCCGCTACGGCCCAGCCATATCCCGGCGTACCAGCTTTCGGATCATCAGAAACTGCCAGGCATTGTTTGTCAAAATGCGCGATCACTTTGCATACAGCGCGCGAATCCGCCGAACCGCCGGTAGAATTGTGGCAGGTTTTTAGGGCGTCCGCTTCGGCAGCATCGCGCGATGGAGAATTAAAAGTGTCCCCTGCTGCAACGCCATTTTTGGCCACATCATCTAGGATGCCAGCAGCAAAAGCAGACATTGCACTAGCTGTATGGGTCAACAATATAGTCGTCGCAAGCAAACATATCGAAGCCACGATAGTGTCCACCAATCGTTTATCGCTCATTGGTTACGGCTCCTCAATCAGCTTCACGATGTCGCCGATATCCCACAGACGGTCTGACAGGCCACAAGCCATAGCAGGGGACATACGCACGGCGCTGTTCCTGGCGAATTTATACCAGCAAGTATAGAGCGCGACCATGTGAACGTGATTTTCCAGCTTTTTTCTGTGTGCTGCGGTAAGCCGGGCAAACCGCTTCATGTGCTGGCGCGGTACGAGTGCCCATTACCCGGCACTGGTGCAGTTTGACCTAGGGTTGTGAAAATTAACCTCCGTTGCAATGCAGAGTGTATTTGACCGAGTTACTGCGATTGCCATCTGCGTCCATGATATAGGCGCTCATTGTCGCGTAAAATGGACTTTGCCCACACGTCAGCCCACCCGTAATGACAGCGCCACGCTTCTGAGCGTCCGCAGGGATATTGATTGCGGTGGCGGGATTAAGGTGGAAGCTATTTGAACTCGTTTCGACCAGATCACGGTGCAAGAGAATGGCGTTACCGTTTGGTGCCATAAAGTGAAATTCCGGTATTATCATCTGCGGTGTTTGAGGCGTCATGAATCCGATCTGGGGTCCCAGACGAACGCTTATTGAGAGTAAAAGTGGGCCGCCAGGTTTAGATGATACTGGATTTGTCGGCTGCTCGGCCGTGATGGTGGGCGCTACGGTCGCTTCCGGGGTAACTTGTGTTTCAGCAGCCGCTAGCGGACCACAGGAAAACATTAGGGCGGTGAGGATATAAGAGGTTGAGAATCGCATTCTCGCGTTGCGAACTCTAGGTAGCTGCATCTCCTTTTTCGGCATCGTTTAGCTCCCATTCTTCAATCAACTTCACAATATCTCCGATGTCCCAAAGGCGAGTCTCAAGCCTTGGCGGGCGACATCCTCACCGCCGAATTGATCCGGGCAAAATTATACCAGAAAAATCAGGCTGCGGCATTGCCGATCACGTCGGCGGGGCGTTTTTGTCCTTGGGGGCCTTTAGGCATGGGGGATGTCCTTCACTTGCATGACATGGCCCATATCGCGCGCCGTCTTAGGGGGATACACCTCTGCCACAACCTCGCGCATGGGAACTGGACGCTGATAAGGTCCGCGTCCCCAACGGTAAAGAACGATGCCGGGAAATACCGCTAGGAACAGAAAAGCCACCATCGTCCAAGACTGGAGACCACCAGGGGTGTAATAACTGGAAGCGTACCGCACCCACAGGATTGCTGCGACGACGATAGCCAAGGCTATCCATATCAATCCGAGAAGCCGGGCTGCTTTCCGCATACAAGCAGCCTAGCTCCGCCCCAGCATCCCCCTCATATTATGGATACCCCATTCCTTCGTGCTCAGCATTACCATGACCAAGCCGAGAAAATGCGGAAGCTTGGCGCTGCTGAAGAAGATGAGGAAAGCCGCAACGCCTTGTTAGACTTGGCAAAAGTCTATGACAGGCTTTGCCAGAAATTCTTGCAAGCTGGCCGAGAAGCGACTAAGCAGAACCCCTAGAATTTCAAACTGCACCAGTGCCTAGGCGCCGGCACTGTTACAGTTTGACCTAGGGTTGTGAGGCCCAATCCAAAAGCGATTTGACTACCCAATACCAGCAACTTCCGGTCAAGAACGAATAAAATGTAATGCCCAACCAATATCCCTGCGGATTTTCCAGCCGTGATATCTGTCGTGCGTGGGAAAGTACTCGGCCCGTCTTTAGCGCGTAGATCACATAGATCGTTCCAATGACGGCGAACACTGCAAGAAAGGGCCAAACGCGCTCATCCCTCGGCAAATTTTGTCTCCCACTCCTCGATCAGCTTCACGATGTCAGCCACGTCCCAGAGGCGCGTTTCGAGCCGTGCCGCCATGGCCGGCGACATGCGGACCGCTGAATTGATCCGCGCAAAGTTATACCAGAGGGTATAGAGCGCGACCATGTGGACGTGGTTCTCAAGCTTCTTGGAATGAGCCGCCGTCAGGCGGGCAAACCGCTTCATTTGCTGGCGCATGGTCTGATTGTGCTTTTCCACATAGGACGTGGAAACCAGCGCCCTAATGGGTTTTCCAAGAAACCGATGCTTGCGGATACCGCAACACTCACCGGGGCTGTATTTCCTTTCAGGGCCAGCCGCATCAGCCGTGGGGCCGTAAATCTTGATAAGCTGGGCGTAATCAACATCAATCCCGAACGCGCCCACAACAGCTTGCAAATAGGCCGCATTGCCGTCTGTGGTGAGTTGGACGCGGGTGGCCAACCGCTCTGCCACGTCATGCATGAAATCCTGCGCCGCATCGGCATCACGCCCGCCGATCAGATAGGAAATGATCAGCTTGCTATCAACGTCTAGGGCCGTCCAAACCCAAGCATCGCCAGCGCCTTCCGGCGCGGCCTTGGCCGTCGCCAGTTTGGCGCGTTTGCAGTAGTTGAAAGACCAAATCTCATCACATTCGACCCGGCTGGCCTTCACGCCCCGCACGGCCTTGTCATGGTAGGCCATGCAAGCCGCGCCAGCCCTTTCGAGATAGCGCAGGACCGTCACCGGGGACACGTCCACCAGCCGAGCTATCCCCCGGACGGAATTGTTCTCCACCATCAGGTGCAAGATTTGGCGGCGTTTCTCAAACGGAAGTTTATTCATAATGAACTTATACGTGAGCGGTTACGTATTTGTCAAGCGTTATGTCTATATGCCAGCCAAATAAACCGAATCACCCCAAAAACCAAGGTTTCCCTAGGTTTTTTGAGGCAATCCGGCCTTGTAAAGTGGTGGGGCTCGTGGCAATATATGCACGAACCCAGCACGGGTAACCGTGTGGAACATAGCGTCCTCGCAGATTCTATTGGTTCTGAAACCGGACGGCTCGAACCCGTCCGGTTTCGCCGTTTCAGGGCGGCGTTATGGGAAGATTGATTGCATGATCTTCTCAGCCTCCGGGTAGCCCTGATTGTTCATGGTGTAAGTCGCGCCGCGCTTCAGACCGCCGCGCACAAAAAGCGCCTTATGAGGCTCTAAGGTGCGATCAATTCGGTCTATCTGGACGCCAGAAATGCGCGCCGCCTTAGCAAGCTGGGTGCCAAAAACATTCTCAACGCCGCCCAGCCTATGAGCGCCATACATCAATAAAAGCACCGCGTCAGAGGCACGGCGGTCCCCGGTGGGAAGCACTTTTAGTGTGACGGTCCCATCCTTTTCTTTCTGGAAGATGCGGTCTGCCAATCCACTGTCTAGCGCCACAAGAGGGGGCTGGGCGGCAGGCGTAACCGGGGGAGCGGCCGGAACAACGGCGGCAGGAGCGGCCTTGGCGAAGGCTAGAAAAGCCTCATATTGGGCGCGCACATCATCCGGCTCACCCTCCGCTTCAAATTCGCTATTGCCATGCTTGATTTTTATCTTCGCCATTGCGTCCTCGCGTGATTCACGGCCTCGACACCGTTCAACACTCGGATAATGGCATCTTCTTTGACAAAAGCAAGACGTTAATGTCTATATGGCAGACGGCCATTTAAGCCTTTGATTTCTTTCTCGTTTTCTTCCACCGGGCTTTAACCGCCTTGCTGGCAGCGGCGCTACGTTGTGCTGATGTTAGCTTTGCAGCACGCGCCTTCCCGCCCTTGAGTCCACCCTTACGCCCCAATTCGACAGCGGCGGCGTTCTTAGGCACTGGCGCAGCTTCCTGTTCTTCTCCCGTCGCAATTCGCATGACCTGAACGATATTGCGGATCACATCGGCGGGGCGGCGCTGGCCGTTAGGACCTTTTGGCATGACGACCCCGATACCAACCCAATGACGCGACGACAGCGGCGCTAACGGATGCATCAAAGATCATGTGTTGCCATCCGAAGATATAACCGCAGATACCCAGCGCAACAGCCGCCGCCACCAAAAGCAGGCTGATTAGAATTAGGCGCTGGCCTTGGGGTCCTTTAGGCATCGTTGGCGGCGCTTTCCCTGGCTTTGCGATCCCTCTTGCGGCGCTCCATGATGCTGCGGAAAGCGCGCGAGAACCATTTCCATTCCATGGCCGTTGAGACTGCGCCAAGCCCTAGGCCCATAACGAGCGCCTCGGCTGGCGTCTTATGCAGGTAAGCGACATCCACGAAGGCGAATGTCATGCCAACGGAAAGGAACCAGAGAAGGGGCCTCATGGGCGGTACTCCTAGCCATCCAGACCCTACCCTTGGTTTCGTATCTCCTCAACCCCGGCCAAATTCAAACTGTAACAGTGCCTAGGCGCCACGGGCGCAAGACACAAGCCCTTGATATTTATAGCCGCCACCCCGGTCACTCAACCTTAAATTGCATCCGTTTGACTTGGTGAAGTCGCTGCCTATAGTGCGCGGCCTTTCGCAATTTTCGAGGACCGATGACCAAGCGCGCCAACGCCAAATACAAACTCGATCGCCGCATGGGCGAGAATATCTGGGGCCGTCCCAAGAGCCCCGTCAACAAGCGCTCTTACGGTCCGGGCCAGCACGGCCAGCGCCGCGCCAAGAAGCTTTCCGACTATGGCACCCAGCTTCAGGCCAAGCAGAAGCTCAAAGGCTATTACGGCAACATCACCGAGCGGCAATTCCGCAAATATTACACCGAGGCCTCGCGTCGTCCCGGCGACACCGGCGAGAACATGATCGGGTTGCTCGAAACCCGCCTCGATACCGTGGTCTATCGCAGCAAATTCGTGCCCACGCCCTTCGCCGCGCGCCAGCTGGTCAGCCATGGCCATGTGCGGGTGAACGGCAGGCGCGTCACGATTGCCTCCTTCCATGTCACCGGCAAAGACGTGATCGAACTGGGCCCCAAGGCCAAGGAAATGGCGCTGGTGCTGGAAGCCAGCAAAAGCCCCGAGCGCGACACGCCGGATTTCCTGGACGTGGATCACGGCAAGATGACCGCCAAGCTGCTGCGCATTCCCAAGCTTTCGGATGTGCCCTATGCCGTGAAGATGGAGCCGCATCTGATCGTGGAATTCTATTCGCGCTGATTTTTCGATATCTGGAAACAAAAAAGCCCGCTTCAACAGCGGCTTTTTTTTATTGGCGATTGGAGGTTTTACGCGTTCTCGAGCGCCACACCTTTTTCGGCCAGCAATGTTTTCAGCTCTCCGGCTTCGAACATCTCGCGCATGATGTCGGCGCCGCCGACAAACTCGCCCTTGACGTAAAGCTGGGGAATGGTGGGCCAGTTGGAGAAAGTCTTGATGCCATCGCGCACCTCGGGGTCGGCCAGCACGTCCACGGCCTTGAACTTGGCGCCCAGGGTGGAAAGAATCTGCACCGCCATGGAAGAGAAGCCGCATTGCGGGAACACCGGCGTGCCCTTCATGTAAAGCAGCACATCGTTGCTTTTCACATCTTCGGCGATGCGGGCCTGGACGTCTGACATGGCGTTATCCTTCGGAATTTCGAGCCTGATCTAAGCATCCGGGGGGCGGTGGTCAAGGTTCCTTAGCTTGGGTCGTCAGCTGCAGCGCATGCAGCACCCCGCCCATATTGCCCTTGAGCGCGGCATACACCATCTGGTGCTGCGCCACCCGGCTTTTGCCCTTGAAGGCGGCCGAGGTAACCGTGGCGGCATAATGGTTTTCATCGCCCGCCAGGTCGCGGATTTCGACCTCGGCATCCGGGAACGCGTCCTTGATGAATTTCTCGATCTCGGCGGCTTTCATACCCATGGCTGTAGCCTTTAATTGGTAAGCGGGATTTCTTCGCCCGCCATGAAACGCGGGAACCAGCCTTCATGGCGTTCGCGGAGCCGGGCGAGGGGCAGACTGTCCTTGTCATCAAGGATCAGCGCATCGCCCCCGGTTTTGCCCAGTTCGGCGACGAAAATATAAGCGGCGCGCGCTTCGGCCACGATTTTCTCGGCTTCGCTGAAAGGTACCGCGATCAGATAGCGCGCCTGATCCTCGCCGAACCAGAAGGCGATGGCTTCGGCGATTTCCGCCTGGCCCACCGTGGCGCCGATATTGCCGGCCAGCGCCATCTCGGCAATCGCCACCAGAACGCCGCCATCGGAAATATCATGCACCGTATCCACCCGGCCTCGCTCAATCAGCCCGCGCACAAAATCGCCATTCTTCTTTTCGGCGGCCAGATACACCTTGGGCGCGCCGCCTTCTTCCTTGCCTTCGATTTCGCGCAGGTAAATCGATTGCCCCAGATGGCCCTTGGTCTCGCCGATCAGGATCACCACGTCGTTCTGGCGCTTGAAAGCGATGGTGGCCATGCGGTCCACATTTTTCAGAATCCCGACACCGCCGATGGCGGGGGTGGGCAAAATGCCTTCGCCATTGGTCTCATTGTAAAGCGAGCAATTGCCGCCGATCACCGGGAAGTCCAGCGCCCGGCAGGCCTCGCCGATGCCGTCAATCCCGGCCACGATCTGGCCCATGATCTCCAGCTTTTGCGGATTGCCGTAATTGAGATTGTCGGTCACCGCCAAAGGCGTCGCCCCCACCGCGGTCAGGTTGCGCCAGGCTTCGGCCACCGCCTGCTTGCCGCCTTCATGCGGATCGGCCTTGGCATAGCGCGGCGTGACATCGGTGGTGATGGCAAGGCCTTTTTTCGTGCCATGCACCCGCACCACCGCGGCGTCGCCGCCCGGCCGCTGCAGCGTGTCGGCCATCACGGTATGGTCATATTGCTCCCACACCCAGCGGCGGCTGGCCATGTCGGGCGCGCCCAGGATTTCCTGCAAGCTGGCCAGCACATTTTTCTTTTTGTCATGGGCCGGTGCGCCGTTCAGCGGCGTCGGCCTGGTGAAGGGCCGCTCATAAACCGGCGCTTCATCGGACAAGGCGGTGACGGGAATGTCGGCGACAATTGCGCCCTTGTGCTTGACCACAAAGCGACTGGTATCGGTGGTGACCCCGATCACCGCAAAGTCCAGCTCCCATTTCTCGAAAATCTTGCGCGCTTGATCCTCGCGGCCGGGCTTGAGCACCGCCAGCATCCGCTCCTGGGATTCCGACAAAAGCATGTCATAAGCGGTCATGTTGGCTTCGCGCTGGGGCACCTTGTCCAGATCAAGCTCAATGCCGCTGCCGCCCTTGTCGGCCATTTCCGCCGAGGATGAGGTAAGCCCCGCCGCGCCCATATCCTGAATGGCGATAATGGCGTCGGTCGCCATCAATTCCAGGCAGGCTTCCAGCAAAAGCTTTTCGGTGAAGGGATCGCCCACTTGCACCGTGGGGCGTTTTTCTTCCGAGGCGTCGTCGAATTCCGCCGAGGCCATGGTGGCGCCGTGAATGCCGTCGCGCCCGGTCTTGGAGCCGACATAGACGACAGGATTGCCGGCGCCCTTTGCGGCAGAGAGGAAAATCTTGTCGGCGCGCGCCAGCCCCACGCACATGGCATTGACCAGGATATTGCCATTGTAGGAGCGGTGGAAATTGACCTCGCCGCCCACCGTGGGCACGCCCATGCAATTGCCGTAACCGCCGATGCCGCTGACCACGCCGGACACCAGATGCCGTGTCTTGGGATGCTCCGGCGCGCCGAAGCGCAGCGCATTCATCATGGCGATGGGCCGCGCCCCCATGGTGAAGACGTCGCGCATGATGCCGCCCACCCCGGTCGCCGCGCCCTGATAAGGCTCGATGAAACTGGGATGATTGTGGCTTTCCATTTTGAAAATGCAGGCATCGCCATCGCCTATGTCTATCACCCCGGCATTTTCACCGGGCCCTTGAATGACCCAGGGCGCTTTGGTCGGCAGTTTCTTCAGATGGGCGCGGGTGGATTTGTAGGAGCAATGCTCGCTCCACATCACGCTGAATACGCCCAGCTCCACCAGATTGGCGTCGCGCCCCAGCAGTTTTTTGATGCGGGCATATTCGCTGTCGTCGAGGCCATGCTCGCGGATCATCTCCGGCGTGATATTCGTCATGACAGCGTTTCTATCAAGCTTTGAAATAGCGCTCGCCCGTCGGTGCCGCCCAGCGCGTCATCCACCACCCGCTCGGGATGGGGCATCAGCCCCATCACATTGCGCTTTTCGTTCAAGATGCCGGCGATATTGCGGGCCGAGCCGTTGGGATTATCCTGATAGCGGAACATCACCCGTCCTTCGCCTTCCAGGCGATCGAGCGTTTCCGCGTCGGCGACATAATTGCCTTCGCCATGGGCCACCGGAAACGTCACGCTCTGGCCCTTGTCATATTTGCGGGTGAAGACCGACTGGGTTTCTTCCACCGAAAGCGCCACCGGCTTGCAGACGAATTTGAGGCCCGCGTTGCGCATTAAAGCGCCCGGCAGCAATCCCGATTCCGTCAGCACCTGAAAGCCGTTGCAAACCCCCAGCACCGCGCCGCCCTTGTGCGCATGGGCCTTGATCGCGCCCATGATTTTCGACTGGTTGGCCATGGCGCCGCAGCGCAGATAATCGCCATAGGAAAAGCCGCCCGGCAGCAGCACCAGGTCCACTTCGGGCAATTCGCTGTCCTGGTGCCAGACCATATGGGTCTTGTTGCCGGTCATCTGTTCCAGCGCGACCGCCGCATCGCGGTCGCAATTGGAAGCGGGAAAAACGATGACGGCGGATTTCATTGGCCGCCTTCCTGGGCCGGAGGAGTGAGGGGGGCGGGCGCGGAAGACGGGGCCTGATTGGAGCGGCGCTGCGCGATCATCTGGGACATGACCTTCGGCAGAACGATCTGTATGGCTTCCCGGGAAATGTCGGGCAGGTCCGCCGTCAGCTTTGCGCCGGCGGGGCTTTCGTAGAAGGATTTTATGGCCTGCAATTCTTCCAGCGAGAAACGTTGCGCAAAAGCGTTGGCGTAAATTTCGCGCAGCTGGGGCATCAGGTCCTGCATAATCTGTCCCACGCCGGATAAGGCTGCGCTCGCGGTGGCCTGAGCATTGGCTGCCTGATTTTGCGGCATGGCCTGGCCCGCGACCGCCTGCCCGACCGCTTGTTGGACGGCAGCCATGCGGCTTTGAATGTCTTGCTTGCCGGTTGTGAGGTCGAAAATGTCCCGACCCAGGGCAACTTTTGCCGGATCGGGATCGGGCTGCGGCGCGGCAGTTTGGGCAAGCGCGGGAAGAGTGCAAAACGCAATCAGAAAAGCGTAAGCAATCAGCCTTCTCATTTTAGCTCGATTTCGTATTTCTCGATTACGGTATTGGCCAGCAGCTTTTCGCACATCTCTTTCAGCGCGGATTTGGCTTTGGCGGCATCGGTCTCGGAAAGCTCCAGGTCAATCACCTTGCCCTGGCGCACTTCGCCCACCGAGGCAAAGCCCAGCCCGTTCAGGGCATGGCCGATGGCCTTGCCTTGCGGGTCGAGGACGCCATTTTTGAGGGTGACGAAGACGCGGGCTTTCAAGACAGCAAACTCATTTAACCAGGACGGGACCTTTATTCTCGCCTTGCACCGATTCGGGCATGATTCCCAAGCGCCGCGCCACTTCGGAATAGGCCTCGATCACCCCGCCCATGTCGCGGCGGAAACGGTCCTTGTCCAGCTTCTCGTTGGTGGTGGCGTCCCACAGCCGGCAATTGTCCGGGCTGATCTCATCGGCCAGCACAATGCGCATGAAATCATTTTCCCACAGCCGGCCGAATTCCAGCTTGAAATCCACCAGCTTGATGCCGGCGCCCAGAAACAGGCCCGAGAGAAAATCATTGATCCGGATGGTGAGGTTCACCATGTCGTCCAGATCCTGCGGGCTGGCCCAGCCGAATGCGGTGATGTGCTCTTCGCTCACCCAGGGATCGTTCAGCCCGTCATTCTTGTAATAATATTCGATAATGGAGCGGGGCAGGGCGGTGCCTTCCTCAATCCCCAGCCGCTTGGACATGGAGCCGGCGGCGACATTCCTCACCACCACTTCCAGGGGAATGATCTCGACTTCCTTGATCAACTGCTCGCGCATATTCAGGCGGCGCACAAAATGGGTGGGCACGCCGATGGCGGCCAACTGGGTCATCAGATATTCGCTGATGCGGTTGTTGAGGACGCCTTTGCCCTCGATGGTGTCCTTCTTGGCGCCGTTGCCGGCCGTGGCGTCATCCTTGAAATACTGGATGACGGTGCCGGGCTCGGTGCCCTCGTAAAGGATTTTGGCTTTGCCTTCATAGATGACGCGGCGGCGTTTCATGGCGGTTTGTTCCTGGGCGCGCCTGAATGAATCCCGGCGAGGCCTGAATTTAGGGATGGGGGGGCCTCACCGCAATGAGGCATTGGCCGCACCTGAGGCATAACGGGCGCCCATCCACAGTTTTGGCGCTATATCAAGGGCTTAGCGGAAGGAAATCGCGCTCACGGCAAGCCCGGGTTTGGCCTGCGTCTCCCAATCCTGGCGGGTAAAGACCTGCGCCGACGCACGCGAGGCTTTCAGCCGGTCAAAATCCAGTTCCGCCATCACCCAGCCCGGGCGGTTCAATTCGCCCCTGGCCAAGATGCCGTCATCGGGAAAGCCCCGGTCGGGCGCGGCATACGCCGCGGCCCAGCCATTGTTCACATCCACCGCCGGCGACCATTTGGCCTCGCCCACCGTCGGCGCGATGGCGACATAGACCTGATTCTCCAGCGCCCGGGCGCGCGCGCCGACATGCACGCGATGAGCCCCCGCCAGCGTGTCGGTGCAACTGGGCGCCAGGATCAGATCGGCGCCCGCGACAGTCATGGCATGGGCGATCAGCGGAAATTCGATGTCGTAACAGATTGCGATGCCGATTTTGGTCTCGCCGATGTCGAAGATTTTCAGTGTCTCGCCGCCCGCAATGGCCCATTGCTCTTTTTCAAAGCGGGTCATCTGGCGCTTGTCCTGGAATTCCACTTTGCCCGAAGGCGCGAAAAAATGGGCGCGGTTGCGAATTTTGCCGTCCACCGCCACCGGCAGGCTGGGCGCCTGGATAAAGACGTCATGCTTTTTCGCCAGTCCCGCCCAGGTGGAAACAAAATCGCCGCGAAATTTTTCCAGCACGGGAATTTGGCCGTGCAAATCTTTTTGCAGCGCTTCGGCAAGCAGCGAGGTCAGCTCCATGCCGCCATATTCGGGAAAGGACAGAAGCCCGGCGCCATCCTTCACTGCGCGCGCCACCCAATCACCCACATGGGCCTGCCAGTCGGCGAATGTCGCAAACCGCGAAATCGGATATTGCGCCATGCCAATTTTCATGGGGCCAATTTTCCCGGCGTCAGTTTCACAGCGTCTTCATCCAGAACACCATCGGCTTGTCGCTCTCATGGCGTTCGCCGATATCGCGCCAGGTGAAGTTGGCGATCAGCTTTGGCTGTTTGCGATAGCCGCGCTTTTGCCAAAAAGTGTCCAGCGGCACATAATTCCGGGGCCGGGCGGGATGATCGTCAGGCCGCACCACGGCGCAGAAAACGGCCCTGGTATAACCATGGCCGCGCGCGACGGCTTCGCGCTCTTCGAAAAAACGCACCCCAACGCCCTGGCCGCGATAGGCCGGCAGCAGCACCGATTCCCCAAAATAGAAAATGTTTTTCAAATCCAATTTTGCGGCGAGGAAGGGCTTCTGGACATTCTCGTCTTCCTCATCCAGCCCCAGCGCCGTGGAGACCCCCACGATTTTGCCCGCATCCTCGGCCACGATCATGGTGCCGGTTTTGGCCTCGGCATAGCGCGGCAGATATTGGCGTTCATACGCCATGGAGCCTTTGTAAAGATAAGGCCAGGCGCGAAACACGTCGATGCGCAGCTTCGCCAGATCGTCCAGCCGCGCCTTGAGGGCATCGCCGCTGAGGCGCGAGATGGTCAGGTTCACACCACCACCTGCTTAAGCCAGTCATGCAGGTTATAGGTGTTGGAAATGCGCGCGACCTTGCCGTCATTCACTTCAAAGAAGGCCCCCGCCGGCAGGCGATAGGGCTGGCCGCGGGCGGGTGGCAGGCCGGTGTCGGTGCCGACATATTTGCCCACCACCTGAAACTCGGCCGCGGCGTGGATGCCATCGGGATTGGTCATGATCACCAGATCCACGATTTCCTCGTCATAACAGCGGTTCATGCGGGCCAGGAAAACGCCAAAAGCCTGTTTGCCGCGCTCGCGCCGGCCCTGGTTGATTTCGTGAATCACATCCTCGGCCAGCAGCGCCAGGAATCCGTCCACGTCCCTGGCATTGAAGCGGTCGTAATAAGCCTGAACCAGTTTTTCGGTTTCGCTCGTCATGTTCAGCCAAATACCCGCTTGAAGATCGTATCCACCTGTTTGAGGTGATAACCGAGGTCGAACAGGCTTTCCAGTTTTTGCGGCGGCAATTTTCCCGTCACCTCAGGATCGGCTTTGAGCAGATCCAGCAGCGCGCCTTCGCCGTTCCAGGTGCGCATGGCGTTCCTCTGCACCAGCTTGTAGGCATCGTCCCGCGCCATCCCGCCTTGCGTCAGCGCCAGCATCACCCGCTGGCTGTGCACCAAGCCGTGGGTGCGGTCCAGATTTTCCTGCATCCGTTTGGGATAGACCACCAGTTTTTCGATCACCCCCGTCATCCGGTTGAGCGCGAAATCCAGCGTGATGGTGGCGTCGGGGCCGATATAGCGCTCCACCGAGGAATGGGAAATGTCCCGCTCATGCCACAGCGCCACATTCTCCATCGCCGGCAGGGCATAGGAACGCACCATGCGCGCCAGCCCGGTGACATTCTCGGTCAAGACCGGATTTCTCTTGTGCGGCATGGCGGAGGAGCCTTTCTGGCCGGGCGAGAAATATTCCTCGGCCTCCAGAACTTCGGTGCGTTGCAGATGGCGGATTTCCAGCGCCAACCGCTCCAGCGACGAGGCCACCACCGCCAGAGCTGCGAAATAGGCCGCATGGCGGTCGCGCGGAATCACCTGGGATGAAACCGGCTCGACCGCGAGGTTCATTTTCTTCGCCACATATTCTTCCACAAAGGGATCGATATTGGCGAAGGTGCCGACCGCGCCGGAAATGGCGCAAGTAGCGATTTCGCTCCGCGCAGTTACCAGGCGCGCGCGGGCGCGGATGAACTCGGCATAAAAACCGGCGAGCTTGACGCCGAAGGTGGTGGGCTCGGCATGGATGCCATGGCTGCGCCCGATGGTGGGCGTCATCTTGTATTCCAGCGCCCGCTTCTTCAGCGCCGCCAGAAGCGCGTCCATGTCGGCGATCAGAAGATCAGCGGCGCGGGCCAATTGCACGCTCAGGCAGGTGTCCAGCACATCGGAACTGGTCATGCCCTGATGCACAAAGCGCGCTTCCGGTCCCACAATCTCGGCCAAGTGGGTCAGGAAGGCGATCACGTCATGCTTGACCTCGCGTTCGATCGCATCGATCCGCGCCACTTCGAATTTGGCATCTTTGCCTTTTTCCCAGACTTTCTTCGCCGCCTCCTTGGGCACCACGCCAAGCTCCGCCAGCGCATCGGTGGCATGCGCCTCAATCTCGAACCAGATGCGGAATTTGGTCTCGGGCGACCAGATCAAAACCATCTGTTCGCGGGCATAACGGGGAATCATGGGAGCGTCCGTTTGTTACCCCAAGCTTCTAGCAAACATGCCCCGCAAGGCCAAGCAATTGACTCCGTGAGGCCGCTCTGCAGAAAGCTTTTGGCGGCTAGTCCGGCGGCCAGGCGCGGAATTCGGGCAGGGCTTCGGCGCGGGAAGCGAATTTGCCGATCATCGGATAATTGGCGGCGGGAACGGCATCCGCGACCATGCTCTGGCCGAAGCGCCACGCCACCGCCACGGCGATGTCGGGCGCCAGCGGGCGGCCGCCGCACAGCCAGCCACCGCCGGTCTCACCCTCGATCAGGCCCCAGGCCTGGCGCAGCTGGCCGATCACGCGGTCCAGCCAAGGCTGATGGCGTTTCTCCGCCGGGCGCAGATTATGTTCATAAACGATCTGGACCATTTTCTCGCACGCCGCCAGCGCCAGGCCGGTCAGCCGCTGACTATGCGCATAATCTTCAACTCCGCCGGGCGACAAGCGCCGTTCCGGCAGGGCGAGGCGCTCGGCATAATCCAGGATCAGGGTGGAATCCATCAGCACCACACCGGCATCAGTCACCAGGGTCGGCGCCTTCACCACCGGATTGATGGCCGCGAAAGCCTCGTAATGCCGGAACACCGAGACGGATTCCTGGCTGAAATCCAGCCCCATGAAAGTCAGCGACACCGCGACCCGGCGCACATAGGGCGAATCGAGCATTCCGATCAGACGCATGATGTTCTCCTCGCCGCCACAGTGGCATTGGATTGGCTGGGGCGAAACGGCCAATTGCGAATTGCGGCTATACGATCAGAGCAGCCCCAGCGACTTGAAGCTCGCATGTCCCCCGCGCACGATCACCAGATGATCATGCACCGCGATTTTCAGCGCGCTTTTGACGGCGGTTGAAAGACACCGCCCGCGCCCCTACCTTGGAAGGGCTGGGATGAGGCTCACCCCGGGCTGTGGGAAACTTCATGTACGATATGGCCGTCTATCGCTGGATCATTTTCGCCTGCTGGCTGGTTTTTCTGGCCGTATGGACCATCACCGCCTTTGGTGCCAAGCCCAGCGTTAAAGACCGCCATTGGAGGCGGCAGCGCTGGCTGCGTCTGGCTATCCTCATCGCCGTCCTGCTGGCTTCGCGCTTTACTGGCGTGCGCCAGGCATTGGTCCAGCACGGATTTGCCGTCCACGATCCACGCGCCGGTCTTATCGGCGCCGCGCTCGTCATCCTGGGCGTCGGGCTTGCGGTCTGGGCGCGCTTTGTTCTCGGCCGCAACTGGGGCCAGCCCATGACGCAAAGGGAAAATCCCGAACTCGTCACCGCCGGTCCTTATGCCGTGATCCGCCATCCGATCTATACCGGCATCCTTACCGGCATGCTGGGCTCGGCACTCGTGGCCGGCCCGCTACTGTTTCTCATTATCCTGCTGATTGCGGTTTATTTCATCTACAGCGCCCGCCAGGAGGAAAAGTGCATGGCGCTGCTCTTCCCCGCCCAATATCCGGCTTACAAGGCGTGCACCAAAATGCTGCTGCCGTTTGTTTTCTGAAGCTACTCATAGCGCAAGGCGCGAACGGGGTTGGCGCCGGCGACACGAACCGCATGGGCGATGACCGTGACCCAGGCAATCGCCAGGGTGATGGCGCTGGCCGCCAGGAAATAAAGCGGATTGAGCGAAATCCGGTAGGCGTAACTCTGCAGCCAATGGTGCAGATAGAAATATGCTACCGGCCAGGCAATGATATTGGCGATCAGCACCGGAATCGAAAATTGCCAGAGCAGCAGGCGCACGATATCGCGGGTGCGCGCGCCGAAAACCTTGCGGATGCCGATTTCCTTGGTCCGGCGTTCGGCGGTGAAGGCGGCCAGCCCGAACAGGCCCAGGCAGGCGATAAAGATGGCGACGCCGACAAACATGCCGAAGATCGCACCCTCCTTTTCGGTGGAGGCGAACAGCTTGTCGAAATTCTCGTCCTGGAACTGGCGGCGGATGGTGCGGGTGGGCACAAATTGACGCCAGACGCGGTCTATCGCCGCCAGCGCCGGCTGCAACTGACCGGGTTTTATCCGCACCGTCAGCGGCCCTTGCCCCTTGGGATAATAGAAATAGATGACAGGCAGCGCCGCGGTTTCGATGCCGTCAAAATTGGCGTTGCCCGTCACGCCCACAATGGTACAGCGCAGGAACTTGCCCGGCCCGGCGCCGATTCCGACCAGGATGGATTGGCCCACTGCGCTTTGCACCGTAAAACCCAATTGCCGCGCCGCCGCTTCGGTGATCAGGATATTGCCTCTGGCATCATCGGTCCTGGTGTCCGGATCGGGCATCGTGTCTTCGCCCCGGTCGCGGGAAAGATTGCGTCCCGCCAGAAGCTTCATGCCCCAGACGCGCAGGAAATCGGGATCGATATTGACATTGCGGATGGTGAATTGCTCCGCGCCCGCCGGCAGCTTGACCCCAGTCACCAGAATGCCGCCATCCATTGGCGTCATGTTGGAGCTTGCCACGCCGGCAATCGCGGGGTTTGCCGCCAGCGCCTGTTTCATGCTGTCGCGAAGACTGGGCGTCATCAGCGGTCCCGCGCCGCCAAGCACCACCAGATTGTGGCGGTCAAAGCCGATATCCACCTGTTGAACGTAATGGATTTGCGCGAACACCACGATGGTGGCGATGCCCAGCCCGACAGAGATGGCAAATTGCAGCACCACCAATGTGGTGCGCAGCAGGCCCGACCCGCTCATGCCCGAATTGCTCGTACCCAAAGTCGCAGCAGGGCGAAAGCCTGACAGGATCAAGGCGGGATAGATGCCGCCGAAAAGTCCCGCGGCAATTGCGATCAGCGCCACCGCGATGGTCAGCGGCCAGTCGGTCAGATAGTTGAACGCGATTGGACGGGTGAGAAAAGAGTCAAAGGCAGGCAGCAAAAGCTTGACCAGTACCAGGGCCAGCGCCAGCGCGATTAGTGCCGTCATCACCGACTCGCCCAGGAACTGCACAACCAATTGCTGGCGCCTGGCGCCCATCACCTTGCGCAGCGAAACTTCGCGCGCCCTGATCATCGCCCGTGCCGTGGCCAGGTTCATGAAATTGAAGCAGGCGATCAACAGGATCAGCCCGGCAATGGCAGCAAAGCCATAGATCATGGTCATGCTGCCCGCTTCGGTGTCGCCATAGGGCGCCAGATGCGTGTCCCACAACCGGGTCAGGTGCAGGCGCAAAAGGTCGCTGCCGGGAATGTTCAAATTTACCTGCTTTTTGGCATCAATCGCCTTGTCGGTAATGGCTTTGAGCTTTGCGTCCATGGCGCTCAGATCGGCGCCCGGCGCGAATTTGACATAACCCCAGCCCTCGACATTGAGCCAGGATTCCTTGGTCCGCTGCTCCAGCGTATCGGCCTTGGAGGTGTTGGGCATCATCAGGTCGGCCGTCAGGCCGGTGTTGTGCGGCAGGTCGCGCAGCACGCCTGTGATCATCAGCGGATGGGTGTCACTTACGGTCACGGTTTTGCCGACGGGGTCGGCGTCCCCAAAAAATTTCTTCGCGGTGGCCTCCGACAGCACGACCGAATCCGGCTGTGCCAACACTCGCGCCGGATCGCCTTTCACCAGCGGCAGTTTGATTACCTGGAGGAAATTGGGATCGACCACCGAGATCCGGGCTGAAAACAGCTGATCGCCGATCTTGGCCGTCATCATCTCCGGGATCAGATGCGTCTCCGCCACCACCTGCGGAATCTGCGTCTGCATGGCGATAGGCACGGGAAAAGGCACCACGCTGAAGAACCGGGGCTCGGCGCCGGGAAGCGAGAAAGTCCCTTCGATGCGATAGATATCCTGGCTGTCCGGGATCCACCTCTCGTAGGAAAGCTCATCGCGCAGATACAGAATGATGAAAATGGCGCAGGCCAGCCCCACCGCCAGCCCGGCAATATTGATAAAGCTGTAAAGCTTGTGCCGCGCGAAATTGCGCATCGCCGTGACCAGGTAATTCCGGATCATCGCCGGTTTCCTTCAGGCTAGCTGTTTGACGTTTTCGGTGACGATGGCGCCGTCCAGCAGATTGACGATACGATGGGCATAGGCGGCATGAAAATGCGAATGGGTGACCGTCACGATGGTGGTGCCTTCCTTGTTCAGCCCGGTCAGAAGCTGCATGACCTCCTCGCCATTGGCGGTATCCAGATTGCCGGTGGGCTCGTCCGCAAGAATGAGCTTGGGCCGCGCCACCACGGCGCGCGCGATCGCGGCGCGCTGCTGCTGGCCGCCCGACAATTGCTGCGGCATATGGCGGGCGCGATGGGTGATCTTCATGCGCTCCAGCGCCTCGCGCACGCGGGCCTTGCGCTCCGCCGGCGCGATATCCTGGTGATAGAGCAGCGCCAGTTCGACATTTTCCGAAACATTCAACTCGTCAATCAGATTATAGCTCTGGAACACAAAACCGATGGCGTTCTTGCGCAGTTCGGAAAGCCTGGCCTCGTCGTAACCGGCGATATTTTCATCGCCGAACCAGTATTCGCCGCCGGTCGGCGCATCCAGCATGCCGACAATATTGAGAAAGGTGGATTTGCCGCAGCCTGACGGCCCCATCACCGCCACGAACTCGCCCGGCTCAACCTTGAGATTGAGGTCGCGGAGTGCCGTGGTTTCCACTTCCGTGGTGCGATAGACCTTGCTCAGATGCTTGAGTGTGATCACGGCCGTCTCCGCTTTCAGCTACTGCTGCCTGACGATTGTTCGAATTCCACGCGATCCATTTTCTCGAAGGCCTGATAGCTCGACACGATGACGCGCTCGCCCGGCTTCAGCCCGTCCAGCACTTCGACATATTGGGGATTGCGCCGGCCCAGGCGCACATTGCGGCGGCTCGCGGAACGGCCGTCCGGCGCCAGGACAAACACCCAATTGCCGCCCGTGTCCTGATAGAAAGATCCGTTCGGCAGCATCACCGCCTTGGCCGTGCCGCCGCCCAGCTCCAGCTTTAAATCAGTCGCCTGGCCGTTGTGGATGCCCGCAGGGGCGGCGCCGGAGAAAGTCAGGTCAACCTTGAACGTGCCGTTTGCCACTTGCGGATAGACCTTCGCCACCCTTGCGCTGTAATCGCGGCCATCGATAGTCATCAGCGCTTCCTGTCCGGGCGCTGTTCTGCTCAGATAGAATTCGTCAACCTGCGCAGTCAGCTTGAAACGGTCGCGTGAATCAACCTGGCCGAGCACGGCGCCTTGCGCCTTGGTCTGGCCCACTTCGGCATCCAGCGCGGTCAATTGCCCGTCCATCGGCGCCCGGATGGTCAGGGCGTCCAGGCTGGCGCGCGCGGCGGCAAGATTGGCGTTCAATCGCGCCAGCGTGACCCGCAATTGGCTCAGTTGCTGGTCATGTAATTTCTGCTCGGCCGCGTGCGAAGCGACCGTGGTGTCTTTCAGCTTCAGCTCATAGTCATACTGGGCCAGTTCCTGCAGATAGGTCGCCGGCGCTATGGCGCCGCCCTCGTTCAGAACTTTGTCGCGCCCAAGCTGGTCCTTGAGCTTCTCCACCTGATATTCAATATCCAGCACGTCCTTCTGATATTGCAAGCTGGTTTGCTCGAGCTGCAATTCGGTGTTCTGCAGATCGCTCATTTGCCGGGAGGTGTCCACTTCCTGCGCGGCCTCCTGCAGCGCCAGCGCCGCATTGGCGAGCTCGATCAGTGGTTGGCCGGCCTTCACCATGGCGCCGTCCTCCACCAACACCTTCTTGACGGTGCCGCCTTGGTCGGCGGTGAGATAGTCCGTGATGAAAGGCGCCACCGCGCCCTGCACGGCGGCAAAATCCTCGAACGGACCTTCTGTCACCGCGGCGATTGTCAGTTGATCCACCGGCACGCGATAAACATCGCCACCCTGCCCCCAGAGCAGCCAAACGCCCAGCCCGGCCAGTAGGACCAATCCGCCGGCATAGGGGGCATAGCGGCGCCAGGCCGGCGGCGGCGTCAATGCGCGGTCCATGCCCGATCCGGCAACGGATTCGCCAGAACCCCGCCGGTCCGCCGTGGGCGAACGAAGCCGCTCCCACACCATCCGGGTGAGGCGTTCGCCGCGCGCCATGAGATCGTCTCTGCTAGCCATGCCCGCCACCGGCCGTGCCGGAATAACCTTCAACAATAGTGATGCTCGTCCGAATATATATAGCAACAACTTCGGGATTTCCGCATCTTAGCTGCCCGGTGCTGAGAAGAATATACGCCCTTTGCCAGCCAATTATCCCGTCCCGCGATCATGGCATTAACGACATCTAATATGCGCCCCGGACGCCTGTTTACTCTAAAGCAAACCCAGTGATTTGAAACTCGCATGTCCGCCCCGTCCGATCACCAGATGATCATGCACTGCGATTTTCAGCGCCTTGGCGGCGGCGGCGATTTCGCGGGTCAGGTCAATATCGGCGCGCGACGGGGTGGGATCGCCGGACGGGTGATTATGCACCAGGATGATGGCGCTTGCGCCATGCTCCAGCGCACGGCGCACAATCTCGCGCGGATAGACGGGGGTGTGATCCACCGTGCCCTTGCTCTGCACTTCATCGCGACCAGCACATTCTTGCGGTCCAGGAACAGCACGCGGAATTCCTCGGTCTGGCTTCTCGCCATCGCCGCCATGCAATAATCCAAAAGTGCCGTCCAGGATGACAGCGCCGGCCGGCCCAGCACTTTGCCCCTGGCCAGGCGCTGGGCCGCGGCTTCCACAATCTTGAGCTGGTTCACCACTGCTTCGCCAACGCCTTCCACTTCCATCAGCCGCTCACGCTTTGCCGCGATGACGTCCGCGAAAGAGCCGAAACGGGCAATCAGCGCCTTGGCCAAAGGCTTGGTGTCGCGCCGCGGCATCGCGGCGAACAGTACCAGCTCCAGCATTTCGTAATCGGGCATCGCCTCGGCCCCGCCCTTGAGGAAACGCTCGCGCAACCGTTCACGATGTCCGGCGTGGGACGGATTTTCGGTCATGGCTTTGCCGCCCAGGGAAATCCGCCGGGAAAATGCTTGTGCATCTCCGCCCCGCCCTTGATGAAAAATTTGTGCCCTTTTTCCTCGCGCAGCCGGTAATTGACAGTGTAGTCGCCGGTGCAGGCATAGTTGGGATAATTTTCGATCAGCGCTTCGGTCACCCGCCGGTCCTGGCCCCAATTGCCGAACCACACCGCGGCGATGCCGATGGCGGTCTGCAGCTTCAGGCAATAGCAATTGGTGTCGATCAGCCGATAGCCGCCCAGCGCCGGCCAGGTGCCCAGACTCTCGCTATTGTCGAAGGCGACGAAATTCCCCTGAAGGTCGCAGATTTTGCGCAGCGAATAAGCCCAGTCCAACCCGCGCTTTTCGATCACCGCCACCTGCGAGGCAACATGTGTGGGGTCGAAAAAATTATCCTGGTCCAGGAACAACAGATAATGCGCGTTCACCAGATGGGAAAAACCGCCATAGATGCGATGGCCATAATAATCCTCCGCCCCGACATTTTCCGGCAGCACCACGGTATGAAGCCGGGGATCGCTGAGCCCCTTTATGCTGCGGGCGAATTCATCTTCATGCTGGCTGCCATCCACCACCGCCAGAATCTGCAAATCGCCGTAACTCTGGGCGAGGCAGGATTGAATGGCGCGCGCCACCATCGCCGCGCCCGTGGTTGGAATAAGAATGGTGGCGCGGTTCATGGCGCGCCAACCGGAATATTAGCGATAAGGCGGCTTGTCCCAGCCTTTGGGCGAAAGGGTGAAAATTTCCACGCCATTCTCTGTCACCCCCACCGAATGTTCGAACTGCGCCGACAAGGACCGGTCGCGCGTCACCGCCGTCCAGCCGTCATTCAGAACTTTTACCCCATAGGCGCCCAGATTTATCATGGGCTCGATGGTGAAGAACATGCCGGGCTTGAGCATGATGCCCTGTCCCGGCTTGCCGTAATGAACCACATTGGGCAGGGCATGGAAAATCCGCCCCAACCCATGGCCGCAGAAATCCCGCACCACGGCGCAGCGTTCCTGCCCTTCGGCATAGGACTGGATGGCATGACCGATATCGCCGGTGGTGGCGCCCGGCTTCACCGCGGCGATGCCGCGCAGCATGGATTCATACGTCACGTCGATCAGCCGCTGGGGTTTCAGTTTTACCTCTCCCACCGGATACATGCGCGAGGTGTCGCCATGCCATCCGTCCAGGATCACGGTGACGTCGATATTTATGATATCGCCCTCGCGCAGCGGCTTGTCATTGGGAATGCCATGGCACACGACATGATTGATCGAGGTGCAGATGGTGTGACGATAGCCGCGATACCCCAGACAGGCGGGCAGCGCGCCATGGGCCACAGTATAATCATACGCCACCTTGTCCAGCGCGGCGGTGGTGACGCCGGGCTTGACCAGCGGCACCATCAGATCCAGCACCTCGGCGGCCAGCCGCCCGGCCTTGCGCATGCCCTCGAACGCGGCTGAGTCATGCACGGTCACGGCCAGGTGGGCCTTGCGCGCGGCTTCGAATATCTGGGCGTCGGGAGCAAGAGACATTTATACTTCTGGGTGGCCGGGTCGCGCTTCGCCCGCAAAATGCGGGCTCGCTGCCCGGCCATGACATGTATCTAAGGCGAAATCCGGCGGTTTTCCAGTCCCGTATAATATGGAACACTCCGATGCCAGGGACCAAAGCTTAATGCGCGCAGACGCCAGCAAAACCGCCGCAATCCTGGTGATCGGGGACGAGATTCTCTCCGGCCGCACCCAGGACACCAACTCCCATTATATCGCCCGTTTCCTGGCTTCGCTGGGCATAGACCTCAAGGAAACCCGGGTGGTGGCGGATGTGGAAGACGAGATCGTGGCCGGGCTGAACGCCCTGCGCGCCCGCTACGACATGGTGTTTACCACCGGCGGCATCGGCCCCACCCATGACGACATCACCGCCGACGCGGTGGCAAAGGCCTTTGGCGCGGACATCTCCTATCATCCCGAAGTCTACGCCCTGCTGGAAGCGCGCTACAAACCGGGTGAGTTCAATAACATGCGCAAGCGCATGGCGCGCATTCCCCATGGTGCGGCGCTGATAAAAAATTCCGTCTCCACCGCCCCCGGTTTTCATCTCGGGAATGTCTATGTGATGGCGGGGGTGCCGATGGTGATGCGCGCCATGCTGGAAGCCATCGCGCCGGAATTGCCGCGCGGCACCGTGGTGACTTCGGTGACACTCTCCGCCGAAATTCCCGAAGGCACCATCGCGCCGGGCTTGCTGGAGATCCAGAACGCCAATCCCGATGTGGCGATTGGCTCTTATCCCTTCTATTCCGAAAAAGGTCCCGGCGCGCAGCTTGTCACCCGCGGCCGCGATGGCGCGGCGGTGGAACGCGTCGCCCAGGCGATAGAAGAGCTGGTCAAAAGCTTCGGCGTTGAGGCTCAACGAATTTGATCGGGGGAGGCATTTTGTGTTCCGCAACTATCTCATGATCGCGCTGCGCAACCTCGCCCGCAACAGGCTCACCAGCTTCATCAATATCGGCGGACTGGCTTTGGGGCTCACCTGTGTGATCTTCATCCTGCTGTTTATCCGGGACGAGCTTTCTTACGATAAATGGATACCCGGCACCCAAAATCTCTACCGGATTGAAAAAACCTATTACGGCCCGGGGCGCGATCCGCTGGGGCTTGCGCTGGTGCCGTTCCCGATGCCGGCCGCCATGCAGGACGCGATTCCGGACGTGGTGGCGATGACAAGGCTGAATTACGCCTATATGACGCTTTCCGCCGGTGACCGCCAATTCCGCGAGCATGTTGCTGCCGTGGAGCCGAACTTCTTCACCATCATCAAGCTGCCTTTGGCGCAAGGCGATCCGGCCACCGTCTTCCGGGATCCGGAATCTTTGGTCCTGTCGCAAAGCGCGGCGCGAAAATATTTCGGAACCGCCGATGCCATCGGAAAAGTCATCAGAACCACCGCCAATTGCGAGCAGGCCGCCGACATAAGCGAATGCCGCGCCCGGTTGGTGCCCCTGAAGGTAACGGGGATCATGCGGGACATTCCCCACAATTCCCATCTCGATGGCGATGTGTTCATGCCGAACAATTCCATCGCAAACCCCATGACTCAGAGCGGCAAACAGTCCTGGTTTGGCGCCAGCGGTTATGGCTATGTGGTTTTGGCGCCGGGCGTCAGGCCAGAGACGATTGTCGCCAAGACCGTTCCCCTGCTTGATCACGCCATCCCCAATGACCCTAGCGACCCTCGCAAGGGCAGCCAGCGTTATGCCATTCACCTGACCCCTTTCGTCGATGTGCATCTGACGTCGAGCCGCTGGGGCATCAACGAAAAACCTCCCGGCAGTTTGACCACCCTTTATGGCGTGGGCCTTGTCGGGATTGTGATCCTGCTGGTGGCCTGCTTCAATTTCATGAATTTGGCGACCGCCCTCGCCGCGTCGCGGGCGCGCGAGATCGGGCTGCGCAAGACGCTGGGCGCCCATCGCGGCCAGTTGATCGTCCAGTTTCTGGGAGAAGCCGTGCTGACGGCGCTGCTCTCGCTTGTGCTGGCGTTGTTGTTGGTGGAAATCCTGCAGCCCGCTTTTGGCCGCCTGCTTCAGCGCCCGGTTGCAATCGACTATGCCGGCGACTGGCCGTTCCTGCTGGTCTTTATTGCGGTAACGGCAGGCCTGATCAGCGGCCTATATCCCGCCCTGGTGCTGTCAAGCTTCCGGCCAGCCGCCGCATTGCGGGCCGATCATGCTGCGCGGACAGGCTCTGCAAGCCTGCAGACCATTCTGGTGGTCCTGCAATTTGCCGTCTCGATCGGCCTCGGGATCGCCGTTCTTGTCGTCTTCAGCCAAATCAGTTTCGCGCGCCAGCTCGATCTGGGTTTTCGCAAAGACAATATATTGATCGTCAACGGCAACGCGTTGCTGACCATTGGCGGCCAGGAAAGCTTCGTCCAGAGGTTGCGATCCGATCCTGGAATCCTGGACGTGGCCACGACGGACGCGGTTCCGTTCGGAACATATAGTCTGGGATTATCAACCGGCCAGGCGCCCGGTCAGTCGGCCGCCGTTGCTTTGAACCGGCTGATCATTGGTCCGGGCACGCTGCAGCTTTTGGGCGTGCAGCTGGTGGCGGGTCGATTCTTGTCCGGCGACCGGACACAAGACCAATTTGACACCAAAAATTCCGCCGCGGCCGCGAATGACGGCCGCAATATTCTCATTGATGAGGTCGCGGCTGCGAATTTGGGAATCAGGCCAGGGCAAGCCGTCGACAAAAGCATTATTTTCGGCAGCGCTCATGTGCGGATTGTTGGCGTTGTCGCCAATGTCAAATTCGACGGCGCGCGCTAGCCCGCCAAACCCGTGGCTTACGTCTATGACCCGCACTATCCGGCATCGGTGCTTGTCCGCCTGCGCCCCGGCGCGATCCCGCAAACCCTGTCTTTCATAGATCGGGCCTGGCATGACTTCGCACCAACCAGGGCCGTAAATCATGCCTTTCTGGATGCCAATTACGGCAGGCTCTATCAGGCCGAAGAGCGCCAGGGCGAAATGTTCGGCCTGTTTGTGGTTGTTGCCGTTTTCATTTCCTGCCTGGGCCTCTTTGGCCTGGCGGCCTTTACCGCCCATCGCCGCACCAAGGAGATCGGTATCCGCAAAGTATTTGGCGCGCGCACGCGCGATATTGTCTTGCTGCTGTTGTGGCAATTCTCCGTGCCCGTATTGCTTGCCAACGCCGTTGCCTGGCCGCTGGCCTGGTATTACCTGCATGGCTGGCTGGAAGGCTTTGCTTATCGGGTGCCGCTAAGCCCGCTTTATTTCCTGGGCGCGGGGGCGGTTGCCATGGTCATCGCATGGCTGACGGTCTTCAGCCATGCCATGCGAGTCGCGGGTGCCAATCCCATTCATGCGCTGCGGTATGAGTGATTAATTCAGCTTCAGCTCTTTCGCTTCCGCCTCAATCGTTGCCATCGCATCCCTGTCGTTGGCAAAAGTCTTCCTCGCTGTTGCCAGCGCCGCCTTGGCGTCTTCACTCTGGCCCAGCACCGCATAAGCGCGGATCAAGCGTTGCCAGCCCGCCGGGTCTTGCGGATTGTCTTTCAGCCGCGCCGCCAGCATGGCCACCATCTGTTTGGGATCGGGCGCGCCGCCCCCGCTCTGCGCCGTCAGCATGGCGATGCGATCCACCAAAGTCTGGTGCAACGGGCTGCTGTCGGGAATCTGGGCCAGCAAAGGCTGCCAATAAGACAGCGCGCCATCCCGGTCATTATGTTCGGCGCGCGCCTGGCCCATGAAATAGCGCGCCGCCGGAGCCTTGGGGTCCAGCGCCAGCGCCGCGGTGAACGCCGCCGCCGCCTCATCCGTCACCACGCCATTGGCCTCGGTTTCGGCTTCGCCATAGGCGGTATCCAGATCGGGACTTTTGGTGTGATTGAGCCGCGCCACGGTCACCGCCCGGCCAAAGGCCTTGGCGGCATCGCCCGCATCGCCCGCCGTCATGTAGGAACGGCCCAGATACATCCAGGCCTGCAAATCGCCCGGCGCCTTGCGCACCCGCTGGATCAGGAACGGCACCAGCCCGTTGATGTCGCGGGTCGAAAGTCCTTGCGCCGCGCGGGCGGCAAGATTGGGCCGTCCCACCATCCAGTAAGTGCCGCCGCCCACCCCCAAAAGAAAAACCGCGATGGCGCCGGCCAGCAACGCGGTGCCTTTCTCCTTGCCGCGCCACAGCGCGAAAGTGGCAAAGCCGATCGCCAAGAGCGCGATCACAACAAAGCCGATGAAAGGAACCAGTGTCACGCTTTTTCGCCCCGATATTTGTTTTTCACCAGCGCCACGATCATGCCGCGAATGGTGCGCACTTGCTGGTCGCTCAATCCCGAACGCAATATCATCGCCCGTATGTTGCGCACCATGGTTTCTTTCTTGGCGGCGGGAAAGAAAAATCCGCCCGCATCCAGCTCGCGCTCCAGATGCTCGAACAGGTCTATCAGTTCCTGGCGGGTGGCCGGCACCGCGATGGTCTTGCGGGTGCGGCTGGCGGGGGTGGTGTCGGCGGCTTTCAGCCATTCATGGCCGATCAGAAGCACCGCCTGGCCCAGATTGAGGGAGGAAAATTCGGCGGTCGGGATGGTGATTACCGCCTCGGCCAGCGACAATTCGTCGTTGGTCAGCCCCGCCCGCTCGCCCCCGAACAACAGGGCGCTGGCGACGCCTTCCGCGGCCGCCGCCTGAAGCCGTCTGGCGGCGGCTTCAGGGGTGAGGATTTCACGCACCACATCGCGCCCCCGCGCCGTGGTGGCCAGCACCAGCCTG
>Ga0206877_10024_pt1 | contig 34642 bp, 32 predicted proteins | sample Alteio_BWOrgCont_7_FD_152623 | JGI IMG/M metagenome (GOLD analysis project Ga0206877, IMG submission 152623) | Enriched cells from forest soil in Barre Woods Harvard Forest LTER site, Petersham, Massachusetts, United States -... | ecosystem: Environmental > Terrestrial > Soil > Temperate forest >...
TCGTCGGCCTTCCGGTGTCGAGGCAAAGGTTTTGGGCGACTTCCTTGATCACCCGATTGCGCGGATCGGCGAGCGTATAGACGGGGTGGCCGAAGCCGATAATGACCTCCTTGGCCTCCACACGCCGACGAATGTCGGCCTCCGCCTCATCAGCATCGGCATAGCGCTGCTGGATGTCAAAGGCGGCTTCATTGGCGCCCCCATGCTTGGGCCCGCGCAATGCACCGATGGCACCGGTGATGGCGGAGTACATGTCTGCCCCTGTGCCGGCGATCGAACGGGCCGTGAAGGTCGAGGCATTGAACTCATGCTCGGCGTAAAGAATAAGAGAAGTATGCATCGCGCGTATGTGAGCCGCACCTGGCACAACGCCGTGCAGTAGATGCAGGAAGTGCCCCCCGATGGTTTCGTCGTCGGTCTCCACATCGATGCGCCGCCCATTGTGGGCGTAATGATACCAACAGAGCAGCATCGATGCCAGGCACGCCATCAATCGATCGGCGACCTCCCGTGCACCTGCGGGGGTACAATCGCGGCCTTCCGGCAGCACACAACCCAGCGCCGAGACACCGCTTCTCATTACGTCCATTGGATGGGCAGCGGCCGGCAAGGCCTCCAGCGTCGTTCGGACCGCGGCGGGCAAGCCGCGCAAGGCCCTCAGCTTGGTCTTGTAGGCTGATAGGTCGCGAGCTGTCGGCAAGTGGTCATGAACGAGAAGATGGGCAATTTCCTCGAACTCGCAGCCCTCAGCCACGTCCAGAATGTCGTAGCCGCGATAATGTAGCTCATTGCCGTTGCGCCCAACGGTGCACAACGCAGTATTGCCTGCCACCACGCCCGACAATGCAACTGACTTTTTTACACCCACGTGAGCCGGGGGCTGCGTCTGATCCAGATTTGTCATTGTGCTCTTCCTAGTCGGCCCGCGCGTGGCTCGGAGCAGAAATTGTCATTCGGTCAGCCCAATCGAAAATGCCGACGGCCTGTGAGATTTGATGCGCACCAGGCTCTACCCGAAAGGTTAGGCCGTGCAGGTCACCTCGCCCGAGTTGGGAGAGCTGCTCGACCAGTCCGAGGAAGCGCTCCTGTTCGGTGGGCGCGATGACGCCATCGCAGAGCGCACGGAACTTTGTGATGTAGTCCGCCCGCTTGAAGGGTTTGGCGCCAAGCGGATGGGCATCGGCCATCGCAATCTCGTCCACGATCGTGCGCCCGTCCCTGAGCGTGACAACGACGCGGCCGCCGAATGCCTGTTCGCTGCTGTCGTGGCTATGGTAGCGCCGGGTCCATTCGAGATCCTCGATGGTCGAGACCTTGCGCCAAAGCGCGACAGTGTGCGGTCTGGATGCCCGCTCGGGCGCGTAGGAGCGCTCGTGATGCCAACATTGGTCCTCAAGAGCAACCGCGAAAATGTACATGATCGAGTGGTCAAGCGTTTCGCGGCTCGCACCAGGATCCATCTTTTGTGGATCATTGGCACCAGTGCCGATGACGTGGTGCGTGTGATGGCTGGTATGGATGACGATGCTGCTCACCTGCGCCAGATCGCCAATCTCGGGGCCCATCCGGCGGGCGAGGTCGATCAAGGCCTGGCTTTGATATTCGGCCGAGTGCTCCTTGGTATAGGTCTCCAGGATCGCTCGCTTTGGCTCACCGGGTTCTGGCAGTGTCACGCGATATTCGGTCATCGGCCCGCCGAGTAGCCAGGCGATGAAGCCATCCTCTCCCTCCCAGGCCGGTGATGGCGCACGCTCGCCGCGCATGGCGCGGTCGACCGCCTCCACTGCCATCTTGCCGGCAAAGGCGGGGGCATAGGCCTTCCAACTTGAGATCTCGCCCTTGCGCGATTGCCGCGTCGTGGTTGTTACGTGGAGAGCCTGCTGCACCGCCTGATAGATGATTTCGGTCGGCAACCCCAAAGCTGCGCCAATCCCGCCGGCAGCGGACGGCCCAAGATGAGCGATATGATCAATCTTGTGCTCATGCAGACAGATGCCCTTCACTAGGTTGACCTGGATCTCATAGGCCGCTGCCAGACCGCGAACGAATTGGACGCCCGACAGGCCCAAATGCTGCGCGACAGCTAGTACCGGCGGGATGTTGTCACCGGGGTGCGAATAGTCCGCGGCCAGAAACGTATCGTGGAAGTCGAGTTCGCGCACAGCGACACCGTTGGCCCAGGCCGCCCATTCGGGCGAAATTCTATGGCCCGAGTGCAGTCCAAAGACGGTCGAGCCTGGTTGGAGGCGATGCGCCGCAGCCTGACTACGCGCGCTTGTCACTGAACGACGGTTGAGGGCCGCTGCAGCCACAGCCGCATTGTCGATGATGCGATTGCCGATCATCTCCAGCACCTGTTCATCGACGGGCACGGGATCGGCGGCCACTTCAGCGATCTTCCAGGCGAGCTGTTGCGATCGTGGCAGATTCTCGGCGGACGTGTGGGTGCGAACACAATGAACGTTCATGAAATTGCTTCCTGAGCAAGAGGGACAGCCACGCTTGTTGCGGCGGCCTGGAGGCTTGTTGCGATCCATTGATTTCAGGCTTGCGGGCCGATCGGTTCCTCGCAATATTCGCAAAGCTGCGTCCCGTGGAAAGTACTGAAAAAGCGAAGTTTTGTTAAAATGAGTGCAGTTGTTTGCAAATTTTTGCGAATGCTCGGTTTGTCTCGGAGGACTAGATGAGGAAGGCCTTTATGGGCGGCAGGATCAAGCGCCTGCGCGAAGAGCGCGGACTGACCCAGATTGCACTTGCCCGCGCCCTCGACCTTTCAGCAAGTTATCTCAATCAGCTCGAACGGAACCAGCGACCGCTCACGGTCCCAGTTCTTCTCAAGATCAATGCCGTGTTCGGCGTCGATGTTCAGCTTTTTTCCGAAAATGACGAAGCGGGCCTAATGGCAGATCTGCGCAATGTCCTGTCTGATCCTGTGGTGACCGAGCGGGTCACGCCGAGCGAGGTACGGGAAATCGTTGCCAACGCCCCTGCCTTTGGACGAGGGCTTGTGGCACTCTACCGCCGCTACCGAGCTGTGGTGGAACAGGCCGACGCGGTGATGTCAGGCCTTGGACTTGGCGATGGCGACCTGGCGAGCATTGCGCCGCTCTTGCCATATGAACAGGTACGCGACTTTTTCTTCGCCAACCACAACCACTTCTTGGAACTCGATCTGGCCGCCGAAAGGCTGTTTGACGACGCCAAACTTGTGATTGGAGACGTTGCGACCGGGCTGATCGACTATCTTGCCCGCCGTCACGATATCCGCGTTGTTTTTGACCGGTCGGAAGTCGATGACCAGGGACCGCAGCGGCTTTTTCGGCGAGCTGACCGAATTCTTCAACTTTCCTCGCAACTAACGCCCGGACAGCGGGCATTTCAGATGGCCACGCAAATTGGTTTGCTCGAGATGGAAGAAACCATTGAGCGTCTTGCACGGACTGCCGCCCTGAGCAGCGGGGAGGCTCATGCTCTCACGCGAATTGGCCTCGCCAATCATTTTGCAGGCGCTCTTCTCATGCCTTACGCTGCGTTTTTGGAGTCTGCGGAGGCTCTGCATTACGACATCGACAGGCTAGCGAGCCGCTTTGGCGTTGGTTTCGAGACGGTCTGCCACCGCTTGAGCACAATGCAACGTCCCGGTGCCTCCGGCGTGCCGTTCTTCTTCATCCGCGTCGATCGAGCGGGCAACATTTCAAAAAGGCAATCAGCGACCAGTTTTCACTTTTCCCGAGTGGGGGGTACCTGTCCGCTGTGGAACGTCTACGAAGCCTTCGCTCAGCCGGGCCGCATTCTCACTCAACTCGCGCGTATGCCTGATGGGCGGACCTATCTGTGGGTTGCCCGGACGGTGACGCATCGGATCAGTGGCTTTGGGATGCCGGATAAAATCTTCGCGGTAGCGCTTGGTTGCGACCTACGGCACGCAGACCGGCTCGTCTACTCCAAGGGTCTCGATCTGACAAACCCCAATGCTGCCACGCCAATCGGAATTGGCTGCAAAGTGTGCGAACGAGACAGTTGTCCGCAACGGGCTTTTCCTGCGATCGGTCGACCGCTCAGCGTTGATGAGGGGCGCAGATATTTCGCTCCTTATGGTGCAGGAGGTTCATCAGCCTCGACAACTGGGCGCTAATCGAAGGTTGGCGCACTTCTTAGCTAAGCCATTTTGCCAAAAGCCAAACGTTGGGCCTCCCCTCTTGAGCTTGCATCTGTGGGCCCCGCTAATGCGCGGCGAACGCACCACAAGCACTGCCGGCAGGTGGGCCCAGGGGCGCCAGCCAAGGGGACATCGAGACTTCCTTTCGTCGGTCATCACGCCATTCAGGCCAAACACAAAGTCTGTTGGGCCAGCACGTGTGGCGTTGAGCGTCGCGGCGTCATCGAGCGTCCCCCTATCCTTCTATATCGCTATCCAGGCACGGCACTCACCTGGGGCCAAGCTGATAGCCATTGACATTGGCAGTGCGGGGGGAATCGAACCCTGTTCGCCTGGCGCGGGGCAATCTGAGTTTGCATAAGACAGGGCGAGCTTCAAACTAGATCGGGCAAAGGACAATGTGAGGCCCAGGAAAGCAGGAAATCGAGACCGATGGAGACTCTAGACGAGCGCCACGGACTGGGGGACTTACGTTTCGTATTTGTGGTTCGACAGAAGAGGTTCCTGGTCTTTGAAAATTGAATTGCTGCCTTTCCCTCGTCAGCCGAAGGGCTCAATGGCCTCAATAAATAAGCTAATTGGCCCTAATGGCCTTGGCCTTCGCCCTAGATTTTGTTTCTCTTCCTCAGACTTTTAAATCTGCATCCAAGGACCACGAGTGCCACCACAGTTGGGGTGCGGCAGCGCCCTGCTTGAGCCTGCCTTTCCATAGTTGAGCATCGGATTTGCCGGTGTTGCCTTTCCACTTGGCGTCCTCACCATGGCCCTTAACTCGATGCCCTGATCTGGAAGCATCTGCTTTTGTCGGAAGAATCGGCGTAAGCCATAGTGACAATTGAGGTTCCTTAAGGAAAGATGCGATGACAATTCCTGACCCAACCGATCGCGGCGGATAGGGGTAAACCTTGCAGTTTTCTTGCTCAAACTCGATGCCAGAAGTTGATGCCACATGGATCGACGATTAAGTCGGCGCGCAGTAGATATTTTGTTGAGCGGTCGATACGCCTCTATCGGTGGCGTCAATCGCAGGCGGCGTGCACAACAATTGGCTGCAATCGCTTGTGCCTACTCCCGATCGGAATTGATGGGAGAACACGGTATCGGCGAGACAATTGCGACCGAGATCGAGCTTTGGCTTCAAGCGCAGGGCCTTGATTTTCGTTCCGATGAAACACCGGTGCTGCCCGACCCTGCCTGTTCTATTCCGGGCAAGGAACAGCGCTGAAAAAGTGCGATCGGCGCGGTCCAATGTGGCTTGGCCCATGGAATGTGACTTGGCTCATGGGGTGTGACTTGGCTCATGGGGTGTGACTTGGCTCATGGAATGTGACTTGGCTCATGGGGTGTGACCACGAACCATGCGCATACTTGCGATGTTGGCGTGACGCCATTGCGAACGGAACAATTGGGCGCTCTACCTCGGGCACAGTGCCCGCGTCGTCGAGATAAGAACCGTCGGCCTCGTGGCTCTGGCTGACTACGGTTAGGCTCCAAAATTACTAAGCTGCCGGGCATTTCGGCGGCTCGCTCCTTGCTGATGTAATCAAAACCATTGTGCAGGCCCTGGCCACAGTTCGGGGTGCACTTTGGCGAACTTCCAGATGGACGGCCAACCATCTCTCATGGGATGGGAAACAAGACTTACGCAGTATTATTGAGCAACCTAGCTTTCTGGCCCATTTCCATACACTGCTGCAGATGGCGCTACTCACCGCGGCTCGTTCCACCCACACCATGAACGGGGGGCGGCAGGCCACCGCAGCACTTCTATTCGTGGACAGCGACTGCGCCAAGCAAGCTAATTGGGATGCTGAGGTCGAGGGCTGGAGATCGGGTTTGGCGACTATCTGGTGCTGGCGCCCGACGAGGCAGCTGCGGCCCTCTTGGACAGCGACACGATACCTGACGTCGAGGCTTTCATCGGTTGCGATAAGATCAACGAGGTCTCTTCCAGCAAGCCCTATTGCCAAACGCAGCGTCATACCGACGATGAGTTCGAGCCGATCCGCAACGGTGCGGGTGGCAAATTGTGGTCCTATGCTCATGTCGGCCGCGGCGGCACTTTCGCGCAGGATTGGCGTGTTACGAGGCTCGTCGGCAACCTGATCTGGCGTTCGACTATGACTTCATTTCTCAAGAGCCGAATGAGCAGATCCGCAGCCCTGGCACCTTGCTTTACGGCATCCACATGCACCGTTGTAAGGGCCGGGCTGAGCCAAGCAGCAAATGGCAGGTCGTCGAATCCGACGATCGAGATGTCCTGGGGTACCGAACGACCCAGAGCCTTGGCGGCACTAATCGTACCGATAGCAATCGTATCGTTGCCGGCCATAATTGCGGTAATCTGCGGGTGGCGGCGGAGCAGGCGAAGGGTCGCCATATGGCCGCTTTCCGCGCTCGAATTGCCGTATTCGACCTGTGATTCCGGCAGATCTATGCCACGCCGTGCCAGCTCCTTGCGTAGCGCCGCCAGCCGGACATCGGTCGCTACCTGCCCCTTGGGAGAGAAGGGCACCGTGCCGATAATGCGGTGTCCCTGGTCCACAAGCATGTCAACCGCCGCCGCTATGCCCTGGCGGGTTGTGAAGTTGACCGAATATTCCTGGGGGTGGCGAATAGAGCCGACGAGTACAACAGGAAAGCTCCTGTCGATCAATGACTTGAGGTCGGGGTCGTTGCTTTGCGGATTCAGTACGATCATGCCGTCGATCCGACGCGATTCAACTAGGCTTTCATAGGGGTTCTTTTCGGGATGAAGGGGTAACCCCTCTACGAGGACATGGAAACCGTGCTCCCGGTTGATTTCACTGATGCCGAGCAGAAGTTGGGGAATGAAGCCGTCCGTGCGCAGGATGGCCGGATCGGAAATGATGAGGCCGATGGTTTCGGTGTTGCCGCGCACAAGCATACGTGCCGCCGAATTGGGCGTGTAACCCAGATCCGCGGCGGCCTGAAGTACGCGCTTGCGGGTCTCATCGCTCAGGCTGACGGCGTCGGATTTGTTGAGCACGATCGAGACCGTGGCACGGGACACGCCCGCCCGTAAGGCCACATCGTGACTGGTGACTTTGGTTGCCATCGCCCTCTCCAGGGATCCGACGAGGAAGCCAAACCTGCCTCGGATTGAACGGGATACCTCCATTCTTCCTACGCGCTTTGTCGCATGATTGACAACTGGCGAAAACACGTATATCCAAAAACTAACACGTGTTAGTAGATAAAAAAGCACCAACTGAAACGTGTCAGTTGGGTTCGGCCAATCCGGGAGGGCAGGTTGACGACGACAATGATCCCAAGGCGCGCAAAAGTGCGGCTGCCCGATTGGGCCGTCGGCTATCTTTTCATCCTGCCGGCCCTTGTCGGATTTGTGTTGTTCTATCTTGTGCCCACTGTTCGGGCGCTGGAGGTCAGCTTGACCGACTGGAACCTGCTTCGGGCTCCCAAATTCGTCGCGCTCGCAAATTACGACAAGCTCCTTGCCGATCCCACCTTCTGGAATTCGATGTGGCTCAGCCTCTGCTACGTCGCCTACAATATTCCCGTTCAGACCGCGCTGGGGCTGCTGTTGGCCGTTCTGTCCGACAGGCTTGCCCGCAACGTCTCGATCCGCGCACTCATCATCGCGCCCTATCTGATCTCGAACGTCGTGGCTGCACTATTGTGGCTCTTGATGCTCGATCCCCTTCTTGGGTTGACGAATGACTGGCTGCAAGCCCTGGGCCTGTCTCGTCATGGCTTTTTGAGCTCACCTGGCGAAGCGCTCATCTCGGTGGCTGGTATTTCGACCTGGCGCCATACCGGCCTCACGGCCCTGCTGTTTTATGCCGGTCTCCAGTCGATCCCGCGCGATCTTTACGAAGCCGCGCGTCTTGAAGGGTGCAGCGAATTTTCAATGTTTCGCCATATCACCTTCCCCCTCCTGCGGCCGGTCACGACCTTTGTCATCGTCACCAGCATCATCGGCTCGTTCCAGGTCTTCGATGTCATCGCGGTCGGTACACACGGCGGGCCGGCCGAGAGCACTCGCGTCGTCCTTTGGTACATCTACGAACTGGCCTTCAAGTTCAACAAAATGGGATACGCCAGCGCCGCCTCAATGGTCCTCTTCACCGTTCTGATCCTTGTCACCTTGGTGCAGATGCGCGTCTTGCGCGCCGACCACTCGGACTTGGATTGAGGGGGATCATGATGCCCGGCAATCTCAAGGCAGGCGCCATACTTGGCTACGCAGTGCTAGCCCTTTTCATATTCGTGTCGTTGCTGCCCCTCTGGGTCGCCTTGAAAACGGCAATCTCCTACCCGCAAGACATTTTCCAATCGACAACGCGCCTCCTTCCGCCCCGAGCGACACTCGGCAACTTCCAGCGGGCCGCCGGCCTGACGTCCGACATCGTGCTCACTTCCGTAAATGCCTCGCCGATCAATTTTGTCTTGGCACTGCGAAACAGCTTGATTTACACGAGCCTTGTTGTCACCGGACAGTTGTTCTTCTCCTCGATGGCCGCCTATGCATTCGCGAGAATGCGGTTTCCGGGTAAGGATTTCCTTTTTTACGCGATCTTGGCCTCGACCATGATCCCAGCGATCGTCTTGTTCATTCCCAACTTCATTCTCATCAAGGAGCTCGGCTGGCTGAACACGTTCCAGGGCATGGTCGCACCATCCTTCTTCATGACGCCGTTCGCTGTCTTCTTCATGCGCCAGTTCTTCATCTCGTCACCGCGCGAATTGGAAGAGGCCGCAAGGCTCGAGGGCTGCTCGCCTTTCCAGATTTTCTGGAAGATCGCACTGCCGCTGCAGCGTGGTCCCCTGGCGACCCTCGCAATCCTACTCAGCATCAACGCCTGGAACGAGTTCTTCTGGCCTTTCTTGACCGGGCGGGACGAGAGCGTCCGGGTCATCGCCGTGGCGCTTTCCGATTTCCTGAGCCAGACCGGGGCCGGCACGCCCGACTGGAGTGGGCTGATGGCGGCGGTGATCATGTCGATCATTCCCATTGTGATCGTCCTCGCCGTCTTTGGCCGGCAGATTGTCGAATCCCTGCAAACGACCGGGATGAAATAAACCATCCCCCAACACCAAGGAGGAAGCGCATGAAAAGACTTCGGGCATTGACCCTGGCAGCCGCGGCCGTGGTCTCAACTTGCTGTGTGCCAGCCGCGTTCGCCGCCGATGTCGAGATCTCGTATTGGATGTGGGACGGTAAGCAGGCACCCGTCTACCAGCAATGTGCCGAAAAATTCCAGGCCACCAATCCGGGGATCAAGATCAGCATCAAGCAGGATGGCTGGGAAAACTACTGGACAACTTTGACCACGGCCTTCGTTTCAGGAAATGCACCCGATGTCTTCGTGAACCATCTCAGCCGTTTCCCCGAATTTCTCGGCAACGGCGTGATGGAAGACCTGACCGACCGGATCGACGCCGATAAGGTCGACATGAAGGCCTATCTGCCGGGGCTGGCCGAAACCTGGAACAAGGATGGCAGACAGTGGGGGCTTCCCAAGAACTGGGACACGATTGCATTTGTCTACAACAAACAGATGGTAGCGGATGCCGGTATCAGCGAAGACACGTTGCGGACGCTGACCTGGAATCCGCAGGATGGCGGGACGCTGCAAAAGGTTCTGGCCAAACTGACACTCGACCAGAACGGCAAGCGTGGAGACGAGCCTGGCTTCGACAAGTCGAAGGTCAAGGTTTACGGGCTGGCGCAAAATCCGGCAGATGGCTACGGCCAGTCCGAATGGAGCCACTATGCGGCCTCCGCCGGCTTCCAATATGTCGACAAGCCATGGGGGTCCAAATACCTCTATGACGACCCGATTCTCGCCCAGACCCTCACCTGGCTACGCGATCTTGCCCTTAAGGATGGCTATGCCGTTTCTCAGGAACAAGCCGGGCAGTTGCAGGCTGTCGCGCTTTTTTCGGCGGGCAAGGCAGCCATCGTTCCCGACGGATCTTGGATGATCGGTTCCTATCGCGATTCGACCTCGTTCAAATTCGGCTTTGCGCCCGTTGCCCAGGGCCCAAAGGGGCGCCGTTCCATGTTCAATGGCCTCGCCGACTCCATCTGGAGTGGTTCAAAGCACAAGGACGAAGCCTGGAAATGGGTGCGTTATCTGGGCTCGCAAGAATGCCAGTCGATCGTCGGCAATAGCGGCGTGGTCTTTCCGGCCCGGCCAGAGGCAACCGAGCTCGCCAGGAAGGCGCACGAGGCCAAGGGGCTCGACGTGTCGGCCTTCATCATGCTCGCCAAGCCCGAGACCACCTTCCCCTTCCCGATCACTGATCACGGCGAAGAAATTGCCAACATCCTGAAGACGGCGGTGAACAAGGTCCTGCTCAATCAAGGGGACCCGGCAAGCTTGCTCAAGGATGCGAACAGCGCGGTTAACGCCCTTTTCTAAGGCGTTTTAGGGGATTCGCGGCGACCTCAATGCGGGTTTGGGGACAGGCTTCGTCGCTAGGCTGGTCAGTTCTGCCCGCCGATCGAAATTCAAGAAAGCCTGCACCGCTCATGGTGCAGGCGCGTTGAAGGCCGTGCCATCCCCGGATGGCGATTTAGATCAGGAACCACTTTATGGCTCGTCCCAAGATTACCTTTATTGGTGCCGGTAGCACGGTCTTTGCAAAGCATTTGATGGGGGATATTTTATCCTTTCCCGAACTGGCCGATGTGGACATCGTCCTTTACGACGTCAATGAGGAGCGCCTGAATGCCTCTCATGCGGTTGGCTTGAAGATCAAGGACCAGCTCGGTGCGCCGGCGCGGATCACCACCACGATCGACCGCGACCACGCGCTCGACGGTGCTGACTATGCCATCAACATGATTCAGGTCGCGGGCTACAAACCGGGCACGGTTGTCGACTTCGAAACACCAAAGAAATACGGCCTGCGCCAGACAATTGCCGATACGCTTGGCATTGGTGGCATCATGCGGGCGCTGCGCACTGTGCCGGTGCTGGCGGACATGGCGCATGATATGGAGCGGCTATGTCCGGACGTGCTGCACATCAACTATTCAAATCCGATGTGCATGAATGTGTGGGGCCTTGATCGACTGTCCAAGATCAAGACTGTGGGTCTTTGCCACTCCGTTCCTTACACGGCCAAGGAGTTGGCGGACGACATTGGCGTACCGGCTGAAGAGATCACATATGTCGTCGCCGGCATCAACCACATGGCCTTCTATCTCAAATTCGAGCGCAACGGGCAGGATCTCTACCCACTGATCAAGAAGGTCGTGGAGGAGGGCCGCGTACCGAAATGGAACCGCGTGCGCTATGACATGTTCGCCAGGCTTGGTTATTTCGTGACTGAATCTTCAGAGCATTTTTCCGAATATGTGCCCTGGTACATCAAGTCCGGGCGCCAGGATCTGATCGAAAAGTATAATATCCCTCTCGATGAATATCCGCGCCGCTGCGAACGGCAGATCGCCGATTGGAACACGTTGTCAGTCGAACTGCAGGATCCCAAGACGACAATTCCACTGGAGCGCAGCGTCGAATACGGCTCTCACATCATCCGCAGTATGGAAACGGGGCAACCCTCGGTGATCTACGGAAACGTCATTAACACGAACATCATCGACAATCTGCCAAATGGCTGCTGCGTTGAGGTGCCCTGCCTTGTGGATAAGAATGGCATCCAGCCCACCCGCATCGGCACCATCCCGCCGCAACTATCTGCCCTGATGCAGACAAATATCAATGTCCAGGCCTTGACGGTCGAGGCTATCGTCACCGGCAAGAGGGAGCATGTCTATCACGCGGCCATGCTGGATCCCCATACGGCCGCGGAGCTGGATCTTGATCAGATCTGGTCGCTTGTAGATGACCTCTTTAAGGCCCATGGCGCGTGGATTCCCGAGGCGCTACGCGGTTGATCAGACGGCAGCGCGCCCAGAATCGGGCGCCTTTCTCAATCTTCTAAATAATAAAGCCGGCCAGGGCGAAAGCCGCGGGCGAGGAGGAAAAATGTCCGAGCTCAAGCTCCGTGAAATCAAAAAGTCCTACAGCGCCGTCGATGTGATCCATGGGGTCGATCTCGACATCGCTGACGGCGAGTTCGTGGTCTTTGTCGGACCCTCAGGGTGCGGCAAGTCAACCTTGTTGCGGGTGATCGCCGGCCTTGAGAGCGCGACCTCTGGCAGGCTTGAAATCGATGGGGAAGACGTCACGAAAGTCGCCCCCGCAGACAGGGGCGTCGCCATGGTGTTCCAGTCCTACGCGCTCTATCCGCATATGAATGTTGAACAGAATATGAGCTTCGGACTCAAGATCAACGGCTTTCCCAAGTCAGAAATCCAAGAGCGTGTCCTCAAGGCGGCCCGCATTCTGCATCTGGAGCCGTTGCTCCATCGCAAGCCCAAACAGCTTTCGGGCGGACAACGCCAGCGCGTTGCCATCGGGCGGGCGATCGTCAGGGAGCCCAAAGTATTCCTCTTCGACGAACCGCTTTCCAACCTCGACGCCGAATTGCGCGTTCAAATGCGCTTGGAGATCGCCAAGCTGCACAGTGATCTCGGCGCGACCATGATCTACGTGACCCATGACCAGGTGGAGGCCATGACTCTCGCCGACAAGATTGTGGTGCTGCGTTCGGGCCGGATCGAGCAGATCGGTGCACCGATGACGCTCTATAACCAACCGGCTAATATGTTCGTCGCTGGCTTTATCGGCTCGCCGAAGATGAATTTCTTCAAGGCCATTGTCGCCGGTGCCAGCAGTCAGGAATTGGCGGTCCGCCTGCCTGACTTCAACGACGCACCGGTGACTTTCTTAGCTCCGAAATCAAAGCCTACCCCGGGAACGGAGCTAAGGCTCGGCATCCGGCCCGAGCATTTTTCCGCTGATGGTCAGATCCGCCTCGATTTTGAGGTGGATGTGGTGGAAAATCTCGGCAGCGCTTCCTACGCCTATGCGCGCTCGGCCTCCAACAATCCGTTGACTATCGAAATCCGCGACGATCCGGCGTTGAAGCCGCGCACTGCGCTATCGGTTGGCTTCGACGTCCAGCGTGCGTTCTTGTTCGATCCGACAACTGGTCTGCGAGTAAGTTAGTAGAGCCCCCATACGCAATAGTGGTGCAGCTGTCCTGCACGGCGACCGGATGTGATCAGGCTCGAAACCGAGCCGCGTCTTGTCGAAGGGCTCAGACCTCGGATGCACAACTATCGCAGATTAACGACGTCGCTATAGCATACCCCTTGAACTCAATATCGTCATGCGGGTCTGCTCACCCCCCGCCCGGACTTCCGACCTCCGCAGGCATGCCCAATCGCCGGAAGGCACGTTATCAGCCATCGCAGATGGGTTTCTTTAGAATTTTGCAGAACTCCCTGTATACTGGCGCGCTATGGCGTTCGTCAGAGTTGACGGACATCCCCAAGCTTAGCTACCGGGATGTCCGTGCTGCGATTTAAATAGTTGGGAGCGTCGACGCCGTGTGTGCTTGGTTTTGTTCGGACCATCCGTTTTGTTCCATCAATGCATCAATTGTCGCGCGACAAACGCTTCCTGAGCAGGGCAATTTGGACTGATGAGTACGGACACCGCTTCATCGCCGGCAACACCAACGATCTGCGTCTTCTACCTGCTGCGGCATGGCAACAGCGGTGTGCATTTTGCGTCCTTCGTGAGGAGCTTGCAAAAGAACAGGACGGCGACCGCCTATACGCCGGTTGTCATCCAGAAGGGCTTTCCTGCCGGCGTTCGGCACCGCTTCATCGAGTCCTGGATTGCAGAGGACGGTACCCCGGCGCGCTGCATCGATATATCCGACGACGGCTTTGATCTTTTGGCCTACCGCAAGGCGGCAGCGCAGGTCGAGGCGGATTATTGCCTGTTCTTCAATTCCTATTCGAGAATATTAGGGGCCCATTGGCTCGACCACTACTGCAATGCCCTTCGGCAGCTGGGCGAGAACAGCCTGATCGGGGCAACCGGCAGCTGGCAGCGCCCGACCGAGACGGGGCCGTTTCCCAACATCCACATCAGGTCGAACGCTTTCATGATATCGCGAAAGCTGTTCCTTTCCTTTGATGCCCCGCTCGACAGCAAGGATGACAGCTACCAGTTCGAGCATGGCCCGCAAAGCATGACGAAACGCGTGCTGGCGCAGGGCGGAGCGATCGCTATCATTGATCGCAACGGCCGCGTCCTGCTCCCGGACCAATGGCCCGAGTCAAACGTGTTCTGGTCGGGAAACCAAGAGCTTTTGCTGGTGTCCGACAACCAGACCCAGCACTTCCAGCTGCTGAACCCTCGCAAAAAATTGCTCTACTCGACATTCGCTTGGGGAGATGGGCGCTCCCACGCTGTCCCGCATTCCAGGTCCAGGAGGTTCCTCGACAGATGGCGCCGGACACTGGAGAGGGTCTATTCCTACGCTTCCCTCATGCGGTGAGGCGGATAGTGGTGCAGCCGTCGTGCACGGCGAACGGATGTAAGGTTGATCGGGCTCGAAACCGATCCGCGTCTTGTCGAAGGGCTCAGACCTCGGATGCGCAACTATCGGGGATTAACGATGTCACCATGGCATACCCCTTGACCTCAATATCGTCATGTGAGGTCTCATTCGCGTCTCGAGATATCTACACACCCATCCGACAAAGCAAGCCGGCTAGGGTCACGAAGCTGCAATGAAGCTGGACGCCAAAAAAGACGCCTTGCAATACTCGACTTTGGCGGCCGCCTGGCTATCGAACGTCAACCAACGAGCGGCGGGCGCTCAGCGTCTAATAGTGTTGCTGAACACTTGAGTTAGACCCCGGGTCGAACCATGTAACGCCCCTGGCGAAGCGTAATCCCTTTCGTCCATCGCCGATGTGCGAAATAGCACAGCGCAGTGGCATGGTTTCCTATACTCCAGCGTGCAGTGGCAAATGTCGCCATATGTCTGTTTCGCTGGAGACAATATTGCAATGGCTACGGAGTTATCCGCGCTTGCACAAAGCGGCGAAAGACCTCTGGGCGACCCGTCGGGTAGCGCGCCTGACGCCGTGCCGACTAACCTTGAATTGAAACGATCGCTGGATAGCCTTCGCATTGCAAGGGAGGTTACCCACATCACGGTCATAGACGCGCACGCCTTGGCACGAATCTGCCTCAGCCGCTGTCTTGAAGCTGCTGGCACAGATTTCTCGACCGCCAGCTATGCGTCCGTGCAGGAGTGGCAGCAAGCGCACGATCGAAAAGCGACCGCAATCGTCCTCCTGTGTGCCGTCGGCGAAAAAGCCACAGAAGCGGCTTCCAAAAAAGATGTGGCGCAGGCTGTCCATATTGCACCGGAGAGCAGGGTCATTGTTGTTTCGGATCGGGAAGAGCCAGCTCTAATTGTCGAGGCGATCGACGGCGGCGCCAGAGGCTACATCTCGATGAACTCCAGCCTGGATGTCGTGATTGCTGCCATCAAGCTTATCAAGGCCGGGGGGACTTTCATTCCAGTAAGTGGAATGCTGGCCTCTCACCAGATCAGCTCTACTCGCCAAAACGCAGCCGAAAGCCGCGGACACGCCACTGGCCGGTTCACTGACAGACAGCTTGAGATAATTACACGCCTGCGAGAGGGCAAGCCCAACAAGATCATCGCCTACGAGCTTCAGATGGGCGAATGCACGGTCAAGGTTCACGTCCGCAATATCATGCGCAAAGTCAACGCACGGAATCGAACCGAAGTTGCGTTCTTGACCAATGAACTATTTGAGACGGCATAGGCACCTGGTCCAAGAATCTCTTGCCCAAACGGCAACATCAATGCCGGCAATCGGTGATCCTATACAGCGTGGGAAGCGCTGTGAACGTTACAGAATACTCACAAACTACCGTCTTGGTGGTTGCGTTCACGCTAAGCGCCGAATTTAAATTTGCGACTTGGCCGAAGTCCGATGGCGGCAAATGTTGAGAAGGGCGAGTTTTAGGGTCCTTTACGCGTCATTGCGTTCAACACGACGTTCGGGGGAGTTCGCATCAACCCCGCTTTGTGGACGTCAGGATTTCCTCTCAATCTGAGAGGAAATCCGTTTCCTATCGCGTCGTTCGATCCAACGGTAATTGCGGTGGAGTTATTGAGAAATCCGCGCCGAATTATTTCCGTTCGCTGAGGTCCTCCTAAGGTGGCTTTCCCCCTGAATGCACCGTGAGGTCGCGGCAAGTTATGGAAGCGCCCACATTGGGAGAGCTCTGCGTCGAGCGCGTCACTTAGGATGTGCTCGGCCTGCGTTTTGCTGGTCAAAACGTTTGAGCCGAAAAATCATTGCAGCATTGTCGCTCGCCGGGAATTCTATTGCCGCGATGGTGTAGGCAGAGTAGTGCGCACAACGTATTTCAAGCCGCGGCCTTGCCGCACCGATCGGCTCGAAGACGATCAATATCGCGCTAAACCGCCCGCGGAAGGTTCAAAGCCGCAGGCAGGCCCCGCTGTGCATCCGGAGCTGGTTGGAATATCATAAGTTCAGGATAAGCACCGCCCCATTGCCCCCTTTGCGGCCACTGGGGATGTTGATTTGTGCCTATCAGAGGCTTACTCGGAGGTACCCATGAGAAGCTTGTTTTTGGCTGTAGGTGGGTGCTTTGGCCTGGCCGCGTGCATTAGCGGCGGTGACGCACCGGTTTTCGCTAATGCATCGAAATTGTCCGTATCTTTTAATTGGTGCGCAAAAGGTTCGCCGGCAACGCGGGTGAGCGGCATTCCCGCCGGGACCAAGATGCTGCGTTTTAAGCTCACCGATCATCAGGCACCAAGTTATCATCATGGCGGCGGGGACTACCCGGCTTCAGGCGGTAGCGTTTCAGTGCCCTGCGGTGCGCTTAAAGCGAGCAGCTACGAAGGCCCGCACCCGCCTCCACCAGAGGTGCACGACTACGAATGGACGGTCACCGCGCTCGATGCGAGCGGATCCGCCATCGCTGTCGGGTCAGCGGTGCGCAAGTATCCGAAATAAATCAGAGCCAGTTTAGAGGCCAACGTCTGACTTATCGACGGGTGTTTGTTTTTTCAAAGAGCGCTTAGTTTGCGCCATCGCTTGTGGCGCAGATCAGCGTTTGACCATCGCCAGACGGGCCCTCCCCGCTCTAGGCCCGCCTGCGTGCTGTTTGCATGGTGAACTCTTGCGCCTCGGGCACCAGCATCGCCGGGCACGGCACAAAGACTACATTGCTGAACTCCAGGGTTACGCCAAAGCGCACCTTCACTTCGGTGAGGCTATCGGCGCTTATAAAGCCCACACCCGGCTGCGGGTCCGCCAAGAACATTTGCATCTCCGGCCGGCTGGTGATTTCAACCGGCTCCTGAAAATCGTCATTGTCCAGATAGAGCTGCCGAGCGAGCGTGCGCTTTTCCATGCTGGGCTTGCCATAAACGATGATCTTCATGAGTTCCTCCAAAATCCATGTTCTATTGAAATTAAGGCCTTTCCCAGGCCTTGTTTGGTACAATAACAAGCCAATTCGCCTGAGCCGGGATCGCCTACGCTAGAGGAGGCCTCGGCGCTCTTTGTAGCCTCGGCAACGTATCGAAGTATGAATGAACCCGGGCCCCAACTCTCATCTGTAGTCCACGGCATGTCGACATCGCCAGCAGGCCAAGAGCCAGAACCGTAATCATTGTGCCGGACCGTCAATGTGCGGCCCGCCCTCAACAGGGTTCTGCCGCAGCCATTCAGTCAGCAGCACATAGCCGACTGCCAGGAGTACGGGGCCAACAAAGAGGCCGAGAAGACCGTCGGAAAGCGTGCCGCCGATGACACCGATCAGAATAATCGGCATCGGCGCTTCCAGTCCGCGCCCGAGCAGCAATGGCTTGAGAACATTGTCACTGAGCCCGGCGACGAGGGTCCAGACCATAAAGATGAGTGCCGGCGTCGTTGCCTCGGTCGCGAAGACATAGACAATGACAGGTAATGTCAACAGCGCCACCGGCACCTGCACGATACCGAGCAATAGCGTGGCAATAGTCAAAAGGCCAGCTGCCGGAAGGCCAATGGCGAAGAAGGCAACCCCGATGAGCAGCGACTGGATCACTGCGACGCCGACGACACCGAGCGCCACGCCGCGGATCGTGGCGGCGGTTAGCGCAACCAGCCGGCGTCCGCGCTCCTTGCTGCGGGTAATACGCTCCAACAGGTGCCGAGCGAATTCGGTGGCACCCTGGCCATAGGCGACGAGCACCGCAGCGATCCCAAAGGAAAGAACGAATGATAGTTGACCAGCGGCGAGGCCGCCTGCGAAAGACACCAGCCGAGTCGCAGGTCCGCTCAACATCTTGCTGTATCTCGAAAGCGCCGTAGGCGTGTCTGTGACGACGAGCGCCCAAATCTCCGTCAGTTTCTGGCCGATCACGGGGAGGTGGGCGAGTTGCGGAGGCGGCAACGGAACCGTCAGGGTGTTGTGCTGCAAGCCCGAGACAAGTGAAAAAATGGAAGTCCCAAGCGACGTCGCCACCATGGCCATCGGCACCAACGTCACCGCGACGCCGACCAGCCCGATCAGCATCGCCGACCAGCGATTGCCGAACCAGACGACCAGACGCAGATGCAGCGGATAAAGCATCACCGCCAGGATCACGGACCAGAGTAGGAGGCTCGCAAAAGGCAATATGATCCGGGTGCAGGCAAAGACCAGCAAGGCTACCAGTCCAATATGAAGCGCGGCATCGAGCAGGTTCGAGCGTGAAGACGCGTGATCGGAATTTGGCGCGTTCGGCTCCATTATTTTGCCCTCGTTATCCGGGCCTGTCGGGACGCTCCAAATGGCCCGAGATCGCCGTCACTATTGGCTTCTTTTGGTTCTCCTGCAAGGCAGACGCGAACCCAACGTCCAGGAAGCAGACCTTGCAGATCCCCGAAAACGGCGTATTCCGTTGAAAAAATCCCGCGCGAATACATTGAAAGCCATTTCTCGCACTAAACTAACATAATCGTTCGTCATCATGGCTCGATAACTCGAAACCTGAACTGGGAAAGTTCATTTATTTCAAGCTTTTCTACTTGAATGAGTTTTTCAACAATATCGACGGACACCCGTCAGAACGTGCGCCTGCACTGAAACGATCCGATACCTATTTCTGAGGAGCTGCAAAACGGATCACCACTTGCGGTGCGGTCCTTCATCGGATCGCCGCTAGCCGCTCCCGATCGGCTCCTGCCCTCGCTCGCCGGGTGCAACAGGCTGTTGCAACATTGCTCGATTACAGGAGTAGCCGTGTCTTTGCCCACTTACCTCACCTAGCACCACTTTGGCGGATCTTTAGCGGCTGGCGCTTTTTTAGGATCCCCAGGGGCGGATTTGCGCGATTCACAGGAGGCCTACCTTTGGGAGGGCCGGCCAAGACGCAGACGGATGGACAGACGATCTCGAGCGGTGGCTTGAGCCATTTGTGAAGCGCTAAGGCCACATGGCGCGCGGACGGATTTGCCTGCTCAATGCCGCGGGTCTGATTGGACCCAGCGATCGCAAGCGCATACAGCCGATGGCGGATAGGCTTTTGTCTGGCGAGTATGATCGGCTGCACCATTTTGTGGCGGACGGCGTTTGGGACGCGCCACCGCTGGAGGCGCAGCTGCTCGCCTAAGTGGACCGGTTGGTCAGCGGCTCCGACGCGGTGCTGGTGGTTGATGATAGGGCGTTGCCGAAGAAGGGAAACGCCTCCGTGAGCGTGGCGCCGGAATTTGCCTCGGCGCTGGGCAAGAACGCGAACTGGCAGACCCTGGTGTCGCTGACGTTGGCCCGCGGCGAGGGGTCGGTGATGGTGAGGGGCTGCGGCTATTCCTACCCGAGGCCTGGACGGACGATCCCGGACGCATTGGGCGGGCTCGTGTCCAAGGCCTGACCGCTTGGTCCCCGACGCCATGATGATAGGAGGAGAGCCAACGTCTAGCCGCGCTTTTTAGCATAATCTTCGCTGGCATCGCCGAAGCCATCCCACCATCGCTTATATTGGGGCGTCCCCTCGCTGTAGGGGCAAGGCTTCGTTTTTCCGCCATCGCCGATCATGCAAGACGCATAGCCTTCGAAATAGGCCTTCGACCTTGTTTGCTCGAGGATCCCGTTCACTAGCGTGACGCGCGTGGCATCATCCACTCCCTTCTCGAGAGCTTCCCAGGCCTGCAGAATGGCTTGATCGTATTCGGCGAACAGCTTGTCGAAATAGGTGGTCACTGATCCGCGGGCCTCCCCGAACACTACAAAGCCAAGCGCGCAGCCTTAGCCTTGGCGCCGACGCTGTAGGTGAGCGCCAGGCCCTTACGAGGCAGGATGGCGCTGACGTCGCCCTGGCGGGCCCCAGGCGGCCCAGCGTGCGTCCATACCGGTCGAGCTTGCTGCTCCCGATTATCTCAACCCCCTGCTCCTGGAGAAGTTCCGCGAGACGCTCCTTTGTGAGGGTCCCGACAGCGAGTTCATCCTCGCAGTGCCACTGCCAAGTCTCGGGCGCGTCGATGTCCAGCAGCCGAATATGCTCGCCGCCGATCGCCAGGGTATCGCCGTTGATTAGGTTGATCTGGTCACCGCTGATTGTCTGGGCGTGAGCGATCGAGCAGGATGCGACGAGGAGCGCGGCGATCAGCGTCTTCGTTGGTCGAAATCGCTTTCTTTCCGTGTTTGAGGAGCTCGGTGATGAGACGCTCAGTCACGAGCGTCTTGCCGTGCCTATGCCCGGGCGTGTTGATGATGGTCACCACGCCAAGTGGCTTCTCATCGCTCATATCGTCACCACATTTCCGATGAAGAGCCGATGCCCAGGCTCAAGATGGCGAACCGCTCCGTTTCCAGCTTCTTGTGGATCTCGGCGGTCATGTGATCGGGTACACGGTAGCGCCCGAGTTCGTCTATGACTGCGGCGTCGGGCATGTAATCGATAGCCCACTGGCGAGCGGCCGACGACATGGGCTCAAAGATCGAATAGGGACCCTCGCAGGCGATGAACCAGTCAAGGGTTCCTGAATTAGCGTTGCTCATCATCCGTCCAAGTTTCAAATGTTTGTAGCCGCGGCTAACCGATTTCGCGGATTGTCCGTAAACCCACCGTGAATGTTGAAAGTCTCACTCCTTGTCCCCGTGGATGTGTCGTTCGTCGTTGCCTCAGAATGGACCTGCAACGGGCAGTTAGTACAAGTGAGTGGGCCGATGCAATCAGTAGTTGTAGAGACCATACACAACGGTCTCTCCCATGTGCACGCCACGCCGGGTCATCTTCTCTCCACTTCGGGCGTCTCGATCAGGTGGATGTTCTACCGATCCGATTTTATCTTGAGAGCGGTAGGCCGGAAGCGGAAGTCGCCATGTCGGCATCGCATATCAACCAAAGGCAGCGCCGAGCGCGGCGCTGCGCACCTGCCGGTCGGCGAATTGCGCGAGTTCCTGCGACACGCGTCAAAGTGGCGCTCTACGACGTTCTCTTGATACCGTCGCCGCGCTGATCGGTGCGTTCAAAATTGGCAAGCCGCTGCTGCAATAGATAACGAGGGACTGATGCTAGCCCGCATCAGATTTCACCTGCATCTCCTGGATAATGCCGGGAAGCGCCTTCTTCAACGCGTCGAAGTCGCTGAAGACGTCGGATTCGGGAACAACAGCTGGGATTACCTGCAGCTTTACGAGAAGATCGACGTGTGCCACGGAAACGCCCACCACCAATACGCGCACTCCGGCCGCGATCAGTCTCATCAGCGCATCCCTCAGCGCATAGACGCCTGTCTGGTCCATGTAGGAGATACGGTCCATCCGCAGAACCAGCAGCCTGCTTTGGGCCATCGCCTGACGGGCGATGTCCAGGAATTGGCTGGCAAAGCCGAAGAAGAGCGGCCCGTCCACGTGTTTGATGAAGAGCTTGGTTCGAAGCGCGTCCGGAATGGTCAGTTCATCCGCCCAAGGTTCATCGACGACCGGAGTGAGCGTCGTCTCACGTCCCGCGATATCGCTTATCTTCTTCATGAAGACGAACGAGGCTATGATGAGGCCCGCGGCCACCGCGGTGATTAGATCGGTGGCCACGGTCAATATGAGGACAAAGAGCATCAAGAATGCATCCGACCGTGGCACCCTAAGGACATGGCTGAAGCCGCGGTAGTCGATGATGCCAATTCCGACCGCGACGAGCAGACCCGCAAGGACGGCGCGGGGCACATGCTGAACAAGGCCCGACAAGCCGAGCAGCACGGCGGCGAGGAACAGGCCATGAATCACACCCGATAGACGGCTTCTGCCGCCGGCCTCGACATTGATGACGGTGCGCATGGTGGCGCCGGCGCCGGGAATGCCGCCGATGAGACCGGCCGCGATGTTTCCCAGACCCTGACCAATGAGTTCGCGATTGCTGTCGTGCTGAGTGCGCGTCAGGTTGTCAGCGACGAGCGATGTCAAAAGTGAGTCAATCGCTCCAAGGAACGCGAGCTCGATCGCGGTGGCTAGCAGCGTCGGCAGCTGCTGAAAGTCGAGCGACGGCATCACGAGGCTTGGCAATCCCGACGGTATCTCCCCGATCGCCGAAACGTCGAGCTTCAGCAACATCGCAAGCGCTGTCAGCACCACCAGCGCAACGAGCGAAGAGGGAACCGCCTTGGTGAATCGCGGCAGGATTAAGACCGTGGCGATGGTCAAGGCGGATAAGGCAACGGCCGCCCATTTTATGTGGCCGCTCAACAGATGCAACTGACGCAGGATCGACAAGGGGTTCGAAGACGGCGGCTCCGCACCCAGCATCGGAAATATCTGCTGTAGGATGATAATCACCCCGACCCCGCTCATGAAGCCGGAGATGACGGGGTAGGGAACGTAGCGGATGTAGGCGCCGATCCGCAGTATCCCAAGAGCGACTTGCGCCAAACCGGCGAGAACAATAATCCCGACTATGACAGGTAGGTTCACTTGGCCAGAAGGAAGCATGTTCGCGGCCACGACGCCGGCCACGACCAGCGTCATTGGCCCCGTCGGCCCGGTGATCTGCACGGGCGTGCCCCCAAACACCGCCGCGACGATGCCGGTCGCGATGGCGCCGTAAAGGCCCGCCACTGGGCCTAATCCTGAAGCAACGCCGAAGGCGAGAGCCAGCGGCAGCGCTACCACCCCAGCCGCCACGCCGCCGAAAAAATCGCCGCGTCCGATCTTCCAGAACGACGTTGGGGTGCGAGGATCAGCGGTTACGTTCATGGCTTTGGGTACTCCTTGATCTCCCGACCCATTGGCGTGCGGATGCCGGCAATCCCAAGATAGAATAGATGAACTGCATACGCCTTCTTGAAAGCCCCAAACCTCCCGAAACTTGAACGAGTGAGACGCCCCCCGTTGGCGAGCAAAGCAGGACAAGTTCCCGTCAGGCGGCATCGATCACGATGCGCCCGTCGCTGCCGGCATGAGACAATAGAAACCTCTCCGTCATCGCTGGCATCCCCGGCACACATCGACACCGTGTTCATGGTCGGTGTCATTTGTCCGGGTCATACGGCAGTGCGGATTTGTGGGCGCACAGACGTAACTTGCCGTCATCGCACCGCCGGAACGCGAGAGTCTTTTCAACGACGATCTCTTGGCCCTCAATGTCGGTCAGGTAGAAGTTGCCCATCGTGATGGCGATGTTGCCATGGATCTGGATGCCGTTCTGCGCCGCATTGTTGTCGTAGTGAACCTTCACCCAGCGCTTCAGCGCAAAGCCCGTATCCTCTGGAAAGCTCGGGTTGCCGCTGATGAAATAGGACAGTGCGCCTTCCTTCGTGCTCCGAAAGGCGTTCGCTCCATATGCAAGCGTCGGCTTGAAGAAAACTGTGCCGTCCTTGTAGTCGTAAAGCTCATCGATCAGCCGACTGGCAACCGCCTTGTAGTCCCCGCCTTCGCCGTAAAACTGACCTATCTTCATCAGCGCTTCGCACCACGCCGTCTGGGCGGCATTCACCTCATCCTCGGTGATCGGCCCATAATTTGACTGGTCTGCAGTCTCGTTTTCCATGTCCGGCTCCATTCCGTGCTGGCATGGGCGGCTTCGATGCGCCCAAGGCCGAAGTCGTCAAGAGTCGCACCTTATACTCAAAGGACGGCGTCCCGGTGTCGAAGCCCGGCTCGCTGTGATTTTCGCATCCAATCCTCCACCGCCGAACGAAGAATGGGAAGCCTAACAAGGGCGCAAACCAAGCGTTGCTCGGCCTCATCTCTACGATGGCCAATCGCCCACTAGATCAGATGCCAACGCGCAAGTACTTGGACTCAAGTGTTGGGCCTCCATCGCAGTGTGGGTCCGCCTCGAGTCAATTACTGCCACGATGAAACTATCGGCAAGTCTCTATCTGTATCCTTTTTCCAATTTTCGGACAAGACAACGATGATCGCGTGATTAGGCCGTCACCGACGGCAATGCGGCGCAGCTCCAGTGCGACACCTCCCCTTCAGCCACTTCCCCCTTGATCTACACACCGACCAGCGGGAAGAAGACGGCCATCAGTCCGTCGTTGATCCACAGGGGCATCCGCTTGGCGATCTCGAGCATTCCCAACCGGACCCCGGCGCGCTTCTGCCGGGCGACCTTTCGCGGCCGGCGAGGTGATGTGAACCTGGCCCCGAGATTTCGGAGCTTGCTAATATCTATTTGCGGCAGTCGGGACATTGAATGGTTAGAGTGGTTCTCGCAGCATTCATAAGACCGAGAGTGCCACTCACGGTCACAGTCTGCAGCTGAGCCAACGCCGGCGTGACGACGCGCAGCTCAACGATTGCATTTCCGATCAATCCGAGCGCAACCAGACCGAGTAGCACCTTGGTCCAGACGTCCAGCTTCACTTCTATTGTCCGCTTCATGTTTCTTCCCTCGGTAGGGCTATCATGCGGTCCATCTTTGAGTGACGGCCGCTTGGACATCATGCGCGCGATCGGGGAAAAGCGCACCGAGCAAGAGCTGGCCGCCGGCCGGCACAGTTGTAAGTTGGGTCCCCTCTCAACCCGCTGCGGATTCGCTGTTGAACTGCGCGACGGTGCGGCTTCGCTGGACAAGATCCGCAAACCGAGGGAGTTTGAACTGGTGGAGCAATCCGGCCATAGGTCCTCGTATGCATCGAATATCTAAACAGGCCGCCACCTACGCAATCTTGCTCATAGCCCAAACCTTGTTGGCGTCTTTCCTGTTTTGGACGATCATCCCGATCTTCCTGCAACTGATCTCCAACCTTGGCGTGCCCCAGGATATCGATCCTTGGACGCAGGCCGCGATCGTAGCCGGCGCCGTCGCGCTGCAATGCTGCTACTGGGCCAGATATCATTGGGTCGCAATCCATGTCCCGTTTCGCAGCGCGTTTGTCGGGCACCTGGTGATGTTCGCCAGCCGCGTCAGCTTCTTTTTCGGTGGTGCCCTCTTTTCTGTGATCTTCTTCCGGCATGTCCCCGCACTTGATGCGTTCCTTCCTATTGGAGAGGCCATGGCGAAGGGGTTGATCGTAATGGCGATCTTGTTTGCATTGTTCTGTTACGCCCTGGAACTGGAACGGTTCGGTAAAACGATTGAGGAGCCTCCTGCAGGGGGTGTGAACACAGCGCGTTAGCCAGGAACAGACGGCCCTTGTAATAGCTACACTCTATGGGTTCGCGGCGCTGCCCACATGTTGCTTCATCCAATCCATATCGTCTGATTGTAAGCCTGAGTCGCCCTTGGCAAGGGGCCCAGTTTGCGCAACAATGAAAAAAGGAGCCCGCGTCTACTTGTAACCGGCCAGCGCGTTCGGTTGTCGCGTTTATGTGGCTGGCAAGCAGGTGGTCGCGTGAGAATGTGGGGCACGTTGCGCAAGTGGTCGCAGCCGGGCCAGAACTCCTCAAAGATGCGGGCGCCCCCTCACCTCGCCTCAGACGGAGCCGAGAATGGGCCGACTTCTTTCGGGCTTTGTGATCTGCGTGCTCGCCGCTTTTTGCCTGCAAGGGTGTGGCAAGAAAGAGCAGGGCGTCACCGACCAGCCCATCCGCGGACTGCGCGCCTACAAGGTTTCGGCGAAGGCGGAGAGCCGCGTTCGCCGCTTCCCTAGCGTATTGCAGCCCGCAGATGTCAGCAGCCTGTCGTTCGAAATTAGCGGGCAATTGAGGGCGGTCACGCTCACCGTTGGCCAAAAGGTGCAGTTGGGCGACTTGCTCGCGGAAATCGACCCTCGCTCGCTGCAGACGCAGGTCGAGCAGGCTGGTGCCGGCGTGCAGCAGGCGCAGGCGCAGGCCGATAACGCGGATGCGGATTTCCAGCGCAAGGACCAGCTACTCAAGAAAGGCTTCGCGACCCAGTCCATATACGATCAGTCAAAAGCCGCTCTGCTGACCGCGAGGGCTCAACTGGACCAGGCAAAACGCCAGTTTGAACTGGCAAATCACAACCTGGACCGCAGCAAGCTCCTAGCACCGTTCTCGGGTACCGTTGCCCGGGTCGACGTCAAATCATTCGCACAAGTCGCAGCCGGACAACCGATCCTCGTCCTGTACAGTGATGATAGGTTCGACATGTCCTTCCTCGCACCGTCGCCGACGTTCCAAAGCCTTAAGCTCGGCCAGCCGGTCACCGTCAAGGTCGCGGACATGCCTGACCTTTCGCTCAAAGGCGAGATCAAGGAGCTCGGCTCAAAGGCGGAGCAGGTCTCCGCGTTTCCGGTGGTCGTCCGACTGGAGAATAGCGTCGCCGGATTGAACGCCGGAATGTCCGTCGAAGTCACGATCGAGGAACCGTTGAGTGGTGGATCGGGCGGTTTCTTGGTGCCGCTCAGCGTCCTTGCTGCGGAGGGCGGAAAGGAGTTGCAAGGCACCGCAACCGTCTTCCTCTATGACGCCAGCAGCTCGATTGTCAAAAAACAAATCGTTAAAGTTGGCGGAGTTCGCGACAATCAACTCATCGTCACCGAGGGCGTTGGCGTGGGCGATATCATTGCTTCGGCTGGCGTTTCCTACCTGGCTGACGGACAAAAGGTAAGACTTCTCCCCCTGCAGGAGTAGGGACCGTGGATCTCCTCACGCGATTTGGTCTTGCGCGGTCGCGATTCACCGTCGCAGTCATGGCGTGCCTCCTGCTTGCGGGCATCGTCCTTTATCCGAATTTTCCAAAGCGCGAGGATCCCGTTATCGTCATCCGCACCGCGGTGGTAACGGCGCTCTTTCCGGGAATGGCACCCGAACGCATAGAAAATCTCGTTGCGGTCCCGATCGAGCGCAAAATCCGGGAGCTTGCCGCAGTCAAGGATATCAGGACGCTCGCCAGTGAGGGGGCGCTGACAATTTACGTCGATCTGACAGACGAGGTCGGAAACGTCAACGAGACATGGCAGCGACTTCGCGACAAGATGGGCGACGTCAAGACCGAGCTGCCAGACGGCGTCATCGGCCCCTTCGTGAATAGTGACTTTGGCGACGTCGCCATTGCGACCATCGCCATAACTGGCGAGGGCTTTTCGCCGCGCGAAATGAAGGATGTCGCCGAAGACTTCCGCAAGAAGCTCTACATGCTGTCCGGAATCTCCAAGATTGACCTGCTCGGCGTCCAAGACGAACGCGTGTGGCTGGAGCTTGACACCCGAAAGCTCGCCGCCGTCGGGGTTCAAGTGGATGCCCTTATCAAGGACCTCCAAGGCCAAAACGTCGTGCTCCCATCCGGAGCCATCAATGCCGACGGTACTCGCCTGCTGCTCGAAACATCTGGCGACTTTCCCAGCGTGCGTGCCATAGAGACGATGCTTACAAAGGTTGGCACCAGCGACAATCTGGTGCGGCTTGCCGATCTTGTGACGGTTCGCCGTGGCTATGCCTCGCCCAAGATCAAGCCGATCTACTTCAACGGGCGGCCTGCGGTCGTGCTCAGTGTCGTCATGCAACCCGATCAGGATGTTACGCAGCTCGGCCGCAGGCTCCGTGCCGCGGCGCGCGAATACGAAGAACAGCTTCCGATCGGCTACGCGATTAATTTTGCGACCTATCAGGCCGAACAGGTTCGTGCTTCCGTCAACTCTGCGCTGTCGAATGTCGGGCAGACTTTCATCGTCGTTGCCGTGCTTGTCGTATTGTTTCTGGGCCTGCGCGCTGGACTCATCGCGGCGATGATCGTTCCATTTGCGGTCATGTTCTCGCTCATCGGCATGCGTGCGCTCGGGATTGCGCTGGAGCAGGTGTCGATCGCCGCCATTATCATTGCCCTGGGTCTCCTGGTCGATAATGGCGTGGTCATGGTTGAGGATATCGTCAGCCGGATTGACCGGGGAATGCCGGCTCACGCCGCAGGCATTGCGGCCGGCGAGCAATACGCGCTTCCACTTTTGATATCCTCCGTCACGACGGTTGCGGCTTTTCTGCCTCTGTTTCTCCTGTCGGGATCATCGGGCGAATATGCTTTCTCGCTCGCTGCCGTCGTTGCGCTGACGCTAGGCGGGTCGTGGATCGCCGCACTCTACATCCTGCCGGCGCTGACGGTCTGGTTTATCGGGCGCGGGCGCGCTTCGGGGAATAAGGATGCTGCTCCCTCGCATCTGCAGCGTGTCTACACCTCCTTGCTGCGCTCTGCTCTACGCTTCTCGCCGGTCGTGTTGGGCCTATGCATCGTCCTGGTCGTCTTGTCGCTGACGCAGTTTGGTCGACTGCCCAAGCAGATGTTCCCGCTGAGCGAGCGCAATCAGTTCCTGATCTATATGAATATGCCGGATGGAACGGACATCTCCCAAACCGAAGCGCACGCGCTGGAAATTGCCAAATGGCTTGGCGACCGGGCACAGAATCCCGAGGTCGAAAGCCATATTCTCTACGTGGGAGATGGCGGGCCCAGGTTCTATCTGACGCTAACGCCAGTTGCGCCTGATCCTGCATCCGCCTTCTTCCTGGTCAACGCCACGGATTACCAGGGCGCGGTCAAAGCCGCGGATCGCGCCTGGAATTATCTTAACGCCGATCACCCCGAGGCACGGTTCAAGATCAAGCGGCTGGCAATGGGGTCGGTGGAGTCCGGGATCGTCGAAGTCGAAATCTCAGGACCCGACGCCGATCACTTGCTGGCGCTCAGCGCACGCGTACGATCGCTGCTCCAGGCTGCCCCAGGCATTCGCGACAATGAAGATGATTGGGGCAACAAGCTCATCAAGGTGGTCATCGAAATCGATCAGGATCGCGCGCGACAGCTTGGAATCACCTCGGAGGAAATCACCCAGCTCCTCAATACCTATTTCAGCGGAGCGGCTGTCTCAATCTATCGCGAAGGCGATAATCTCATTCCGATCGTACTCCGCACGGGCGCCTATACTGCCGAGAGCCTGGAGGGGCTAACCAGTGCAACCTTCGCGAAGAACGGGACTCTCATTCCACTTGCTCAGATCGCCAAGCTGCAACCGGGTTTCGATTTTGCGCGCATCCGCCGCAAAAATCAGGAGCGCACTATAATAGCCAGTGCGCGAAGTGCGTCACTGACAGCTGGGCAGCTTCTGGATTCGATTGGCCCCGGGTTGCAGGCGTTGGACCTTTCGGGTGGATATCATGTCAGCATTGGTGGCGAGATTCAAAAGAGTGCAGAAGCCAACCAGAAGCTCGTTGCGGGATTCCCGATTGCGCTTGGCATCATGATTCTTGCGATTATCCTGCAGTTTAATTCGTTCCGTCGCACGCTTTTGACGTTCATCACCATACCGCTGATCCTTATCGGAATTCCCTTTGGCTTGCTGGCGACGGAACAACCGCTCTCCTTCTTCGGCACGCTCGGCATCATCAGCCTTTCCGGCATTATCATCAACAACGCAATCGTCCTCATCGATCAGATCGACATCGAGCGCGAGAAGCTGGATCTACACTCTGCAATTGTCGCCGCGTCGCAAAAACGCTTGCGTCCGATCCTCTTGACGTCGGCTACCACGGTCCTGGGGCTGGCCCCGATGGCAATCGCCGGCGGCGCGCTCTGGCAGCCGATGGCCGTGTTGATGATGTCGGGACTGGCGATCGCTTCGCTGTTGACGCTGTTCTTCGTGCCGGCCGGATACCTACTGCTGTTCCGGTTCGACAAGAAGGTATAGCTCGGCTCGAGCAAGCCGAGGGAGGGGCAATGGTGCTGAGTAACAAAAGCGAGCCGATTCTCATCGACCTTTCACTGCATGGCGCGGCTCGCATGGCGCGTTCACCGGGGGCGTGCCCGACCGCTTGCTCAAGGAGAACGGGCTTCGCATCGCCGCGATCTCCGGCACGTCGGCGGGCGCCATGAATACCGCGGTATTGGCAAAGGGCAGTGTCGATGGAGGCGCCCATGGTGGGCGCGCCAATGCGGCTTTGCATTTCGATGAAGCCGATCGCTAGAACGCACCAACCCATTCCACGCCGCTCACTTGGCAACCCGGACCTGGGATGCGTTGAGATGCGTGCCCTTGCCCGAATAGGTCACTTCGACACTCTCCCCCACTTTGAGGCTTTCGGCTTCCACGCCTTCCGGCAAGACGAAGGTCTTGCCGTCGCTCAGGGTGATCGCATCGGTCTTCGGATCGATCCGCGTGATCGTTCCGGAAACCGTCGCGGCGTCGGCCGTTCCAACCGCGATAAGCAAGGCTGTTCCTGCGACCAGAAATCGAATGATGCTCATGGTATGCTCCTTCTTCGATTGACGTTCCAGGGCCGGTTGTCAGGTGTGGCAGTGCGGCCCTCTCACCGCGTTTCCATGGTCTTGAACAGCGGGATCTTTCCGGCGTCGCGCCGCGCGGTTTTGACGTCCACGAGGATCAAAATCAGCCCCAGAATGCTTATCGCGGCCAGACAGGCCCAGGATACGCTCAGTGCCCTTGACGGCAGGTCGAAGACCCCCTTGCAGGCAAGGCCACCAGAATCGCGGCGATGCCGGTGCGGGTCACAATCCCGTGGACGGCCCCGAGCGCGAAAATGAGAACCCCTCTGTCGACAGGAAGTCCGCGGATTGTCCGGCCGTCGCTACCAACAGGGCCAAGATGGCGAAGCTCTGCCGACGGTCGGCGACAGAGACACTTCACGCAGAGCGGCGACCTCCTCTTCGCCAGCGCGCAAGAAGCGATGCACCCCGTGAGCCTCGATCGCTGCCATGGCGCTATCTCCAGCGGAAGGAATTGGAAATCAGCTGCCATTGATCGGCATTGTCGGCTCCAACCGGCGCGGCCAGATCGAGCGTAGTGGTGCTGCCATCGCGGAAGAAGAAAAACCGCTCATGCTCAAGCCGCATCTGTTTGCCGGTAACGGCATTGGGCTCCGAATTGGTCTGATAGATCAGGCGGATAGCGCTCCCGCCGTCGAGCTTACGGGCAGATATATCCTTGAGCGAGAACGCCCGCCCCGCCTTCTCCAGCGTCGGAACGTCACCGGTGCGCACAGACTCGAGCGTAGGCGCCGACGAGGATCGCGCGACAGTGAGACTGATAATGTCATATTTGTCGGCGAAGCTCACAGTGTCGTTGGTCGCCTTGCGCGACCAGCCCTCCGGCACCTTCACCTCATAGCCGGCAGGCGAGACATAGCGAATGAAGACCTGGCTGTCGGGAATATCGCCCGGCGGATTATGTTCGGCTGCCGCGGGCTGTTCGGTGGCGCTCAGCGTTGCCGGGGCAACGATCGACGATGTCAGGACGACAAAGGCGGTGTGGGCGAGCTTCCACAGGTCGCGCATGTTATTCTTCCCTGCAAGTTTGCCCCTGGAGAAAACTTGTAGGCTTGGAGACTTAGGTCGGCCTTAGCTGGCAGGCGTCGCCCCAAGATGAATCCGCGTCAGCACCCCCTGCCCTCCAAGCCGGTTCTATTGCATAAGGTCGGCACGGTTGCGTGTGGCAGCCGCTTTGGCAAGGGTCAGGCCCAACCCACTGCCCTCCGCATCGGTCGGCGCGGCACGAAAGAAGCGATCGATTATTTCTGGCAGGAAGGCCGGATCGTTGCCGGACACGCTATCGCAAATCTCCACAGTGACCCGCCTGCCTTTGGCCGGCCATCGAGCCGGATAGCTCGGGACGCCACGCGGACCCGTGGTCCGAATGGCTCAATAGGTTCCTTGGGGACGCTGCGAAGATCACCTATGGCGAAAAGTCTTTCAGTGTTCCGCGATGCGTTCACCCGGTGGCCTGCGATGCCGCATGGACGAGGAGATGAAGAACGCCCTCACGGGCCACCAGGGCAATGCTGGTGCGGGGCGTGGGCAGAGCGAGTTTGGCCTGGAGACGCTCCCGCAAACTGTGGGGACGATAGCTCTGCCCAAGTCGGTTGCAGGTCCCAGTTGTCGCTTGGCACTTAAACGTAAGAATGCAGCACTTCTCGCAAACTGTGGCACTTAATTATGAGAATTTCACTGCCTCATTTCTCAAATATGATACCAAGGCGAGAATGAAGTCGACATTATACGCTGTCCGCCTACGATATTGAAATCTATATAGTTTGATCCCCGCAGCATTCCATTTGGGGAACGCAGTCATTTCAATTGGGCATTCAAAAGCCCAGAAAACACCGTGGCGGTTGGTTCTCAAATTAAGTGCCAAGAATCATGGAATATTCTCGAATTAAGTGCCAATTCTCAAATTACCTGTCAGGCTAACTTGCTGAAATCGCTGGCAATGCATTCTCACAATTAAATGCCAAGCGACACGAAGCTTCAGGGTCACGACCAACCCTTGGACTGGCAGATCCTGAAGGTCCCGCCTATGCCAACCATGCCGGCGCATTGACCGGTTACCGCATCCGGGACAAGAGCCACTGGCCTGCCCAATGGCCGACACCACCCAACAGCCGTTGACCAACTCGACGCCCAAAACTCGTGTACTTGGCCCAGGGGCCCAATCTGATTTTGCTCGCATGCCCGTGGATATCGTCCCCTCGTCAGACGATCAAGGCGAGCACCACAGACTTTGAGGAAGACCCAATTTAGTACAAATTTTCAAATTAAGTACAAGGCTAAAGCATTGATATCGTTAAGCCGGCTGTCTCAGCTTTAAGTGCAGTGTGACAAGGGGAACGAGCGGCGGCCCAATCCGTAGAGGCTCCGCTCAGATCGAAGGCCCGGCGACCACCTCGAGGTAGCTCTCATCGGCCGCCTTGAACTCGCCATAGGTGGCCGCGCTCTGCACCAGCAAGTTGGGCAGGGTCAGCGGGTCGTTGCCGACTTTGCGGGTCGATTCCTTCTTCGTCGTGAAGATGCCCATCGAACGGCATTCAAACTGCCCCACGATTCCTCCGGCATAGGTCAATTTCGAGCCGTTGAGCCAGGGGTCGATATACATGAAGTTCGCACCGCCGGTGTCGCAACCGACGATTACGACGGTGTGGCCGCCAGACTCCCAGGCGATCAGCTTGTGATCGTGAGTCATCATGTCTACCGGTGAATCCAGCACGCCGACCCGCACCGGCATGCCCTTGGAGAGCAGCCCCACGATCTTGTTGCGCACTTTCGTGATGGTGTCCGAACGATATTTCACCTCGGACCGGCTCGAAACCCGAGCCACGCCGAGCGGCTCATGATAGGGGTGCGTGTAGTCGAGGCCGCTGACGTTGCCAAACAGATCGGTCGCGCGCCCCTTGGCGACGGCGCCACACATCATGGAGCCGAACTTCTTAACGTTCGCGTCGCTTTTCTGGTTAAAGATATTTTCCTTTCGATTGAAGAGGAGCTGTTGAACGCGCAGGAGATTTAGCGCGTTGCCGGCCCGGCAGAGCTGCGCCAGCAGGTCGGTACTCATGTCGGTATGGTTTGCGAAATCGCCGGCGACAACGGCAATGTTCGTCATAAGCCCACCGGCGTCCTGGCCTTGCACCTGGAATGTATCGGCATCGCTGGCCTTGATGGTGAGGCGCAGCGCGTGCGGCGTGCGATGGCGCACGGTTACGGTGATATTTGGATCGAAACCGACGACGTTTCGACCGTCGGCGCCGTGACCCGCCGGTGCTATGAAGTCCAGCGTCAACTGCACGCCGCTGGGCAGCCACACGATCGGCCAACCTTTTGTGTCATGTGCCGTGAAGAATTGACCATCTGAGCCCGGAACTTCGAACTTCGCCATATCGCGAACTCCCATCCACGCGGTTCGGGCAATGAGATCAGCACTTCCCCGGAGTGACAATCGTATGAATTGGGGAGGGTGCGAGCAGCATCGAGTGCATCCGGCTAAACCGGCGAACCAAATCCCCCGCCCGTCGGTGTCACCACGGTGATCGCTTCTCCGGCCTCCAACGCGGTCTGGTCGCAGCCTTGCAGTGTCTCGTTCGAGCCATCGAGCCGCCGCACGCTGTTGCGACCGAGTTCTCCGGCCTCGCTGCCTGCCATGCCCGGCGGGGCGACGCGGCGGTGGCCGGAGAGGATGGCGCAGTCCATCGTCTCCAGGAAGCGCAGCGTGCATGAGGTACCGTCTCCGGCGTGCCAGCGGCCCTGTCGCTTGGCACTTAAACGTAAGAATGCGGCACTTCTCGCAAACTGTGGCACTTAATTATGAGAATTTCACTGCCTCATTTCTCAAATATGATACCAAGGCGAGAATGAAGTCGACATTATACGCTGTCCGCCTACGATATTGAAATCTAT
>Ga0206877_10062_pt1 | contig 34138 bp, 28 predicted proteins | sample Alteio_BWOrgCont_7_FD_152623 | JGI IMG/M metagenome (GOLD analysis project Ga0206877, IMG submission 152623) | Enriched cells from forest soil in Barre Woods Harvard Forest LTER site, Petersham, Massachusetts, United States -... | ecosystem: Environmental > Terrestrial > Soil > Temperate forest >...
TTCATCCAGGCGCATCCCGATCGATTCGAGGATCGAGCGCAGGGTAGAGAGCGAGATTGATCGCCGGCCGACCTTGTCGCCGAGCAAGGTCGCCATCGGCGCCAGCATCACCGGCTGGTCGCGCAGTTCCAGTCCAGGATCACGCAGGCGATAGGCATTGACCCAGCGCACTTCGGGAATGAGGCGGATGACCTGGCGAAAACCGAAAATGATACCCAAAAGCAGCGTGAAGATGATCAGGCCGTTCAGGCCCGGATTGGCCTTGAAGGCAGTGAAAAGCTGCTCATAGAGCACAGCCGCCACACAACCGGCCAGAATGAGAAAGACCAGCATCCGGATGAAGAAGATCCGGGGGGAAGACAGCTTGTATGGATCAAGGTCTCTGGCCATCGCACCACGCCGTTTGTGTACGCATTGTCGCGCCGGACTTAAAGCAAAACTGTCTCGCCTCGGACCGCCGCTCTGCTCTAAATTGTTGTTTTAGCGCGTAATTTGATCTGGAAAACCCGCGACTTTCCCATCCTTGCTCTAGCATAGAGTTAAATTGGGTAAAAGCGCGGCGGCGTGGCAAGTCACGCAATTCGGCAAGTCGCGCAATTGGGCAAGTCGCGCAATTGGACAAGTCGCGCAATTGGGTAAGTCGCGCAATTGGGTAAGTCCGCCATCCTCATGCGGCGACTGTTTGCCCGGCGGCTTGGAACACGGTCTGTGGCCGCGCACTGCGGATGAAGCCGCCGCCCAGCACCCGGGCCTGTCCATCGGCCGTATCGTAGAACACCGCGGCCTGGCCGGGGGACGCGCCATCCTCGGCCTCCGCCAGCTCGATCTGTGCGCCGTCGGTGCCGATACGCAGCACGGCCGGCCTGGGAGCTCGCGTGGAGCGCACGCGCACCGCGATCTCGACGCCCTGCGGCGGCAGACCCTCAAGGGCGCCATCGCCGATCCAGTTGACGTCGCGCAGGGCGATGCTGCGGGTCGCCAGGGCTTCGCGCGGGCCAACGACGACACGGGCCGCCTCGGCATCGAGGCGGATCACATGGAGCGGCTCGCCGGTGGCCACGCCCAGACCCTTGCGTTGGCCGATGGTGAAGTGGATGACGCCGGGATGCTGGCCTAGCACTCGGCCGTCGAGATGCACGATGTCACCTGGGCGGGCAGCGCCGGGCTTGAGCTTCTCGATCACCTGGGCATAGCGCCCTGATGGCACAAAGCAGATATCCTGGCTGTCGGGCTTGGCGGCAATGGCAAGGCCGAAGCGCTCGGCTGCCTGCCGGGTTTGCGGCTTGGTCATCTCGCCGAGAGGGAAGCGCAACACCTCAAGCTGTTGCCTCGTGGTTGAGAACATGAAGTAGCTCTGGTCGCGCTCTGCGTCGCGTGGTCGGTAGAGGGCCCGTCCGCCGGCAATGGCGCGGCTGGCGACATAGTGGCCTGTCGCCAAAACCTCGGCGCCCAGATCGCGCGCTGTACCGAGCAGGTCACGGAACTTGACGCGCTGGTTGCACTCGACGCAGGGGATCGGTGTCTCGCCCGCGACATAGGCCTCGGCGAAACGGTCGATCACCGCTGCCTTGAAGCGGCTTTCATAGTCGAGGACGTAGTGGGCAATGCCGATGCGGTCGGCAACCTCGCGGGCATCGTGAATGTCCTGGCCGGCGCAGCAAGCGCCCTTGCGATGGACCGCGGCGCCATGATCATAGAGCTGGAGCGTCATGCCGATCACATCGTAACCCTGCTCCTTTAATAGAGCGGCACAGACGGACGAATCTACGCCGCCGGACATGGCGACAACGACGCGGGTGTCCTGCGGCCGGCGCGGCAGGTCGAGCGAATTCAACATGGCAACCTCTTGTCCACCGGAGGGTCAAGGTCTCCTGGACGGGCGGTGCTTTACTCGATTTCGCCCGCAAATGGAATGTGTTTCGAACAGCTGCGCTGTCTTGCGCAACGACTTTTGTCATTCTAACGAGAGGGTCTACGGAGTTGCCTCAATGCCTGCCACGCCCGACGACCTCTTCGCCTTTCTCGACAAGCTCGCCATTGCCGTCTCCACCGTCGATCACCCGCCATTGCACACGGTCGAGGATTCCAAGATGCTGCGCGGGCAGATTGAGGGCGGGCACACCAAGAATCTGTTTTTGAAGGATCGCAAGGGCAATCTCTTCTTGATCGTGTTGGAAGAGGATGCCAGCGTCGACCTCAAGCGCGTCCATGAGATCATCGGTGGACAGGGCAAGGTTTCCTTCGGCTCTGCCGATCTCCTGACCGAGGTCTGGGGCGTTCAGCCGGGTGCCGTCACGCCCTTCGGTGCGATCAACGATCATGCTGGGCGTGTTACCGTCGTGCTCGACAAGGCCCTGCTCGAGCACGACAGGCTCAACCACCATCCGCTGGTCAACACGCGGACAACGACGATCGCGCGCGAAGGGCTTATCGCCTTCCTCAAGGCGACGGGGCATGAGCCCAAGATACTGCCTGTTTCCGAACCGGCCTGAGGTTCTGCTCGGACCTAGTCAGGATCCCGACACCCAAAGAAGATGTCGTAATTTCGGCACTTCTTGCGCTTGGGCGGCTCTGAGTCAGCGGTCTGGGCTGTTGCCGTTCGTTGTGCCGGCTGCTGCACGCCGGCGACGCCCGTCGCCATCGGGCCGACACGGCATTGGATGCCCTGTGCGGCGAGGGCGCCGGCCACATCGGCATCGTAACATAGCATCTGGGTGGCTGCCTCTTTGTATCCCATGGCAAGGAGCGTGCGGGCATAGAGGCGGATATTGCAGCCCTTGTCGAGCGTGGTGGAGCCGACGGTCAGTCCAAAACCGGCGCCGGATCCGCCGACGCTGACACTGCCCAGGCAGGCCTCGATGCCCGCCGCCGCCAGGCCGGGCGCCACGATGGCCGGTGCCTGGAGGCGTTGCCGCACGCTGGCCGTGGACGAGGTGGAGTTGCCGCTGCCGGCGCCGTTGCCGTTACCGGTCCCGGTTCCGGAGTTGCCATTGCCGTTGTTTGAACCATTTTGCGCTTGAGCCAGCGTTGCCGCGGCGCTGAAGACAAGAATGACGAGGAGATAAGTGAGACTTTTCCAAATTATCAAAACTACCCCCACTACGCAGATCCGGTTATCAGTAACGTGCTTGCCGCAGATCTGCCTCAACAATTAAAATATATCGTTAATTTTTTCAATATTATTGGATTTTGAATATTGGATCTTGCTACTCGGGGTTGCGCGAGCGCATGGCGCCGCACCGTTCGAGCTCTTTCATGAATTTTTTGTAATCCTGGTAATCAAATGACTGTTGACCGTTTTCGTTGCCGTCGTTGCTGAAGCAATTGCCATTGTTGTCTCCGGTATTCCAATTGCCGTTGTTATTGCCGGAGTTCCCGTTGCCATTATTGTCTCCGACATTGCCATTTCCGTTGCCATTGCCTTGGCCGGCGCTGATCTGTGCAACAACCTGGTTGTTCTCGTGCCGAATCTCGACGCCATGCACGGCCGGACACACACGTTCGATGGCGTAAAGCGACTTGGTTGGAACATGCAGGGTCGTTGGAAACGGTCCGATGCACATATCGAGGGCGATCGACATGGGGATTGCCTCCAAGGGTCCGACCCATAGTAGAAGTTAATGCACTGAATAAAAAAGTTCCGGATTGACATCTGGCGTGACGTCAATCCGGAATTCGCATGGGCTGCGCGAAGCCTAGGCATTCGCGGTGTCAATTTCCATTATAATTGCCGTTGTAGCCGCCAATATTGCCATTGCCGTTGTCGGATCCACCATTGTAACTGCCGTTGTAGCCGCCAATGTTGCCATTTCCGTTAAAGGAACCCTTATTGTAACTGCCATTTAAAGCACCAATATTGCCGTTTCCGCTGGTTGAATCGACATTACCGTAGCCGTTGAAGGCGCCGATGTTGTTCTTTCCGCCGTTCTTGTAGCCGATATTGCCGTTCTTGTCGGGCTTGCCGTTACCGTTGGCGTTGCCGTTATTGTTGCCCTTGTTGTGACGGCCGTTTTGATTGCCGTTATAGCTGCTGTGGGTGCCGTTGCCGTTGCCGTTGCCGTTGCCAAAGCCCTTGTTGAAACTGCCATTATAGGTGCCGTTCCAGGAGCCGTGGTTGGCATTGCCATTGCCATTGCCGTTGCCGCCGCCGCTATTGTCGTTGCCGTTGCCGCCACCGTTGTCGCTTCCGGTATTGCCGTTTCCGTTTCCGTTTCCGTTCCCGAACCCCGAATTATGGTTTCCGTTCCCGTTTCCGTTCCCGCCGCCATTATTGCCGTTGCCGTTTGCACTGCCGTTGCCGGACCCGGAATTGGAGTTCCCGTTACCATTGCCATTACCATTGCCGGCATTGCCGTTGCCATTGCCGCTTCCGTTGTTGGAACCGGAATTGGCATTGCCGTTGCTGCCGCCGTTGTTGTTGCCGGCATTGCCATTGCCATTGGCATTGCCGTTGCCGGACCCGGAATTGGCATTGCCGTTGCTGGTGCCGTTGTTGTTGCCGGCATTGCCATTGCCATTGGCATTGCCGTTGGCGGACCCGGAATTGGCATTGCCGTTGCTGGTGCCGTTGTTGTTGCCGGTGTTGCCATTGCCATTGGCATTGCCGTTGGCGGACCCGGAATTGGCATTGCCGTTACCATTGCCGTTGCTGTTGCCGCTGTTTCCGTTTCCGTTCCCGTTTCCATTGCCTGCGGCATAGGCGGCGAGGATCGGTGTGCAGACCAACACGGCGCAGAGTGCCGTTCTTGCGAATATCGTCTTCATGAACTGTGTCCTCTGTTCAGTGATTTGCGCCTGGCGATCCACGCGATGCGTAGCTTGGCGATGCGGGATCGATCCGTGTGGCGCTCCATGTCGGTGCGCCGCGTCGGGGTTGCGCCGATCAACTCGCTTGCGCCTCTACGGGTTTTCGCGGGGGGGTAATCTTCGAGGCTTCGAAGTGCGCAGCGATCTGTGCGATCAAGGTTCCGGTGGACGCAACGCCCGGAAAGATCAGCTTCGATCGCCGCGCCTTTGCCCGGATAGGGCTCATCCTCTTAAAGAAGAGGCGAGCCATCCGCGGCGGCCAGCTGGGTCATTAGTTCCAGTTGCCGTTGTCGCCACCGTTGTTGTTGCCCTTGTTGCCGTTGCCGTTCAAGTTTCCGTTGATGCTGGAACGGTTATGGTTGCCGTTGAAGGTACCATTGCCCCATCCCTTGTTCAGGTTGCCGTTGCCGTTGCCGTTCAAGCTGCCCTTGTTGAGGTTGCCGTTGTAACTGCCGTTAAAAGAGCCCTTGTTGAAGTTGCCGTTGGCGTTGCCGTTGCCGTTGCCGCTGTTGTCGTTGCCGTTGCCGCTACCGTTGAAGCTGCCGGAATTACTGTTGCCGTTGCCGTTGCCGTTGCCGTCGCCTCTGTTGGCGTTGCCGTTGGCGTTGCCGTTGGCGTTGCCGGAATCGCCGTTGCCGTTGCCGTTGCCGTTGCCGAAGCCTCTGTTGCCATTGCCGTTGGCGTTGCCGTTGGCGTTGCCGGAATTGGCGTTGCCGTTGGCGTTGCCGTTATTGCTGCCGGAATTGGCGTTGCCGTTACCGTTGCCGTTGGCACTGCCGGAATTGCCGTTGCCGTTGCCATTGCCGTTATTGCTGCCGGTATTGCCGTTGCCGTTGCCGTTGCCGTTGCCAGCGGCGATCGCGACGGTGGAAATGCCGAGGATGAGGGCGGAGGCGATGAGGAGCGATTTCTTCATTTCAGTCTCTCCATGCAATCTGTATTGTTGTGACGAGGAGTGTACCCAAACGGATGCCGTTTCATCGTCATTTGACTACATTTTGAGCGTAGACGAATTGAAAGTTATGAAAACTTGTCTATTCTGAGTAGTCCAAAAGTGCGTAAGTCTAAATGGGTTGTATTTTTTATTAAGAAATAAAACGAAAACAGGCAGAAATACTACGCCGTCGGCGCAGTTTTTCTGCCTGATATATTTAACGCTGAGAATTATATGTTAGGTTTCGATTTGCCGTTGGCCGGCATCTCCCCATATTTCGGTTTCCCGGCCTATCTGGCTTCGAGCATGGCCAATTGCCGGGTGTCGTAGTCATAGTCGGGACCAGCGAACATGGTGTTTCCATCACCTTGCTGTTGCGCCGCAGCGCCGCACATGAGGGCGACCTCCGTGCGGTTGCGCAGATGGAATTTCCGCATGATGTTGCGAATGTGCACCTTTGCCGTGCTTTCCGAGATATTGAGTGCGTGGGCAATGACCTTGTTCTGCTTGCCTTTTCTGAGCAAGGACAGGACGTCGATCTCGCGATCGGTCAGGCTGAGGTGAATTTCAGAACGCAGGTTTCGCGCCGGCGCAGCAATCTGCATTGCCGCCATCTGCATGGCCGGCCTGCTGTCGGCGTCGAGGCGGTGGGGTTTTTGCTGGGGGGGCGCTCGGGAAACCAGGGCCGCGCGAATGGCGGCGATCATCGCGTCAAACCCCTTCGAGGCGGAGGCCCAGCCCTGTAGGCCGACATCGTCGGCAAGCCTGGCAATGGCAGGATCGGAATTCTCTGTGACGACAAAGAGCGGCGTATCGCCCACTTTCGAGCGCAATTGCTGCACCACGAAGGCGACGAAAAGAGGATCGGAGTTGCGCTGCACGAAGCTGAAAACCGCAAGGGAGGCCGTCGGCATCATATCTTCGAGATTGTGGAGAATACGAACATCCAGTTCGCTGGCGGCTTCCTTGAGTGCATGGCAGAACATTTCACCCATTAGGGGCCTGCTTTCAATAAGCAGGATGGTTTTGGCTTCAGATTGAGCCGTCGGTACGATCGAGGATGGGTCCTGATAGGACCGGGGCTGATGATCCGTCGCACCATTCAGTTCAACTTGGGTACTCATCTTCTGTAACCTCTGGAAGCTCCGGCTGCGGCATCAAGGTGCCGTTTAAACCGATTACCGAAAGTCCGGCCGTTCGTTTACAAACGATTCTTGCTGTATTTCCATCGGTGAAATATCGTCAGCCATATATGGTTCTACACGTGCGAACGTCATGCATAGGCGAATCTCCCTTGCTATTCTTTGTTTTACGGTCCGAAATTTTGAAAAATAAAACGATTCAACAGTGTAGAAGAGATTAAATTATTAATTCTCATCAACTATCTTAACACAGGTGCCCACGTTCTTTCTAAGCTCTTATGGGAGTACGCCGAAAGATATCTCCCCTATCGTAAATTGCCCCAGGGCCATCGGGGTGTGGTTTGGTATCAAGCTGGTTTCTTTGCATTCGCTATAATAGCACCATATTGTTGCTGGCGTGAAATCGTCGTGAATTTCACTACGAGTGTGAATACAGTGAATACTTGGCGAAGTGACATTATTAAACGTTGACTAGATTATCGGAATTCCATGTAAGAACGAATGGAAGACATGAGAGAGAAGCCTCCTTACCAAACGGATGGGCAGACGGAGGGCATCTTGCGGTTGCATAGTTCCATGGAAACGCAATTTATTGACCGTTTGGTGTGAGGAGGGAGCACGGCAATTCATCGACTATGCCGATGTGAGGGTTGCGGTTTGCATTTTTGACGACGTTTCTTTCCAGAACCGATGTGTGAAATTGTTGGCGATCAGAGAGGAATTAAGCGCCACGGCGGCTGGGAGCTACCCAAATGGAGTATCTGTAATAGCCTATTTGACGATAGGTTTAGCGGGGTTTTGTTGGGAATAAACCTCTCTTTTTCTTAAAAAATGGCGTGGCCATCCGCGCAGGCAGCGCCTCGTCGAGTGCCGATATCCTCTATTATTGGTCGGCGCAGCTGCCTTCTACCTTGTTTGTGGTCTGCGACTGGTATGATACAAGGACCACATTTTGCCATGGGGCGGCGGTTTCCCCGTATATGCAGGGGTGCAAGGGGCAAAAAATGCGAACGAAGAGTCGGCAGTTGCCTTTGGAACGTTTTGCCCCCATCTAACCGCCAGCAGCAATACACAGTGGACACGGACAATGAACGACGCAGCCGGCACCAACGGTCTCATCAAGGACACGACGACGCAGGCCTTCATGGCTGATGTCATCCAAGAATCGATGAAGCAGCCCGTACTGGTCGATTTTTGGGCCGAGTGGTGCGGTCCCTGCAAGCAGTTGGGACCGATGCTGGAAAAGGCCGTCGTCGCAGCCAAGGGCAAGGTCAAGCTCGTCAAGATGGATATCGACAAATATCCGCAAATTGCCGGGCAACTCGGGGTGCAGTCCATCCCCGCTGTCTTCGCCTTCTCCAAAGGCCAGCCGGTCGATGGTTTCATGGGGGCTCTGCCGGAAAGCCAGGTCAAGGAGTTCATTAACCGGATCGGCGGGCCGGGTGATGACCCCGGTACGGAGGAGTTGCTCGCCCAAGCCGATCGGTTGCTGACGGAGGGCGATGGTCAGGCGGCAGCGCAGATCTTCGCGCAGCTCTATGAACAAGATCCCGAGAACCTCAAGGCGATCGCCGGTCTGGCCCGCTGCGCTCTTGCTGCCGGCGAACTCGAGCAGGCGCGCGCCACGCTTTCGCTGACGCCCGCGGGCAAGGAAAATGATCCGGCCATCGCCAGCGCGCGGGCTGCGCTCGATCTTGCCGAACAGGCTAGCGACATCGGCGACCTCCAAGGCCTGAAGCGACAGGTCGCGGCCGATCCTAAGAATTATCAGGCCCGGCTCGACCTTGCCTTGGCGCTCGCGGCCGCCGGATCGCGTGAGGAGGCTGTCGATCAGCTTCTCGAGATTGCCAGCCGCGACCGCAAGTGGAACGATGATGGCGCGCGCAAGCAACTTGTGCAATTCTTCGAGGCGTGGGGACCGATGGACGAAAACACCATCTATGGCCGCCGCCGCTTGTCCTCGATCCTGTTTTCATAAGCAAATTTCTTGAAATTTGCTTTCATCCATGAGCGTCTGGCTGCATTGAGTCGATGTGCGAGCGTGAAATCATTCGTGGCTGGGGCCACACAAGGGCTGCTTGAGGCAGTCGAAACAAGCTGGACTTAGGAGCATGCATCCGCTCTTCAGGACGCAGGCCGATCTTCCCGCGATCATTCCGGTGTTCCCGCTTTCGGGTGCACTGTTGCTGCCGCGCGGGCAATTGCCGCTCAACATCTTCGAGCCGCGCTATCTGGCCATGATCGACGACGCCTTCAAAGGCCCCCGCCTGATCGGCATGGTTCAGCCGGAAGCGGATGAGGATGAAGGACCGCCGCGCCTGTTCCAGGTTGGTTGTGTAGGCCGGATCACCCAATTCGCCGAGACTGGCGATGGGCGCTATCTTATCCAACTGACCGGGATTTCGCGTTATCGCATCGTCGAGGAAGAGAGGGTGGCCACGCCCTACAGGCAATGCCGCATCACCGCAGAGCCCTATGCCGTTGATTTCTCGCCCCGGGCCGGCGAGGACGAAGTCGATCGCAAGGCCCTGATCGAGACGTTGCGCGCCTATCTCAATGTCAACCGGTTCCAGGTCGACTGGAACGCCATCAACGAGGCGCCCAACGAGGCGCTGGTCAATGCGCTGGCGATGATGAGTCCGTTCGGCCGGCGCGAAAAGCAGGCGCTGCTGGAGGCCGGAAGCTTGCGTGAACGCGCCGAGATCCTCATCGCCATCACCCAGATCGAGCTTGCCAAGAGTGGCGACGGCCCCGATACGCCGCTGCAGTAAGTCCACGCCATGCAGAATTCCACCCACCGCCCCCATCCCCTGACAGATCCCAAGCTTCTCGAACTGCTGGTCTGCCCGATGACCAAGGCGGAGTTGGAATATGATGCGGAAAAACAGGAGCTGATCTCCCGCGCGGCCAGGCTCGCCTATCCGATCCGCGAGGGTTTTCCGATCATGCTGCCCGAAGAGGCGCGGGTGATCGAATAAAAGTTCGCGAGCCGGGTTGCATCTTTTCTGCACGGACAGGCCATCGACCCGCCACAAGGCCTGGATCGGTGGTGGATCTTCGCATGGTAGAGTTCCCCCTCATCGAGGATCCCATGTCGCTTGTCGAGATACTGCCCAGGCGAAAGCACCCAACGACCCGGTCGAGCTTTCTCATCAAGCCGATCCTTGTCGGACTACTCGCGCTGGGTGCCGATATCTCAGCATCGAGCGGCAATAGCCTGTTCGAAAGCGGGAGCCTCGCCGGCCTGCTGGCGCTGGCTTGGCTCGGGGCGGTTAGCCGGTTCGCGCTGGCGGGGGCACTAAACAACTCGCTCCGGGTGCACTGGCTCGGCTCGTCGAGGCCAGCAGCGCATCAAGCGATGTTCGCTTGGGCGCGGCGTTGTCGGCGGCCCGTGCATCCGTCCAGGCCAGGGTCGAGCGCGCCCAGGCGGCCCGGTGGAGCTGGACCATCGTCGATGCCTGGCGGCCTGCCCGCCGCGCGGACGATAGCGGCCGCTGCGCCACCACTTGATGCACTTTGACACTCACACCTCGAAGTGACATTCATCCACCATGTCCCGCACCATCCTTATCGTCGATGATGATCCGCATATCCGCGAATTGCTGGCTTTCGCCCTTGCCAAGGCCGGCATGGCCACGCTCGATGCCGGCGACGGCGAGGAGGGGCTTGCCAAGGCGACCAGCCACAGGCCCGATCTCGTCATCCTCGACATCAACATGCCGCGTATGGACGGGCTGGAGGTCTGCCGCCGTCTCAAGGCGGTGGGCGACGTGCCGGTGCTGTTCCTCTCGTCGCGCGACGACGAGATCGACCGCGTGCTCGGGCTGGAGCTTGGTGCCGATGATTATGTCGTCAAGCCGTTTTCGCCGCGCGAGGTGGTGGCCCGTGTCGGCGCCATCTTGAAGCGCGCCGGCGCGAAGCCGGCAATGGCGGTTGCGGCTTTGGCCCTGGCGCGGGGACTGCTGCATCTCGATCCCGAGGGGTGGCATACCCAATGGGCCGGGCAGGATGTCGGACTGACGGCCAAGGAATTCCAGCTCCTCCAGATCCTTGCGGCGACACCTACCAAGGTGTTCTCTCGCGACGAAATCATTGACCGGCTGCACGGGCCGGGCTTTGCCATCACGGACCGCACGATCGACAGCCATATCCGGCATATTCGTCAGAAATTCTCGGCGATCGGTGCCGAGGACGTCATCGAAACACGGGCCGGCATTGGCTATCGCATCGGCACGTGCTTGGGCAGGGCGGCTTGATCGAAGGCGTCAAGGACACGATCAAGACGCGCTGGCCGGCACTGCGCCTGCGCTCGATCCTGTTCGGCGTCCTAATCTTCACCGCCCTGATGCCGGGCTTCGGCGCCATTTTCCTGCGCGTCTACGAGAATGTGCTTGTGCGGCAGACGGAGGCCGAGTTGATCGCGCAGGCGGCCGCCTATGATGCCGCCTTCGATCTGGCCTGGCCTGCCCCCAACCTCGATCCGCCGCCGCCCGCGCCCGACGACAACGAGAGCGACACGACAGGACGGCGTTCCAGCACGGCTCCCGAGCCCTATTTCACGCCCGACGCGCTGACGATAGACCTCAACACCATGCCGATCCTGCCGCAACGCCCTCAGCCGCAGACCGCGAGCCAAGTGGCCGATGCCGACGCCGTCGTCGCGGCCAGAGCAATTGCTCCACTCATTGCCGAAACGCGGCGCACGACGCTGGCGAGCGTATTGGTGCTCGATGCACAGGGCATCATCATTTCGGACGGTCCGTTGCAGGGCAAGAGCTATGCTTTCCTGGCGGAAGTACAGTCGGCCGTGGCAGGACGTTCGCAATCGGTGCTTCGCCGTCGCGGCGATTATGTCCCACGCTACGCCTTCGAGGTGCTCAGCCGCGCCTCCGCCATCCGCGTCCATTATGCCCGGCCCATAAAGCTGGGAGATCGCACCGTCGGGGTGCTCCTGCTGTCGCGTTCGCCACGCGCGCTCTTCCGCGGCATTTATGACGACCTCGGCAAGATCGCGCTCGTCATCGCCGTGATCTTCGTGGTCATCGTTGGCCTTGCCGGGCTGTTGTCGCGCGCCATCGCCAAGCCGATCGAGCAGTTGACGCAGGCGAGCGCTCATGTCGGCCGGGGTGGCAGCGAAGTGCCGCCCACACCCGCAACGGCGACCATTGAAATCCGTGCTTTGTTCGATAATTTCCGCCGCATGGCCGCGCAGATCGATTTGCGTTCGCGCTATCTGCGCGATTTCGCGGCCGCGATGAGTCATGAATTCAAGACGCCGCTCACCGGCATACGGGGCGTGCTCGAACTCATCGAGGAACATGGCGATACGATGAACGCGCAGGAGCGCCGCCGCTTCATTGCCAATGCCGAGGGCGATGCCGACCGGCTCTCGCGGCTGGTGGCCCGACTGCTCGAACTCGCCCGCGCGGACATGGCGACGGCGGACGAGACGGTCTCGACATCGGTGGAAAACGCGGTGCGCGGTGTCGCCGATGCCCTGCACGACGAAGATCTGGCTGTTGAGAGCGAGCTTCAAGGTCCGCTGTCGGTGGTGAGTGTGCCCCAACCGGTGCTCGAAGCCGTGCTGACAACCTTGATCGAAAACAGCCGACAGGCGGGTGCACACAAGGTGATCATCTCGGGGCGGGGAGAGGAAGGATTTTTCGATCTGACGCTGTGCGACGATGGGCCGGGCGTGCCAATCGCCGACCGCGAGCGTCTGTTCGAGCCCTTCTTCACCACCAAGCGCAGCCAAGGGGGTACCGGCCTTGGCCTGCCGATCGCCCGCTCGCTGCTGACAGGCAGCAGCTCGGCGATCGATTTCGTCGATAACGGCGCCGGCGCCTGTTTCAGGCTGAGGCTGAAGAGGACGCCCGATGCGTGAAGCACGGTCGTCGAGCCGGCAGTCCTGGGGGATGCTCACACCAAGTTGCGAGGGATCGTTTCGTTGAAATGGCGGTCCGCCACCTGAACCCAACCCTCGAAGGCCTGCACGTGGGCGCTCAGCTCGAAACCCTCGCGCGTGGAGATCATGCGGGCTTCCGCTTCGATGCGGAACTCCATGCCCTCGCAGTCGAGCGTGCAGCGATGGGTCACGGTCTGGCTGGCGCTGTGGGGCTCGCCGTCGCGAATCGAGAACTCCCGGCGCAGCTTGTGGGCGAAATCGGTGGCGATCTCCTCAAAGCGCACGGGCGCCGCCCCGAAGGCATCGCCGTCGACGGTGAGGCGGGCCGTGCCGTCGATGAGGTCGAGGCTGAAGCTTCTTTCATGCTTCGGCTCGCGGCTGTGCTTCACCGGCCCGGTCGGCGCCATGGCGACCGGCGGGAAGCCGAGGGCGGCGTCCTCGCGGCGCGGGCGGCGGACAGGCAGGATCAGCGCCGCCTCGCCGGTGCGCACCGTCAGCGTCGCCTGGTCCTGCGCGGGCCACACGGTCGGCCAGGCCGAGGTCGAGATTGCCAGGCGAATGCGGTTGCCGGCGAGGAAGGCGTGCGCGCAGTCATTGAGCTTGATGCGGACCGTCTCGAACTCGCCCGGCTTCAAGGAGGCCGGTTTGGCATGGCCGTCGCGATGGGTGAGATTGAGGATTGCGTAGGCAACCCGCTCTGACGAGCCGTCGGGCGCGACATCGTTGAGGCGCACGCAGATCTGGGCCGTCGGCGTGTCGGAGGCCAGCTCCAGCACCAGCTCAGGCGCACCGAGGATTTCGGTGCGGTCGGCCAGTTCCTTGGAATCGAAAACCAGCGACAAGCCATCATCAAGGCGCTGGTCGGCGGGCGCTTCGCCAGGCAGGCCCGAACTCATCCACTCGCCGCCGCCCGACCCGCACCACAACGGCGAGCGGACGGCAAGATCGGCGGAGGGGGCCGGCCGCCACCAAAGCTGTCCGGGCGAAAGGAACATCGGCCGGCGGGTGATGAGGCGGGAGGGCCAGGACGCTTCGCCGATCCAGCGCCCGCTGCGATCGGCCTGCTGCGCGCCGCGTTCCTGCATGAATGCGCGTAGCATCGGTTCGCGCATGATGCCGGTGTCCCGGCCCTTCAGCCAGTGATCCCACCAGCGCAGGGCCTCGTCGAGGAAGCCGATGGCGGGCCCGGGCTGGCCCTGATGCGGGTAATGATGAGCCCAGGGCCCGATCAAGCCGAGCCTCGGACCGGGCAGATTTTCAAGCAGGCGCGCAATGGCATTCGAATAGGCATCCGCCCATCCCCCAATGGCGAACACAGGGACTTCGATGCGTGGCCAGTCTTCGCAAATGGACCCTTGAGTCCAATATTCGCCGCGATGTTGCTGCCCCGCCCAGATGGCGGGAAAGAAGGGCAAATGGTCGAGCCGCTGCTTCCAAGCCTCGCGCCAATGCTCGCCATAGAGGGCCGGAGTGGGCGGCAAGGCCTGCCAGGCCATCATCGCCGAGCCCCACCACAGATTGTCGCTGAGCAGGGCGCCGCCCATGAAATGCACGTCGTCGGCGTAGCGGTCGTCGGTCGAGCATACGCTGATCACCGCCTTTAGCGCCGGCGGGCGATGTGCGGCGACCTGCAGCGCATTGAAGCCGCCCCAGCTCTTGCCGATCATGCCGACCTTGCCGTCGCACCAGGGCTGGCCTGCGATCCATGCGATTGCCGTGCAGGCGTCCTCTTGTTCGAGCGGCAAATATTCGTCGTCGAGCAGACCCTCGCTGTCACCGGACCCGCGCATGTCGACGCGGATGGCGGCATAGCCATGGCCGGCGAACCAGCCATGCATCTCCTCGTCGCGCGAACGGGTGCCGTCACGCTTGCGGTAGGGGATATATTCGAGGATCGCCGGCACCGGACGGATCTCGGCATCCTCGGGCAGCCAGAGCCGGGCAGCCAGCTTGACGCCGTCGGGCATGGCGATGGTCAGGTGTTCGATGGTCCGGACGGGATTCGGCATGGGAGACTCACCTTAGACGATGAGGCCTCTTAGCACAGGAAGTCGGGCCTCTCCCACTGGGGAGGTTAAAAGGCGCAGGGCGCGGTGGCCTTCTGTGGCCAAGCTGGGCAAGGCGGCCTCGCCAAGCCAGGAGGGATGGGGTGTGGGCCGCTCGCAGTATTCCATCCGGATGGGACACCGGCGGCTCGCCACACCCCATCCGTCATTTCTGCGAAATGACACCCCCGGGATTTACTGCCGAAATTCATAGCCCACTTCGTGGAGAAGGCATTGCGCGCACTCTATATGTAACCAAGAACGCTTTCATTCCGCGCCTACTCCAACACCGCCCGCCCGATCTCGGCGATGGTGTTCACGCCGGTCAGCGCCATTGTGATGTCGAGCTCCTTGCCGAGGATCTCGATGGCTCGCGCCACGCCTGCTTCGCCGCCCGCCCCAAGCCCGAGAGCAAAGGCGCGGCCGATCATGCAGCTCCTGGCGCCGAGCGCTAGCGCGCGCATCACATCGGCGCCCGTGCGGACGCCGCCATCGAACAGGACTTCGATCCGCGACCCCACGGCATCGGCGATCAGCGGCAGTTTGGAGATCGAAGAAGCCGCGCCGTCGAGCTGGCGGCCGCCATGGTTGGAGACGACCATCGCGCAAGCGCCGCTGCTGGCAGCTGCCTTGGCATCCTCGATATCGAGGATGCCCTTGAGGATCAGCTTGCCCGGCCAGAGGCTGCGGATCCACTCGATGTCCTTCCAGTTCAGCGTCGGATCGAATTGCCGCGAGGTCCATTGCGCCAGCGAGGTGACGTTCTCCATGCCCTTCACATGGCCGGCGAGATTGCCGAAGGTCCAACGTTTGCCGGCGAGGACGCTCGCCACCCAGCCGGGCCGTGTCGCCATGTTGAGAAGATTCCTGAGTTTGAGCTGCGGCGGAACGGCAAGGCCGTTCCTGACGTCGCAATGGCGCTGGCCAAGCACCTGCAGGTCGACGGTGACAACCAGAGCGCTGCATCTTGCTGCAATCGCCCGCTCGATCAGCGAACGCACAAAACCGCGATCGCGCATGACATAAAGCTGGAACCAAAATGGTTTGGCATTCGCCGCCGCGACATCCTCGATCGAGCAGATCGACATGGTGCTGAGCGTGAACGGAATGCCGGCCGTTTGCGCCGCGCGGCAGGCGAGCACCTCACCATTGCCATACTGGAGACCGAGCAAGGCCACGGGCGCGAGCGCGAGCGGCAGCTTCACCGGCTCGCCGACAATGGAGGTGGCCATGTCGCGCTGCGAGACGTCGACGAGCACACGCTGGCGCAGCCGGATCCGTTCCAAGTCGGCGCGGTTGGCACGCAACGTCTCCTCGGCATAGGAGCCGGCGGTGACATAGTCGAAGAAGGCACGCGGCACCTTGCGCCTGGCGGTTTGGCGCAGATCCTCGATGCATGTCATCGTCTTCATAGATGGTCTCCCATCCCATCAACGCTACTGATCGCTTGGCCAACCTGCAACCAGTGCGGCGATTGGGGGATCGCAGGAGGTTGGTGTAGAGAGTGACCCGATCCTTCGACGATCCGGGGCGAGGGACGGCTCCCAGAGCATCGCGCCGAAAACTGGATGCCTGTTCTGGGCAAAAAACCATGCGACAACAAAAAGCTTACAGCATCGGATCCGATTCAAAAATCGGATGCGATGCTGTAAGCTTGGATCGTGCGCGGCCGACTGTGACACCTTGGCGAGGCTGCGCCGACACTCCCTGTCCTGGTCGAATGCCTGTGCTTGGCTATCAATGCGCCGTCGCCGAGGGCGGCTTCATCCGTGTCATCACCTTCAGGGCGCCGGCGCTGACCGGGGCGATGAACAGGCCAACTCGCGCCAGCGCCTTGGCGAGCGAGGTCGTAGCATTGAGCGCTTGATGCAGGCGCTCGCTGCCCGGAAGAAAGGTGGCGGGGGTGTAAAGCTGGATCCGGTCGTCACGCTGGGCGGCATCGACCATGGCAAGGATGAGGTATTCTTCTCGGTACAGGGCCCGGCAGGCGGCGGGCCGCCAGCAGATCTGGGCAGCCGACATCGTGCGCAAGGTCCGCGCGAAATGATGAAACTCGCCAAAGAGCGCCTTTGCATTGTCTTGCGGCATCTCGCGGGCGAGCGCCTCCCAGGCCATGTCCCAACAGGCGATATCGCCGGTCGCGTAACCGGCCATCCAGCAGCGATAGGCGCAAAAGAGCAGGTTTTCAGCGGCTGCGTCGACGTGATAGCCGACCGGGCGCGCAGCGTAGGGCGTGGGCAGTGTCATGGATCGATCCTTCAATCCGCGGGGTTCAAGACCCCGGCATTGCCAGAATGGGCCAGACCACAGCACACCACGTTTTATGAATCAAGAAAAAAACCTGTACTTTCAATAGTTTATAGATATTCCAGGGTGCCCACAAGCGCGGCCGATTGACATTGTGCCGGAGCGGGCGCAGACGACGATGATCTTTCAATCTCCCGGTGTCCCATGCCTGTTCAGAAAGTCATCTACGATACCGATCCGGGCGTCGACGACGCCATGGCACTGTTCTTCCTGCATTATCATCCCGACATCGAGCTAATCGGCATCACCACCGGCCACGGCAATGCCTCGGTCGAGATCACCACGCGCAATGCGCTCTATCTCAAGGAGCGATTCGCAATCAACGCCCCCGTCGCCCGTGGTGCGGACGGGCCTGTGAATGGCGAACACGCCTATCATGCCTCGTCCGTGCACGGCAGCAACGGCCTGGGCGAGGTCGCGATTCCCGATCATATTGCCGCCATGCCGATCGATGAGCCCGCCCATCGCTTCATTATCGACACCGTGCGCATGCATCCGGGCGAAGTCACCCTTGTGGCCGTCGGCCGCATGACCAATCTGGCGCTGGCGCTGCGTGAAGACCCCGGCATCGCCGATCTCGTCAAGGCCGTGGTGATCATGGGCGGCGCGTTCGGCTATCACGGCCATCTCGGCAATGCCACGCCGGCCGCCGAGGCCAACATTTTCGGCGACCCAGAAGCGGCCGATGAAATGTTCGCGGCAAAATGGCCGATCGCCGTGATTGGGCTCGATGTCACCCATGAAGTATTGATGGCGACCGACTATCTGCGCGAACTTGCCGAGGAAGCCGGCGATGTCGGCCAGTTCATCTGGGATATCTCGCGCTACTATGAGAATTTCTATCTCAAGAAGGGCCTCAGCGGCATTTCGGTGCATGATGCCTCGGCGGCGATCTATGTCGTGGCGCCGGAGCTGTTTGAAACGCGCTCGGGTCCGATCCGCGTCGTCTGTGAGGGGCTCGCCAAGGGCCAGACCATCCAGCGGCCCGATGCCGTCGGTTTTGCGCCCAGCGCGTGGGACAACCGCCCCTCCCATGCAGTCTGCACGCAAGTCAATGCGCCGGCGCTGCTCGATCTCTATCGCGAGACGATCAAACTGGCCGTGAAGTGATCTTCTGCGCGTCCGCCCGCAGCCACGCATCGATCCCTCTTGCCGCCGCCACCCCGGTGGCAAGGCAGGCTTGGAGGAGATAGCCGCCGGTCGGCGCTTCCCAGTCGAGCATTTCCCCTGCGGCGAACAGGCCGGGATGGCTGCGCAGCATGAAATGCGCATCGATCTGGTCAAGGGCGATGCCGCCGGCCGTCGAGATGGCGCGTTCCAGCCCGCGTTGGCCCGAAACCGTTAGCGGCACCTGTTTAATCAGGCGCGCCAGTGCCTGCGGCTCAGCGTGCGGCCGGTTGCCGCTCGCCTCCCGCAGCAAGCTGATGGCCGCCGGCGGCAGTTTGAGGGCCTTGCGCAGATGATTGGCGAGGGATTGACTTCCGTGCGGTGCGGCGAGCGCTGCCGTTACCGCGGCCTCCGTAAGGTCCGGCTTGAGATCGATGTGGATTTCGGCCGCTCCGTGCCGCGCGATGTCCTGGCGGATCGGCGGCGAGAGCGCATAGATCACGCCGCCTTCGAGGCCCTGACGCGTGATCACCGCCTCACCGCGCCGTGTCTGTCCGCCGGCCGTCACAGTGATGCGCTTCAACGGCTCGCCGGCGAACTTGTCGCGAAAGAGTGCAGTCCAGCCGATCTCGACGCCGCTATTGGCCGGAGCCAGCGGGGTGATGGCGATACCACGCTCCCACAGGGGCGACACCCAGCCGCCGTCGGCGCCAAGCCGCGGCCAGGACGCGCCGCCAAGCGCCAGCAAGGTAGCGTCGGGCTTGAGGGCTATCGTTTTGCCATCCGGGCCGGCAAAGACCAGGGCACCAACGTCATCCCATCCGGTCCAGTTGTGGCGGGTGTGCAGCTTCACGCCGAGAGAGCCGAGCCGGACCAGCCAGGCGCGTAGCAGCGGCGAAGCCTTGAAGCTGTGAGGAAAGATGCGACCGCTTGATCCAACAAAGGTTTCTTGGCCAAGCCCGTGCGCCCACTGGCGCAATGCATCGGGCGTGAATGCACGGAGTGCCGGTTCCAGTATGGCCTGCGCGGGACCGTAGCGCCTAACCAAGCGCTCGAAATCCTCGCTATGGGTCAGATTGAGGCCGCCGCGCCCGGCCATCAGGAACTTGCGGGCGGGGGAGGGCATGCGCTCATAGATCGAGACGACATGGCCAGCACCAGCGAGCCCTTCGGCTGCGATCAGTCCGGCCGGACCCGCGCCAATGACGACGACCTCGGTCATGGGATTTGCGTACCTATCTTGGGGGGCGTGCCCCATGAATATTCCGGCAGTTGAGCAATCCGAGCCTCATTGGATGACAGCTAGCCATGCAATTGCCTATGCTTTCGCCCGTCATGGCTTTTTCGTTCCGCCAAATCCAGTATTTCGTCGCCGTTGCGGAAAATGGCGCGGTGTCGCGTGCCTCGCACGAGCTTTCCATCTCGCAATCGACGGTGACGGAAGCAATTCGCGAATTGGAGGGCGATCTTGGCTTCAGCCTGTTCGAACGGAGAGCTCACGGCGTCGATCTGACGCTGAAAGGTCATCAATTCCTGCGTCATGCCCGCAAAATCCTCTCGGAGATCGCCGACGCGCGCCGGGCGTTGCGGAGTGAAGCGGCGCCTGTCGAGGGAAGGCTGGCACTCGGTGTCACGCCGTTGGTGGCAAGCTATGTGCTGCCCGATCTCCTCGCCCGCTTCCGCCGTGCCTTTCCCCATGTCGTGGTCGAGATCGTCGAGGATAGCCGGGACTATCTCGACCATCTCCTTGTCGGGGGCGAACTCGACGTCGCCGTCATGGTGGCGGGTGTCGAAAAGAGCGCGCCCGCCCTGCAGATCGAGACGATGGAGGCTTCGCCCTACCGGCTATGGTTGCCGATCGGCCACCATCTGGCAGAGGCCGAGCGCATCGGCGTTGCCCAGCTCGCCGAGGAACCCTTCGTGCTGCTGGCGCTCGACGAGATCGCCCAGGCGGCCGAGTATGCCTGGCGCCGAGCCGGCGTGCGCCCGCCGGTGGCGATCCGCACCCGTTCGGTCGAGGCTGCACGCAGCCTGGTGGCGACCGGAGCCGGCGTCGCCATCCTGCCCGACCTGACTTATCGGCCCTGGTCGCTGGAGGGCGACAAGATCGAGGCCCGCGACCTCGCCGAGGTCCTGCCGCCGGTGGAAGTGGTGATCGGCTGGCGCCGCGGCTCGCCCCTTGACCCGATCGCAGCCCAGTTCGTCGCGGTGGCGCGGACCTATCGCGCGGGCAGAGGGCGGTAACACAAGGCCATCCTGTCATTCCGTGCGCGCCGCATCATTGCATGGCGCATGGCGCACGGCGTGACTTTATGGCTCCGATCCCTCGCCTGCCATATCGATTTTTCCGATATCTGCGATCTCCCGAATGATGTGGCGCAAAGCGACGGCGCGAGTCATTGTGCCGCCAATTACAAAATATGTCCCATCTTCAGCATTCATTCTGACGGCAACCAGAGGGAAATCATCCATGTCCAGGCTTAAATGGGTCGTGGCGCTTGCAGGCGTGGCGGCGTTGGCTGTTCCGGCGCTTGCCAAGGAACTCGGCAAGGGGGAAGGCGAGGTCGATATCGTCGCCTGGCCAGGCTATATCGAGCGCGGCGAAACCGACAAGAATTACGACTGGGTTACCGACTTCGAGAAGAAGACAAGTTGCAAGGTCAATGTGAAGACCGCCAGCACCTCTGACGAAATGGTCGCCTTGATGAATGAAGGCGGCTACGACCTCGTCACTGCTTCTGGTGATGCCTCGCTGCGCCTGGTTGCCGGCAAGCGCGTGCAGGAAGTCGATACTTCGTTGATCCCCAGTTGGAAGACGGTGGACGAAAGGCTGCAAAACGCGCCCTGGCACACGGTCGAGGGCAAGCATTATGGCGTGCCCTATCAGTGGGGCCCGAACGTCTTGATGTACAACACCGATGTCTTCAAGGAGGCGCCCAAGAGCTGGAGTGTCGTCTTCGAAGAGCAAAAGCTGCCCGACGGCAAATCCAACAAGGGCCGTATCCAGGCTTATGACGGCGCGATCTACATCGCGGACGCGGCGCTCTATCTGATGAGCAAGAAGCCGGAGCTCGGCATCAAGGATCCTTATGAGCTCAACGAGGACCAGTACAAGGCGGCGCTCGACCTCTTGCGCCAGCAGCATACCCTGATTCAGCGCTATTGGCATGACGCCAATGTGCAGGTCGACGATTTCAAGAACGAAGGTGTCGTCGCCTCCGGCTCCTGGCCGTTCCAGGTCAACCTGCTACAGGCAGACAAGAAGCCGATCGCTTCCACCTTCCCTCAAGAAGGTGCGACGGGCTGGGCCGACACCACCATGATGGCGACGGACGCCGCCCATCCCAATTGTGCCTATATGTGGCTCGAACACTCGATTGAGCCCAAGGTGCAGGGCGACGTCGCCGCCTGGTTCGGCTCGCTCCCTGCTGTCCCCGCTGCCTGCAAGGCCTCGACCCTGCTGACCGACAGCGGTTGCCAGACCAATGGCTACGATAATTTCTCCAAGATCAAGTTCTGGAAGACCCCGGTTTCCAAATGCACGACGCAGACAAGCTGCGTGCCCTATTATCGCTGGGTCACCGACTACATCGCCATCCTCGGCGGGCGGTAAAATTTCTTCCCCGGGTGCGCGGATGTTTCGTCCGCCTCTTGCGTTCCTGCGAGCACGACGAAATCAAGAGCGGACAGGATGTCCGCGCTCCAGAAATTGGAGGGCGGGTCTTTAGACCCCCCTTGCAACCAATGTGTAGAGGGCGGGTGTGAAGACCCGCTCCCATTTCGGACATCCCATGGCGATATCCTCCACTCCTTCTGCTGTCTCTTTTCGCGGCGTCGAGCGTCATTTCGGCAGTGTGAAGGCGGTCGATGGTGTCGATCTCGATATCGCTCCGGGCGAATTTTTTGCCATGCTCGGCCCGTCCGGTTCGGGCAAGACCACCTGCCTGCGTCTGATCGCGGGATTCGAGCAGCCGACATCGGGCCATATCGAAATCTTCGGCGAAACCGTGGAGGGCGTGCCGGCCTATCGCCGCCCCGTGAACACGGTGTTCCAGGATTATGCCCTCTTTCCCCATCTCAACATCCTCGACAATGTCTGCTACGGCCTGATGGTGCGTGGCATCGGCAAGGATGAACGCTACCGCCAGGGGCGCGACGCGCTTGCCATGGTCAAGCTTATGGGCATGGAGCAGCGCAAGCCGGGACAATTGTCGGGCGGCCAACGCCAGCGCGTTGCATTGGCCCGCGCCCTGGTGGTGCGTCCCAAAGTGCTGCTGCTCGATGAGCCGCTCGGGGCGCTCGATCTCAAACTGCGCGAGGAAATGCAGGGCGAACTTAAATCGCTGCAGCGCTCTTTGGGATTGTCCTTCGTCTTTGTCACCCATGACCAGGGCGAGGCGCTCTCGATGGCCGACCGCGTCGCCGTGTTCAATGACGGACGCATTGTCCAGGTCGCCAGCCCGCAGGATATCTATGAGCGGCCGCGCACCCGTTTCGTCGCCGATTTTGTCGGCAGCTCCAATGTGATCGAGCCGATGCAGACCAAAGCCTGGGCTGGTATCGACAAGGCGGCGAGCCTGCGCCCCGAAAAGATCGCCTTGCTCCCCGACGGAGCGAGCGGGAGTGACGGAGCGGTCGTCGTGCCCGGTACCATTGCCCAGGTACTCTATCACGGCGCGGTCAATCGTGTGGAACTGGCGCTCGCAAATGGCGGGCGGCTACTGGCCGCCGTCCCCGCAACCTCTCCCGTCTTGCCAATTCAGGGCGCTTCGGTCCGGGCGAGCTTCGCGCGCGAGGCCTTGCATGTGATGGAGAGCGCATGAGCATGCTCGCGACCATCCAGGCGCCGAAGGACGGCTTTTTGCGCCGCGTCTCCGACGTGCTGGTGGCGCGGCGCGGGCTCTACCTCATGCTGCTTTTGGTGCCGCCGCTGCTTTGGCTCGGCATCGTCTATCTGGGGTCGCTGTTCGCGCTGCTGGCGCAGAGCTTCTTTTCGATCGACGAATTCTCCGGCACCATCGTCCGCGAGCCAACGCTCAAGACCTATGGCGAATTGCTGTCGCCCTCGAACCTCGACATCATCCTGCGCACCCTTTCGGTCTCGGTGATCGTTACACTCCTGGCGGCCGTGATCGCCTTCCCGATCGCCTATTATGCTGCGCGCTATGCCAGCGGCCGCATCAAGGCGGCGTTCTACCTCGCGGTGATGATGCCATTGTGGTCGAGCTACCTGGTCAAGGTTTATGCCTGGAAGCTGCTTCTCGCCAAAGAAGGCGTCATTGGCTGGATCATGGACCGTCTTGGTCTTTCCTGGCTGCTCGACGCCTGGCTGGCGGCGCCGCTCGTCGGCGGCCCGTCCTTGTCGGTGAGCTATACAGGCATGGTGCTGGTGTTCCTCTATCTGTGGACACCCTTTATGATCCTGCCGGTGCAGGCGGCGCTCGAACGCGTGCCGAGCTCGCTGATCGAGGCATCGGGTGATCTTGGCGCCAGCCCCGGCCAGACCTTTCGCAAGGTGGTTTTTCCCCTGGCCGTGCCCGGGCTCGTTGCGGGCGCGATCTTCACCTTCTCGCTGACGCTGGGCGACTATATCGTGCCGCAGATCGTCGGGCCGTCTTCGCTAATCCTGGGGCAGGTCGTCTACACCCAGCAGGGTACGGCCGGAAACATTCCGCTCGCCGCGGCCTTCTCGGTGGTGCCTGTGGTGATCATGGGGGTGTTCCTTACCATCGCCAAGCGGATGGGGGCGTTCGATGCGCTGTGATCCGGAGCGCGGACATCTTGTCCACACCTACCCATCCTGCAAGTGCGGCAGCTCCAAGAGCCAACACGATGTCCGCGCTCTGGGACGGCACCCATGACCCAGGCCCGCTCCCCGCTTGCTCTTCGCATCGGCGCCGGTGCCGGGCTTGCCTTCCTGCATCTGCCGCTGCTGTTCATCATCATCTACGCCTTCACCACCGAAGAGCGCAGCTTCCAGTTTCCGCCTCCCGGCTATACGCTCAAATGGTTCGGTGTGGCCTGGAACCGTCCGGATGTGTGGTCGTCCCTGGCCCTGTCGATCCAGGTCGCGGTCGCCTCGACCGTCCTTGCCCTCGTCCTCGGCACGCTGGCGGCGGCGGCCCTGTCGCGCACCAAATTCTTCGGGCGGGAAGCAGTATCGCTGCTGCTGATCCTGCCGATCGCATTGCCCGGCATCATTACCGGCATCGCCCTGCGCTCGGCCTTCAGCCTGGTCGACATACCCTTCTCCTACTGGACCATTGTGCTCGGCCACGCGACGTTCTGCATCGTCGTGGTCTACAACAATGCGGTGGCGCGCTTCCGCCGGCTGTCGCCATCGCTGATGGAAGCCTCGATGGATCTCGGCGCCGACGGCTTTCAGACTTTCCGCCATGTCGTGCTGCCGGCGATCGGCACCGCGCTGCTGGCGGGTGGCATGCTCGCCTTCGCCTTGTCCTTTGACGAGGTTATCGTCACCACCTTCACCGCCGGACAGCAGCAGACGCTGCCGATCTGGATGCTGTCGGAACTGATCCGTCCGCGCCAACGCCCGGTCACCAATGTTGTCGCCGTCATCGTCATTTTCGTGACGGCCCTGCCTATCCTTGCCGCCTATTACCTGACGCGCGAGGGTGAAAACATCGCCGGCTCCGGCAAATAGGGAGATACTGCCATGCTCGATACCAAGATGCTGATTGGGTCTAAATTCATTCCCGGCACCGAAGCGCCGGAGAATGTGCTGAACCCGAAAACCGAGGCGACCCTGATCGATCTTCCCGAGGCTTCGATCGAGCAGATCGATGCCGCTGTGGAAGCGGCCGACAAGGCATTCACCAACTGGTCGCGTACCACGCCGGCCGAACGCTCGGCTCTCCTGCTCAAGCTGGCCGACGCGATCGAGAAGGATGCCGAGGGGTTTGCCACACTGGAGGCCCTCAATTGCGGCAAGCCGCGTATCCGCGTGCTGCAGGACGAGATCCCCGCCATCGTCGACTGCTTCCGCTTCTTCGCCGGCGCCGTGCGAAACATGCACGCCCTTGCCGCCGGCGAATACCTGCCCGGCCATACCTCCATGATCCGCCGCGACCCGATCGGTGTCGTCGGCTCAATCGCGCCGTGGAACTATCCCCTGATGATGGCGGCCTGGAAGCTCGCGCCGGCTCTGGCCGGCGGCAACACCATTGTGATCAAGCCGTCCGAGCAGACTCCGCTGACCATGCTGAAGCTTGCAACCATCATCGCCGAGATCTTTCCCGAGGGTGTCGTCAATGTCGTGGTCGGGCGCGGTGAAAGCGTAGGCAATGGGCTGATCAACCATCACAAGGTCGCGATGGTATCGCTGACCGGGGACATCGCCACCGGCAAGAAGGTGCTGCAGGCCGCCGCCAAGACGATCAAGCGCACCCATCTCGAACTCGGCGGCAAGGCTCCGGTGATCGTGTTCGACGATGCCGACATCGATGCGGTGGTCGAAGGCGTCAAGACTTTCGGCTATTACAATGCCGGCCAGGATTGCACCGCCGCCTGCCGCATCTATGCCGGCAAGAAGGTGTATGACAACCTGGTTGCAGACTTGTCTTCCGCCGTGCAGGGCCTGAGATACAATCTGCCCAACGACGACGACAACGATATCGGCCCGCTGATCTCGGCGCGCCAGCGTTCTCGCGTCGCCTCCTTCGTTGAGCGGGCGAGCGAGCAAAAACACATCCACATCGCCGCCGGCGGACACCAATCATCGGGCAAGGGCTTCTTCTACGAGCCGACCGTGGTGGCCGGCGCCTTGCAATCGGACGAAATCGTGCGGCGCGAAGTGTTCGGGCCGGTGGTCTCGGTAACGCGCTTCGACGATGTCGACCAGGCCGTGGAATGGGCCAATGATTCCGATTACGGCCTGGCTTCCTCGGTGTGGACGCGCGACGTTACCAAGGGCATGCAGGCAGCCTCCCGCCTGCAATATGGCTGCACCTGGGTGAACTGCCACTTCATGCTTACCAACGAGATGCCGCATGGCGGTGTCAAATCCTCCGGCTACGGCAAGGACCTCTCCATGTATGCCCTCGAGGATTATACGGTGGTCCGCCACATCATGGTGAAGATAGGGTAGTTTGCCGAGCGCGGACTTCCAGTCCGCTCTTGCCTTCGTGCGAGCGCGGCACTTTCAAGAGCGCACTGGAAGTCCGGCTCGGTGTGCCCACTCCACGCTTGCCCGGCTCAGCAAAAGCACGGCATGATCACCCCAACGACAAGCGTTCGGAGGAATCATGGCGGTCTCATCTGCCGACAGGCCTTGGCTGGCATCTTACAGCGGGCAGATGCGGCCGCATGTCGACGAGATCCCCTACCGTCTGCTCGGCGATATCGCGGTTGAGCGGGCCAGGCACACGCCGGACAAGGTGGCATTCACCTGCGTGATGCCCAACGGCATGCATGGTTCGTTGAACTATAGCGACGTCGATCTTTTGTCGGATCAGTTTGCCGCCTATCTCCACCATGAATTGGCCCTGGCGCCGGGGTCACGAGTGGCGATCCAGATGCCCAACGGGCTCTCTTATCCGGTGATTGCCTTTGGCGTGTTCAAGGCCGGGTGCGTCCTCGTCAACATCAATCCACTTTACGTCGCCGAGGAGGCGGCCTCCGTCTTCGCCGATGCCCAGATCTCCGCCCTGGTGGTTATCGACATGTTCGCCAACCGTACGGCACAGGCCCTTGCCCTGGCGCCGGTACCCCAAATCATCCTGGTTGGTGCCGCCGAGTTCTTTCCGGCCGTGCGGCGCACGATCATCGGCATCGTGCAAAAACATGTCCGCAAGGAGATCCCGAAGCCGGCGTTCCCTCATCTGCGCCTGCATCAGGCGTTGGCCAAGGGCCGATCCTGGCTGTCCAGGGGGATGAAGGTTGCCGACATCACCGCTGGAATCGAACCTTCGGCAGTCGCCTGCCTGCAATATACCGGCGGCACGACGGGCGTGAGCAAGGGCGCCATGCTCACCCATACCAATCTCATCATGAATGTCCTGCAGGTTCTGGCCTTTGCAGGCAGCAAGATTTCGCACGCCGATGCCATCCTCACGGCGCTGCCGCTCTATCACATCTTCGCCTTCATGGTGAACTTCCTCACCTTTGCTGCCCGCAGCGCCCATATCGTCATGGTGCCCAATCCACGCCCCCTCACCAATCTGCAGAAGACATTCGAAAAATATCCAATCACGTTCATCACCGGCGTCAACACTCTGTTCAACGGGCTGTTGAACGAAGCATGGTTCACGACCGCGCCTCACCCGCAACTCAAAGTGTGCGTGGCTGGCGGCATGGCCCTACAGACGGCGGTGGCCGAGCGCTGGCTCAGAACGGTCGGCGTGCCCCTGGGGGAGGGATATGGCCTGACCGAGACCTCGCCCGTGGTTTGCTTCAATCCGTTCGGGGCCGGCCATTCGGGCACGATCGGCATCCCGATCCCGGATACCGATGTCAAATGCGTCGACGACGACTTCAACGAGGTGCCGCCAGGCGTGCCGGGGGAACTCGCCGTACGCGGCGCGCAGGTGATGGCCGGCTATTGGCGCCGGCCGGACGAGACCGCCAAGGTGATGCGCGGCGACTGGCTCCTGACCGGCGATATCGCCACTATGGACGAGGACGGCTATTTCCGCATCGTCGACCGGCGCAAGGACATGATCTTGGTGTCGGGCTTCAATGTCTTTCCCAACGAGGTGGAGGATGTGCTGGTCAAGATGGTCGGCGTGAAGGAAGCGGCCGTCGTGGGCGTACCCGACGGCGCCGCCGGAGAAGCACCCAAGGCTTTCATCGTAAAGAGCGATCCCGCACTCACGAGCGAGGCAGTGCGCGCCTACTGCAGGCAGCACCTCACCGGCTACAAAGTGCCGAAATTTGTGGAATTCCGCCAGGATTTGCCCAAATCAAATGTTGGCAAGATCCTGAGAAAGGATTTGAGGGGGTAATATTCGCCCGAGTGCAGGCGTCCGGCCTGCCTCTTGCCATCCTGCAACCACGCCGTTTTCAAGCCCAGTTTGGAAGCCAGCGGTCCCAGGATGGCGCTCTTGTCGATCCCGCTCGCGAATTTTCAACTGCCCCCCGTCAGGCGTGGAAATTCGCGAACCGACCTATTGCCGATAATGCTGGATGCGCGTGGTGCGCAGGCCCGCCAGGCCATGGCGGTCGATCGAGGCCTGCCAGGAGAGGAATTCCTCGGTGGTCAGCACATAGCGGCTGCAGGCTTCGTCAAGGCTGAGTAGGCCGCCACGAACGGCGGCAACCACTTCGGCCTTGCGGCGGATGACCCAGCGCTGCGTGCCGGGCGGCGGCAGATCCGCGATGGTCAGCGGGCTGCCATCGGGGCCAATCACATATTTCACCCGGGGGCGAAGAGTCTCGGTCATGGATACGCTCACAAAATTCGAATGACCATGTCGAAGTGAAACTAGGAGCGCCCGCTTAAAAATTGTTGAAGGAAATCTACAAAAAATACGGCCCGAGGCGCGCAATGCCACAATTGTGCAACAGGCTGAATCAGGCCTTAACCATTTCGGGCGCCGCCTCATAGTGGCGCGGCAGCACAAAAGCCTTGGACAAAGCATGGTAGAGCCGGTCGCGGCAGACCAGGGCAGAGACACCGTCGGCGATGATGGCCGCCGCCAGCAAAGGCAGCACCATGGCGCGGCTGTCGGTCATCTCGGAGATGATCAGCACGCCGGTGAGCGGTGCCCGAACCACGCCGACGAAATAACCGATCATGCCGAGCAACACGACGGCGCCGAGCGGCTGGCCTGGAAAGAACGAGGCCAGGAGGCCGCCGACGCCGGCGCCGGTGGCGAGCGAGGGCGCAAAGATTCCGCCGGGCGTGCCGCTCAGCATGGTGACCAGGGTGGAAAGGAATTTCGCCGGGCCGAACCACAAAGGTTGGCTGTGCGATTCCACCAGCACCTTCGCCTGCTCGTAGCCCGCACCCCAGGTAGCGCCGCCGGTGGCGATGCCGCATATCGCGACCAGCAGGCCACACAGCATCGCCAACCGCACCGGACGCTGGCGCAGGAATTGCAGCGGAGCCCAGGCGGCGCGACCGAAAGACAGCACCGCCAGAGAAAACAGGCCGCCGCAGATCCCGCCCGCCACCCCGGCAAGCGGGGCGATGATCAGCGAGGCTTTCAGGGGCAGCATTTCACGCATGGCGCCGAAATAGACATAGTCGCCGGCCAGGCCGAGGCTAACGAGGCCGGAGATCATCACCGCCGCCATGGCGAGCAAGGCGAGTCGCTGGTGGTAGGAGGACGCCAGTTCTTCGATGGCGAAGGCGACCCCGGCGAGCGGTGTGTTGAATGCGGCGGAGACGCCTGCCGCCCCACCGGCGATCACGACTGCGGCGGAAAGCTCGATCTTCAAGGTGCGATGAACGAAGGCCATGATCGCGGCGCTGATCTGCACTGTGGGTCCCTCACGGCCGACCGATGTACCGAGGAGGAGGGCCGCCAGCGTCATTGCCAGCTTGAACGCCGCAGTCTTCATCGAGATCAAACCCCCGGCAATGGCGAGACCTGGGTCTTGCGAACCGGCGACGACCTGAGGGATGCCCGAACCGCGCGCCATCGGGCAATAGCGCCGTGTCAGCGCCACGATCAGGCCGAGGCCAAGCGGCGTGATGATCAGGGGCGCATAGGGTGACGCCTCGAACAGGCGCTCGAACAATAGGGACGCATGGTCGGCGAGCCAAGCAAAGCCGAGGGCGATCAGGCCGAGAATGATCGCGCCGGCCGTGGTGGCCGTGCGGCGGCGCACAAGTACCGGAAATTCCTGCGCCCTCATGATCGACAATCATCCTCGTTTGAGCCTTTCGCCATCCCCTTATTCTTCTACAGCGCAAGTCGCCTGCTTGCGCAAGTCGCCTAATTGCGCAAGTTCTCGGTGCGGCCAATGACCGGCAGGCCAGCCTCCACAGGCACCGGACTTGTCAGCCCGTTCTGCCCATGGGCTGCGACATCCGGCGCGACGTCATCGGCGGTCCGATCAGGCTCGATATCGAATACGGTGTCTCAAAATTATACTTTCATTGCCCGGACTTTGGTATAGTTTTGCTTGATTAATGCTATCGGTCTAATGTTTTCAGGTTCTGCAGTTTGCTGCCAATACCAGAGACATGAAGCGATCTGCGGGGGGCGCCTCAAATGCTGGATGTGATATGCGGGCTTTACCTTAATACCTCTAATGGCGAGTTTTCCTGTTGACGGCAATTCACTCAGCGGATCGTCAGGATGCCGCCTTTGGAACTTCTAGCCAGCAGAGCCGAGTAATTGGATGAGTTCCAACCAAACCCTTGGGGCAATGCCGAAGACTGCCTGGATCTGGCCGCTGCTCGGCATTGTCTTCTACGGCTTTGCTTCGGCATTCGGCCTGAGCGACAAGTTCACGCCCAGCGGTGTCGGGACGGTTCTGGCCATCCTTCTCATTCCCGTGCTGTTCGGGGCCGTGTTTGCTTCAGTCTACCACGCTGAAATTATTGCCCACCGCACGGGCGAGCCGTTCGGCACGCTCGTGCTGACAGCGGCCGTGACGATCATCGAGGTGGCCCTGATCACGTCCGTGATGCTGTCGGACGCCGACGGCAGCCCGACGCTCGCTCGCGATACGGTGTTCGCCGTGGTGATGGCGGTGTGCAGCGGCCTGACCGGCCTGTGCATCCTGGTTGGGGGCCTGCGCTATCGCGAGCAGAGTTTCAGGGTGACCGGCGCCAGCGCCTATCTCACCGTGCTCATGGTCCTGGCGACCCTGACACTCATCCTCCCCAACTACACCAAAGAGGCCTCGGGCCCGACCTATTCCAACAGCCAGCTCGCCTTTGTCAGCCTCATGACACTGGTGCTCTATGGCGCCTTTCTCTACATCCAGACCGTTCGTCACCGCGACTTCTTCATCAATCTGGATGATCAGGGAGGCGGCGAAGGCGGCCATGCGCTTCCCGCCCGCAGGGTGACCATCAGCGTGGTGCTGCTGTTTGTTGCATTGGTCGCGGTCGTTTTGCTGTCCAAGAAATTCGCCGCCGTCATCGAGGTGGCGCGCGTCGCGGTCGGCGCGCCCGCGCCGGTCACCGGGCTCCTTGTTGCAGTCCTGATCCTGCTGCCCGAGGGGATCGCGGCGGTACAGGCGGCCCGCCAGGACGAGTTGCAAAAATCGCTCAATCTGGCTCTCGGTTCCTCGCTCGCTACCATCGGCATGACCTTTCCGGCGGTCGCGATCGTGGCGCTCTATCTTGGCAAATCCCTGGTGCTCGGGCTTGATGCCGCCAGCTCCGTCTTGCTGGCGCTGACCTTGCTTGTCAGCGTGCTCACCTTTGGCACCGGCCGCACCAATATCCTCTATGGTTTCGTTCTTCTCGTCATCTTCGCTACCTTCCTGTTCCTGACATTCCGGCCGTGAAGAGCGGCAGCGTCCCAAGGAGAGTTTGGCCCGATGCGATATTTCCAAAACGCCTCTTTCCAGAGCTCCCCGGCGATAGCCAAACGAATCTCATTTCCGGGTCTCGGCGCGCTCGGCCTTCTTGTCCTGGTGGGCTGCAACCAGGAAAATACCTATGTACCGCCCCCGCCGCCGAAGGTCGTGGTTGCCCCGCCCACGCAGAAGACAGTGACCCATTATCTCGAGGCGACGGGGAATGCGTCAGCGATCAACACGGCCAATCTTGTTGCGCGTATCGCCGGCTTCGTCGAGGGCATCAATTACAAGGACGGGGCGCAGGTGAAGACGGGCACGCCGCTTTTCACTATCGAGCCGGAGACCTACCAGCTCGCCTTGCAAAGTGCCCAAGCCTCCGAATCGAGCGCTGACGCCAACTATGCCCAGCAACTTGCCAATTACAAACGGCAGGCCAGCCTCCAGGGTCAGAGCTTCGCTTCGCAGGCGACATTGGATCAGGCGACAGCGGCGCGCGACTCCGCCATCTCGGCCCAGCAACAGGCACAGGCCAGCGTCGCCCAGGCGCAGCTCAACCTGGGTTACACCAGCGTCAAGGCGCCGTTTGACGGCATCGTCACCGCAAGGCAGGTGTCACTTGGTGATTACGTCGGCAATGGCAGCCCCACCCCACTTGCAACCATCGTCCAGCTTGATCCGATTTACGTCAATTTCAACGTTAGCGAGACGGATGTCCTCAATGTCCGCGCTAACATGAAGCGCCGGGGCATCACGATCCAGGATTTGCGCAAGATCCCGGTGGAGGTCGGCCTGCAAAATGAGAACGGCTACCCCCACAAAGGCGGGCTCGACTATATCGCGCCGAACCTCACCGCGAATACGGGGACTTTGGCCGTGAGGGCCGTGCTCGACAATCCCGGCAACACCATCCTGCCCGGCTATTTCACGCGCGTGCGCATCCCGCTGACAGAGGACGCCAACAGCCTTCTGGTGCCTGACGTCGCCGTCGGCAGCGACCAGGGCGGGCGCTATCTCCTGCTGGTCAACAAGGACAATGTCGTCGAGGAGCGCAAGGTCGAGGTCGGGCAGCTGGTCGATGGCATGCGACTCATCTCTAGCGGCCTGAAACCGGACGATAGGGTCGTCGTCGATGGCATACTGCGGGCTGTGCCCGGCCAGAAGGTCGATCCGCAGGCCGCGCCGGAAGACGCCAATACGAAGGCGTCGCAGCCATGATTTCCAAATTTTTCATCGAACGGCCAGTGCTGGCGAATGTCATTGCCATCTTGATGCTCGTGATCGGCGGCGTGTCGATCTTCGCCCTGCCGGTCGCGCAATATCCAGATGTCGTACCGCCGACCGTGCAGGTCACCACGCGCTACCCTGGTGCCAGCGCCCGCACGGTGATCGACACCGTGGCGCTGCCGATCGAGCAGCAGGTCAACGGTGTCGAGGACATGCTCTACATGCAGTCCTATGCCGGCGCTGACGGCAGCTACACGCTGACCGTCACCTTCAAGATCGGCACGGATCTCAATTTCGCGCAGGTTCTCGTGCAGAACCGCGTGTCGAGCGCCATGGCTTCGCTGCCGCAATCCGTCCAGGTCCAGGGCGTCACCGTGCAGAAAAAGTCGACGTCGATCTTGCAGATCGTCACCTTGACGTCGCCGGATGGGAGCAAGGACAGCCTCTATCTCAGCAATTACGCCACGCTGAGGCTGAAGGACGAAATCTCACGTCTTCCTGGCGTCGGCAATGTCACAGTGTTTGGGGCGGGGCAATATTCAATGCGGATCTGGCTCGATCCGCAGAAGATGCAGGCGCGCGGCCTCCAGGCACAAGATATCATCAATGCGCTGCAGCAGCAGAGTTCGCAGGTCACGGCCGGGCAGCTTGGCATGCCGCCGGCGCCGAGCGGACAGAACTTCCAGTACACGCTCGATGTCTCCGGCCGGCTCGATGATGCCGACCAGTTCGCTAATGTCATCGTCAAATCCGGCACAACGGCCGGCGATGTGACACGTGTGCGTGATGTCGGCCGCGTCGAACTCGGCGCCCAGACCTATGGCCAGGTCTTCAACCTCGATAACAAGCCGGCGGCGGGCCTTGCCATCTTCCAGTCACCCGGGGCCAATGCGCTCAGCACGGCGCAGGAAGTCGATGTCAAGGTCAAGGAGCTGGCGAAGGATTTCCCGCCGGGCGTTACATATTCGATCCCCTTTGATACCACCATCTTCGTCAACCAGTCGGTCCACGAGGTCTACAAGACCCTGATCGAGGCCGGCATTCTCGTCCTCATCGTCATCCTGGTCTTCCTGCAGGACTGGCGGGCAACTTTGATTCCCGCGACGACCGTGCCGGTGACCATCGTCGGTGCCTTCGCCGCAATGGCCGCCATGGGGTTCTCGATCAACCTGTCGACATTGTTTGCGATCGTGCTCTCCATCGGCATCGTGGTCGATGACGCCAT
>Ga0206877_10058_pt1 | contig 33964 bp, 32 predicted proteins | sample Alteio_BWOrgCont_7_FD_152623 | JGI IMG/M metagenome (GOLD analysis project Ga0206877, IMG submission 152623) | Enriched cells from forest soil in Barre Woods Harvard Forest LTER site, Petersham, Massachusetts, United States -... | ecosystem: Environmental > Terrestrial > Soil > Temperate forest >...
GGAAGGGGATATATGCGGAATATTTTCATTTCTACTTTTTCTCAAATTTCGATAAATCTCCAAACTCCAAATAGGATATTCTACGGTGGTGGTGGGCACACGCAAACCTGGCATTCGACAGACTTGTCTTGCCGCCACTAAACCATGATTGAATATGATCTTTCTGTAAATTATAAGTAGATTGGCATTTTCGCCCTGTCACAGGATCGATGTAAGAACAACAATATCCATTCTTCAGGACCATCGCATGAACTATAGGCTGCGAATGGGTTCTTGTGGGCACTTCGATGTCGTGATCTAAATCGTACGCAATTTCTTGCGCCACACCCTGCACTAAGTTTTGCGTTACACCATTCACCAAGTCCTGCTCTAAATTCTGTATTCCAGTCTGCACTATTTCGTTAGATGCAACCGTCTCAGCTCCCACACCCACCCTCGGCGCCGAGGGTGATTCTTCTCTTGTTTTCATTTTTCCCTCCCTTTCCTTTGCTCTTTCCTCTGCCCTTCTGGCTTTCGGTTCTGGATGGTTTCTTTCATAAAACTGGTCAGCAAGAACCTTGATCAAATCGCGCATCTGAATTCCTCTGGTCCCACTATGAGAAGTGGCGAGCAAACCTCTGATTTCTTCCAGTTTCCCCATCAACTCTTCATCTGCATAGAACGTCACCTCCGAAAATCCAGAATGAAACGGCCTGACTCGATCTCGTGGAATCTCTACCGATTCAGGATACCGCTCCGCAAGCTCTCGTTTTGCCTTTCGACAACTCATCCCAGAAATCGCTTTTAATACTTCCAAAAGCTCTGGATCAGAAAGTTCTTCGCGATGGGCGCAACTGAGTGCAATTTCCACTAGACTGAGATTCATTTTTCCTGACTCAAGCATCGCCTTTAATTCAGGAAACTTTTTCATCAGTCGCGCTGCACGAATGCGCCGTTCAGCAGTAGCTTCATCTACGCCTTTTTCATTGATCAAAAACGCCCAAAGGGAGGGGTATTCGTAGGTCAACTTACGCCGATCCATCTCAATCAGAACTTCAAGCTGCCTTACTAAATTTTCTCGTTCATCAGCGACGAGATCACCGAAATTTGCTACTAGTTCTTGGTCACTCAGATCTTCTAACGTACTTTGAATTTTGAACTGCATAATACCAATGACATAACACGACTTTAAAAACTCGAAACTTGGCCTCTAAAACAGATCCAGACAAACGAAAAAATCAACCTAATCAACCTTGAAATTCCCCCAAAAGTTCTTCCTGAAGAGCCAACTGCAACTTTAACAGGTACGATTAAAATGGGACCACAGGAATTTATTTTTTCTGAGCATTTTTTACCTTTCTCAATGTCAAGATAATTCAAAACGACATTAAAATATTATTTTGAAAAAGGTTCCGCTCACCAGCAAAGGACGCGTCGGGAATTATCTCATAGGAATAGATTATCAAATCAGCACCCCCACTCTACTGGCTGTCCCCGATCGCGGCACCCTCGAACTTCTGTCGAAGAAATACCAAAGCCACGTGCCGCCCCTCTCGGTCGCAGATCTAAATCCTAAAACAAATCCTCTAACGTTACGACGGCCACCATTTAGCAAGTACTAATTTTAAGCAATTTTCTTAGCCTGTTTTGGCTCCACTTCGAAAACTATTTTGTCGTAAAGAGCTTCAGGCTTTAATCGTTCTCTCCCGCCGTTTTTGATCGCCGTAAGCCTAACAAGTCCCATTGCCTCTAGAGATCTTGCCTCTTTTAAGAGTTGACCTTGGTCCTTTTTGAGTGCCTGAGCAAGTTCATAAAGAGAGTCTGGTTTGTATAAAAGTATGCCTTCAAAAGTTTCAAATTTACCTTTTTGTGATGCAAAATTTAGAAGAGTTTTCAAACTACTACATACCATCTCATGTTTTCGTATGTGTCGAGTTCCAGTTTTTATAGCGTCATCCATGCTGTGCATGGCATTTTTGAATGCTTGTTTTTCATATCGAAATGTAAATATACGCATCATAATTCTCCTTCAAGCTCAGGAATAGGTCCAAACCGTTTGACAACTGTCTGAAAGAATAATTTTCTAACTTCTATTAGTGTAGTCCATTCGAATTCGACTCCTTCTTTGTCGGCATCAATATGCATATGTGGACCCTTTGGTGAATGACAATCGAATAAAACTCTACTTTCTTCAAGATTGTCTTCGTACGCAATCCAGCTGAATTTATAACCTTCCGGGTAGGTCGGATCATAAGGGTTAGGAAGTCTGTAAAGGTCCATATAGAATACTATTATCTTTCCATCAATTGAGTCTAGCGTGAAGCCTTCTTTGAAGATCAATTCAGCAGATGCCATAACCATGAATAGTATATCATATATGAATCACAAAACAGATATTTATTTAGCTATTCAGATTGCCATGGTCAGTAAAAGAACCAGCTGGATGAGCACTCTTTTATAAGGGCTCAACTTTCCAAAAAAAAGATAAATACGAACCTTTTAAATATATGATTTTACTGTCTTTTTTATAAAGAATAATTCTCTACCCTGTATCTAATTGATTTTTAAGCTAAAAAAAAGTTCGTATTTTACTCGCCAGAATAAACACGAACCTCTTTCACCATTCCCTAGAAGCCGGTCCGGAATTCATACACCTACTCCGAAAAACCTCCCTCCCGCCAGCGAATGCACCCACGTGGATGGCATCCAAATTGAAGTATCAGCAGTCAAATGAAAAATTTAGCTTTTCCAATTCACCATTTCAGACGCACGAATTCCTTAAGTTCCAAGACCTCTGTGAATTCCGTAAATCCCGCCTCCCTCAATCTTCCAAAAGAACTTTGGCAGGTGCCCGAGCCGCCCGAGAATCTCTATATCCAAGGTTCAGAAAAGGCTTTGGAAAATCTAGGCAAAATTCCAGACCAGGCCTTGGCCGTAGTGGGCACGCGCTATCCTCAAATGCGGAGCATTTCCTTATTGGAAAAAATAATTAAAAACCTGGGAAATACCGTACAAAATAATCATCCGAATTCCCACCTGAGCAATCAACCCAACAATCAACTCGTTATTGTCTCTGGCCTGGCCCGTGGGATCGATACAGTTGCCCATCATGCAGCCCTAGAAGCAGGCTTACCGACCATTGCCGTCTTGGGAGCAGGATTAGACATTCCATACCCATTAGAGAACCTGGGCCTACGAGATCGAATCCTGCAAGCCGACGGATTAATCGTTTCAGAATTTCCACTGGGGACACCCCCGCGAGGTTTTCACTTCCTCCGTAGAAATCGCTTGATTGCGGGTTGGTCTAAAGCGACTTGGGTTGTTGAAGCAAGTCATCGGTCAGGATCTCTCAATACTGCCCGCTGGGCGAGAGAACAAAACAAGACTTGTTTCGCGGTCCCGTGCTTTCCGGGAGATCCCACTTATGCTGGGAATCAAACCCTACTCGACCGTGATCACGCAATCCCACTCTGGAGCACCCATAACCTGGGGGCCGTGTGGTTAGACCTGGCGACCATTCAAGCAAATCCCCAGTCCGGAAAATCGAGCGTCAAAAAACCTCTCCCTCACTTTAAATTAGTTCAAAAAATTCAGAGCCACACCCTCCAACAAGGGGGCGTTCCCCTGACAGAACTTTACGACTGGGCGGTCAACCAGAGGTGGACATCGGACGAGTTTTTCACCCTTTTGCAGGCTGCACTCGAGGAAAAGTCCGTAGAATACCTCAATGGAAGCCTGATAAGTCGCTAATATTATGGGAAAAGCACATTTGAACGGGCAACTCTCTTGAAAAAAACTAAATTTTCCGACTATTGTAGGGTATGCCCAAAAAAGCGTTAGTCATTGTTGAGTCACCGTCAAAAGCCAAGACTATTCAAAAGTATCTTGGCCGGGAGTTTATTGTTAAGGCAAGTGTGGGCCACATCAAAGACCTCCCAAAAAACAAATTAGGGGTCGATCCGAAGAAAGGATTTCAGCCTGACTATCAAGTCATACCTGCAAAAACGAAAGTCATAGAAGAACTCCGGAAAGCCTCGAAACTAGTTCCTGCCCTTTACTTGGCGACTGACCCGGACCGCGAAGGTGAAGCTATCGCTTGGCATATTCAAGAAGAATTGAAGGCCCGAGGTAAGAAATTCCACCGTGTCCTATTCAACGCGATTACCAAACCCAGTGTTTTGGAGGCCATGGCAAAGCCGCAAGAACTGGACGTCGCCAAGTACCACGCGCAACAAGCTCGAAGAATTCTCGATCGCCTGGTCGGATACAAGATTAGTCCCCTGCTCTGGGACAAAGTCAAAAGAGGTATCTCTGCGGGTCGGGTCCAATCGGTCGCTTTGAGATTGATCGTCGACCGGGAGGCCGAGATTAAGAAATTCGTCCCCGAAGAGTATTGGCTGGTGGAAGCCGTATTCTCCAAAGACGGCATCGACTTTAAAACAAAGTTATTTAAAACCAATGGAAAAGATCCTGAACTTCCAAATAAAGAAGTCGTCGACGAACTCCTCAAAGCCCTGAAGGGGACTGAGTGGAAGATAGACTCGATAGAACAAAAGGAACGTTCCAGAAAAGCCGCCCCTCCCTTTATTACCAGCCGACTTCAACAGGATGCCGCCAGAAAGTTGGGCTTTAGCGCTAAGAAAACCATGACCATTGCCCAACATCTCTACGAAGGGATCGACTTAGGAGATTCAGGGACACACGGTCTGATTACTTATATGCGTACGGACTCCGTCAGGATCGAACCCAATGCGATCATTTCCGTTCGGGAGTTTATTGAAAAACAATACGGAAAAAAATACCTTCCGACAGAACCCAATGTTTATAAATCCAAGAAAAGCGCCCAGGATGCCCACGAAGCGATTCGTCCTTCCTCTCTCGAGTTTACCCCCGAAAAAGTTCAGCATTTCTTAGATAAAGACGAATATCGACTCTATTTATTGATCTGGAATCGCTTTGTCGCATCTCAGATGAACCCCGCCATTTACGACCAGACTGCGGTTGACGTCGTAACCGTCGATAAAAGGAAAAACACCCAGCAGTTTCGAGCAACCGGATCTGTGATTAAATTTCCTGGCTTTACTGCAGTTTATCAAGAAGGCCGAGATGAAAGCGATAAATCGGAAGCGGAATCTGAGAACGCGCTGAAGCTACCGCCCATTCAACCCGGCGATACGGTGGACAATCGCTCGATCACACCCTCTCAGCATTTCACTCAGCCACCCGCGCGATATTCAGATGCTTCGTTGATTAAAGAACTAGAAGAAAAAGGCATCGGCCGCCCTTCTACTTATGCTTCGATTCTATCTAATATTCAGGATCGAGAATATGTTGAAAAGAGAGAAAACCGCTACTATCCGAGCGAGCTCGGCACAGTGGTTACCGAACTTCTGGTCGCTTCTTTCCCCAACATATTAAATTCAGAATTCACTGCTGAAATGGAAAACCAACTGGACGATATCGAAGATGGCAAAGCCGACTGGAAGAAAACTCTTTCCAAGTTCTGGAAGCCTTTTGAAAAAACTCTCGAGACTGCCAAAAAGCAGATGAAGAACGTCAAGCGCCAAGAGGTCCCCACTGATATCGATTGCGAGAAGTGCAAACACAAGATGGTGATTAAATGGGGCAAACTAGGCTCGTTCCTCGCCTGTTCAAATTATCCTGAATGCAAAAACACCCAGGACTTCAAGAAGGATGATCAAGGGACGATTGTGATCGTTCCAAAGGAATATACGGATAAGAAGTGCGAGAAATGTCAAAATCCGATGGTAGTTAAAAGCGGGAAGTTCGGAAAGTTCTTGGCCTGTAGTGATTATCCGAATTGCAAATTCACCCAAGCCATTACCATCGGAATCCATTGTCCGATCTGCCAAGACGGCGAGATCGCGCAAAAGCAATCCAAATTCAGACGGATATTCTATAGTTGCAATCAATGGCCGAAATGCACCTTCGCTATGTGGGACAAACCCATCGAAAAGCCCTGCCCCCAATGTAAGTTTCCACTATTGACTGAGAAGATTACTAAGCGTGCCGGACTGATGCATAAATGTCCGCAAAAAGAATGCGGATATATTGACATCATTGATCCTGATTACGGTAAGAATCCACTACCCGAGCCTGAAGGGGCAACTGAGGTGGCGTAACGTAAGTGGGTTTTTGTAGCCGTAGACTCTGTAGCTTGAATCGTTTACTTTGCTGGAAGCCCATCAAAGTCTACTGGTCTCTCAGCAGAAATAGATCCATTGCGTTCTTCTCTATGGTTTTCTTTATCGCTAGGTGAAGCTTTTGTTGCCGTTCGATTATTCGCAACAGACAGCAGTAAAAGGTCTTGCGGCTGTAACTTTTTCAGTCCTTCTTCCGTCAAAATTGAAACAGATCTTATAGATCCTTTTATGAACGGATCAATTTCTCTGCTCTGAATGACACCTTTAATATTTCTATCTGACTTATGCGCCACCTCGTCACCTACCTGAAGCCCTTTGCTAGGAGGTGGTACAACTGGAGCAAAGTCATTCAAGGTGCCTACGAAACTTCTTCCGCCGCCGACGACTCTAACTTCACTACTCAATCTATCTGACGATGGAGCCATTCTCATGCTGACAACTTTGCCTATTGTTCCTCTAGATTCTCCTAAACTCACAACTTCATCACCGACCTTTAAAAAGTAAGCAGGAGGAAGTTCCACCTGATGCCCTCTATCTAATACCACTTCTAACTTGCCGTCAGAAGCTCCTGTAACGGTGCCAAGTAAATCACCGTAGGCAACTCTGTCCCCCATTTTTGGGTCCGCGAAAGAAGCACTCGATATAATTAAACCCAAAATTAAAACCAAAGTCATTTTCTTCATATTATTTAATTCCATAGCCTTTTCCCTATCTAATACGTGAAGCAAAAGCCGTACCAAGAACTACACTATTTTAGTTTTAAATAACGACTGAACTAACTGCTAAGGATATTTAGGAAATAGAAACTTTGAGGATAAAAGCAGAGACATAAATCTGCATAATCGTGACCAAGAACTTTACACCGACCAATATTTGCGTGCCAAAACGGGCAAAGCAAGACACAGGCGCAATACGCGGGATCATTTGACTTTTTCCACATATTAAATTAACGTTCGTTACAAATTCTCTGACAAATTCCCAGGAGCTCTAAGATGTTGAAATATAAGCCTTTGCTTTTTTCTATTCTATTCATTTGGATTGGTTTTGAAACTGCCGAAACTACGATGATGAGCGCCAAGGCCGAGATCATCTATAGTAACTACTCTTATGCGACCAACAATCTAGAAGTCCGCACCACCCAACTCACCCAAGAGGAAGAGGATCTCCTAGCAAACTTAAAGAAATTATTTCTTGCCCGTGGATTAGGCTCAGCTAACCAAAAAAGCGATTATACTTTTCACCCAAAATGGGCAGTGAAAAATCAAGTACCTTATATCGAGAAAATCGAAGGTACCATTGGATATGAGGATCAAAACAAATATCTAATCAATCTCTTCGACGGCCTGTCCTATAGAATTGAAAACACAAAAGACGCAAGTGAATGCTTTGAGAAGCCGGAGCAGCTTAGGCTTCTAGCAAATCTGCCAAATAGAGTTTTCAACAAACTCAACGAAGCCAAAATCCCAACCGACGAAAAGCTCATCATAAAAATCGAACCTATTGATGAAAATCCCCTATCCAATGAATCGATCAATGACCTGAGATCTAGACTTTGGCAGGCGATTTGGAAAACTCATCGCGGTACGGTTCCCGAAATCAAGATAGGCTGGCGCTATACTCATGAAGGCGAATCAGCAAAACTCACTCTAGCTAAACTTTCCGGAGCCGTTGAAAATCAAAAATTTTCGATTGAGTTTCTACATGAGAAAAACGGGTTTTTGCTGTCACTCCATGGCAATGAAAATAAGGAAGTCTTTGGTCTTTCGGAAAATCTCCCAAATAGCCAGAATAAATCTCCACCCAGACGAAATGCGCGTTCTATCACCTCCTATACGTGCGAAAGTATGCCCAACACTCACTCAGGCTCAGCAGATGTATTTGGATCAGAGATCGATCAGGTACATTTCGAAAGAGTGACGCAGTTTATCGAAAAGCTTATTCAAAAAATTGAAGACTTAAAATAAATCCAGCACTACAACAAGACTAATCCTAGTCCCGTATAGTGCCTAAAGTCGTCATCAATGGTGATGAGCGAAATCTTTGCATCTATACAGGTCTGGGCAATGAGTGCATCAGCGAGGCGTGCTTTAAGCCCATTTTTAAGAATTTCCCGTCGCGAATTCCCAACCCGTTGCCAATAACCTATTTTTAATTCAATCATGGGAAGCTTGCTGATTAAATCGATATCACCTCGTTCAATCTTGGGAAACGAAATGAGCTCTGATAGTACAGCTGGTATCATACCTAGAACATTGTCACTTAATGCTTGCTTGAACTTTTCAACTTGAAGGTGGTCTTGATCGTTCAAAAAGGCAACCCATACGGAGGTGTCTGCGCAAATCATTTCGTCCTGTCATTTCTTTTTTTCTTGAAGTTTGCCTTGAAATTTTTCGTGGACTCTCTCTTGGCGAAGCTCATCAAGCGTGGCGCCCAATCCCCTTTTTTTATACTTCCCCTGCAAGGCCTGGATGGCAGAATAGGCATCTTTTGCCGCCACCAACTCCAAGCCTCTTCTAATTGTAGGGGTTAGCCCTTCCCCTGAAGCTTTGATAGCTCTCTCTATTAACTTATTAGGAATAATGACGGTAATTTTTCTTGAACTTTCCATCAAGTACTATAGTACCGTATAACATGCCGTATGTCAATACGAGGCATTTTCGCGCTATTCCCTTGCAGCTTGAATTTCAATAAGTTCATCGTCCGAGGAAAATACCTGGAATTGAATCGGTCTACAGCAAACAAAGCAATCTTCAATATAGGTTTGGTGGTCAACAGAACAATCTACGACGATGGAGAAAGTTTCTCCACAAAACGGGCAATCTACTGGTGTTTCAACTGTCATATTAGTGCTATATTATAGCGATCTATTAGAACTGAATCAATGAGGTAATCAATGGGCTTAGCATGGGTGTTTTTACTAATGGCGATCGTTACAGAGGTCGCAGGAACTATGTCAATGGGGGCATCGGGCCATACAGGGAATCCGTGGATGTACGCTCTGATGTTTTTGCTCATTTCCCTATCCTATACTTTTCTTTCGTTTGCGCTTCGGAAAATTTCGGTTGGAATTGCAATTGCCATCTGGGAGGGACTGGGCACTTCTTTAATCGCATTTATTTCAATGGTATTTTTGAATGAACGCGCTTCCTCCCAAAAGATTGCCGGAATAGTACTAGCTCTACTCGGCATACTCCTCCTTCACTTCGGAGAAAAGGAAGCAGAGACCCCAGGATTAAAAAAGAGGAAGTTAAAATGATTACTATCTGTTACGGACTCATGGGTCTTGCGGCAGTATTCGATATAGTCGCCAATTTATTACTAAAGAAATCTGATGGGTTTAAACACAAACGATTTGGAATTCCGGCTCTATTTTTGGTTTGCACTGCATTTACGTTGCTCGCTCACGTTACGCCTTACATAGATCTCACTGTAGCCTACGTGAGTTGGGGCGCCATGGCAATTCTTGGAACCGTCCTTTCGGGATGGTACTTTTTCGGTCAAAGGCTCAACTGGATTGGATGGTGCGGAATAGCGATCATTTTAATTGCTATCGTATTGTTAAATACTGCTTAAGAAGTTCCGATAGAGTCAATACTACCGATGACTAAGGATGGTTGGCTCCATATAACTCTAGCCCTCACTGCGTCTGCAGCGATAGCTGAATTCACAAATGGATGCACGGGATTACCCAACTGGATTGAATTAAATGGTCCTACGGTGTCGGATTTAAGCCTGACAACTCGAGCGAATATCTCGGCTTCCGGACAGCTTCCGGCTACCGATCCGTATGGCAACTCAGTCATCTATCAAATTCTTACCCAGCCCTCAAAAGGCACAATTAGCCTTTCCAACATGACCACTGGCACATTCGTGTATACCCCAAATTTCGGAATCAATGGTGCCGATAGTTTTACGTTTAACGCTAACAACGGCATAGCGTTTTCAAATACTGGAACCGTTTCGATCAGCATTACCTGTGTAAGTCCCCCTCCCAATATAGTCAGTTGGTGGGGCGGGAATGATATTCATCTTCCCAGTATATTTGACGTCGTAAGCTCCTCAGGGAATACGGGCACTGTCTCAGGAGCGGTGAGTGCCGTTCCGGGAGAAGTAGGCAATGCACTTTCTTTTTCAGGCTCAGGAGAAGTAATCAACTTTCCTGCATCGAGCAGCCTAGACTTCACAAACTCGATGAGCATTTTAGGATGGGTATTTCCAAACACTTCAGCCAGAACATCAAACCGACCTCAAACGCTTTTTTCTCGCTGGAATCAACCCTCCACTCTATCAAACCCAAGCCAATGGAGTCAGATTGACATTACAACGCTGGGATCTCTTGGCTACAATTATACGGGATTTTATGGGGGTGTTTTTGACGGAAGATATGTTTACTTTGCTCCCAACGCTTCCAGCACAGCTAGCCCTTACGCCACCCGATACGATACGCAGGGAGGAGGACTCAGTTCCAGTACAAGTTGGCAAGGAGTCAACCTAGCGACAGTCTTAGGTGAAACCTACAAAGGCTTTCTCGGCGCTGTCTTTGATGGAAGATATGTCTATTACGTCCCGAATAACAATGGTGCCGCTGACGGTTATGTCGCAAGGTATGATACTCAGGCAGGTAGTTTTACTTCTATAGGGAGTTGGACTGGCTTGAACCTCGCAACTGTACTAGGCCAAAGTTATGTCGGATTCACCGGAGGAATTTTTGACGGAAGATATGTTTACTTCGTTCCTGATAAGAACGGCACTTCTGGTTATCTAGCTCGCTATGATACACATGGAGCATTTAGTTCTAGTTCGAGTTGGCTGGGAATAAATTTGGCCACACTTGTAACTGCAAATGCCAAAGGCTTCAATGGCGCCGTGTCAGACGGTCACTATATATATTTTATCAGTGGAATAGCCGCACCTTCTGGCGTGACTTTACGCTACGATCCAACTGTGGGTGATATTACCCAAAGCGCAGCTTGGCTTTCCGCAAATACGACGGCTTTACTGGGTGCAAACTATCAAGGCTTCGAAGGAGGCACTTTTGACGGGAGATATATCTACCTCACACCCTATAGCAATAATGGCAAGGTAAGTGACGGCTATATCGCTCGTTATGATACCACCGGTTCGTTTAATTCCGCCACGAGTTGGACCGGCGTTAACATCGCGGGGACCGCGGTATTCAATAGTTCCAATTATACTGGCTTTACGGGAGCGGTCTTTGACGGACGCTTTGTCTATTTTATTCCGTTTAGCAGCACTTACCAAACCCCAGGCGGCACCTCTCATATCGCCCGGTATGACACCCTGGGAAGCTTTGCTTCAAGTTCAAGCTGGACGGGCGTAAACATTGCTGAAATCTCTGGCATGACTAAACTGGTCGGTGGATATGATGGCGCCGTCTGGGATGGCCGATATATTTATCTTATTCCTAATGACGATCCCACCGGAGTCACAAGTGGTAAAGTGGCGCGCTACGACACTGGAGGCACAGATTCCGCATACTCATTTCTTTATTCCACCCCGCCTTACAGTGATGGCTTCGGAAGCTCTCTTCTTGGCCCAGTGCTCACTCTTGGAACAACAAATGGCTCTATGAGCGTTGCCAGTCAACAGGAAGTTACGACCGGGAAATGGCACCATCTTGCAGGTACCTATGACGGAAGTAATTTAAATATTTATATAGACGGCGCTTTGGCGGCAACCTCCCCTGGAACAGGAGGCGCCATTCAATCATCAACCGCGATAGAAACTCTCGGCGGTTCAGCAATGGGAACAAGTTACTACAGTGGTCTTTTGAGCGAATTTCAAGTGTACAGTTCCGCGCTTTCGGCAGATCAGATTCAAAGTATCTATAGTGCAGGTGCCAGCGGTTTGTGCCATTAGAGCCTGACTCAATAATGGGGGGAGGTAAAAACCTCCCCCCCGAAACACTCACACAGCTGTACTAGAAAGCCGGGGCAGTAGGTGTGCTTGGATTGCTTGGACTGGTCGGAGTTGTTGGCGTAGTGCCAGGATTTCCGGGCGAGGTAGGATTACTGGGGTTACCGGGAGTTGTCGGTGTTGTACCAGGGCTACCAGGCGAAGTAGGATTACTTGGACTAGTCGGAGTTGTTGGCGTTGTTGGAGTTGTTGGCGTCGTACCAGGGCTACCGGGCAAACTAGGATTGCTTGGTGTGGTACCAGGATTGTCTGGCATTCCTGGAGTACTAGGAGTACCTGGCGTAACGGAAGCAACGAGCTTCGTGCCGTCTGGCTTCACAAGATTCCACTTACCACCAAAATCCATCATACCCTGGCCCATCATCTCGCCAGCTTTTTGATCCTTGCTAAAATAGTAAAGAGGCATACCGTGATAGGTTACCTGCTTCATTCCGTCGGTTCTAACAACGGTTCCCAGGAGAGCCTGATTAACTTCTCCGCTTCCCTTAGGATTTTCACTTCCCGTCATGGTCAATGGCATCCATTTTTGAGCACATTGATCGTTACATTTGCTTTGTCCGACTGTATCCATATCGAATACGTATAAGCTCTTTCCTTGAGCGCCCACTAAGTAATCACCTTGACTACCATGAGTAGTGGTAATCATAACGGACGTGGGGCTTGTCGTACCGCTTCCTGGCGTAGTGGGCGCAGTGCTGGTCCCACTCTCTGGCGGGTTGTCTGTCACATCGTCAGCATGAACAAATCTTGTCGTCTGGAACAGGCCGAGAACAAGAGCTGCAGTGGCTACGTTCAAGAACAAGTAGCCTTTGTGGTTTTTCGTTCGGTTTTTCATTGGTATCTTTCTCCTTTAAGAATACCTAAATCTGCGTGCGAACGATGTGCCCACGCAGACGAACGAGCAAAGATTGAAAAAACAGCTCAAGGCTATAGCAGCCGAGCCAGAGATTATTCGTTGCCTTCGGAATCGTGGAGAAAGTCGCGGACCAGCTTATTTTTCCTATTGTGTCTATTTATTGCGAGATCAATCAATTTAGTCAGAAGATCTTGATAAGGAATCCCGGAACTTTCCCAAAGTTTTGGATACATACTAATGGAAGTAAACCCAGGTAGTGTATTCAGTTCGTTAAAGAAAAACTCGCCAGATTTTTTATCTAAAAAAAGATCGACTCGCGCCATTCCTTCACACTCCAAGACTTGGAATGCACTTCGTGCGATATTTTGGGCTTCGGTAACTTGCTCTGGGCTTAGGGGTGCCGGTATCAGCAGTTCTGCTCCAGTCTCGTCAAGATACTTGGCGTCGTAAGAGTAAAATTCATGCTTCGGGACAATTTCCCCAGGAATACTCACTAAGGGTGGTTTACCAGGGTCCGCATTTTCAAGAACCGAAAATTCAATTTCTCGAGCGTTCACGCTTTTTTCAATCAGGACTTTCACATCATAGCGGAAGGCATCGCTCAACGCTGATTCCAATTGGGATGATTCTTTTACTTTATGCACGCCTACGCTTGATCCCAAATTGGCAGGCTTTACGAAAACCGGATAACTCAACTCTTTAGCCACTCTCGCGGAAACTTCTTTCTTTTGGTGATTCCAAGCTTCTTTTTTCAAAGCGATATAGGGCACTATTGGCAAACCAGCATCGCGGACCAGACGTTTTGCCACATCCTTATCCATCCCCACAGCAGACGCCAAAACCCCACATCCAACATAGGGCACGTCTGCCAATTCTAATAATCCTTGAATTGTTCCATCTTCACAAAGAGGCCCGTGCATCACAGGAAAAACAACGTCAATGCCCTGCGTTTTTCCCGATGAACCCAGCCGAATTAAACCTGCCTCTGCAGATCCTGGATTGGGAGGCAATACAACGTGCGGAGCATCCTTGTATACAGGAAGAACTTGAGCCGACTTCTCAATTAAGCTCATATCGTTCAGCAACCACTTCCCTTGTTTATCTATTGCCACGGGAATGACTTCGTAGCGCGCCGGATCTAAAAATCGAATCACCGAAGCCGCAGATCTCAAAGAAATTTCATGTTCTCCTGATCTCCCACCGTAAAGCACCATCACTCTTATTTTTTTGGAATCTTTCATTTTGTTGCTCCTATGCTTTAGAGTAAAGCCGGGCCGGGCATTCCCAGGCAAGTTAAATTTAGAACTGAATCTTTTGTTGATTCAGATTCGTTTTCTCAGTAATGTCGCCAAAAAGACTCTTTTAAATTATTAGTGTACGTCTTAAGTTAGTCCAAGTAAGCCCAAGTGAAGGCAAGTGAAGCCAAATGAAGGAAGAAGCGCTATGTCTGATTCAAAAGGTACTCTAAGTTCTCATCTCTGGGATTCGAGCGATCTCTATCGCAATGCAGTGACGCAGCTCCAGGAAGCTGCGAACACCATGCATCTGGATCCAAATATTGCAGAGCGGCTCAAAGTCCCAAAGCGTGCGCTGATCGTCAGCGTACCTATTCGTTTGGATGACGGCACCATTCGCTGTTTTGAAGGCTACCGTGTACAGCACAATATGACTCTTGGGCCGGGAAAAGGTGGGATTCGCTTTCACCCTGAAGTCAACCTATCTGAAGTAGCTGGTCTAGCGATGCTGATGACCTTCAAGTGTTCTTTGGTAGGGTTGCCACTGGGCGGCGCTAAGGGCGGAATTCGTGTTGATCCCGCTAAATTGTCACGTCAAGAAGCTCAAGCTTTGACTCGGCGTTACACGAGCGAAATTAATATGATCATTGGCCCAGACCGTGACATCCCTGCTCCAGACGTTGGAACCGATGCTCAACACATGGCCTGGATGATGGACACTTACTCTCAAGAGCGTGGCTTTGCAATTCCAGGAGTTGTGACGGGTAAACCAATTGAAATCGGTGGATCTCTTGGAAGAGCTGAGAGTACTGGACGCGGCGTCGTTTATACTGTTCAGCATGCCTCCAATCACTTGAAAGCTATTGGCAAGCCTCACCCAAAAATGGATGCAACTACATCTGTGTCCGTGCATGGTTTTGGCAAGGTGGGCGCTGTGGCCGCTCAAGAAATCTATCAGCTGGGCACGAAAGTAGTAGCAGTGAGCGATTACACCGGCGGGATCTACAGCAAGACCGGCTTGAATATTCCTGATGTTTTAAAACACATGAATAAATTTAAAAGCCTAGAAGGCTACCGTGAAGCAGACCACATCACGAACGAAGAGCTATTGGCAATTCCAGTGGATGTGCTCATTCCTGCTGCAATCGACGGCGTGATCACTTCTCGCAATGTATCTAAGGTCAATGCCAAGATTATTGCCGAAGGAGCAAACGGACCAGTTACAACGGAAGCTCTGAACGAGTTGGAAGAACGCGGAGTATTTATTATTCCTGACGTTCTCTGCAACGCTGGCGGAGTCATCGTTTCCTACTTTGAATGGGTGCAAGGGATTCAGAACTTCTTCTGGAGCGAATCCGAAGTGAACGAGAAGTTAGCTGAAGTCATGACCACTGCATTCAAAAAGGTCATCGAAACTCAATCCCGCTATCGCTGTGGAATGAAAACCGCTGCGCTCATTGCGGGCGTGGATCGCCTCAATCGCGCTATGCTATTGCGCGGCTTGTTTCCGTGATTGCCTAGCAGAGGCTTTCAATTTAAACGGTCGCTGCCGTGAAATAGAAATTTTGGCTTCAGACGAGGAAGTTTTTGCGAGAAAATGCGTAGCTTGGGCGGAGCATCCGGCAGCCCAGTGGGCTGTCGAGGCAGGATGCCGAGAAGGCGAAGAGTTTACACGTAGTAAATGAAGCGAAGCACGAGCGGAGCTTTCCGGCACCCCTAAATGGGGTGTCGGTTACAGGAAGTAACCGAAGGATTTTCGAGCAAAAACTGACGAAGTATCAAGCCAAAAGTACATTTCACGGCAGCGACTAAAACTACTCAAATGGTCGCTTTAGCCCCAGTTCTTTCATTTTCAGTTGAAGCCCCTTCCTCGATAGACCAAGCTTTTCAGCTGCACGCGTTACGTTGCCGGCGGTTTCTTCCAAAGCCTTTTCTATGAGTCCTCGCTCGAGTGCCTGAGTCTGGCGTCTGACAATCTGCTTGAGACTGGAAGGCGATTCCTCTCCTACGGCTGCATTTTGATCAGTAACTGGAGGCACCAGTTCGTCTGGGAGGTCCTCAATAGTCAGGACTCCTCCTTCACACATCAGGACCATTCGTTCGAGTACGTTTTCAAGTTGCCGAATGTTTCCAGGCCAGGAATGAGCTTTCAACGCGCCGAGAGTTTCAGGCGTGAGACCTGAGATTTGTTTTTTCAGTTTGTTGTTAAACTGGTGCAAGAAGTATCGAACTAACAATTCAATATCCTCTTTGCGGTCTCTGAGTGGCGGTAAGTGAATGGGAACTACGTTGAGCCGGTAAAAGAGGTCCTCACGAAAGCGCCCCCCCTTAACTTCTGCCTCAAGATCCTTATTGGTAGCGGTAATAATTCTCACGTCTACTTTGATTGTATTGATGCCGCCTACTCGTTCAAACTCTTGCTCTTGGAGTATTCTCAAAAGCTTAACCTGCATTTCAATCGGCATTTCCGCTACTTCGTCTAGAAATAAAGTACCTTCGTGCGCCAGCTCAAATCTTCCAGGCTTTGACGCAACCGCGCCTGTGAAAGCACCCCTCTCATACCCAAATAATTCGCTCTCAATCAAAGTCGCTGGGATAGCCGCGCAATTGATCTTAACAAAAGGCTTCGCAGATCGCTTAGACTGACGGTGGATTTCATAGGCCACCAATTCTTTACCAGTACCACTTTCACCCCAGACCAAAACAGTCGAGGGAGACTGGGCAATTTTTGAAATGACTTTAAAAACGTCCTGCATCTGTTGGCTAGTACCGATAATCGAAGAAATAGAGAGCGGATTTGCGACAATATTCGCTGATGCAGTTGCGGCATTTGCCGCACCATTACCCCCGGAATGAGGCAGGGTCGACGTAGTCGACGTCGCGGTCCCCATATTCGCAAAAAAGATAATCGGTTCCTTCTGTCTCTGCCTATGAGTTGCAACGGCCTTCTGAACTACACTGAGCAATTCAGCCTGATCAAACGGCTTGGTCACAAAGTCAAATGCCCCTCGTTTGAGTGCGCTCACCGCTGATTCAACCGTCCCATATGCGGTGATAATCACGACTGGCAATTGTGGTTGATTTTTTTGGCAGAAGTCCAGAATTTCCATGCCGCCGGGTCCAGGCATGTAAAGGTCGGTTACAACGACGTCCACATCTTCAGACGAAATGACGTCCAGCGCCTCGGTACTTTCATTAAAAGCAACCACCTCAAAACCAACTTTTTCAAGCATGGCTTGTACAACAAATGTAATATTTTTCTCGTCATCTACGACAAGAACTCGACCTAACACGGTTCTTTGCTCCTTCTAAATCGCTGGGCACTCGCTCAAACATGAGTTACCGGTATCCACGGTAGTATCACGGAAACTTTTGTAAATCGCCCCTCTTCGCTCAATACTTCGATCCTGCCACGATGGGCTTCTACAATCTTATATGAAATAGACAATCCCAGCCCAGTTCCTTGGGGGGAAGTCGTAAAAAAGGGAATAAACAATTTATCTAGGTTTTCCTTCTTTATGCCGTGCCCAGTATCTTCCACACTGAGCACTACCTCTCTATGGGAGAACTCGCCTTCTACAAGGACTGACACACGGATAAGCCCTCCTGCTTTTCCCTCAAGGGCGATTTGAGAGTTTTGCAATAGATTGATCAGAACCTGCCTAAGCTGCTCCGGAGATGCCATGACGTGGGCTTGGATTTTCGAAGGATTATATTCAATTTCGATTTCAGGACGCAGGCTGGGCTTCATAAGTTCCAGAGTCTTCTCGGCCAGCTTGGACAAATCGACCGGCTGTAGATCGACCGTATGAGGCTTTGAATAATCCAGAAATTGCGTCACCACTCGATTTAGGCGATCGACTTCATCAATAATCACTTGGAGAAACTTACTCTCAGGCTTGCCAGCAGTGGGATCAAGATATTGCGCGGCGCCTTTGATCGCCCCTAATGGATTCCGAATCTCGTGCGCTAGTCCCGCTGCCATTTCGCCAAGCGCCGCTAATCTTTCTTTCTCTCGCAGGCGCGAATAGATCTCCATGCTCTGCATGGTTTGAGCGGCCTGTTCGAAGTAAGGGTAGATCGCTGGCAATAGGCCCCAATTATTCCCCCAAGGCTCCGGGGGTGTTGGAACTCTTAATACAACAAAACCCAGAATCTTACCGGAATGGAAAAGTGGAATGAAAAGATTCGAACCGAGAGCCTTTAAGCCTTGAATCAAGAGCGCAAGATATTCCCGCTGCAATCGACTCGCGGAACGGTCAATTTCGTTTTCCAAGATTTGATCCAATATAACCGGAAATTTTCCTTTCCTTGCAAGTTCTCCACAGAATTGAAGAATAGGGTGGACTGCGAGGATTTCTCTGAGCGCGGGCGAAGAGGAATTTTCGTCACGATTACCTTCCCCGTTCCCTTCCAGTTCTCTACCTACTACACGGACCCTTTTGAACTTGGTCCCGTCGCTTCGCAAAACAAAGAGCGCCGCCCATTGCGGCGCCAGTACCTGCTCTGCGGTCGCGAGTATGGCCTGAAAGAGCGACCCCAAGTCCACAATACCAGTTAATTTTCTTTGAGCTTCTCGCAGACTCTGTTGCAGCCTTCGATTCTTCTGAGTCAAAAGCCGCTGCGTAAAATGTCCCACCATGGACCTCAAAGGATCTAAAAGGGTGAGAATGAGAAATGACGCAATGAATGAATTTAAAAAGAATAGCCCCGGGCTATTTTCGATCCATGCCACAAGAAGGGAATAAACAATCGTTAAAGTAAAGGCGACCGTAAGAAGTACCAGGAATCTCGAAAACAGGGCGCTCATATTTAAGAGGCGCTGCTGAGTAATCGCTTGTGAAAGAAAGAAAATATAGACCGTCAAAGCAAGATTGCCGAAAGAGGGCAGACCGATTCCAATCCAAGGGACATGATCCATGACCGAAGTCGCTAGAACGACGAGGGCCCCCACATAAATCAAATTGCGACGCGCTAAGCCAACCGTTGGCAATTTAGGCAGCCTCTTGACTCCTCGGGTCAAGCCGCGATCGATCCACATCAATTGAAGTGTCTGGAGAACCACCAGCGCCGGGGAAAAATAGATCAAACGGAGGACCCATGGAACAGAATCCCAATCAAAAACGATTGCCCCCCCCAACGCGATCGAAAGACCTACGCTCAGTATGAGTAGCGCCCGGCTAATTCGGTCGTGAATTCTCACCATCATATGGATGAAATAGAGACACGCTGGCGTAAGCAAAACATTGAAGAAAAGGTGGAGTTTGTAGAACCCGTACCCCGCCCAGATTTTATCCATGAAGAAAGAAAGCGCCCACGCTGAAATCAACGCCGTCAGAATCGCGAAGGAATGGTAAAGGACGTTCCTCACATTTCGCGATAAAACTGAAAATCCAAGCGCGAAGCTCGTAACGCCGACCAGAAGTGCCGATTGACCTAGGATATCCATTTTTTAGGGATGAGAGGCTCCTACTCCTTTACCCATTCGGGTACACATTCGCGAGTCAATTCGCTTAAAACCGCCCCCTAAAGTTCTCAAGTATTCGGTCGATAAGCAAGAGGTATGATTCTTACACATAAATCGAGTCATGGCGTCCGTCGCTATCGCAGCAATCCGATAGAAGTCACTATATTTACAGTGATTTTATTGATTTTTGTCAATTCAATCTACCGTTTGCTTTATGGGTACTCTACCTTTTCCACTCCGATCCTAACCCATATGAATTCAAACCCAATTTCGGAACAACGCGGGCCCGCATCGGTTGCGCAAAACTTCATTAGTATGGACATTCAATGCGGTGACACAAGCCATCACGAAACGACGGCCAATAAACTGAGATTCAAGGGATCACTCTGCGGGGCAGACTCGGAGGCCTCTAGCGTAAACCTCCTGAAGGCCTCCATTGTAAACAAAACGAATGAGTTTAATGCTACAGTATTTACCGATACCGCATCCAATCAATTCTCAACCGATTACATTCCCCTCACGATAGGCAATAACTCGATTACGTTTGAGTTTCGATACCACGGGGGAAAATCAGTTTCGCAACAGATTGACATACAGCGGAACTAAATGAATAAAATCTACATTATTTTATCTCTGTTTGGACCCATGACCTTGGCACTTTTCGCCCTCGAAGGCCAGGCGCCTGCGGTTCAAACTCCCACGGCCCAGTCAAAAGACAAAGAATTCCTCATCATCAATGGCGGTGGCAGCCCGACGATGAACTATGAATTTCACGAAAATGACATCAAAAGCTTCAACAGTACTCTGTTTAACAATCAGGCCACGATTTTTAACGCTGCTGGTAATCAAACTCAAGTTGTTAAATTCTTGAATAATGGAAGAGGGATCTATTTCGAAAGAGATGAACTTGGCCTGGTCAAGCTTTCTCAATCCACATTCCGAGGCGGCAGGCCTGAATCTGCCAGCACCGAGAATATTAGTAAGTACTTTATGAAACTGTCTTCTCGGAATCCGAAACAACTCACGGTCATCTATGGCGACCACGGTACGCCCGATGGAGTAGCTACGTGGAAAAATACGGTAATGAGCGCTAAAGAAATTCAGAATAATTATAACAAGCTGTCTCCCTCCACCCTGATCCGGGCAGTTCATGTTCACTGCTTCGCCGGAGCAGCTATGGTAGATCCAAAACGAAAAGTACCCAGTTCCAAGGACTTTGATTCAAAAAAAGTATTCAGTTTTTTATCTGATAATTACAAAACCAATAGATGTGCCCTTGGTGTTAGCGCCCATGACGAGGTTTACTTTTATTATACCGACCTCAATCAAAACTCTGGAAATGCGTATAAAAGCTCTTGGCAACGCATTCTGAAGAAAAAGGGAAAAACGAGCTTAACTGAATTGAAAAATTCTTTGATTCAATTTCCGGACTTTTCATCGACACCCAAGCCAGTATTGACGTCTGACTATTTTCTAAACGACCTGGAAAAGTCCTTATGCCCCTCTAACTTCGAGGATGAAGCCACTGCAATCGCTAACGTTCAAGAAGAAAGTACCAATCCATCTCAAACTTGCTCGATCGAAAACGGGCAGCAAGTTTGCCCGCAAATTCGACAAATTCAGCCCCAAATTGAGTTTATGAGCAAAGGTGTTAAAGCGGGCCAAAATTCGGCCTTATGTAGAAATCTCAAACAAACAACCTTTCGGCAAGAACTGGCTCATATGGATTTCTTCGTCAAAAAGGATCATGAAGCACTATCAGAACTGGGGAATTACAATTCTCAGATAGCTATTAAAAATATGAAGAAGGACTATCCAAAACTGTATCAAGCTATCTTACAAGAACTCAAAAAAAACCAAGCCCTCGTTGCAGAATTAGCTCTCCTCCCCCCCCCGAAGAATCCGACAGAGGATTTCAGGAAAAAAGTCAGAGCAATCGAGCAGAAAATAAAATCACTGGAAGCAAAGCTCCTCTTCACTTCTGAAAACGACAAAAGGACTACCCCCTTTGACTTGGAATATATAAAAGAAAATCGGAAGGCCTTTCCAATCCTCTATTCTTACCTCTATCCAAACGGCATTTTTATCGGAGGAAAGCCTGCTCCACTCAACCTTACTTTCGTACTCAAACAAAGACAGTACCAACGCAGACTATTGTACTTACAGAACCAAGCAGAACGCCGCAAAAAATTGGAGGACTGGCTCTACACATCCAAATTTTCGAATATCAAAGGTTTATATGACAATATTAAAAAATGCGAAAATAGCGCTATTAACTAGAGCTTTTAAGAAAATGTTCTTCGGCTCCGGGATCCAAGTCTTATTTTACGCAATTGCTTTATTTCATACTATCTCCAGCTCTAGTGCTTTCGCACAAGATTTCCCTCCGCACTTTGGTTGTGGCACCTACCTCGTCCGCGGACACCTAGGCATGGGAGATAGCGTCCACTCAGTATTGACTTTGCAGTATCAGAGTTCCTCGCCTTTTGAGCTTATTTTGCTGGGTGGCGATCAAGCGGAAAAACTCGATCATGTAGGCAAGGATATCACCGTAAGAATATACGTACCTCAGCCCATCGACGGGAACGACAGCCCTTTCGTTTTTTTGCAAGAGATCGTGGAAGATCCTGACGATAACAAAGTGGTTCCCGCAAAAAAACGCGGCCCAATTGGAGAGTTGGGCAAATTGGAAAAAAGTGAGGCCTGTGGATTGAAGGAGAAGTTTAAGTAGGCACCAGACCTACGCCGCCCTCACCCCATCTTCTCTTCAACCCTAGAACGAAACTTCCGGAAGTCCTCTTCCAGCTTCTCGAGCGCAGCCTTCATCTGCGTAACGGGCTCCGGCATAGCACCAGCAGTCATAAGCGAATCGATGGCGCATTGAGCGGCGCGGGTAACACGGCCGTCGACTTCTAAGCGGTGAATCTTCGATAGAATCGAGATGGCTTCGGGGCAGCCGGATTCCTCAAGAGCAGGGACGAGCTGGGTGCGGAGACGAAAATTATTCTCGTCGGCCAGGAGGTTCATGACGTTCAGAATACGTGTTTTCTCGGGATTTTGAGAGACTTTCAGAACTCTTCCTAGGGCACGAACTGCAGCGCCTCGGACGTCAACGCTGTGACCCGGGTGGGTTTTGTCCATGATCGTTTGGAGTACGAAATGCCTGTCACTACCACTCCCCCCCCCAACACCAGGAAGTTCGGATAGGCCATGAAGGGCAGCGACACGGATTACATCACGGTAGCTGTTTTTCGTGAGCTGGCTCATCAGATATTTTTCAATCTCAGTCTGGGGTCGATGGGTTTGGCCAAACGCTGGAACCTGACACGCCTGCGACCAAGCATAGACCGCATCAGCCTCAACGAAGTAGCTTTCGTCCTTGTCCGCCAGTTTCACCAGTGCATCGGCAGCTTTCTCGTCTTTATAGCTTCCGAGTGCCGTCACAATGGCCCTCCGGGCTTTTGGGTGGCGAGCGCTCAATGCTGCAATCAAGTCATCTCTTGCTTGGTCCGTACGCACTTCGGCCAGGGCCTTTGCCGCTTCCGCCTGTACTCCCCAGAAGTTATCCGTCGTCGTTGCTTTACCTAAAGCTTCAACAATCTCAGGGTCGGCGATCTTTGCAAGTTCATTGGCGGCCTCTATACGGCCCATGCAATCCGAATCTTGCACCAATTGATTCAATAAAAGCTCTTTAGTCCTAGGGAATTTAAGAGTTTTGGGAATCCAAAAGTGAGGGTCGAATCGGACCATCACTGGCTTTGAAGGCGCGTGCAGGAATATTCTCTCCCGTGCTTCGCCTAACTGAATCTGCTCGGAGACTTTATTTCCATCCGCCAAAGTCATTTCCAAATGAACAGGCAAATGGAATAATCGCGTCGTTACACCCTCTTTTGTAATACTGGGTGCTCCGCCCGTTTGCTTTTGTTCTATCACCCACTCGGCAAGCTTCTTTTCTTCATGCCATTGATAACTCACTTCAAACTCAGGATGGCCGCCGCTATAGACCCATTCGTCCATGAATTGCCGTAGATTTTTGCCCGTTGTATCTTCGATCGCACGAACCAGGTCCAAAGTTTCTACATTTTGTCCACGGTGGCGAATTAAGTAATTTTGAATGGATAGCCAAAAAAGCTCTTCGCCTACCATATAACGCATGAGATTGAGAACCAATCCACCTTTTTGGTAGAGATGGGTATCAAATAAGTCAATCGGCTCTATATAAGTATTGCAAACAATCGGGCGTCGATATCGGCCTTGATCATCTGCTAAATATTCTCGTAAATCTTGGTAAGAGTAATACTTTGCCTCTTCGAAACCGCCACCAGGACCTGGGTTAGATTCTACCCAGACTCTTTCCATAAACGTTGCAAAGCCTTCATTCAGCCATCCGTGGGACCAATCTCGACAAGTCACCAAATCTCCAAACCATTGGTGGGCTAACTCGTGAGATACGAGCGGATCACTCGAAAAGTCTATGCTGGCCCGAGCATCATGGAGCGTCAGGTCCGTCTGAGTGGTTGCAGAAGTATTTTCCATTCCACCAAAAATAAAATCTTGGACTGCGGCCTGGCTATATTTTTCATAAGGGAAATTGACCCCCGTCTTCTTTTCAAATGCCTCTATCATTTTAGGAGTATTTCGAAACGCGCGTTTACCGTCTTCTTCACGGCCCCTCTGCACATAATATTGAACGGGCAATCCTCGCGGGCCCGTGTCCGACCATTCTGAAAATTCTGCAACGACTAAGGTAATCAAATAGGTCACGTGAGGCATGCCCAGCTTATAATGGTAGCGAACACCCTCCGACCCTTCTTCTTTTGAAATTAAGGCCCCATTCGAGACTGCAATAAATCCTGCAGGCACAGTGGCAATGACCTCAGAAGTAGCCTTTTGATTCGGATAATCGAGAGTCGGGAACCAATGGCGACTATCTTCATCTTGGCCTTGAGTCCACACTTGATAAGGCTTATTCGGATGATCCGCATCTGGCCCGGTGAAATACACTCCCCGTTTGGGATGAGGGGCCTGGTAGCGCACTGAAACTTCAAGAGCAGTTCCCGCCTGCGGATCACTCTCTAAACAAATATTCAAGCTCTGGCCCTCTACTGCAAAATCAACTCGCTTTTTGTCAATCAATACTTCTTCAATTTGAAGACCGGCTTGATCCAGCTTCAGATACCGCTGACGGGGCGCAACGACTCGGATCGTTTGCGTCGCCGTGCCAGCAAGAGTTTTTGCCCGTGGATCCACATTGAGTTCGAGTAGAATATTCTCAACTCGAAATGGCCTATCTGGGGCATAGTGAGGTTGTGCGCCAGAGATCGCGAAGGGCCTCCTGCTTTTGCCCCCGCTGCTGCCCGAACTTTTGGCAAAGATCTCTGCAGAGTGATATTGATCAGAACAAAACCTACAGATCTCTTTCATACGCATTGGCGTTTCTCCATTTTGTTGAGTGCTTCTTACCTGATTCCGAACGGTATTGTAGAAATTCTTCCGAACCGTGCGCAATAAAAAAAAATCGGAATTAATCTCTTTATTAACCTACTAATTTTGTCATGTATAAGTTGTTGATATTAATGAAAATTTCTTAAAGTCGGCAAAATTTGCACCGATGAGTTCAATGTAGGTTAAGCATGGAACGCAGTACCTACTGAACTCTCAAGGAGGAATAAGGCCATGAAGCAAAGGCCGCAATAACTAAGGGAGGATAGTATGGGACTGCGTATAAATACGAATATTCAAGCACTCGCTGCTCAGAGGTATTTGAGCATTAACAGCGAACATCAAAAATCATCTTTGGAACACTTATCATCTGGAAGCCGAATTAACAAAGCAGGAGACGACGCTGCTGGGTTGGCTATCAGTGAAAAATTCAAAGCGGAAATTCGCAGCATGCGACAAGCCAGTCGCAACGCGAACGATGGTGTAAGCCTAATTCAAGTTGCAGAAGGCGGATTGAACGAAATCGGTAGCATTCTGATTCGACTTCGCGAACTTTCAATCCAAGGTGCTTCTGACACCATTGGAGACACAGAAAGAAGCTTCATCAACAAAGAAGTTCAACAGCTCAAGAGTGAAATAGACAGAATCACTACATCAACAGAATATGACGGCACAAAGCTTTTAAACGGAAGCGCGCCTGCTCTTGAAATTCAAGTTGGAACTCATAACAACCCCTTCGAAGACCGACTGGTTTTTGATGCACAATCTCTAACGACTTCCACGGTGGCATTGGGGCTGGAACAGGTTTCGACCCAGAACAAAGAAATGTCCCAGATGAACCTTGCTGCTCTTGACCAAGCAATCGAACATTTGAACGGCAATCGCGCTACTTTGGGTGCCCTTCAAAATCGAATGCAGTCCACGATTGCAAACTTAAGTACCTACACAGAAAACTTGGAAGCCGCCAATAGCCGAATTCGTGATACTGATATGGCAGCTGAGTCAAGTGAACTCGTTAAGAATAACATCTTAAACCAAGCTAACGTGTCGGTATTGAGTCAGGCCAATCAAACGCCTCAATTAGTTCTCAAATTATTGGGATAATTGCTTTATTTTTGTTTCGAACTTGTTTTAAATGCCGCGGAGTATTATATCATTAAGTTATGTTTAATGATTTGTGTACTCCACCTGAACTCAATGCTAGGAATCGTCTACCGATTCACCACCCGGATTACTGTTACCCGTCCTCTAAGAATCCTTATTGGACAAAACTGAAGGAATATAGCCACCAAGTCTATTCCGACAATGCAACGGAGTCTCAGAAGGGCACTTGGAGTTCTCGGTTTTGCGGGAAGGCGGGCGCCTCCGCTTCCAGCGGTAAGCTCCACGTTGAAATCGGCTGCAATGCCGGACATGTGATTCTCGAATGGGCGGCAAAAAAGAAGGACCACGACTTTATTGGCATTGACTGGAAATTCAAGCCGATTTTTCGAGCCGCGGACAAAGCTCGCGGCAGAGGTATCGATAATCTGATCTTTTTGAGAGCCCACGCGGAACGGCTCCAGTTCATGTTCGGCCCCAATGAAATTGACCACCTCTATCTATTTTTTCCAGACCCCTGGCCAAAAAAATCTCAATGGAAAAATCGCTTCGTAAATGAATCCCGACTTCGCGAAATTGCGCCTGTCATGAATCCAGGCGGTATCTTCCATATTAAAACGGATCACCCTGCTTATTTTGAATGGATGCTGGAAGCAGTATCGCATGTAAGCGACCTTTGGGAAATTACTGAAATGACCCGAGATCTGCACCAAGGCCATCCTAACCCCCAGCAGCTCAAGATCCCAGATGTAACTTTATTCGAGTCTTTATTTATCAAAGATGGGATTAAGATTCAGAGCATCAAATTAAAACGACTAAATACCAAGGCGACTTAGTCGTGCTCGGCTTTGATCTCCGTCCACGTCCGATCCCATACGGGTAAAAAATCGCCCAAATCTTCGATCATTTCACAATGCTTCAACGTCGACTCAGATGGAAAAAGCATAGGATCATTTCTGAGAGTCGGAGGCAAAAGCGCGAAGGCGTCTTTGTTTGCTGGAGCCACAAACACACTCATGACGGTAGAATAATTGGAACTCCCTTGGAGAAGAAAATTAACAAAAGTATAAGCTTCTTGAACATGGAGCGCACCGGTAGGAATTACTAAATTATCAATCCAAAGGGTTCCCCCCTCTTCTGGCACTAAATAGTCTATCTTGCCAGAATTGGACTTCTGGAGTTGTTGACGAGCCTGTAAGGCATCGCTCATAAAGATATGAGTTACCGCTAGTTCACCGTTCACTAATGGAGTCAAAGGTTCAGACGTATAAGCTTTGACGCGGGATCTTGCTTTTAGCACCAACTCCTTTGCTTTCTTCAGCTGATCAGGATTTCTCGAGTTCAAACTATAACCCAGCGCTTTCAAAGCCGCCCCTAAGACTTCTCGGCCGTCATCTAATAGGGAAAACTTGCCGGCAAGATCTTCCTTCCCAAACAAGTCTTTCCAACCCTTGATCGAGCCAGGGTAGAGGCTACGGTTGACAGCAATTCCTGTTGTACCCCAATCATAAGGGACAGAATATTTATTCTCCTCGTCAAACTTCTTTTTCATAAAACGAAGATCCAAGGCCTTCATATTGGTCAGCTTAGAACGGTCCAACTGCGTCAGCAAACCAAGCTTAGTCATCGCATAAACCATATAGTCAGACGGAACTGCAACATCATAACCAGAGGCTCCCGCCTGGAGCTTGGCTAGAAGCTCTTCATTGGAAGAGTAGTTCGATACTTGAACCTTAATTCCCGTCTTACTATAAAAATCATTCAACAATTCCTGGGGAATATAATTTGACCAAATTGCAAGATTGACCACCGCCCCAACGGGCTTCGATTCCACCTTGTTTTTCGGAGATTCACTACGCGTACAGCCGCTGCTAAAAATCAGCAGACAACTCATTGAAATTATAATTTTCTTATTTGCTAAAGCCGCCAGAGTTTTTGAACGAGGGAAAAGGGTTCGCATATAGCCGAATTACCGCACATACCTAAAATTCACAAAGACTTTCTTACCAACCCCGACTTGGACTACCTTCTTGGGCAACGGACCTGCACCCACAGGAAAAGCACGCACCGTGTAAGTTCCCGGATCGACAATCAAGCGTAAGATCTGCAAATCCTTGGGTAATAAATTCCATGACCTCAAATCCGGTTGATCGCTTGAAAACATTGCAATCCGGGCAATATACCCAAATATTGGCTTCACCTGATCCAGTACATACGCAAACCCGTCTTTGGCCATCACACCTACTAGATTTTTGGCAATGATTGCACCATATTTTTCATTTAGATTTTGTATTGCCGTGGCCTCGATATCTTCTAGCACAAAAGTAGACCCTTTATACTTGCCGTTCACTTCTATATTCGCCCTAGCGATTGGATTGTATCTTGGGAAGAATTTCGGCAGCTGATTGAAAGTGGGATTGGGCTTTTTGATCGGAGATATTCCATTTTCGTAAAGTACGATGATCTCAGATTGCTTCGATCTTGGGTTCATCCGTTTCGCCAGATCGAGATCTTCAGCAGTGAGTCCGAACTCGTTTTCCCATTTTTTCATTTCGTCTGGCATTCTCAGGATCCATGAACATCTCCATAGATCTTGGCCCAATCCTGGCATTTTTGGAGCCAAACTATAGGTATTTCTATAATCAACATATGCGTTATTATAATCATGCTCCGCTTCGTAGAGAATAGCAGACAGATACCTTGCAAATGCACTCTGTTTATACTTTCTTTTACCCACAGAAGCCATCAACTCTAGCTTATGATTGACCCGTCGGGCCTCAACAATTGCGTCTTCGAAGTTCCTCTGAAAATTACCCTGGACATTACCCTGAGAATTACCCAGCAAAGAATAGTTCATCGCCAGATAGGTGCTGATTAGAACGTTTTCGAAATCTTCGGCCTGGTAGTCTTTTGAATTGTCGCTCGAAACCAGGGTCACTGCCTCAGCCCCTAAGCTCGCATAGTCCTTAATCTCAGCTACCTTGTCTGCACGAAGCAAGGCTTTGTTACTTTCTTCATATCTACCAGCCGAATGATAGGCCAACCCTAAATCCAGAAGATAGAGAAGCGCATCTCTTCCATTTTCGCCGTGTTCATGAAGGGTTTTTTGAAACCAAGCCGCCGCCTCATCATAGCGTCCAGTACGAAACAAAAGATCCGTTTGCTGGTCTCGACCCATTTCCCTGTCTTGAACGGATGCGCAGTTTAAAGAAACCAACAGAAGGAGAGTAAAGGAGATAAAGTTCTTCAATGGACTCCCAAATTAAAGTCCCACACTTCGCTTCCGATACTTCTTCCTCAATTCCTTTTCCTCGGTACAGTCAATTGTGGACGTTTCCAAATTTGTTAAATTCATCGTCAATTTGTAATAAATAAATTTATCATTTCCAACTTCTTGGACATTTGTTGACAAACTTCCACTCAAAACGTAATCCACACCGACTTGTTTTCCGCGGGCTTTTGTTGTCGATTTTGATACAATCCCCGATGAATTATAGTCATATTCATGGCTCAGATTTTCTCGTTCCTCTTTATTCACAAATCTAACTTTGCCAGATTTAATCAAAGAAGTTCTGATCTTGTCTGTCATGGACACCGTATCAATATGCTCTTGCGTCCGATTCGCAACATTCTCCACCATGACAACGGGTGGCTTCGAAGCCCGAGCGACATGATTACATGCCACCATCGATTGGATGACGGTAGTCGCCATCTGCTGCATATCGGACTCATTGAATTTATCGTCTAAAAGCTCAACACGCGTTGGGTCGTCGTACTCCCCTTTCGTGAAGGCCTTGGGGCCGCATCCACTTCCGATTGTTAGAAAGAAAAGAGCGAAACAAAGTCCCATTTTATGACTTAAACACATAGATTCCTCTTAGAGATTTAGCTTAGTTTAATGCGACTTTCGATCCGCTTGCAAGCCGGCACGTATTATGAGAGTCATTCCTCCACTTAAAACCGCATTGGAAAATGGAATGAATGCTTCTCAACTCATCGCACCAATTTTGAATCGAAACCTGATTTTCGTGCATGGAAAAGGAGGGGTCGGGAAAACCGTCACTTCACAAGCGATTGCCCTCTGTTTGTCCGCCAAGAACGAGCGCACTCTCTGGGTCACCTTAGAAGATCCAACACTTGAAATTGGAAAACTCAAAGAAGTAAATCCTCATCTTTGGCATTTAAATTGCGACTTTACGCTTGCTTTTGAAGAATATGCTTTAATGAAAATCGGAGTACCCAGGCTGACTCAGCTATTCTTAAAAAACAAACTCATGCGCTACCTTGCTAAAGCTGCTCCTGGAATTCACGAGCTCGTTTTATTAGGTAAGATTTGGTTTGAGAGACTTCATTATTCTCATGTAGTAGTTGACATGCCATCGACAGGATATGGGTTGGCCTTATTCCAAAGTGCGGAGAACTTTTCAAAATTATTTCGTACTGGCCCCCTACACAAAGACGCTGAATCAATGATTCAAAGTTTCAAGGACCCCCATGTAACGGGTCATGTCATCGTAGCCTTACCCGAAGAAACTCCACTTCGAGAATCTTTGGAGCTCAACGACTTTCTTAAAAAGCTCTTCCCTGAGAATCCGGCAGCGTTTTTGGCTAATCGACTTTTTCCAAAAGTTCCTCAAAAAGAGAGCGAAACTGAAAGTGAGGCAGGGAACCCAGCCCTTTGGTCCAGTCCACTTGCCCTTTCCATGGAAGATTATGTTCAAAAACGCTACTGGTTGGAAAATCATAATATGAGGCTCTGGCGCGATGCAGATATTCATTATGGCGAATTGACTTTTATTCCTCCGCCCGTCCCGAGTGCCATTACTTCTCATAGGAATAACCCGTTAAATAACATTGTGAGTCAGCTCGCAGAACAGCTTCACGCGAAGGCGTATTTGTGAAAAACGAATCTCCCACCACCGGTAAGCCCACTCACCAAACACCCACCCATACAATAGACGAGGCCATAGCCAATCGAAGAATTCTGATCACATGTGGCACCGGTGGAGTTGGAAAAACAACCTTGAGTGCCGCAATCGCCATCCGAGCCGCACTGCTTGGCAAGAGAACCGTTGTAGTCACCATAGATCCGGCCAAGCGTTTGGCGAATTCATTGGGCTTGATGACTTTAAGTGACCAGGCAACGGATTTAACACCCCTGATCCGTAAGGCTTACCAAAACTATAAGCCAGCCCCAAAGACTTCCCAAAGTTTCGGGGAGATTACTTCGCCGCCAGAAATGGGCGGCACCCTTGCAGCCATCGTTCCGGACACGCGCAGAACCTTTGAGAACTTCGTGAGAGAACTTGCTCCGTCCTCAGATACTGCCGAGCGAGTCATGCAGAATCCTATTTTTCAAATATTCGCAAAGGAGTTTTCCGGTACAAACGAATACATGGCACTGGAGCGACTCTTGGCACTCTACAAACAAGAAGCCTATGATTGTATTATTTTGGACACTCCTCCTAGTCGAAACACACTTGCCTTTCTCAATGCTCCTCGACTTCTCGCTCAGTTTTTTGATGAGAAAATTATTCGTTGGCTCATTCTTCCTGCCAATAAGTGGGTATCTGCAGGGGTCAAAAAGACCCTAGGACTATTGGAAAGCCTCACGGGTGCCGGCTTTATGTCTCAGCTATTTGACTTTGCTGCCGCTCTTTTCGATGTTCAAGTGAACTTCTCAAAGAACCTAAAGAAAATTACGACACTATTAGAATCTCCTGAAGTCGGATTTTTGATGGTTACCACCCCCACGCCGGAAACCGCCCCGGAAGTGAATCACTTCATTGAAACACTGCATCAACATCGCTTTCATTTTGATGGAATCGCCCTTAACAGAACGGTCAGTTATTTAAAATCAAACGGAACTCCACACCCCGGATATGAAGAGGCTTTTTCCATCATGCACGCTCTCCAAATCAGAGAACAATCAGTTATTGATAATTTAATGAGGAATCCTCTGCCACTTTGTGCGAAACTACCAGAACTAGCCCGGGATGTTCACTCGGTGGAGGACTTGTTCCATGTGGCGATGGCTCTCAATACCGACCATCCTTCTTTTTAGTCTTTGCTTCTTTCAACCCTGTTATGCCATTCCCACAAGCTCGGGCCAAAATACAGAGGAAGAGGCCCAAGTACTTTGGAATAGTGGGAAAGCTGCTCTCTCTGAATCCCGTTTCCAAGATGCAGTAAACGCCTTGCAACGCTACGTCGATCGTTATCCTGGCACTCCCGACTATTTAAGAGCTCATTTTTACCTTGGGAAAGCATTGATTGAACAAAATTCTAATTCCAAAGCAGTAGCGGTTTTAACCAACTTTATTACCTCTTGCCAAAACCCTGTTGAATCTGCTGAAGGGCGACTTCTCTTGGCCAATGCCTATCTGAATCTTGAAAAATATCAGCAAGCTTATCTAATTACTCTCGAAATCGATCAAATCGAAAAAAAAACTAGCCTTCCGTCAGACACCCTCCTAGAAGCGCTCTACATCAAATCCCGATCTCTATTGAACCTCAATTATTTGGACCGAGCCACCCAAGTGCTGGCATCTGCTGACAAACAATTGTCAGATAAAAATAGTCCAATGGTAAAAGGTCAGGTTTTCGATCTCAAACTCAAACTTAAAATATCCGAGTGCGCTCAACTTCCTAGCAAAGATCGACTTGACGAAGGGCAACTTCGTGATCAACTTGATCGACGAGGAACTTGTGTTTTGGAAAGTTTATTGATTTTTCATAAAATATTAAAATCGAACGATTTGAGATCCGCGGCCTCGGCCGCTACTCAGGTCAATGAAGCTTTTGATCAATATTCAAAATCTTGCTCCAGTTCCTATTCTGCTCCCGCAGTTTCCCCAATTTCAAAGCAAAGCTCTAGCAGGCGTACTGCCCAGGAAATGCGGCGGTACCATGCAGAGCTTTCTGACCAACTCAAACAAGACTGCAAAAAGAACTGGAATACCGGACTGCAGCTTTTAAACTCATGGAAAGCAGACCTCCCAAATTCCATGCTGGGATCTCTTCTTCAGACTTCAAAAAGTTTAGAAAAAATCATATCGAGGGTGCCGTGAATTCAAATACACTGAAACTACTGGGTGAACGTATTCAAAAAAATCGACGAGCCATTTGGGACTGGCATATGTCTTATGCCCGAAAAGCACCCCCACCCTTTTATTGTTCTATCGACCTAAGAGATTCTGGCCACAAAATCGTTCCTGTCGACAGCAATCTTTATCCCGCAGGATTTAATAATATTTGCCCCGAAGATTTACGGGCCGCTCCAGCTGTTTTTCGTGCACAGGTGGAAGCGATTTCGACCCACCAAGGAAGGGCCACGGCAAACAAGATTCTCATCCTCCCGGAATCTCATACGTCAAACTCTTACTATATTGAAAATCTTTACTACCTTAATCAGGTCATTGAAAATGCCGGTTTTGAAACCCGCATCGGTTGGTATGGCCCCGTTCCAGAAGGCCATAAAGAAACCGTCACCCTTGTATCCAACACAGAAAAGCAGCTCACTGCCTATCCAATTACAATTGAAAATGGGATCCTTTCAGCGGGAGGTTTCACCCCGGACCTAATCTTATTAAATAATGACTTTTCAGCAGCCTATCCGAAGCCGCTCGATGCTGTCACCCAGCCAATATTACCAAGTCATACTTTGGGTTGGCACTCTCGAAAAAAGAGCGAGCATTTTATGCATTATAATCGGCTTGCCGCCGAATTTGCTTCCATTCTGGATATTGATCCATGGATGATCCAAATTGATACGGAAGAAGTC
>Ga0206877_10069_pt1 | contig 33359 bp, 29 predicted proteins | sample Alteio_BWOrgCont_7_FD_152623 | JGI IMG/M metagenome (GOLD analysis project Ga0206877, IMG submission 152623) | Enriched cells from forest soil in Barre Woods Harvard Forest LTER site, Petersham, Massachusetts, United States -... | ecosystem: Environmental > Terrestrial > Soil > Temperate forest >...
CACAGGGCTGACGATGACGAATCGTAAGTTCGAAGCTCTCTTTGGTGAGCCGGCGAGGAAACCCGAAGAGAGGCTGACTCAAAGACATATGGACTTGGCTGCGTCAGTTCAAGCTGTGACCGAAGAAATCGTTCTGCGCATGTGCCATTCTCTCGCCCGCGAAACCGGACTTACCAATCTTTGCCTTGCTGGCGGTGTGGCGCTTAATTGTGTCGCCAATGGGAAAGTGCTTCGCGACGGTTGCTTTCAAAATATTTGGGTTCAACCGGCGGCGGGAGACTCCGGAGGAGCTCTAGGCGCCGCACTTGCCGGGTATTATCAGTATCACGGTCGTCCTCGGAAAATCGCCGGCCCTTTAAGCGACGCGATGAGTGGGAGCTATCTCGGCCCACAGTTTGAGCAAGCCGAAATCGAGGCTCGACTGCTTGCTGTCGGGGCTCGATTTACGATCCTGAGCGATGATGAATTTATCGACGCCGTTGCGGCGGCGCTGGAAGGGGGACAGGCCGTGGGCTGGTTCCAGGGTAGAATGGAATTCGGTCCTCGTGCTCTGGGATCGCGCTCGATTCTTGGTAATGCGCAATCGACCACGATGCAAAAACAGCTGAATCTCAAGGTCAAGTACCGCGAATCGTTTCGGCCATTCGCACCTTCGGTGCCTCGGGAGGATGTCGCTCAGTGGTTTGATCTCAATGCCGACAGCCCATATATGCTGATGGTGGCTCCGGTCGCGAAAAAATATCAAATCCAGATGAACGAACAGGAACAAAGCCTTTTCGGAATCGATAAACTCAATGTATTGCGTTCGGCGATCCCTGCTGTGACTCACGTCGATTACTCCGCGAGAGTACAGACTGTTCATCCGGAAACGAATCCGCGTTTCCACAAGCTTTTGAAGAGCTTTCAAACGCGAACCCACTGTCCCGTTCTGGTCAATACGAGTTTCAATGTGCGCGGCGAGCCTATCGTGTGTACGCCAGAGGATGGCTTTCGTTGTTTCATGGGTACGGGAATCGAAGTTTTGGCAATAGGTAATTGCCTTCTTCGCAAGGAAGATCAGGACCCGCAATTGATGAGCAACTATGCTTCTCAGGTCGCGCCGGACTAAAAATGCAAGATTCCAGGCTGCTCAGAACCGTAGATCGCTCGATTGGAAAGGCAGCTTGCGGCGCGATTTCGTGGGCGAGATCCCTTCGACGCCGGGTGAGTTTCTTCGGCTCAGAGTCCACAGCGCCGGTTGAGAAAGTTCTACTCGTAGAGCTTTTCGAAATGGGGGCAGCAATCATGCTCGCGCCCTCGATCTCGTACCTGAAAAAACAAAATCCAAAGATTGAAATTCACTGTCTGGCCACTCGTACCTGTTTGCCGGTGTGGAATACGCTTGGCATCGTCGACGCCGATAAGATTCATGTGATGGAATCGAGCTCGCCAGTTTCGTTCTTGTTGTCGGCGATGCGCGTACTTTGGAGTCTCAGAAAAATCCGTTTTGACTTGATCGTCGACTACGAGCTTTTCATGAGGATCTCGGCGATCTTCGTGGGCGTGCTGCGCGCGCGAAGAAGGGCGGGCTTTTATCGCTACAGCTTCGAGGGCCTCGAGCGAGGCGAATTCTTTGAATCGCGCTGTGCGTACAATCAGAACTCCCATATCGCCCGCAATTACCTGTCTTTGACGAAGACGGGTTTTGAGCGGCGTGAGAACATGCCAAACTTCAAAGACTCGATCCCTGCTTCTGAAATCGAGTTCCGTCCGCTGATCGCCCGTGCTTCGGCAGGCGAGATCGCGAAGATCATGAAGGTCGATGGGTTTGCAGGACCTTATCTGGCGGTTTGTGCTGATGTGGGCAAAACCCTTGCCGTACGAAACTATCCGCGTCCTTCCTTTGCGGCGGTTATCCGGGATTTATTGAAGCATTATCCTGAACACCGCATCGTCATGATCGGGACCGAAGAAGATCGCGCGACGTCAGGGGCCATTCTCGGTCTCGTGGGGAATCCGGATCGTTGCATCGATCTTTGCGGCAAGACGAGCTTCAAAGAGCTGCTTCAAGTGATTTCAGCCGCGGATCTGTTGATTACGAACGATAACGGGCCGGGACACTTTGCGACCGTCACTGGGACGAAGACCCTGGCGCTTTTCAGCACCGATAGTCCATTCGTGTATGGTCCTCTGGGCGATGCGGTGATCGCCTATTCGTTCTTTCAATGCAGTCCATGTATCTCAGCCTACAATCACAAGACTTCTGTTTGTGACGACAACAAATGTCTGCAGGCACTGCCCCCTGAAAGGGTGACTGAACTCGCACGCAGGATTCTGGATGGCAAGGTGAAATTCAGGACGATCAATGGGGAGATTTCTTATCTGCCCTGACTGCATGAAGCCATTTTAGGAAATCCCGCGCGATCAATTCAGCCCCAAAATCTGAAATGTGATACGTGTCCCGGTAAACAGGATGCCCCATCATCAAAACGTTGCAGACGCCTCCAGGGCAAAGCACCGGGGTTGGGTCATAGACGAGCAGACCTGGGTGTCGCCGCTTTAACTGGGTAAATAGGTTTCTGAACTGACCCATTTCTTCCTCATTTTTTTCGAGGGGGATTGAACAGGTTGGAGTCGACGATCTCGCAAAAGGTCGATGAATGGCGCAATCCACGGGGGACAGCCGCGTCCACGGAGGAGGAACCATGAGAATGACCTGCCTTCCAGAGCGCTCCAGCCGCGCAATCGTACCGGAAAAACCTTCCAGGCGGGATTGAACGGAAGTCTGTTTATCGATGCCGATTGGTTTGTAGTCCGCTTCAAGAGTGTCTAAAGCATTGACCATAAGAACAACGGGGTAGTCGGCATCTGCGAGCGCCTGCATTGAAAATCTGAAGGACCGATCGTAGTCTTCGTCTTTCCATTTGAGTCCTTCCAGGAACATCAGACTGGGTCCCCATACATTCACCCATCTCTCTCCAGGTTTTGAATTTACGACAAGTCCATGAAACAAAGCGGAAGATTGACTATCGCCGATGACAACGAATTTTGGATTTTCCCTATTATCCGAATCGCAGGAGAACGCCCTCGTGATCGTCGGCAGACAGAATTTCTTGCTCACCAGGTCCTGTGAAATCCTCCCATTCACCAGAGATGCGCTTGCTTCGGCAGTGCTTGCCAGACGGGTCGAAACAACTCCGTCCAAATGATAAACGTAAAGTCCAAGGACCCCTGTCAGAGTCATCGCGCAAAGCAGCGATAGTGCTTGTTTGGAACGACGAATCGGTTTTTCTAAATACTGATAGGTCAGCCACGCAAGCAAAAACGATAGACCCACAGCTCCCAGGTTCATCGAAAAATCCGCATAATTCATGATCCGCAGAAACGACAAAAGCGGCCAGTGCCAGAGATAGAGGGGATAACTGATCAGTCCAACTGCGACAAAGAATCTGTTCCCTAGGATTACTCGATTGAACCAGGTATCTTCCCCGGCTGAAATTAAAAGACATGACCCGAGGACAGGAAGCAATGCTCCGAAACCGGGAAACGGTGACTTTTTATCGAGAACTATAAGTGCGGCGGCGATGAGAGCTACACCCAAGAAGGCTTTCACATCAGCAATATATTGAAGCCATCTTTTGGAATCAGTCTGCAAGCTGAGGTAGGCGAGAAGACTTCCGCCCAGCAACTCCCACATTCTCGTATGGGGTAGGAAATAGACCTCGGAGGGAAATCGATGGAGTCGGCCAATATTCAAGCCAAACGATAGCGCTCCAACCACGACAATGCAGTAAATGAATGGGAGGCGCACTCGCTGCGCGCAAACCAGAAGCAGCGGCCAAAAAATATAAAACTGTTCTTCAACGCCCAGCGACCACAGATGAAGCAAAGGCTTGAGGCCGGTTGCCGTATCAAAATAGCCGGCCTCTCCTTTCAATAAAAAATTCGAAAAGAAGCCAGAGGCGGCGAAAATATGTTTTCCCAAAACAGCATACTCACCGGCTATCAAGACGAGAAAGCCGAAAACAAAACAGCTCAAAAGAACAAGAATCAGAGAAGGGAATATCCGCCTCGCCCGGTGTGAATAGAACTCGGAAAAACTAAACTCTTCACTTTGAAGTTTTCTGAAAATGATGCCCGAGATCAGAAACCCTGAGATGACAAAGAAAATATCGACACCGACAAAGCCACCGGGGACCCTATCGGGAAAGGCATGAAAGGCAACAACTAGCAGGACTGCCAGTGCCCTCAAACCGTCAATGTCTCTTCTGTACTTAATCAAGGGTCACGAGTTGAAATGAATCGGGTTTTTTCGAGGTCCAGACGACCGAGGTTTCGTTGTACCCGATTCCAAGAGGACAGAACAGGCGATCCCGGAAGGCGTAACGCGGCTTGGTCTGCGGAGTGACTTTGTCTACGCTCACGAAGTCGGCATCGAGTTCAAAAAACTTTTTCGCATAGGTCCGAAGCGCGACGGAAGCCTCAGGGCAGGAGATAAAGACCGGCGCCTTGTTTCGAGCGATGGTTTGAATTTCGTTTGAGCCTAGGAATTCCCCGAGGCTTCCGTAGGCACCCGCACGTTGGGAAAACTTCAAAACCGTCACCGCGGAAGCGATGAGCGCCAGCGCGACGATCGCGGGGAGCTGCCAGCGAGCGCTCAACGTTGTGACCCAAAGAGCGCACATCATTGCCGTAATGAAAGCCACGCCGGCCATGAGGTAGCCTGCGTAAGTCCACTGAAGGAAGAGGGCTAGAAATGAGAATATGAAAATGCTCGGAAGCAGCCAAAGGATCTTATCTTTGCCTTGGGGCGAGCGTTTGCTGAACAATACAAAACCTGCCCAGAGCAAGCCGATTGCGCCGATGAGAAGAAACTGCGGGGAGTGGAGATTCTCGACAATCTTGGCCAGCAGATTTTGGCCGCCGAAGCGCGAAGTGTAGCTCCCTTGTGCTGCCACGTGTTTAAGAAAGCCGAGACAAAGGACAGAAGGGAGGATGATGAAAGCCGCGCGAAGAAAACTCAGCCGGCCCGAAATCGCCCTGAGCCCAAGAAAGATCACCAATGCCGGGATCATCATCGCGAATTGCGCTTTCATCGCGAAACCGATGGCCAGGACGAGAACGGAGCCCACATAATATCTAAGCGCAGGCGAGCGCTCATCCTGCTTAAGAAACCAAAAGAAGCTCGCCGCGGTCGCGAGCAGCACCCATTTTTCCTGCATCGCTGCGATGATCAGAAGAAACGTGGACTGCGGTAAAATGAAATAGGCAGCGCAGAAGGCCAGGAAGAAAGTCCGTCGTGAGGGCGACGTCTCCGGAAAAAAAACCCGTGCGAAAACAAGCGCAAGAAGGGCGACGATGCCGCAGACGACCGCCCAATTCAGGACGTACATCAAAAGAGGACTCAGCAGTCCCAGAGAATAGAAAACGTAGGAAACGAACGGGTAATAAGGGCGAATCATTCCCCAAGCGTAGTCGTCTTGGATGTAGTGAATGGCCATGCTCCAAAGACCGTCGTGCTTGGCAGAATCCAAAGCGACCAGAAAGCTCCAGTCATCGGCCAGACCGAAGTAAGGACGCATGACGATGAGAATAAGAAGCGCGGTAACGAAGGGAAGCAGGACTGCGAACTCAGGGCGTAGGTTGGATGCCTTGCGGTTCATGCTTTCGGTGCGAAAACCTTGTTCTCAAGCACCCACCGATAAGTCGAGCCCAGCCCTTCGCGAAGAGAGTGGCGCGCTTTCCAGCCGAACTTGTTGATCCGGCTGACGTCGAGAATTTTGCGAGGAGGTCCGTCAGGCTTGGTGCGATCGAAAACGATGTTTCCGGTATAACCGGTGACGGCCTTCATTGTTTCGGCCAATTCCGCGATCGTGCAGTCCACGCCGGTTCCGATGTTAATCGTCTCAGGCTCTTCGTAATTTTGCATGAGAAGCAGAAGTCCGTCGGCGAGATCATCGACGTGGAGAAATTCGCGCTTCGGCGTGCCTGAGCCCCAGACAGTGACTTCGGGAGCATTTTTGGTTTTGGCTTCGTGAAATCTCCGCATCATTCCAGGAATGACGTGGGAGTATTCGGGATGAAAGTTGTCGAAGGGGCCGTAAAGATTCGTCGGCATCGCGGAGATGAAGCGGTTGCCGTACTGCTTCATGTATTTTTCGCAAAGCTTGAGGCCCGCGATCTTGGCCAGGGCGTACCCTTCGTTCGTCGGCTCGAGCGCGCTGGTCAGCAGCGCGGACTCTTGCATCGGTTGGGGCGCCATGCGCGGATAAATGCAGGAGCTTCCGAGAAAGAGGAGCTTCTCTACCTTGAATTCGGCGGCCGCATGAATCACGTTGATCGCGATGGCAAGGTTCTCGTAGAGGAAATCCGCCTGGAAGCTGTTGTTAGCGTGGATTCCGCCGACGCGGGCTGCGGCGAGAAATACGTAGTCGATCTTCTCGTCCTGGAAGAAGCGATTGACCGCGGCCTGGTTGCAAAGATCGAGTTCTGTGCGTGAGCGAAGGACGAGATTCTTGTAACCGTCAGCCTGAAGTTTACGAACGATGGCCGAACCTACCAACCCATTATGACCGGCGACGAATACGCGGCTGGAGGGCTGGATGGTCTTTTCAGCCACGAATAAACTTCTCCGGATCCAGGCCTGCGAGTTTAATGTCCTCGATGACCATCATTTCGACGAGTTGCTTGAACGAGCAGCGAGGCTTCCAACCCAGATGCTTGTGCGCCTTGCTCGCGTCGCCGATGAGAATGTCGACTTCGGTCGGGCGATAGTACTGGGGATCGATTTTGACGTACGGCTTCCAGTCGCGCCCCACGTACCCGAACGCGAGATCCAGGAATTCCTTGATCGAGTGCGTTTCGCCCGTGGCGATGACGTAGTCGTCGCCTTGCGGCACCTGAAGCATCATCCACATCGCTTCGACATAGTCCTTGGCGTAGCCCCAGTCGCGCTTGGAGTCGAGATTACCGAGATAAAGTTCATTTTGTTTTCCGGCGAGAATACGTCCGAGAGCTCGCGTGATTTTTCGCGTGACGAAAGTTTCCCCGCGGCGAGGAGACTCGTGATTGAAAAGAATTCCGTTCGAAGCGTGAAGTCCGTAGGCCTCGCGGTAGTTCACAGTGGTCCAATAGGAAAAGACTTTGGCGCAACCATAGGGGCTGCGCGGATAAAACGGCGTCGATTCCTTTTGGGGAATTTCAAGGACCTTGCCATACATTTCGGAGCTGGAGGCCTGGTAGAAACGGGTTTCGATTCCAGTGTCGAGGATCGCGTCGAGAAGGCGAATCGTACCGAGGCCGGTGACGTCGGCAGTGTACTCTGGGGTGTCGAAGCTCACGCGGACGTGGCTTTGAGCGCCGAGGTGATAGATCTCAGCGGGCTTAACCTTGCGAAGCGTGCGATTCAGCGCGGTGGAGTCGGAGAGGTCGCCGTAATGAAGAAACAGGCGCGTGTCTTTGTAATGGGGATCGCGATAAAGATGGTCGATCCGATCCGTGTTGAACGAGCTCGAGCGGCGAATGATGCCGTGAACTTCGTAGCCCTTTTCCAAAAGAAGTTCGGCCAAATAGGAACCGTCCTGGCCGGTAATCCCTGTAATTAATGCACGTTTCATATCGCTCTAATAACTATCGAACGACGAGTCTTGTCAACGTGAAAACAGGCCGAAATTAGGACTCAGTCGCTTGATTTGGCTGGAATAGTCGCTGAAGCGGTTCACGGGGTTGGGACTGAAGATCGTACTGAAAGAAGCTCAGCAAGAGTTGAAAACCGAGCACAAAAGGCAATGCAGCAAGCATGACCGTTCCGCTCGTTGCCGGGATATTGCTTTGGACGCTCTCCACCCATCGCCACGCGCCGAAAATGATTCCGAAGCCGAGGCAAATCGATCCCGCCAAAAGAGAGATCGATCCCAGGTTGAAGTCGCGGAAAAGGTAGAGGTAGCCTATCCTTTTGACGAATCGAGTCAAATACTTGCTCGGAAACTCGAGCGCGACCCGGCCGATCCGGAGATTGCTCTGCTCATTGCCGTAGTGCACGTCGATGGGAACGTCTTGGACGACGGCACGGATGATCGAGAGGCGAAACAGGATGTCGCTTTCGAAGAAGTAGCGGCGCTCGATTTTTTCTCGAGGGAGGAGCTCGAAGGCGGAGCGGTGAATGGCGACGAAGCCGTTCGTGGGATCAATGATCCCCCAGTAACCCGAAACCGTCTTATTCACGAGAGATAGTACGGAGTTACCGAACAATCGAAGAAGCGGCATCTTGAGGAGCTGCTCGGGTTTGTAAAAGCGCGTCCCCTTGGTGTAGTCCGCCGAACCATCGAGAAGGGGCCTGACCACTCGGGGTACATCTGCGGGTTTCATCTGGCCGTCACCGTCGATTTTGACCAGGATTTCCGCGCCATCAGCCAGGGCTTTTTCAAAGCCTGTGAGAACCGCTCCACCCACACCTTGATTGACGGGATGTTTGAGAACCGTGACTCGCGGATCCTTGGACTGACTTTCGATCCATTCGCCGCTCTTGTCCGGGCATGCGTCATCGACACAATAGATTCTTGAGACCGAACTCGGAATGGCGCGAATGACATCGAGCACATGATTTCGGACTCGGTAACAGGGGATGACGACGGCGATTGAGGATGGTGTCATAGCGACTCCCTCGACGTTTGAGTAAATGCGAGCGGGATCAGCATAAGACATGCGATTGCCGAGTGCGAACAATATCTCTCCATGCTCCCGATCTCCGTGGCTTGCCAAAGAGTGCAGTAAAGACCAAAAACGAATCCGAAATAGATCAAACAGGTGCCGACCATCAGGTTTCCGAGATCCTTCTTTCGCTGGAGAAAGCAGATCACGAAGGCTATCGCGAGCGCGGCCCCGTAGACGTTGCTAATCGATCTGAAGGTCGCCACTCTTTTGAATAGATTTCCGAGGACATCCCAGCTGAACCCCTTGGCGATGATTTCGGCCGGTTTTACCGAGTATTCCGGTTTGAGCCCGAAATGCATCAGGCTTTGCTTCCAAATCCAGGCGGGCAGACTTTCAAGGAGAATCACTGCTGCGGCGCAGCCGGTGCGCAGTGAAACACCCCGGCCTCGGGATATCACGCCTGCGGCGAGCAATCCGAAAAGAGGCAAAAGAGTAGCCATTGGAGGTTTGCTCAAGCCGCAGAAGCCGAGCACAAGGACCATTCCGGCTAGAGATTGCTGAATGGGGCTCTTGCGATCCTCCCAACGGAGATAAATCTCCGCCAGCAGAACGGAAAGAAGCAAACTCGTTGTCCCCTCCCCATAGAGCGTACCTGTGAAATAGAAACTCAAGTCCGTACTCGTGATGAAGACGAAGGTAAGGAAGGCAAGCCCTGCGACCCAGGATTTAGTTCCCCGGGAGACCTCCCAAACCCATCCCATGATCGCCATGGCTAGAAAGGCTGGATAACCGAACAGCCATTCGTCGTTATGAACCCCGAAGATCCGGGATGAAAGAGCAATGAGCCAGGGAATTCCCGGATAGTAATTGTGAGTATGCAAGGTCGACACGAGGCCGGAATTCACGAACCCTTTCGACATTTCGAACCAGGTATGGATCTCGTCGCCGAAGGGAACGAAGGGGATGGCCCGATCCGCGACCTGTCGGAGCTGCTCCCGCAGGAGAAAGAAAAATAGAAGCACTCCCAGAAGTTTCAGGGCTGGATCGCGAAAACTGGGTTTCGGGATCTTCCATTTGAAATGAGGCGCAGCCAGCCAGCCCCAGACACCCGCTCCGATCACTGTGATTCGCAATGCCATCACTTCGAGCGTCGCCGAGCCGGAGAGGAGCCCCATCAGGAATTCAGAAAGGAAGAAGATCAGTAGCAGTGCGACGAGCCCGGCCGAGACGGTCTTGGTGATTTTCAGTTTGCGCAGGCGGTTGGCTGCAGGCAGGAGAAAAAGAATCAGGCCCAGATAGGCGAGAAAACTCAGTCCACGTCCCGCTGAAAGGCCCTGAGCGATCCAAACCAAATGCTTCGGACGAAATCCGGGAGCCGTCTCTCGAAGAGCGACTAGACCGAGGATCCAGACGAGCACTGTGCTGAGTCGACTCGCGCCGACCTCAGAACGCACCGATTCCCCGGACGACCGACCAGGCCGTTTTTACGATAATCGCGAAATCGAGCAGCAGTGATCGATTTTCAAGGTAGAAAAGATCGTACTCGATATTCATGTGGATCGGTTCGCCCCGAAAAGCGCTGATCTGCCAGACGCCGGTGATGCCTGGCTTGGCCTCCAGGCGTTGGCGTTGGAGCGGCGTGTACTTCTCCACGATAAACGGCATTTCGGGTCTCGGTCCCACGAAGCTCATATCCCCGCGAAACACATTGAACAACTGCGGTAGCTCGTCCAGGCTGGTGCGTCTCAGCCATCGACCCACGCGGGTGATCCGCGGATCGTGAGGGCTGTTCGGAGTGGGCGCGTATTTTTCGGAGTCGACGTGCATGCTGCGAAATTTGTACATTGAAAACTGACGGCCACGCAGGCCTACTCGCTTTTGTTTGAAGATAACCGGACCGGGTGAATCGATTTTCATCGCAAGCCCGATCAGTAAAACAAGGGGAGACAGAATCGCGATCAGAAGCGAGGCCAGAGTGAAATCGACGATTCTTTTGGATGTCAGGTAGAAGAAGCTGGGAGAGAGCGATTTGCGGCGCATGATCGGAATACCGCCGATTTCGAACGTTTCGATGGAAAACGCATAATCCTCGAGGAGACTGGGAACGATCGCATAATTTTTTTCCGCATTCGTACAGGCTTGGACGAGCTCCCGAGTCCGGTCTGCATTCGCTCTGGGGCACGCGATCAAGATCAGATCCGCGTCGACGATACTCCCGATGACCTGGTCGTTCCCAAGGACTGGAACGGCGTTCTTGCTTCCAAATCCCTTGAGTTCTACCTTTTGCCGGTGTTTGGAAGTGTCGTCGTCCAGGAAGCCGATTGGAAAGAATCCGAGTGCCGGGCTTTCGAACATGCGCTTGGCCAGTTGTTTTCCGATTTCACCCGCCCCGTAAATCAGCACCCTGGTTTTGGACCAGCCTTTTTGATGAAAGGCGAGGTGGAGCTGGTAGAAGAATTGGCGTTGGATGTAAAGAAGAACGGGCGAGAGAACCAGTGCGATCGTCAGAGTGATGCGGGAAAGGTCGATGCTGCGGAAATAGAATGAGGCGCTCAGGATCAGGGCCGACGCATAGATGCTCGCGCGAAAGATTCCGCGCAACTCTTTGATATTCAGGAGGCTGATTTCTCGTTGGTAGAGTCCTACATGGTCCAGGATGAGTACATAGATAACGCCAGCCACGACGGACAGTGACGCGAACTCGCCCAAGGATAGGGGGGAGCTTCGAGACAGTATGCTGACGTAGATCCAATAGCTGAGGCCATATGAAATCAATACGGTGGCAAAGTCGGTCCCTACCTGGAGGAGGGTGACGAAGCGGCCCAGTTGATTCCTGAATCCAATCGACAGGAGTGCCTGATCAGCGGATGAGGATTGAGGGTTGGCCATACTTGAATTTAGCCCGACTCCAGATCGGCTTCCACCATTTCGGCGACCATCGCGTCAAACCCTTTTTTGGGCGACCATTTGAGTTGGCTCCTGGCTTTTGAAACGTCTCCCACACGGGGCACTTTTTCCGGGGTCCGACTGAGCTTTTCGTCGGTTTCGACATACTCCCGATAATCCAGGTCGACGCAACGGAACGCCTTGTCCACAAAATCCCGGATCGTGTGGGGGATTCCCGTCGCAATCACGAAATCAGACGGGCTCTCTTGTTGGAGCATCAACCAGGCGGCTTCGACGAAGTCGGGAGCATATCCCCAGTCACGCACAGTCTCCAGGCTGCCGAGAACGAGCTTACGTTCTTTGCCTCGCTTGATTTTTGCGACGGTGGAGCTGATCTTGCGGGTGACGAATTGAGCGCCCCGACGTGGGGACTCGTGATTAAAGAGAATTCCCGTAGCTCCAAAGATTCCGTGGTTCTCACGATAATAGCGAATCAGACCGTGGCTTGCCACTTTGGTCACGCTATAGATCGTGTGGGGCATGAACGGGGTTTCTTCGTTCTGCGGCGAGGATGCCGGTGTCCCGAACATCTCTGCGGAACCGGCAAAAAAGAAACGGCAATCGGGTGCGTGTTCCTTCAGGGCGCCGAGCAGGCGATGAGTGGACGTGAAGTTGTTCTGGATGACATCAGCCTCTTCGGCGAAGGAGTACTTGTAGAAGCTCGAGCCGGCAAAATGGTAGAGCTCGTCCGGCTTGGTTGTCTGGATCAATTTTTCAAGTGATGAAGAATCTTGCAGAGATCCTTCGTGCAAGGCGAGCTCGCTTTGAATATCGGCGATGAAAGTTCGGCTCGACGTCGTTTGGATTAGTCCGTGGACTTCGTAGTTTTTCTTGAGTAGGAGTTCAGCAAGATAGGAGCCGTCTTGCCCAGAGATTCCGGTAATCAGAGCTCGCTTCATCGCTTCTCCAGCTCGATATCCACGAAACTTCCGAACTTGGGAGAAACCTTCAATAACATTGCGTCAATCCCCGTGGCGGTGGGGAAAAACGACTCAGGCAGGAGCGACCAGTCTTTGAGCCCGCCTGTGAGCCAATAGCGGAGCGGGGTGTGAGGCTGAATGCGAGCGATACGTAGGTCTTTGTACAGTTCCTGAAACTTTTGGCGATCTCGCTCGAAGACAATCCAGGCCAGTGCGCCGTTGGCGGAGCTGAGTGCGCCAGTGCTGTCGAAGCTCCAGTCCTTTGCATCGGCCGCGAAGGGTTCGTGATGAAAATGCCGGTAAATGGTTTTGCCGATGTAGCCCGGGTATTGATCGACAATGAAGACCCGCCCGCCGGGAAGCAGGCAGCGTTCGCACTCCCGGAGAAATGCTCCAACGTCCGGAATGTGGTGAAAAACATTGAGCATAAAGATGGCGCGCAGCGAATCCGAATCAAAGGGCATGCGGGTCGCATCGACTTGAAAATCCACACCGTCGTAGGCCAAGACATCAGAAGTCTTGGTTTCCGGAAGGACGTCTTTTATAAAGCCGCCACCTGATCCGATTTCCAAGATCAGCCCCTCGGATGGAGTTCGTGAGACGACTTGGGCGAACTTTTCGTAATTTTCGCGATACCAGGCTTTGAGCGACTTTTTGTGCTCGATCTGGGAACGGATGAAGTGAATCCGCTCCGGACTGTCCAGGTTTTCGCTCAGTTTATCCAGTCTTTCCATGATGACCCACGAATCTATGACCTTCCTCGCGAATATGCAACCAATCCAAAATGAAATTGATTGCATCGCGAGGGGAATTCCCTTAGACCCAAGGTATCGAAATGAGTTGGAAAACCTACGTTTATTCAATCATCGGCGCCGAAATCTCCGCGATCACTCGTTATTACAATCGAGTGATTCATTGGGAGCTACGTCCAGGTCAGGGTGATTCCATCCTAAAGGCCGTCGCCTCCCCGAAAAGCGAACGGGTCGGAACCAACGAGCAGATTCCAGATTTGATGTCCGAACGAGATATTAGGACGGCCGTCATCTTGAACGGAGCATTCAACCACAATCACGATATCGAAGGTTTGCTCAGGGGACTGAAGCCGCGCCTTTCCCGAACCTCCCGGCTGATTACCGTTCTGTACAACCCATACATTAGCTGGCTGTACCTTTTAGCAAATCGGCTCGGCCTTCGAAAAGGGGAGCAGCCCACTACCTTCGTAACTCAAAGAGATCTTGGCAACCTAGCGCGTCTCTCAGGCTTCGAGTTGGTTTCTCTTCGTCCAGCCGTCTATTGCCCGTGGAAACTCCTGGGACTGGGTTCGCTTATCAATCGGCTGATGCCCGCGGTTCCGGTGCTCCGCTGGATGAGTCTGGTCGCAGTCGGGGTGTTTCGTCCTATCATCGCCGAAAAGGGCACGCTTCCTTCTCTCGCTATCGTCATTCCGGCACGCAATGAGAAGGGCAATATCGAGAATGCGTTGAAGCGGATGCCTGATCTGGGTACCGAGCTCGAAATTATTTTTGTTGAAGGCCATTCCAGCGACGGAACGTGGGAAGAAATCCAAAGAGTCGCGCAGAAGTATTCCCAACAATACAAGATCAAGGCGTTCCGGCAGACAGGTAAGGGTAAGGCGGACGCCGTTCGTCTGGGATTTTCACATGCAACTGCTGATGTGCTGACGATTTTGGACGCTGACCTGACGATGCCCCCTGAATTGCTCGGGCGCTTCTTTGAAGCCTACACTTCGGGACTCGCGGATTTCGTGAACGGCACGCGGTTGGTCTACCCGATGGAGGGGGAAGCGATGCGGTTTCTTAACCTCCTCGGCAACGTCTTCTTCGCAAAGGCCCTGAGCATCGTTCTCGGTACCCGTTTGGGCGACAGCCTCTGTGGCACCAAGCTGGTCGCACGGCATGACTATCAGCGGATGATCGCTTGGCGCAAAGACTTTGGCGATTTCGATCCGTTCGGGGATTTTGAGCTGCTATTTCCTGCGGCGATTCTTTCTTTAGGCGTGATCGATATTCCGATTCGTTATCGCGCCCGCACATACGGCACGACGAATATCAATCGGTTCCGTCATGGGCTTTTGCTCTTCAAGATGACGGGTATCGGTCTTTTCAGGATCAAGCTCGGTCGACTGACCTGACCGGCGATTTTGGAATAATGAGAAGAGCCATGACGATCCCCCAGATCGGGGCGCGAAATCGTGCGTCCCCGTACACCTGAGGCGACACGGCCAAGACGGCAAGGGCCAGCGCAGCCCACACCAGGTAAACAGCGGATGGGCGATCGGGTGAGCCCGGACGAATGCGTCGCCAGACGAGCAGATATCCGAAAAGACTGGATGAAAACGTCCAGAGCAGGCCCAGACTCCAAAGCAAAGTGGGGAAGAAATCCGAAATCTGGAGTGCGCCGGGAATTCGATCTCGTGCTTTGAGCCAACCGGGACCGACGACTCCCTTCCCCGTGATCGCGTAAAACCACTCGACGTTCACGTGGCCAACCACCGTTCGAAGGGCCCCCTTGGCCGACAAGAAGAGAAGATCTGGAATGTGAGTCTTAATTGTTTCGAGGGCGGCAGAGTACTGGGCGTCCGGATGATCGTGCATCCATTTTTCTTCGGAGTCTTTGAGGTTCAGGCCCAGACGTGAATTTTCGACAACACCCGCGGTGCTCAGGATCATGTTGTGTCCTTGTTGAGCGAGGGTCCATTGGCCGGTCAAGGAGTGCACCCAATAGAGCCGGGGGAGCAGAAGTGTCGTGGTGACCAAGATCACAGTGACAACTGGTTTTACAGAGACTCGCTTGAGGACGGTGAGGACGAACAAAAAGATCAGACTAACGAGCATCAAAGGTTCACCAATCGGCCGCTGAAGAACGACGAGTGCCATGAGTGCGCCCAGGACGGCTCCGTCGGAACTGGACATCTTCTCGAAGCTTGGAAGGATTCTGGCCATCTGCAGGGCGAGGAGAAAAATCAGGACCGCGAAAATCAGATCACTCATAACAAATGAGCCGTAGATCAGAATGACCGGGTCAAAGAGCCAGAGAAGTGAGGCGATACGGCCGAAAGGGCGGGGCTTCGTCGCGAGCCATAAACCCACGGCCCAAGACAGGAGCGCTTGCAAACAAAGGGCAGGGCCAATTCCTCCGCCTAACGAGGAAAGAGCGCAGAGATACCAGGAGTAGAGAGGAGTACGTCCGACCCCACCGCCCCAAGCTCCGTCGCAGACCATTTTGGCGCTATCTAGATAGTACTGTGTGTCGCCTAGCTGCCAATGTCCCCTTGGAATCGTCCATGCCAACAGCGCAATTCTCAGGACGAGTGCGATCCAGAGCAGGGGGTCGCGAAGGGCTGTCTGCACTGCGAGTTTGCTGGGCATAGAGGAGTTTTATACTCAAACTTGGTTTCGAGTGTCCAATACTGTATCTAGGTCTTATGGATCCACTGCTAGTGAATTGTCTGTCCATCCAGCTCGTCCTGGCGATGTTGGCTCCCGGCATACCCTTTCATGGGAAGACACTCTTTCTTGCAGACCTGTGGGTGTTCGTCGTTCTTGGGATCATTGCCTTACGACTGCGGGCGGGACGGGTTCCCCTGAAAACGTTGGGGACAATCGGCGTGCTTTTTCTCGTGGCATTCATTCATGGGAGCTTTCGTATTCCCATGCCGCAGGCATTGGCTGAACAACTCCAATATCAGTCCGATCGTTTCGATCCGGGCAGGGAGGCATTCATTGCATTTCGTTTCCTCAGTTGGTTGACCGAAGGGATTTTGCTTTGGACCGCGCTTCCCCAGGGACCTGGCAAGGGAGCGGATCTGCATCGTCGACTGTTTCGGGTCTTGGCTTTCGTTACCCTGACGGCTGGGGGGCTGACCCTTTTAAGTGGGTTGAGTCACCCGTTTAGCTCTTGGATGGCGAGCCTTTACGGCTACGAAAACAGTCTGCATGCCTCTGTCGCAAAAAACTGGGGAGGTCGCGCTTTTGGGCCCTTTCAGTCTCCGCTGGAGGCCGGAGTGACGCTGACGCTGTGCGGATTCTTGCTTTATGCAGCAGAACTTTCGATGCCTCTCCGTCAGAGTTGTCTTTGGGTCTGTGGAATCGCCGTGCTTCTTACGCACACGCTGACAGCGCTGGCTTCGGGGGTTTTAGCGTGGATTTTTTTTCGGATGGTTCGTCTGAAGTCGGGTCTGAAACTAGCGAGCATTCTCGGCGCGGCCGCTCTGAGTCTCGCTGTTTTGTGGTCGGCGAAGTACGTGCCGTGGCTCAATGATTTCATCGTAATCAAATATGGTCATCTGCATGGAAGAATACTTCCCTGGGAGCTCCTAACCTCGACAGTTTTGAGTCGGTGGGATTTGCCGCTCTTCGGACTTGGATTCAATCCCATCTACGTTGATAACTCGTACCTGTTCGTCTTTTTTAAATTGGGCTTATTGGGCGTGCTCGTTCTCGGCGCTTTGTGCTTCCGATGGGGATATCGAAATTGGATGCAGTGGAGTCTTCCGCAGCGACAAGTCCTGCTGTTTCTTCTGATCTCGGGATTAACCTTGGATACTTTCATTATCCGGCCCGTAGTCATGATTTTTATCGCGGCGGGGCTGCCACTTCTTAGATCGTCTGGTATTTGAAGACTCAATACTGTATTTGATTTAAATGGACTCTCTGCTTTCATTCGCCTTATCGGTGCAGATCGTTTTGGCGATTCTAGCCCCCGGGATTCCGATCAACGGCCGCAATCTTTTCTTGTCCGACCTTTGGGTTTTCGTCTCATTTTTCGTAATGGCTTTGGAGTCCCGCTGGATCGGTTGGAGACCGGATCGCAAACTGATTCGACGACTCTTCTCATTGGTCGCGCTGTTCGGGATCCTCTACGTACACGGAAAGGCGAGGGGCGAGTTTCCGCCGGGATTTGAAAATCTTTACGCTATTGGAACGCTCGAGTCTTCGCAGTTCAATCCTGAGCACGAGTTCGTGATGGCGTTTCGCTATTTGAGTTGGATCGTCGAAGGCGTTTGGCTTTGGTCACTTCTTGAGAAAATGGACGCCGATCGCAGATCCGACCTTCAAAAGGCCATGTTCAAGGCGTTGAGCGGGATCGTCGTATCAGCCGCCGGTCTTACGATCATGTGTGGGTTGAGTTCTTCATTTTCGGAGTTTCTGGCGGGCATCTACGGTTATGCGGCGGATGAGATGAAAACTTGGGCCGGCCGCGGATTTGGCCCCTTTCGTACCCCCTTTGAAGCGGCCCTGACCTTGGCCCCATCGGGACTTTTGATTTTGTCCTTTTTTCCAGATTCCGTTCCGGACCGACTTTTCAGGAAAGGAGCACTTCTCCTGACAGCTTTAGGGACCCTTGTGAGTCGCTCCATGATTTCAATCAGTGCAATCGTCGTGGCCTGGTTCCTGACTCGGGTCGGGACGATGAAAGCTAGAGTTCGCGTGCTGACGGTCGTCGCGGTTGCATTCGTGATCAGCGTGCTCTTCGTTGCTGCTCCACAGTTCGTCGCGGCTAAGACATGGGACTTGGCCCATCACCTCGGGCCCTGGCAAATGTTCTTAGGGATGATGGTGAGCCGTTGGGACATGATTCTCCTGGGCTTCGGTTTTCATCCTGTGAACGTCGACAATGCTTACATTTTTATGCTCTTCAAATTCGGGATCGTGGGAAGTGCGGCTTTGGGTTTCTGGGCTGTGCGGTGGGGCAGGAAATATTGGTCGTACTGGACCTCTTCTCAGCGCGAGGTGATTCTGTTTTTGCTGATTTCCGGACTGGCGCTTGACACCTTCATCATTCGTCCGCTGGTGATGGTATTTATTGCGGCGGGATTGCCGCTTCTCTATCCAAATAGGTCGGTGGAGTGAAAACCCTGAGTGTCATTCTTCCGACTTTGGGTCGATCGGACGAGGTTCGCAATCTGCTGGCGTACCTTCGCGAACAAACGAGGCAACCCGAAGAAGTGATTGTCATCGATCAGAACAATCCCTGCCTGCCGATTTCAGACTGGTCGAGTGGACTTCCGAGGGTCAATCATATTCGCTCCGAAAAAAAAGGTTGGGCTCATAACGTCAACTTAGGGATTCATGCGGCCAAATGCGAGTTGGTCTTGATCCTCGACGACGATATCATTCCGGAGCGTCGCTTGATTGAGGAGCATGTGGCCGCCTTTACGGAAGAGGCGGTGGCGGATGGTCAAGTGAGTGTTGCAGGCCGGGTCGAGCAACCCTCTGGAGACCTGGATCCGGCAAAGATCCGAGAAGTCGGCCGTTATTGGCGCTGGACGGGGTTATTCGCGGCAAATTTCAATGCAAGGAAGCGCCAGTACGTTCAAATGGCACCTGGGGGTAATGTTTCGTTTCTCAGAAGCGTGCTTCTCGAGATTGGCGGCTTCGATATCGGATTTGATATCGGCAACGGAAACTTCGTCGAGACTGACGGATGCCTTACTGTGACTGAGAGAGGCTACAAAATGCTCTTTGTCCCCGAGGCGTCGGTGAAACATCTGCAAGCGCCGCGAGGCGGTTGGCGCCTGACGGACAAAGCTCAACACACGTACTATTTCGTTCGAAACGGCTTCCATTTGTACCGCAAGCATTCTCCGAAATTGGGCCAGCCGATTTTCGCCGTTCGAATGGCCGCATACGTCGCCGCAAAATCCGCCTATAATAAGAATCCGAGAATTTTCACACTCGGTCTCAAAGCGATTTGGGATGGTTGGATGGAGAAAATCTCTTGAATCCTTGGGTGTGGTTCGTCCCGGAAGAAAAGGGCGGGATACGCTGGTACTCGGAGACTCTGTGGAAGGAGCTCGTGCCTCATGTCCCTGATGGCAGTCGCTTTCTTCTTCGCGCGACTCCCGAAGAACTTGCCGCGATCCAGCCCGCGCTGATTCACGTGCAGCACGAGTACGGTTGTTTCGGTTCGAAGATCCCCGGGCGTTACACGTTTCCCAGGTGGCTCAGCGAAGTTCGCACGCTTTGCCCCGAGACGAAGATCGTCGCGACGGCGCATTCGGTGATTCGCGAAGGATACCGGTATCCGGTGACGGGCCGAGGATGGCAGTCTCCCGCGAGATTTGCCGCGAATCTGGTGATGCCCGCACTGATTCATTGGTGGAATCATTCGACCTGGGGAAAGCTCGATGGCGCGATCGTTCAGCAGGCGATGTACATCGAGACGGTGAAGAAAACAGGTTGTCCCGCCGTGAGCGAGATTCCTTTGTTCGTGCCGGAGATTCGCCCGGTCGAAACGCTCTCTTCGCAGGTCGTTTTGGTTTTTGGATATTTTTCGCCCGAAAAGGCGCAAGACGTCGCGATTCGCGCGATGGCCGGCCTTCCTTCCTCGACCCGGCTGGTGCTTGCGGGAGGTGTCAGGCGTCCGGACGATCAGGCTTATTTCGACAGATGCCAGGCGCTCGTCCGGGAACTCGGACTTGAGTCGCGCGTGACTATCACGGGGTTCATCGCCGACACGGATCTCGATCAGTACTATCGGGAGGCGACGGTTGTGCTCCTTCCGTTTCGCGAGTCGACGGGTTCGGGTTCACTCGTTCAGGCATTTTCGCGCGGAAAGCCTGTATTGGCCTCGGATCTTGCAGTCAATCGTGAGATTGTCGATCGGGTTCCCGGATCACTTTGCTTTTTTGAATCCGAAGACGTGAGGGACTGCTCGTCCAAGTTGAAAGCGCTATTGGAAAGTGCATCAGCGCGACACGCTCTTTCGAAAGCAGGATTGGTTTATGCGGAACGGTACTCCGTTCCCAACTCGGTTCGTGCTCATTTGAGTTTTTATCAGATAGTCTTGGGAACTTAACGACCGAGAACCTGAGAATGCTCTCGAGCGGGAGCTCGGCGCCGTTTCGTGAGCGACGAAGGAAAAAACGCGAATTCGAGATCGACATGATCTGAGGGTTTGCTTTCTTCGTTCTGTTTTCGACAGACCGTGAGCCACGGAAGTACGATGCAGATGACTAGATACACGACCGGACGAAGAATGATCGTGTCCATAAAGAATGAAGTAATGGCTAGGAAAAGGATCACGGTTTTCTGGCTTTCGGACCATTGCTCCCAGGAGTTGACGACCGACCTTGAAAACAGAGTTCCGATAGTCAGCAATCCGAGCATGCCCCCTCGGGTGAAAAACCAAAGATAACTATTGTCGACATAGTTCGCGTGAAAACCTATCCCGAAAAGCAGGGTGTCCCAGCGGCTGGCAAGGAGATGAACATACTCATGCCAGAGTAACGAGCGGGCCCAAATGCCTCCCCATTTCGTCGAGATAAGAAATACATTCAGAAAGAAAGCACCGAAGCAGGAAATCGAAAAACAAAACGCCATGATTAGCAATGCGGTCAACTTTTTGTGCGGCTTTGCCCAGATGGCCAGTTGCCGAAGACCCAGCAGGGCGATGGTCGCCCAAGAGGAGACAGTCCCAGTGCAGGTAATCCCAAGCGATATCGCGAGCAATGATAATCCGCGACCGAATGACCTCGGAACCCGATACATAAGAATCAGGAGAAGGAGGCCCATGCAAATTCCCCCTTCGAGCGGGGACTGAAAAACTCCAAATGCTCGACCATTCCAAACGTCCTTCGGGATTTCATAGTGGTATGTCGCAGCGAGCAGCACTTCACACGTCGGAAAGAGGGAACAGCAGATTGAGATTCCGGCCACAAGTGCCGCGCATAAAGACAGAATCCGAAATAGACCTTCAATCACGGTCCTTCCGGCTCCTCGTTGCACTCGTTCTAAATGCTTGAACAAGTACACGACCGTCATTCCCCCGATAAACCAAGAGAGAAGTCGTATCGCCAGGACCGCCTCACGGATCGGTGAAAAAGCTACAGGTTTTGCGGCAGAGTGATCGAGAAGAGAGTAAAGCTCAGGGGCATCGGGCCGATGAAATCCGCGAGCCCAGATGAAGGTACAGAGGGCGGCGGCCCACATCACCCTGCGAAGGATCATGACGAATTCTGGAGAGCGCTGACGCCGCAAGTATTCTAAAGCGGCAACGGATCCCAGTAGGATCGTGAAATCGCAAGGAAACAGCTTGTAAGATCCGAACCCAATCGGTGGAAAAAAGAGGGTGACAATGATCTGCAGAACCAAGAATCCGTAAATTCGCTTAGCGGACCCGATCGTCATTCCCTCAACCATGCCCGGTTTAATAGCGCATCGGGTCAAAACAGTCCATATTCGATTACCTCCGAGTAAACGGAGTAACAAACCGCAGATTTTATTGAGCTTTTGCAGGAAGGAGGTCAGGATTCCGCGACATTTATCACCGGCAACGGAAAAACCATCTTCCCCCCGTCCGCGATGAAAGCCCTCTCACGCTCCAGTAAATTATCGCGGAAGTGCCAGGGCAGAACGAGGAAGTAATCCGGCTTCTGCTTCTTCGCGTCCGCCTCCGAAATGATCGGGATCTGCGTGCCCGGTGTAAACGCACCGAACTTGTCCGGATTCACTTCCGCAATCGCCGGGATTTCCCTCTCGGTGATCCCGCAGAACTGCAGAATCACGTTTCCTTTGGTGGAAGCCCCGTAGCCGAGGACTTTCTTGCCCTCGGAGCGGAGCTTCGCGAGAAAATCGACGAGCTCATCACGGTGTTTGAAAACGCGCTCACGAAATTCTTCATAGGGCCGGAGTGTTCCGAGTCCCGCTTCGTCTTCGGCGCGAAGGAGTTTTTCAATTTGAGCGGCACTCTCCGCGGAGGGTTCGCGTTTTTTCGAGACCGTGACGGAAAAACTCCCACCGTTGGTGCTGTTCAGCTCGACGTCGAGGATTCTGAGACCCACGCGGTCGGCCATCCACTTGATCTGTCTCAAGCCGTAGTACTCGAGGTGCTCGTGGCAAACCGTATCGTACGAGTTGGTTGCCAACATGGTCGGCATGTAGCTCTGTTCGAAGACCCAGATGCCGTCATCTTCCAGAATCTCAAAAATCTGTCGCATGAATTCGGTCGGATCTTCGAGGTCATAGAACATGGAGATCGAAGTCACGACCTTGGCTTTGCGGTCACCGAATTTGTTTTTGAATGCGCGGGCGGAGAAAAACTCGGGAATCAGCCCGATGTGATCGGGATAATATTTCTTGAATTTCGGTCCCGTCGGATCGATGCCGACGAGAGTCGCATTTTTTGGATAGGTCTGAAGCAGGGTGCTGTCGTTGCTTCCGATGTCGACGACGATATCGCTGTCGTTCAGATCCACGAGCGCGAGGATGCGTTTCACTTTGCTTTGAAGATGCCGAACCATCGATTGGTTTAACCCGGATCGATAACCGTAATTGTCGCCGTACATCTCTCCGAGATCATAAGAGTTGCGGAGTTGGATCAATCCGCAGCATTCAGAACCGTCTTGGCGGTGACATTTCACCAGCTCCAGCGGCCCCTTCGTGATCCGGTCGGTCTTGGACTTCGGAAAAACGCCGGTCAGAACTTGTTCGCCCAGATGGAGGACGGACTTCAGTTCTGCATTTCCGCAGATTCGGCACTTCTTGAGTTCGGAAATCATGTCGTTTTCTTATAGTCGTCCTGATCTGTTTTTTCAAACCAATAAGGGCCAAGTCAGGGTATGGTAAAGTGATGTTGAAGCAAATTACTGAGCAGTTTGAAGCCAGTATCCAGGTAAAAAAAGAGACTTTGACGAGGCTCAAAGACGCAATAGCGCGGGCGGCCAAGGTTTGCTGTGAGTCGGTCGCCGAGGGTGGAACGATCTATTGGATGGGCAACGGCGGTAGCGCCGCGGACGCGCAGCATATGGCAGCCGAACTGGTCGGCCGCTACAAGCGCGAGCGAAAGGCGATCCGCAGTGTCGCTCTCACCACGAACACGTCGTCATTGACGGCGATTGGGAATGACTACAGTTACGAACAGATTTTCGACCGCCAACTCGAGGCTTTCGTCGGCTCCAAAGACGTGATCATCGCAATCTCGACGAGCGGAAATTCAGCCAACGTCATTCGCGCGGCCGAGCTGGCGCGCAAGGCGGGAGCCAAGGTCATCGGCCTCACCGGTGATACCGGCGGAAAACTGGCCCCTCATTGCGATATTCTTTTGAACGTACCGAGCAAGGACACGCCGCGGGTTCAGGAATCGCATTTCGTGATCGAGCATCTGCTCTGCGATCTGATTGAGCAGAGCGTGATGTGACTCAAGCGCGCAAGTGGTTTCGGTACTCAGCCCTGAATCTGGTTGAGCACGGAGTCACGCGCGGTGCGGACGTGCTCATGACGTTCGCGGTGGTCTGGGGTTTTTCGGCAGAGAGCTTTTCTCTTCTTGCGACGGCTCAGGCGATGGTCGCGCCGCTTTTGCTGTTTTTTCCTCCCGTTTATATTCTCTACAAAGAATTCGCCGGTTGGAAGGCTAAGTCCCCGGACACCCTTGCGGGGTATCTCTGGATTCTCCGGCGCTTCGGTCTGGGATTAGGTCAGCTCGCGTTTGTCCTGGCGCTGATTGCGGCGATCTATATGCCGGTCGGAACCCATTATTGGACGCGTTTCTGGGCTTTGCTTTGGGGATTTTCGCTCACGGCCGGGATCAACGTTTTCGCGCCGGACAGGGAGTTGCTCCGGATCGAGCTGAAGATGCGTGATCTCAACACGGTGACTTTTTTTCAGAAGGCGACGGCACTTGCCGGGACGCTGACAGTGGTGTTTTTCTTTCCGGGAAGGATTGAGCTTCTCGCGCTCGTGATGCTGGGATCCGTCGTCGCGACGGCAAGGCTATCTTATATTTTTGCCGCGCGCGCGCTCCGTGAAGCCGGCGCCTCTGAAGATTCAATTCGGGGAAAAAATGCGCCGCCCATTATTCCTGCGTTGAAGGGGATGATGTCGGACTTCTCCCTTTGGAATCACCTTTCGGGCGTGATCTGGAACTGGATTCAGAGCTTGGATCTGTTTTTTCTTGGATTCTTCAAATTGCCGGTGCTGACGCTCGGGCTTTATTCGGTCGGCCTGAAAATCGCGAATCTTTCACTCGCGGTTCCGATGGCGTTCGGGAACATTTTCGCCGTCTGGGTGGGGCGACGTTTGGGCGATGAAAAAGAACACGGTGAGGAAAAAGGAAAGCTTCTTCGCTTTTCCGGTATTCTCTTCGCGGGCTGCGTGCTTCAAGGGGCTGCGCTTTATTTGGTTGCGCCTTATTTGATTTCGCTGCTCGCTCACGGCCGTTGGGACGATTCCCAGCGGGCCACACTCCTTCATTGGTTGGGATGGATTATCGCCGGGTCGTCGGTTTTTGGGTCCGCGTTCCTGCTCAATTGGTGGCTCACGCTCCGGGCGAGTGCGTCTTCGCTTCTGGCTCGAGTGTATTGTCCGCTTCTTGTGCTCTCGCTCGGAACCTACGGCTTCACAGCGAAGCTCAAAGGTCCTGATGGAACCGCGCCTGCGAACCTGGCCGTTGCGGGCGCATACCTCGTACTACTGCTGTTTTTTGTCATCCGGACTTCCCAATCAGGGAACGAACCCGCAGCGCGATCGCCATCGACGCGGTAAGTCCGAGGGATTCGATTCCCAGCAGCTTGATCCAGCTTCAGGGCGCGTGGCAACCACCAGTTTGCCGATTTGGCGATGGGGGACGCCTTTTTTCGCGCACCAGGCATAGAGCAGTTCGCGTCCCTGGGCGCAGAGTGCCCCTTTGAGGGTTCCGGCGGCGTAATTCAGGGGCGAATGGATGACCCCGCTGTTTCGGCTCGTCACGCCCTCGGCGATCCGGGGACCGGCTTCGAGAATGTAGATTTCGTGGCCGGCTTGGGCTAGTTCCCGGGCACAAGCAAGACCGACTCCTCCGGCACCGATGATCGCGATACGCATCTTTACAAACCTTAACACGAAAGTTTAAGAATCAGCTGGCCTTCGACGCCCGCTTTTCTTATCTTTAAGGCAGTGAGTAAGACCAAAGAATACATCAGTTTCCTGTCTGCGTTCGCGACCAAGCCATTCAAGATGGGAGCCATCGCGCCGAGTTCCAAACGTCTGGGCGAAATGATGCTCCTGGAATTCAAGCCGGGCGACGTCGTGGCCGAAATCGGCCCGGGCACGGGCGCCCTCACGCGAGTGATTCGCCAGAGGCTCGCCGAACCCGGGCATTATCAGGGCTTCGACATCAATCGCGAGTTTATCGAGAAGCTTCGCACCGATTTTCCGGATCTCAAGTTCATCCAGGACTCCGCTGAAAATCTCCCCGCACATTTCGGCGAGGGAAAGCAGGCGGATTATATCGTCTGCAGCCTGCCGTGGACGATCTGGCCCGGCGAACATCAGGCAAAAATTCTCGACGGGATCATGGCACCGCTGAAAAAGGGCGGGTATTTCGTCACATTCTGCTATTGGCCGACCCTCTACGCTCCGAGCGGACTCGGGTTGCGCAAACTTCTTCGCAAGCGATTCAAGAATGTCGAGTTGTCGAAGGTGGTGTGGGGAAATATTCCCCCGGCCGCCGTCTACATCTGCACGAAGTAAACTCAGGCCTTACGTGCGACGACTACCGCATAGGTGAAAAGGTCACGTGGGCCGAAGGAATATTCCACGATTTTGAATCCCGCTTGTTGAAGAAGTTCGGCAGCATGTTGTCGGGAACGGAGACGGCAGGTTTCTTCGGGGTGAAATTTCACGTCCGGTTTTCCGAGAACCTTCGCGAAGAAGAGAGTGAGTATTTTGAAAAATAGCACGCTTGACCCGAACTTCGGCGGCCAGAAAAGTACAAGTTTTCCGTCTGGTCGCATGACTCTTCGAAATTCATTTAGAATCAGAATGATTTCGGTTTCACTGAAATGCTCCATGACTCCCAGGTTGTAAACACCGTCCATCGAATTATCGGGGAGTTGTATCTGAAAAATGCTCCCCAGGATCACGTGGCTGTTCGGGCCGTTTTCGCGTTGATAGATTTCGAGCGCGTTCGGAGAAATATCCAGTGCCGTGATCTTCAAATAGCTCTTGATGTCGGCGTCGACCTGGCCGCTCCCAGATCCCGCGTGGAGAACCTCGCTGCCCTTCTTGAAATGAGCGCGTAGAAATCGGTCAAGACTGGGTCGAATCAGGACCCGCCGGTAGACCACGGCGATGGCATCGTACAAAAGACCGCCCTTGGTCTTTTTCGATGACCAATACTGGTCCCAGACTTCCCTGGCTTGAATGTCTCGAGCTCGTGCTCCGTCGTTCAAAATTTGCCCTGGACTGATTGCCTTTTCGGGCTGAACTGCTTCTGACGGAATAATCCCTGGAAAAAGAGCGAGAAAAGCACGGCGAGGCTCTTGAATATGTCGCGGTAACGCATCTTCGAGCTGCCATAGGTTCGAGGCGGTAACGAAATCGGGACTTCTTTGATTTTGAATCGGCTCTGATGAATGACGTGAAGACTTTCAAAAAAGAAAGAATAGCCGTCCGAATTCACCGACTGGAAAAGTTCCACTGGCAATGAATCCAAACGGTACAGACGAAAAGCTCCTGTGGCGTCCTGGCGCAGCCCAAGCAGCCAGGTGGTCAGGAGATTGCCGGTCTTGGTGAGCGTCTTACGAAGCAGATTCCACCCATCGAGACTGTTGTCCTGCATGTACCGAGAGCCGACGACCGTGTCGAATTCCTCCGCGTTCGCCAGGAGTTTCGGAATATCTTTTGGCGAATGAGTCAAATCGGCGTCCATGGTGATCAGGAGGTCATATTTCTTGTCGTAACTGTATTGAATCCCGAATTTGTGGGCACTTCCGATCCCTTGTTTTCCCTCGCGATGAAGGACCGTGACTTGCGGATTGTGCTTTGCGATTTCATCGAGCACCGCGCCCGTGCCATCCGGAGAGTTGTCGTCCACAAACAGAATGTCAAAAGAAAGCTTCAGCGACTGAAGACCTTGGAAAAGCCACTCGACATTGTCTTTTTCGTTGTAAGTGGGAACAAGGACCAAAGTCCTTTTCGCTGGAGTAGTGGACATGATGATCGACTACCACATTGTCGAAGGGTCTGTCACGTATGCAGCCCGGCCGACCTATCGTCTCTCCGCGAAATAGCCGCAACCGCCGCCGCTGAGAGCAACCCGCAGAGCGATCCCGCGAGCACATCCGTTACAAAATGGCGTCCCGCGAATACCCTGAAAACGGCCGTCGCAATCGCAATAAGCCCGCCAAGCGTCGCGGTCGTGACGACGAGTCTTCGCGATGCCCGCCGATAAACGAGTATCACGACAAGCGCGGCGGCAGTGGCCGTTGAAAAGCTTGTGTGCCCCGAGACGAACGAAGTGTAGTTTTGCAGCTCCTGCCCGTAAAAAGTCGGATTTTCGTAAACATACGGGCGAGGTCTCTGCACAACGAGACGAGTCAGCTCGGTGAGAAAACCGTTCAATGCCACGACTTGGGCAATGGTCAGGAAGTCCTCGAGCGCCAAGATCCAGCGGCCTTGAACGCGGCGAGGAAGCCAGAAGATCCAAGGCAGGACGAACGCGAAAAATCCCATCACCCATTGGGTGGCCGTGGAAAGATCTTCAGCCAGGCTGCTGTTGCCGCCCATCGCAAAGCGGTCCAGTGGATTGATTCCCGAAGGCGCGCACAGGGACGGATCGGCCGCACAATGGGGGAGGATGATCATGGGGCGCAATTTTACGAGGACCAGCCACGCGACGAAAATGACGAGCGTTCTGATCAGAAGTTTCTTCGTTCGCTTCATCATCCGACCCATACCGAAATCGATTGATGCATCTGGATGCCCAGGCGAACCAAGCACCACGTCACCAGCGCAAGCGTTCCCCACGGGCTCTCTTCTCCGAGTTCAGCGGCGGTGAGAAAGATTCCAGGACTTGCCGACGCAAATCGTACGTAACTGTAAAATCCGCCGAAATAGATCGGGAGGTCAGTCAGCATCAGTGTGATTGCTCCAAGAAGAAGCCAGTCTCCCGAACGACGACGAAAAAAACGCAATGCCGCGAAAAGTCCGAAGTACAAGTAGAGATGCGCGGCATCCCAGCGCGGGAGATGGTCCTTGAGCCCGGCCAGAAGATCGAAGTGTCGTCCCCAGCCCGACGCTTGCGCCGAGTAGAAGTAAACCGGGTTTCCGGTCTTCACCCAGAGCCACGCCATAAATCCCAGAAATGGAACTGCGCAAGCGAGAATTCCCGCGATGATCTGAGCGCGCTCTGTCCTTTCGCGGGAAAAAAGTCGCGAGATCAGGTAAACGCCACATGCGGAAGCCGCCCACAGTCCGGGGGGCCTCGAGATCGCGATGAGGCCGCAGAAAACTCCTCCGAGCAGCCATTTCTTATTTTGGAACGAAAGCAAAATCGCTACGAGAAGTGCGAAGAACACAGCCTCCCCGTAGCCACGCATCCAGAAATGCCCCTCTGGAAAAATGGACAGGAAAAGCAGCGCGAGCCAGCTTTTGTAGAAAAAGCCGCATATCACCTTCGGGGCCTGGCTCGTCCGCGGCCAGAGTTTCTCCGCATAAAAGAGAAACAGCACTCCCGCCAGAAGCGTAAAGACATTGGAGACGAGCAAAGCCGCTCCGTTTGGACCGAGATCCAGGCCGAGCGTGGCCAGCACTCCGTGAGCGTCGCGGATGAGCAGCGGAAAAAGCGGAAAAAACGCTGAGTGTGCGGCCGTGTAGTCTTGCGAGAGCTGCGTGTAGATGCCGCAATCCCAGATGCACCAGGTATGCTGATCGCCCTGCCAAGGCCAAAGCGATTGAAGGCGAGCGACCCAGAGCTGGAAGATCCAATAGGGCAGCCGAAAAACGAGTGCGCCTGCCAGAGCGAATCCGATTCGGCGCCTGGTGGAGAATTCCGCTGTTTTGCTGATGAAATCTTTCGGTTGCGACATCGAGCTTGAACCCTTATGAATGTACTTGAATGCCTGACTATTTCCAATGGAGATCCAGCCCCATCAGAGCCGTGTATCTGGCCCTGACCGCGATCGCGCTCATCTCCATTGGTTGCTTTCTGTTCTTTCGACCGGGAATGGAGGGAGACACCCAGGCACTCGTCAACCATTCGCTGCGGGCGATTCAATGCGTGCGCGACGGCAAATGGGGTCAATGCCCGGAGGCCGGGCCCTTCACGGTGCTCCAATACATTCCGGCCTGGATCCTCGAGCTCTTGGGAGCAAGCAAGGGCGTGGTTCTTCATTTTCTTGCCTACCTCAGTATGCTGACGGGCGTCCTTTCATTTTTCGAAATCTATCGGACGCTCAAATCTCGCGGAGAAGCTCTTGCCTGGAGCGGGGTATTGCTCCTCATGACGGGGTTCTGGATTCGCTACATCAACCTGAGCTCCAATGAAATGCTGGCTTCGTTTCTCATTCTGATGGCCGTCACCAGCGTTCTGCGCGGGAAGAGTTTACTGACCGCTGGATTTTACTTTTGGGCCTCGGCACTCACCAAGGACATGGCGGCGATCTTTCTGATCTTCTGGCTGGGAGTGACTGTTATTTTCGTACCCGATGCACGACTGAGCTGGAAAAATGCGGCGAAGCTCTCGGGGGCGGTCGTGCTTGGGCTCCTGTGTGATATCGCTTTTAATCTTTTTCGCTTCGGCACGGTGATGAATCAGGGTTACCTGAATCCCGAGTTCTTTATTCACGACCGGGCACTGCAGACGAGCTTTTTTTTCGCGCAGTGGTTCTCGCCTGCGGGCGGGCTTTGGATTTTCTGGACCAGCTTCGGAATCGTCATGATGGCAACGGCTTGGATTTTGGTTGGACTGAGCCTTCGCCGATCTTGGAGCAGAATGATCCCCGCGCTCGCGGTGTTTTCGATTTTCGGGGCGCTCACGTTTGGATTTTCAAAATGGTATTCGCCGATGGGCGGATATTGCTGGGGCGTCCGATTTTTTCTGCCGTGGATTCCCGCGCTCAGTCTTTATCTGTTCTGGGTTTACGCGGGCGAATTCAAACGCTTGTTGAGTACATGCGCCGCTCGCGGCATGTGGTTTTGGAGTGGCAGCATCGTTCTGGCGGTCACGGCCTTTCCGCAGTACCAGTTTCTTTTCAGACAGTCGCTGATCGGGCGAGTGCTTAGTCCCGCGTCCTGCAATGGGCTTACCCAATGGGATTATTACAATTGCGTGCTCTGGCAGCGATGGCCTTGGGGGATTCTTTCGTTTTATGCGCCATTTCCGCGTATTGATTTGTTTCTCCTCTCGGCTTTCATGGCCAGTTGGGTAATTATGATCTGCCTCATGATCAGAAAGATGTGTCGATGATTCAGTTGAGAAGCTGGCTTTCGCGTCACGCCACGGTACTCGTCTATGTCGCAGTCGCGGCTTTGATTTTATTTCGCACGCTTCCTTATGAGTTTTTCGGCCGCGAAGTGTTCGATTCGGACGAGGCCATTTTCGCACTGATGGCCAAGCATCTGTCAGTGGGGAAAGCCTTCCCGATTTTCGCTTATCACCAGAAGTATCTGTTCGGTCAGATCAGCTGGCTTGCTGCGCCGCTCTTCGTTCTATTCGGCCCTTCGGTGGCAATGTACCGACTCCCGCTGCTGGTGATTAATCTCGGAGTGGGTCTCTTGTTGGTATTCCTGCTTCGGCGTGAATCGCGGCTCAAGTCAGTGGACGCGTGGATTTGCGCGCTGTGGTTTCTGATTCCGTCTGTTCGCACGGCACGAGGGTTCACGAATGGATGCGATGGCGCGATTGAGCCGTACTTGTATCTGCTTGTGATCTGGACGTTGAGAAAAAGACCTCTTCTTGCAGGTGTGATTGCCGGAGTCGGAATCGCGACTCGACCGTTCGTGTTTTACGGAGTCACCGCTATTTTGCTTTTGGAGCTCGCGCAGAACAAGAATATCAAAGCCTTCATTCAGAAATGCGTGATCTGGGGAACGGGCCTCGCGCTTTCAATTGCTGCAATTCAAGTAGCGGCTCAGTACTCGACAGGTTACGGGGGCGGGAACGCCCCGCTTATGCATAAATCAATTCGACATATGCTCGAGGATGTTCGCGGTTACTTCGCAGAGATCATTCCGCAGACGATCGGTCTGGAGACGCAGCGATGGCTCCCGACTCCGGGCTCCCCCGGCATGGACAATCATTGGAATGTCTACACCCTCGCATTGGCGCTGGTGGGAGCTTTTCTGTTTTGTGTCCTTCTTCGGGATTTGTGGAAGAAGGGGCGTCCGGGTCTCGAAGCCCTGGTCGCGGATGAAACACTCCATTTCCCGGCCTATCTCGTGCTGATCAGTCTTCTGACTTTCATTGCCTACGTGATTCTGAGCCCGCCGTCGGACGATATTCGTTACACGTTCACTCTGATTCTGGGATTCGTCGGCATCTACGCACTGCAAAGGCGACTCGGAACGAGCGCCCAGCTTTGGCACTGGTCACTTGTTTTCGTCTTGGGGACCTGTGCGACCAATCTCTGGATGAACGGGCGCTCCTGGTTTGATCTGGCAGAAATCGAACGAGCCGGGCACGTTTCCAATCTTCTCGATTATCTGAAAAAGAATCATGTTCGGGTCGCCGTCGCCGAGGATTATTGGACCTCGAACAATGTGACTTTTCTTTCCAACGAAGAGGTCGTCGTGACGACGCCATTCGGAAATATTCCCCAGTCGATCGATGCCTGGAAGAGTACGCCGCTTCAAGAGCAGGCCCGGGTCAGTCCCCAGCCGTTTCCGGGCGGGGAGCGTGTCGAGGGCTGGTACGTCAGTTTACATAACGCAGGGCGGTAACCCCTGAACCCTTTTGCCTCCCTGGCCCGGTTCTGGTACTCGTAGGAGTTCTAACCGAAAGGAAATTCTCATGTCCGAAACGATCCAGAACGGCAAAATCGTCCAGCTCGCTTACTCCCTGACCAGCACCGAAGGCGATGTTCTCGATCGCGCCGACCAGAAAGAGCCATTCGTTTATCTTCACGGCGCAAGCCAGATCGTTCCGGGACTCGAGAACGGGCTCGAAGGATTGAAAATCGGCGAAAAAAAGAAAGTGACCGTCGGGCCTGAAAGCGGCTACGGCGCAATCGATCCCGAGCTCAAGATGGCCGTCAAGCGCACGCAGTTCCCTGAAAACGTTCAGCTTGAAGAAGGCATGCAGTTTGAGTCGCGCACACCGGACGGACACGGCATGATTTTCACGGTCGACTCGATTGAAGAAGACACCGTCCATATCGACGGCAATCATCCGCTCGCAGGCGAGACGCTTCATTTTGACGTCGAGGTCCTCGGAATCCGCGACGCGACCGACGAAGAAAAAGAACACGGCCATGCGCACGGCCCAGGCGGCGCCCATGATCACGAAGCCCATGAAGGTCATGGCCACGAAGGACACGACCACGACCACGATCATGACGACGAAGGCGGCTGCGGCGGCCATCATCACTAATGACGATGGTCCGGCCCGAGTCCCGCGCACTCGGCAAGAGCTACACGCCTGCGGAGTTTGAGTCCAAGCTCTATCAGTTCTGGAACGAGAACGGATGCTTCGAAGCATCCGATGAAAGCGTTCCGGGACAGGAATCGTTTTGCATCGTCATTCCTCCGCCGAACGTCACTGGCGTTTTGCACATGGGACATGCGCTGACGAACACGATTCAAGACACGCTGTCTCGCTGGCATCGAATGAAGGGCCACAATACGCTCTGGCTTCCGGGAACCGATCACGCAGGCATCGCGACTCAAGCGCAAGTTGAAAAGCAGATCGCCAAAGAAGGCAAAGGCCCGACGGGAAGACCTCTGACTCGCCATGATCTCGGACGCGAAGCATTTGTCGCGCGCACTTGGAAGTGGAAAGAAGATCACGGCCGCGAGATCACAAATCAGTTGAAGCGCCTGGGTTCCTCCCTCGATTGGAAGCGCGAGCGCTTCACGATGGATGAAGGCCTCTCGCATGCGGTTCGCGAAGTTTTTGTGCGCCTCTTTGAAGAGAACCTGATTTATC
>Ga0206877_10070_pt1 | contig 32988 bp, 33 predicted proteins | sample Alteio_BWOrgCont_7_FD_152623 | JGI IMG/M metagenome (GOLD analysis project Ga0206877, IMG submission 152623) | Enriched cells from forest soil in Barre Woods Harvard Forest LTER site, Petersham, Massachusetts, United States -... | ecosystem: Environmental > Terrestrial > Soil > Temperate forest >...
AGCGGCATTGAAGACGATACCCAAAGCGCGCTTACCCGCGATCAGGTCAATGTGATCAGCACTGCACCGGGCATCGCAAAAGACAAAGACGGCGCGCCCTTGGCGGAAGGCGAGGTCGTGATCTTCACCCCTGTCAGCAGCAAGGCCGGCGTCGGCACCTTTATCCTGACCCGCGGTTTCGGACCCAAAGGGCTGGCGCTTCACCCGGAGATCAAATTGACCACCGGCCGCATGTTCCGCCCGGGCACGCGGGAAATGATTGTCGGCCACGCAGCGCAGGGTCAATTCGCCGGACTAGCCATCGGCGATACCGTCACATCACAGGGCGGCGCTGAATGGCGGGTGGTCGGCGTCTTCGCCACCGGCGGCGACACGCTGGAAGGCCAACTCATCGTGGACCGCGACACGCTGATGGCGGCGGGGCGACACACCGCATTCAACGCTGTGCTGGCGCGCCTTGATGCTGCGCCGGACGCCATGACTGTTCTTGACAAGGCGCTGACGAACAAGCCCGGCCTGGCGCTGATCGTCGAACGCCATTCCGACTATTACCGGCATTTCTCCCGCCCCAACGCCATCCTGTTCGCCGCTGTGGCCTATATGTCAGGTGGCACCCTGGCGCTGGGCGCCCTGTTCGGCGCGCTCAACATTCTCTATGCCGCTGTCAGCACGCGGACGCGGGAGATCGGCACCTTGCGCGCCCTGGGCTTCGGCGGCATGGCCGTGGCACTTTCGGTGGTGGCGGAATCTCTGCTACTGGGATTGAGCGGCAGCCTTTTGGGCGCGGGTCTGGCCTGGCTGTTTTTCAACGGCGCGCAGCGCGCCTATTTCGGCCAGGTGTTCAACCTGATGGTGACGCCGGGGCTGGTGGGGCTTGGCATCATTTGGGCGCTGGTGGTTGGCCTGCTGGGCAGCCTGCCCCCGGCCATCCGTGCAGCGCGGCTCCCAATCGTCGCGGCCCTGCGTGCGGTGTGAATGAAACGAGGTATCGGAAGTCGATGTCCGCTTTGCGCCAATGGCGGTCATCGGACGAGCGGCGCGTCTCACCTCACGCCCAGCGCCATGGCGATCCGGTCTGCGATGAAGTTGCGCTGCTGCTGAAAATTTGCCCCTGTATCCATGGTGTAAACGGCCTTCAGATAGGCCAGGTCGGTATCGGTGATGGCCGCCGACTTCAGATCGGCACCGCAAACAGGAGAAATCAGGTTGGTGATGCTGGGCATCGGCCGGCAGGCATCGAAGTTCTGGGTCTGGGACAGCGCCAGCACAGCGACATAGTCGGCCACCGCGCCAAGCCGGTAACCCTCTGTCTTGCTGGTATCGACAACGATATATGTGCGCCATCTCGCTGTTGAGGCCGGTCCGGAAGTGGGAGCCTTCAACACCATAGATCGGCACGGTGGAAAATCCCGGAAGCGACGAAAATGTGTTGCCAAATCCGGCATTTTCTTCGTCATCGAGAATGGGCTGTCCGTATATATCTCGTGTGCCGGTGGCGTACCAAGCCTGAACCGGATAGCGCATGGAGTTGGCTTGGGACTGGGAGGGTTTTGGCCCCAATAGGCTCGCGTTTATTTCGCGCACCTTGTCCAGGAATTCCTGCGGCTTGGCGGTGAAGATAATTTCAACGCCAAAGTGGCAGGGGGCAGATTTTATCTCCAAGCCAGCGCCTACCGCGATGTTCTCTACCCGCGTCGTGACGAAATCATCATATTCGGGTCTGGAAAGGCCGTAGGTGCGGACACAGATAGCGCCTTTCCAGCGGGCGATTTCGCCGACGGTAAGGGTCGCCGGATTCGTATACGAATTGACGAAATTGCGGATAGCGGTCAGGGGTTCATCGCCTAGCCATTTCTTTGCGGTTACGACTATACGTTCGACTGTGCTAGCCGCATCCGCCCCTGCGGGAACCGCCTCTGCGACGTTTATGGGCGCGGCAGGAGGCCTGCTGTCTTGGCCATCTATCGTCGGCAAAGCGGCGCCTGCCTGAATCTGGAGGGAATTATCCGGCGCGGATGCACTCTGCTTCGGCTGGAAAACCTCATTTGCCGCGACATTGCGCCTTTGTGCGCCGGCGGTTTGGCGCCGATACCGGCCGTCCACTTGGGGCGCGCTGTCATTCGCGTCAACGGAATATGCATTCGGGACCGTCTTTTGCCCGGCGCTCGCGGAGGCGATTTGCGGGCGCTGCGCCACCCTCTCGCTCGATCCGTCCCTGCTGCTCCGCGCCGTCGCGGCCGAGGCGGCGACGGCACAGATGAAGAGCAGCCCTATCACCGCGGAAGGCGAAATCTTGCGGGAATTTGAAGGAACATCCAGCAGCCTTGCCACGCGCTCTTTCAATCTGCCGTTGCTCGCTGCCAGGACAAGAACGGGCATCGCCTTCGAAATTTTCAGTGAGGTCAATGCTTCGACATAGAGTGTCGCGTCGCCGCACATCGATACGGCGAAATCATCGCAGCAATGTTCGCGTTCAATCCGTACCTGTCGGCACACCCACCAGATTGCCGGATGATAGAACAGGACGGTTTCGGCCGTGATCAACATGATGTTTGTCAGGGCATCGAACCGACGGATGTGAGCCAGTTCATGCATTATCAGCGCATCCAATTGCTCCGGCAAAAGTCCGCTAATCGCAGAAATCGGGATTAGGACAATCGGCCTGAACCAGCCTATGACGACGGGCGCGTTTACCCGGCAGGATTGCAGGAAAACAATCGGCCGGGTAAGAGCCAATCGGGCTTGCAGGCCGCGGCATCGCTGGAGCAGATACTCCGGGATGGCGAAAGCATCCCGACGCCACAGCATTTCAACCAGATACCAACCGCCTATCCCGCGTACGGTCAAAACCACTATCCCCGCAAGCCAGAAGGCCACCAGCAGATTTATCCAGTTAAAGGGTATTGGCGCCTGCAGAATTGTGGCGCCATTGCCGTGGATGCTGGAAATGGTGGTTACGGATACCGCCACCCACGATCCGTCGGCGCTTTGATGCCCGTGGATAAACAGAAACGTCATGACAGGCGCAAGGACCATCATTGCTAACATCGCCAGCGCCCAATTGTGACGCGCTGCCGCGTCCCGGCACATCGGCAGTATCGCCTGCAACATGGCCGCCAGCACCACCCCCTGCCACAGAAAGTGAATTAGGGTCCAGCCGAGGTCATTGATAATGCCGGCCAACAACCACAAAGGCAGGTGAATCATTTCGACCTCCTTCGGTAGGCGGCGACCATTTTGCGAATTTCCTCGACTTCCTCGGGAGAGGCGGAATCGCCTTCAAGCAGATGCAGAACCAATTGGCTGGCCGAACCCGCGAATACCTGCCGCATCAAGGCGCTCAGCAATTGCCGCTTTATGCGCTCGGGTTCACAAGCCTCATAGACGTGTGCATGCTCATCCTGGTTGCGTCGCACAAGACCCTTCGCGAACAAATTCTGCAGGAGCTTCAGAACGCCGGTGTAACCGATGCCTCGTTCCGCACCGACGCGCTCATGAACTTCCCGCACAGTCGCTGGGCCGTGTTCCCATAATATGCCGAGAATTTCTATTTCGGTTTGTGTGGGCTTCGCTGACGGTTTTCGCGCCATGTTGGAGCATATACCACGGGGTTTGCCTTAGAGGCAACGATAACTATCGTAGAGATTGTCTTGGCCGTGGGACGCGGCCCGGAGACAGGCTGCCCTGTCACCATATCTCAATTGAGGCCGAGCGCTTGGGAGATCGAAGCGGCGATGGCATTCTGCTGTTGCTGAAAATTGGCGCCGGGATCCATGCTGTAAACCCCCTTGAGATAGGCGAGGTCGGCGTCCGTGATCGCCTCGGGCTTGAGATCAGCGTCGCAGGCCGGCGAGATCAGGTTGGTGATGCTGGGCATGGGCTTGCAGGAATCGAAGCTTTGGGTCTGAGACAGGGCCAGCATTGCGACATAATCAGCCACCGCGCCCAGTTCATAACCTTCGGTCTTGCTGGTGTCGGCGATCACATAGATATGCGCCAACTCGCTGTTGAGGCCGGTGCGCCATCTGTTGCCCTCGACACTGTAGAAGGGCACGCTTGCATATTGTCCAAAGTTGCCCTGGCCCGCCGCCATCGCCTGCATGCAGAAACAGGCGTTGTCCTCGTCATCGAGCTGCAAGATGCCATCAAGGCCGCGCGTCCCGGTGGCATACCAGGCCTGGATGGCGTAGCGCATCTTGCTGGTGGTTGCGGCCTGGGACGGCTTGGGGCCGAGGAGCCGCGCGCCCTCCTGATGCACCTTGTCCAGGAAATCCTGCGGCTTGGCGGTGAAGATGACCTCGACGTTTAAATGACAGGGCGCTTCCTTGACGCTTGCCCCCGCCTCGACCGCGATGTCCTCAATCCTGCTGGTGACGAAATCATCATATTCGGGTTTCGACAGTCCATAGGTCCGTGTGCAGATGCCGAATTTCCAGCGTGCAACTTCGCCTATCGTTGGCGTCGCCGCCATCGCATAGGAACGGACGAAGTTGTGGATCACGGTCTGGGGCTTGTCCCCCAGCCATTTCGGTGCAGTGACGATGATCGTTTCGACCTGCGGGCGCAGAACTATCGAGGTGTTTGCCGGCTGGGCCGAAGCCGTGGAGGCGAACAAAAGTCCGAGCAATACGATCAAGCGAGCGCGCTTCATATCGGTCCTCCTGGGATAGCGACAGAAGTCTTACGAACGGCCGCAGCCATACCACGATATTTGTCGTATGGTCAACGATAAATATCGTATAGGTTGGTCCGGCCTTACCGGGCTCTTTGTAACTGCAGACTCTCCTGCTCTTGTCGTGTCGTGCGATGGACCTCAAAGAAGCGTTGCAGCAAGCTTCCGCTCTTCTTCGGGCCAATCGCCTATTGGAAGCTGAGAGCGTCTATCTCGAAGTGCTCGCCGTAGAGCCGCGTAATTTACCTGCGCTTCATTTTCTCGGCATTCTTAGGGCACGGCAGGGTAGACGCGCAGAAGCACTAGCCTTGATCGAAGCGGCTTTGAAAGGTGAATTCGACGCCGGCATCTTGTCGAACTACGCAAGCGTTTTGAGCGCATTGGGCTGGTCTGTGGACGCCCTGCAGAACTATGACAGGGCTCTAGAGATTGCCCCGCAAGATCAAAATGCCCTTTATAACCGCGCGCTCATTTTGTTGGATTTGAAACGCTTCGAGGAAGCGTTGGAAACGTTTGACGCGCTCCTGGTGACCAGGCCCGAAGACGCAGAAGTATTTTACAACCGCGGAATTGCCCTGCTCAACTTGATGCGTTTTGAGGAAGCCGTGGCGAGCTTCGACAAAGCCGTGATGGTCAAGCCGTACTTCGCCGAGGCCCTGACGTTCCGCGGGACTGCCCTTTCAGCGCTGGGCCGCTACAAAGAGGCGCTGGCAAGTTACGACAGCGCGCTCGACGTCAACCCGGATTTTCCCGACGCATTGTATCACCGCGGCTATCTACAATGGTTCAAGCTTGGATCCCTGCCGCCAGCTCTGCGGGACATGGAACGGGCGGCGGCGCTCGACCCAAATTACAACTACATAATGGGCGACCTGTTGCATCTTAGAATGCATGCTGGCGATTGGCATGATTTCGATAAGCTGTTGGGCCTGATCAATGCCGGCGTCCGGGCCGGGAAGCGGGTAATCCTGCCCTTCAATTATCAAGGCATTTCGGAATCACCGGCGGACCTTCAGACCTGTTCGGTCATCTATTCCAACCATTTTTATCCGGCGAGAGGATCGGCAAAAGCCAAAAAGCGCGGTGGCGCCAAGATTAGGTTGGGCTATGTGTGTGGCGATTTCGGCGAACATCCGACCGGCTATCTGACGGCCGGCCTTTTCGAGTGTCACGATAGGAGCAAATTCGAACTCATCGCTTTTGACAATGGCGTGAGCGATGGCAGCCCATTGCGAGCGCGGCTGGAAGCGACCTTCGATCGGTTTCAGCCCATCGCGAAATTGTCTAATGCCGCTGCGGCAGCGCTGATCGCGGACAATGGCGTCAACATCCTCGTCAATCTCAACGGCTATTATGGCGACGGGCGAACGGGTGTTTTCGCCGAAAGGCCCGCTCCTATTCAGGTCAATTATCTCGGCTTTCCCGGCACGCTGGGGGCTTCCTACTTTGACTATCTTCTCGCCGACCGCTGTGTGATCCCCGAAAGTGAGCGGCAATTCTATACCGAGCGCGTGGTTTACTTGCCCGGCACTTACCAGGCGACCGATTCAAAGCGTCCCATTTCCGATATTTCTTTAACTCGCGCCGAATGCGGACTTCCGGACGGGGCCTTTATTTTCTGCAATTTCAATCAGAGCTACAAGCTGGCGCCTTCAACCTTCGCCGTCTGGATGCGGATTTTGCGCGACGCTGAGGGCAGCGTGCTATGGCTGCTGGAGAGCAACGCATGCTTCCGTGAAAACATCCGGCGAGAAGCCGAACGGCAAGGCGTGATGGCTGAGCGGATCATATTCGCCCCCGCCATTGCAGTAGACCGACATTTGGCCCGGCTGCGGCTGGCTGATCTGTTTCTCGATACGCTTCCTTATAATGCACATACCACCGCGAGCGACGCGCTATGGGCGGGCTTGCCGCTCATCACCTGCCTTGGAAAATCCTTTGCAGGTCGGGTGGCCGCCAGTCTGCTACATGCCGTCGGACTGCCAGAACTAATTACCGACAATATGCGGGACTATCAGTCGCTCGCTATTCGGCTGGCGTGTGATCCGGCGCTGCTTCAATCCGTTCGAAAGAAATTAGCCTTCAACCGACTGACATTTCCGCTTTTCGATACTGCCCGTTTCTGTCGCGGTATTGAGGCGGCATATGTGCGGATGTGGGAAATCGCCCAGAGTCGCGAAGCGCCGAAGAGTTTCAGTATTGCGCCAGAGTCTGATGCTATTACGGGTTCAATCTGATCCAGATATGCCATCCAGGACTAGGCGACCGCACCGCTTCGAAAGTGCGTCCGAAAAATTAGTGTCCGCTTTTGGGTCAAAAGCGGGTCATTCAGGCAGTGTTTTCTACTCATATCGCAGTGCGTGAATGGGATTAGCGCGGGCGACGCGCACGGCATGGGCGATCACCGTGACCCAGGCGATAGCAAGGGTAATCGCGCTGGCCGCCAGGAAATAAACCGGATTGAGCGAAATCCGGTAGGCGTAACCCTGCAGCCAATGATGCAGATAGAACCAGGCCACCGGCCAGGCGATGAGATTGGCGATTAGGACCGGAATGGAGAATTGCCAGAGAAGAAGCTGGACGATGTCGCGGGTGCGGGCGCCAAAGACTTTGCGCACCCCGATCTCGCGGGTGCGGCGTTCTGCGGTAAAGGCGGCCAGACCGAACAGGCCCAGGCAGGCGTTCGCCGCGTGCAATGAAATCGTCCCTGCCAACCATGCCGCTACCCTGAAATGGCCGTGTCTGAATAACTTCCAGAAATATTAGATACCTTATCCGCTTTAATAGACGCGCTGCAAAACACACCATTTCTGGCTGTCCCAGATTTTCAAACTGTGCTAAGTACCTGATTTGACAAGTATATTAGACTTTGCTATAGTCATCAAGCTGCATGATTCGGCCAATCACCAGCAGCGAACGAGAACCGGGTTCTCGCGGCCGATTTGAAGATCCCCAAATCACCCTCGAAGGAGGCGCTAATGGCAGGCCGACAGGCCAAAACCATCACGCCCGTGCAAATGGACACGCTCATGCAGCATGTCCGCGGGCAAAAAGATTCAGCACGTAGCCGCGTCATCGTTCTACTGTCTTTCAGGGCCGGCCTTAGAAGCGCTGAAATTGTGAAGCTTGAGTGGAGTCATGTCCTGGATGCGACCGGCAGGGTCGGACAAACAATTGAGCTTGAGGACCGGATCGCAAAAAAGAAGCATGGTCGCCGGATTCCAATTCACCCTGAGCTCCGGCACGCCCTCGTCACGCTACAAAGAGGTCAACGCCAAATACACGGCCCAGTGATCAGATCGCGGAGCAGCGGTGGCGCCATGCAGCCCAACAGCTTGGTCAACTGGTTCAAGTCATTGTATTTGGCCCTCGACTTCGGTGGGTGCTCATCCCACTCCGGTCGGCGAACGTTCATCACACAGGCGGCACGCCTTATCCCTCAAGCCGGCGGTTCCCTCCGCGATGTCCAATTGCTGGCTGGCCACAAGTCGCTTGTTACCACCGAACGATACATTGATGGCGACAGCCATGCGCAGCGGAAGCTTGTGCACCTCCTTTGAAGGTTGCTTGCAAATCTGCAAACGCTCGGTTGACACGACTATTGAGCGGTTTCGTATGATTGATTCGCAAAATCGTTCGAAAGCAATTCGTGCCAAAGGCTCCCGGCCTCAACTTTCGTCAAGCGACCGCACTCATCAAAACTGTTTGCGAAGTCGCTGGCTCTCGGGATCTCATCAACGATACACGGAGGGATCTGGCCCGGGCGGGTATTCTGAGGGCCGTCAAGGATCACGATAATGAGGTCTTGTTCGACTGGCTGATGAACTGCTTTAGCTATCAAGGCGTGTCGGACGCCGTGGTCAATAGTTTCATCAATGCCCATGGGAATGCCACGGCCGTACAGATCGCCCAAGACCTGTCAGCGGGCCCACAATGCGCCAAGTTACACAGCTACTGGCACTTCAACGGTTGCGGCTATCGCAAGGCCAAAGCCTCCTGCGCCATGCCGAGATTGACGCGGCACTGTCCCCTACCCCGGCTCGACTTACGAAACGGAAGCCTGAACCAAACTGCCTACGGTCTTTATCTCTTCATGCGCGACGTGGCCGATAACGATCTGGTCGCTTGGATAGACAACAGGCTGGCACAAGCGGCGGTGGACGATACTTCCGGTGTGGATGCGCTAATCGAACCGCTTGCACATGTCCATGGCCTGTCGTTCAAGGTCCTCAATATGACTTTGTCGATGCTGTTGCTGGCTGGAGATCCGAAGCGGGATGCTTGGAAGGCAACAGGCGCCCAAATGATCGCGATCGACACCTTAGTTCATAACTGGCTGCACCGCACCGGCATATTGCGAGGACTCGATGCCGAACATGCTTATGGCGCTGGCTGTCAACGTGACGGGAGCTGCGCGGACATCTTGCGAGCAGTAGCTGAACGGATTGACGCGCGTTCCTATAACCGAGACTACCCCAAGGTCTTTCCACGCTTTGTGCAATTCGCGGTCTGGCGCTTCTGTGCGCAACAGGAATTGGACCAGTGCAATGGCAACCGGGTCAATGATAGCGGCCGCTGTTGGCAGCAGGATTGCGTTCTATTCGATGACTGCGCCCGCCTGAAGCTGGGCCGCAGCACCACCGCGACAGCAGCAGCCTAACAACTCACCTTATTCAGCCCGCACATCGCGGCAACAAATTTGGCTCAATGCCAAATCCGGCAAGCATTCATGCATGCCGGCAATTCAGGAGTATTTATGAAAACCGAAACATGCCTTGTCGTCCTTGGATTGGACGCTGACCAAAAGCCACGTGCCTGCAAGTTTGACGTTGCCTACGAAAAAGCCGCCCGCAAGATCGCAGCGGTTCAGCGTTTCAAGATCGGGCATCCCAAAACCGATGATGCCATCGAACAGGCGATCAGGTTGGTGGATGGTAAGACCTTCCAGTCCGGCAAAGGCCTAGTTCCCCTAGTAAGCCCCGTCACTTATGAAAACCTCCTAAAGGTTTTAGAGATCGAAGAGATTGCGGCTGAAACCCAACCGGCTACGAAGGGGTCCCCTGCCCCGAAAGCCAACTCGTCACCAGCCCATGGCGATGGCGACCCAACGGCCAGCATTGGAGTGGGCTCGATCATCCTGTGTCAGGACAACAGCCCAAAGAAAACAGAGGACCGTGGATGGTGGCCCTGTTCCGTTCTCAGCTTATCCAAAAACGGACAGGTGCTCTCGGTCCGCTGGGCCCACTTCCCTACGATGAAGCCATTTTCTGTAGCACGCAAAGTTGTCGCAAAATTACCGCCCAAAGGCTGAGGATTGCCATGGCTGAGCACTCAGAAACGCCTCTTAAAAACGCCGACCGTATTCGCGAACTTAACGACCAACTGCGAAGGACGTTCACGGGGGGAGCAATCTGTATCACTCGAGGCGTCTGCGAACGTTGCGACACCAATGCGGTGCTTGCGGCGGTTCAAGCGTTCGACAGCTTCAACGACGCCAACGATCCATGGCGAGAGCATGATTTTGGCGCCCTAGAATTAGAGGGCCAGACCCTGTTTTGGAAAATAGATTACTACGCACCTGGTATGCAGGGCGGTTCACCTGACCCCGCCGATCCCCGCATCACCGAGCGCATCCTCACGATAATGCTGGCGGAAGACTATTGATAGCCTCTCCCGGCTAACGCTTAGTCGATTTTTGCTTCAGGCTCGGATCAGCCTTCAATACTTCTGCAAAGAGCCTGATTGGATCGGCGTCAATCGCCGCAGCCATGCGCAGAAATTCCAATATGTCCAATCTGCGCTGTCCGCTTTCATAACTGGACACAAATGACTGTGGCTTGGAGAGACGTTTCGCCAACACCTGTTGGGTCATTCCAGCTGCCTCTCTTGCGGCACATAGAACGCTTCCAAGTTTCTTGTATTCCCGCTGCTGCACCCACATGGGCGGCCCTCCCGATCCATTGAGGGCAGACCAAGTAAATCGGATATTCCGTTATTGAAACTTCCAATATTTCTTCGTATGATCAACAACACGGGAGAGCCAATCATGAGCGACGACAGTCAGATTTCAGCATTGGAACGCCTGACAAAACTCCGCGAAAGCGGAGCCCTGACCGAGGAAGAATTCACTGCTCAGAAAGCAGCGATTCTTGCCGGCGGTAACACGACCGCCAGCCATGTACCGTTCTATCGAAAGCTATGGCTTGTGGTGACCCTGACCTGCTTGATCCTCACATTCTGGATATCACTGATCATTTTGCTTACCGGCGACGTCTACACGCGCACTAAGGACCGTGCACTCACGCCAATCAAGAAAAGCACTCGATACGTATATGCCGGCTTCTTGGCGGTATGGATGGTCGCTGCGGGCATCAACGCCGTCATTCATCCGAGCATTCTCAAAGAGGATATTGCCGGCGGCACCCCAGCACAGACTTCTTCAGGCGCACCACAGGCAGCCGCGCCTAGCTCATCTCAAGCGTCAAATATGCCCGATGCATGCGAGAGCTCCGATGCCGCCGACATGGTGAAGAACGCGCTTGAAAATGCACCTGCCGCCCAACTGGTGTCGGTCAAGGTCTTGGATTTCGGAAAGGCCAAAGAGACATGGTTTGATAAGGCGAGCAATGTCCGGCGTTGCTATGGGATTGCATATCTAAATTCCGGTCAGACGCCGGTCGCGTATCAGCTTTTTTTCGGTCCGTCGGGAAAAGAGATGGTCCAGGTCCTGACAGGCGATCAAGCGACTACGCAGGTCATGGTTGACCAAGCCAAGAAGGAAGAGGCCGACAATGCAGCTAAAACGGCCCCCGCAAATCCGCCTGCCGCACCAGATGCTACTGCGGCCTCGCCCTCCCCGGTTCAACAAGCCAATCCCGCTCCCGATGCCAATGACGCGCTAGTCCAGGCGCTCAACCAGCAATATATCGGCAAGGGTTACGAAGACTCTGAACCGGAGATTGAAGCATCTGGATGGAAGGAGACAGACAGTGATATCGGATCCCAGGTCTTCCAAAAGGGTGAGGTAAAGATTCGCGTTGAATATGTCCCAACAGGACTTGCTCAGATAACAAAGATCAGCCGCGTTCAATAGTGTGTGAAGGAGCGAACATCATCATTGGCTGAACATCAAAAATATGCCGCAAACCCCGCCCAAACAGCTTTAGGCGGCAATAATCGCTATTTTTGTGCCTGTTAAGGCAATCTCTGAAACCGCAGCGCCGAATACCGCTGCGAAATATATCGGGCTAATCAAACGCCAAAAAGTCCGCTCTCAAGCCGTTTTTCATCCGGCTTTGGCGTCGATCCGGGGCAAAATCGGTTTGCCCGTATAAAGTACCGGAAAAGCACTTTTGACCGCCGGTTGTGGGTACCTACTGGGATTAGGCGGCTCCATCGTCGTCTTTAACTATGGCTATTTCAATGTGCTTGTTTTCATCAGGGGGTATGCCTTTGCAATCTGAATAGCCGCCCTCTGCAAATTTCTCTTTGGTCATTTTGCAGCGAATGCAAGACCGATCCCTGAAAGTATGTCCGCCAGCGTTATTTTCGATAATCATCGAAGTCTCCACCGGAGATACTAGGCTAGGCATATTCTGAAGTGAAGATGACTGTGCCGCCCAAACCGACTCAGATGACGGCGACCAGCACCAGAGACCATGGGCCGCCCCTTCCCGCTAGTTAAGCCCGAAAGAATCCATAAACTGATCAACGGCCTCAACTGAGTCCCCATTTTCGCGTGTGTATAGTGCCGTCACAATATATATTTTCGGAATTGCTTTATCCTGAATTACCACAAGACCGCGGCCCTTTGCTCTGCGAATTTCAAACGTGAAATACGTCGCTGGGTGGCCCTCAAACGTGTCAACCCGCGATGATGTCAAGCTGGCGCTGGCATCATCAATGAATCTGTTTCGTTCCGCCTTCAACGAGCTAGAGGCATCAATTTTTGTTGGATTTGTGAACGTTTCAACAACAACCGTCACCATGATGTTCTCCGTTTGGGCCCGGTAGGTCACAGAATTTGAAAGTATTTTCCCACTATTGTCTTTCTCGGAAGGAGCTGGTCCGCTGACTTCGGGGGCCATCGGAAAATCCGCTGAAAAGCCGAGTTCTGGCGAGTTGACCACCGCGGCCCAGGAAACGACCGGATATAGAAGCAAAATCAACAAGCTTGAACATCGCATTGAGGACAATAGCTTTCCGTGAACCATCTTAGTCGGCGCCTCCGGCAATATTTCCTTAAAAGCAGGAAGCCTATCAGCAAAACCCACCGCCGTGGCAGGGGAATTCCACCGTCGGCGGATTGTGATATTGTGGAATTGGTCGAGGGGTGGGGGATCGCATGTTCGTCCTAATTTTAGGAATTATCGTCTTTCTCGGTGTCCATAGTGTGCCAATCTTCCACGAGACACGAGCGCACCTCATCGAGCGATTTGGTTTAGGGACATTCAAGGTTGTCTATTCGCTAGTGGCCCTCATCGGCTTCGGACTGATTGTTTGGGGTTTTCACCTCTATCGCGCGGGGGGATTGATTGCTGTATGGACGCCGCCGACGTGGATGCGCCATGTGACTGTATTGCTCATGTGGCTCGCCTTCGTCGCGCTGGCCTGCATGAACCCTGCGCCCAGCCTGATCCGGGGATGGCTTCGCCACCCAATGCTGGTCGCAATAATGATTTGGGCATTGGCCCATTTGCTTATCAATGGCGATGCTGGGGGAATGCTGCTTTTCGGGTCATTTCTCGCGTGGGCAATCGTTGATCGTATTGCCGTGAAGACACGTGGTGACGTTGGCGCGCGCCGAATAAAATCCTTCACAGGAGCCGACGCCATGGCGCTAGGCTTAGGCACAGTGGCATATGTGGCGATGATTTTGCTGCATCCAATTCTCATAGGCGTGTCTGTCGTTGGCAGTTAGGTGGTTTGGCCTTGGGGTTGGCCGCGCAAAGGGCTAATATGAATTACCGCGTGTCCAGGGGGCTCGATGCCCAAGACTTTTATTTTTCCGCTCATCCGTCGCGAAGATTACGACGCTTTTCGGCGTGATGTCGGCTCGAACCTCGCCGACAGCTATGATGAATGGACGAAGCTTTGTGCGGCTGAGGTCGCCGAAGCTCGTTTGCAAGGCAAGAACGTCGTCTTGGCTCCGGTCAATTTCGAGGAGTTTACGCAGTACTGTCGCGCCAAGGGGAAAAGGCCCGATCCTCAAATTCTGCTCGACTTTGCTATCAGTACAAAGCCCGATGGTGAGGCGTAGCAGTCTGCCTTTCGGGCATCCATTGGCGATCATTGTCCCGACTCGTTGGCTATAGCTGGGCCGATCAGGTCGGCGGGACGTCGCAGGCTTCAGCATGTTGCGGAAAGACATTATGATCTCAGCCAACCCGGGCTCATCTGGGGAATGTCTGATTAAGGGAGGGCGTCATGAACATCTTCACCGGTTCGATTGAAATCCAGATGCTGTGCTGGAGTGTGGTGCTGGGGCTTGTGCAACTGGTCATTGCCACGACAATGGCGGCAAAAGACCAGGGCCTGCCCTACAATCTCACCCCGCGCGACCTGCCGCCACCACCGGTCACTGTTGTTACGGGCCGCCTCCAGCGCGCCTTCGGCAATTTCCGCGAGACCTTCGTATACTTTGCCGTTTCGGTGCTGGTGGTGACAGCCATGGCCAAGAACAGCCCGGGCTCGGCGCTGGGAGCACAGCTCTATTTCTGGGCGCGGGTTCTGTATGTACCAGTCTATGCCGCGGGCATTCCGGTGGCGCGTACGCTAGTATGGGCGGCGTCCATTATCGGCCTGGTAATGGTGCTGCTGGCGGCGATGGCTTAGCTTTTTATACGCGCATGAGCGTTAGGCACGAAAAAACAAAAACGGCAGAGCCACGCAATGTAGCCCTACCGTTTCTCTCCATCACATCTTAGCGTTTGACCTGTCGGCTAACTCATAGATATGCGTCTTGCTTGATACTGGTCAGGTCAAAATTATCATCGTTCTGGACAAACCGTTCAAATTGCTGCACGCGTCTCAATTCATGGTTTTTACAAGTGAACATCTTTCGTAGGCTTCGAGCCATGCGCTTGAAACCAAGCTCTGGGTTGTCGAAATCGTAAACGATGGATACGGCCAGTTCACCGCTGCATTTCACGATCTTAGAACCTTCAGCCAACTGTATTTCTGGACACCCTGTCTTGGGCGCCAACACGACACGCTCAAAAACATCGTTGATATCTGCAATAACAACGAACTGCACTTTCACGCCATAACGCAATGGTGCCACAAGGTTCTCGGCGCGGTTCCACACGACACGAGCTTGACGATTCAGCTCACGTCCATAACCAGAACGGCAGTTGGTGTCGTCCTTGTCTTTCAGCAAGCTAAGATCTTGCGTGGCAGTAAAGAGAAGCGTCGGCATTGTCTTGCCATAGTGGTGACCGAAGCCAATGGTCAGCCATTCAGTTTTTTTGAAGGTGGGCGGCGGTTGATAGCTCTTCAGCACTAAGTCACGGCGGTACAGTTTTTCGTGATTGATATGAGACATATGGTTTCTCCATGATTGATGGTGGCCGCAGTCGAACCGCGTGCCGTTGATACTTTATGGTTTTCATTTTGGGGTTTTATTCGGGCGGTGTTGGGGAGGATTAATGCGTCCCTGCCTGACACCTATTTTGGCTTTTTAAGATTCCAGATATGTGAATACTCATTTTTCAGAATCGCGTTTTTAACTGCAGCCAAATTACCCTCTATGTTTTCGGGGTCGCAAAACATCACCACTTCACTACACATAACCGGCTTGCCATTTTCTATGCCGCGTTTAATTATTATTGCAGAAGCTTGGCCTTCGTTCGCACAATAGGCCGCCATGTCCGCCTCAAACGAAACAGCATTAATTACCTGTTCGTAAGTCAGCTCCGGCAAATCTTTCTGATCTAGGTATTTCTTGGGCTTTGAGTTTGACGCACTTATTTGCGCTTTCACGGCCTTAGATTTCGTCAGCTTAGCTTTAGACATTTTATTTCCAGTTCTGTTTTGATGAATTGCAATTCCACAAGCTGCAAAACACAGCTCGCGTTTGCTACATTCACTTTACGGGATTTGAAATTAGGGATTATCGGATGCGGCGGAATTGGTCAGAAGCGCGAAAGGGCCAGAATAAATCCGCTTATTTAAGCCTGGAGCCGATTTATAGGTCTATTTGCGCTGAATTTCTGGTGCGGAAAAACAAAAACGGCAGAGCTACTATCATGCAGCCCTGCCGTTTCGTTCTAATCGGTTACCCGTTCAAGTAAACCGGCTAACGTGAATTGCTCCAAAGCGTGCTTTATCCAGTGAGCTTCATCACAGGACGGCGCGAAATTTCCATCGTTGAGAATAAACTCGACACGCTGGTTGAACGAAGGATGTTCAGAGCCGAATAAAGTCCGATTCACTGTTTTCACAAAGCTACGTTCTGCCTCAAAGGGAATGAAGCATGCCATACGCATATCCAGATGGGCCTCAAGATATTTACCCGGCTCAAACTCTGGATCGCCATGGATATTTACGAGCTTGAGCGGTTTGAAACAAACATCATGACCTATTTCGATCAAGAATCTATGATTTTCAAATTCGGCTGGAGGACGTATGTGTGACAGCCTATTGAAAATCCTCTGGCCTTGTTCGGCTACCATTTTATTCCTGATATTGTCCCCGAATACGGCATCAAAGAATCTTGCAGGATTGAGGAAAGCACAGTCCAGGGTCGTAAGTTCACCGGACCATACCTCACCCATTTTAAGCCAATTTTCTGCTATAAAGTCATTTCCTTCAATACTCATAAAGTAACTCCTAATTAAATCCCCTTTGGACAATTCCGCAGGTGATTAGGATAACTTTACGGCTATGGAAAATGAGATTGTCGGCAGTTTCTGGAAACTGACATTCCAGAAAGACGGGTTGAAATAAATCACATCACGAACAATGAACTAAAATAATGTGACTACACTGCAAAATATGTCGCGGGCATTTTCCTGGCCCCACCCCTCTTGATAAATGGCGCAACGCTGCAACAGTGGTCCTACCCTCCCTCTCCCGATAAATGACGCAACGGTGCAACGGTCATGGTAAGCTGCTGGACTCACTCCGACGTCGTTATCGGTGGTGACTGTTGCGCCGTTGCACGGTAATATCGGAGGGTGGGGGGCAGCTGTCGGTGTCTTATTGAACGGGTGCGCTGCTAGGAGCCTAATAAAAATAGAGCTGGAAGGGTGGGTTTGCCAATGTCGAATATCACCCAGAATGTAAAAGAGGCCGGTGCCACCGGGGAAAAGAAGAGGCCCCCTCCCCCCTTCCGCCAATATGCCGTCGATGAATTCAACCCGACTGTGGTCCTTGAGCGTCTTGCAACAGCCGATGAATCGGTCAAATGGCAACGCCCGATCCTATTGAGGGGACTCTGCGCCTGGATCCTCGATAACGGGGATCGTGGGTTCATTCGAGATAGCATGGTGCGATACATCAGCGATCGCTTGGCACAACGGCAGGATAAGCTCAGGGCACTCATTCCCTATCACCCAGACCACAGCTTTATAAGGCTGCCCACCGATGGCCGTTTAACTCCCATCTTAAAGTTTGCATTCGAGCCGTTTGGCGGCGTGGCTGCCCTTATGAAAATGTGTTCGGCTAAAGAGTTGGAGAAGAAGCTGGAAGAGCGGCGCAGTTATGCGAAGCCTCTGATCGACCTCGCCACGGTCATGCATCTCTACTCAGTGACTGGCGGCAGGAGCGGGCATCCGAACAAAATGACGCTTCAGTATGCGTGCGAACTAGTGGAAGAGCTACAGGGCCGGCGTAAAAGGGCCAAATTGATACCGCAGGCATTGGGCGTCGACAGCCTACGGGATCGCTGGGAAGACATGGCTCGTGCGTCTGCGCTGATCTACACTGCTTCGCTTTTGGTAGACGGCCAGGGCGTTACATTATTTGATAGAATATTTACAAGCGCACCAAAATATTCTCGAAACCAGATCCTTCGCTGGCTGAAAACAGCTAAGCGCGTTACTCGTATAATCCCGCTTAGTTGCGCGTTCCAGAAGGGCAGACACGACCTACGGTTACTCGGCGGTTATCCTCGTAAGCTCATATCTAAAGAACCTCCACCACCACGGCTGCGGCTTTGCGAGGCCTGGTGGCTTGTCGAACAATTTCAGGACGTGCCGAAGACGTGGCCTGAGATCGCTGTAGTCGTCCAGCGGCATTCTCAACAGTCTTGTTCGATAGCTGATGGCGCCTCGCGGGAAACTGCTTGCGCCGCGTGCAAGAAATTCTCAAGGTGGTTTGACAGCGGTATGCAGCCTGTGATGCACAAGCACTAGGCCGCCTCAGCCGCCATGGTCGATTTCTGGAAAGCCTGATTCCAGGAAAGTCGGCCCAATCCAGCGGCCGCATCCATAGTTTTGTTGCTCCCGACCTGACAGGAGCAACAAATGACACCCTCTTCTTATAACCATCGCGCGCCCCACTTCGAGCCGGCCGACCTTGTCGCCGAGGCGCTGGCCAACGAACGCTGTTTTCAAGGCGGCACACCGCGCTGGGATCGCGCTCCCACCGTTCAAATTGCCGCTGATCAAGCAGCTGCAGAGATTAAACGACTTCGGCGGCATCCTTTTTGCGACGACTTCCATGGCGCCATCGAGCTAGCCGACCGGATGAGCGATTGCGCCCGTGGCTTCAAGTGTGGGGTTTGTGCCCGTTGCTCGCGGGCGATTCAACGTGCGGTCGTCATGGATGAGCGCGCTTTGGTAGACGGAACCGCGCCCGGGCTTGAGATCTGCAAGATTACCGTGATCTTTCCGGACGGTCGGGTTCCCCTTGCCAATCTTGAGGCGGCAACGTTCGCGCCCTTGGCAGACGAATTTATGGCGGCCGTCAGCGCCGACAAAGACATCGCCTGGGTGCAGGCGGCCTTCGACGTCTCCTTCAATGACGATACCGCAAAGGATCTCGACGCCGCGTTCCAGATACATCTGCATGGCACCTGCGCCATCAAGAATCACGAAGCAGTTTCTTATCGCCTTTCTAAGTGGTTTCCGACGTCGGACTACATCTACCGGCCCGTGGTCATCGAGCCCTGCGATGGCAGCAACTACACTTTATCTTATAGCTACAAGACGAAGTTTTATCGGCGCGTAGCGTTCTGGGCGACCAAGCGGGTGCGCCCGTGTTGGAAAACGTCCCATCGGCGTCTTCTCGCCCGGCAGCACGTTGAGCTGATGCTCGCCCTCGCCGATCTCGGCCCCGCGGCACGCCTTATCTGCCACCGCATAGCCTAGGGCATCAACCCCATCCGGCTGCGAGCCCGGCAGAATTGCGCGATGGCACACGATACCGCGTGCATGGCCTTCAATGGCTTCACCGGCTGCTTTGGCGACGGTCTCCTGCCGCGACTGCCGGCGCACTAAACCGAGACTTTAGTCAAGGCGACTTTCTGGAATTCCAGATTCCAGAAACTCCCACCCCGCCATTGTCCCCGACGCCTAGGGTCACGGTACCGAGTGCGTGTTTACGCCATCGGTCAACCGAGTATCAGCAACCCCCGAAGTCAGGAGACTTATATATGAAGCGTAAAAATATCGCCGCTGGAAAGGTCAAGAAGACGACCTCAGCGAACCACGCGGGGAGTCCGGCGCGGAAGAGGCTCTATAATCAGTGCAAGGCGCTCGCGAACAATCCCGACATCCTGGCCGCTCTGGGCGACGCGCTCCGGGAGCGCGGTGTCGTCGGTGATTTGCAGAATTTCCTGATCGTGTACTTGGTGGTCGTTACTCGCCTGTTCCCCTATCCTACTTCGGCCGTACTTAAAGGACCCACCGGCGTTGGGAAGTCCGCAGCCCTTGACGCTCCCTTGTCCCTTTGCCCGCCGTCGGCATTCCACATTTTGACGTCGGCAAGCGACAAAGCGCTTTTCTATTCGAGCGAGAATTTCGAGCACCGTATTATCGTCATGCATGAGGCGACGGGGATGTCTGAGGAAGTCAGCCATTCGATGCGGGTTCTGCAAAGTCAGGGCTACATCACACGCGAAATCACCGTGCAGGTGCCGGGCGGCGGTCGTGAAACAACCATGATCACGAAAAAAGGGCCCATTGGCCTTCTTACAACGACAACGGCACTACAGCTTCACCCGGAGAACGAGACTCGCGCTCTGTCCCTCACGGTGCCGGATAGCGAGGAGCGCACGAACGCGATCTTACTTTCCATGACAGGGGAAGAAAAATTGCATCCGGTTCCGAAAGATTGGCACGCGCTCCAAGAGTGGCTTGCGGTGGGTCCGACGGAGGTGACTGTCCCGTTCGACAAGAGCGTCGCCGCGCTCACCCGTGGGATAGTTCCTCGTGTGGCCCGCGACTTTCGGAATATGATGAGCCTAGTTGAGGCGCATGCGCTTCTTCACCTCAAGACGCGGGCGCGCAAGTCGGGGAAGGTCGTAGCGAAAATTCGGGACTATCGGGCTGTGTGGAAGCTCGTCAAGGATGTCATCGCGGTCGGGGTGGAGGCTAGCGTGGCACCCGAGACCCGCGAAACCGTCAATGCCGTCAGCAAGCTCAAGGCAGCCGGTAACCAAACCGTAACGCTCGCCGACCTGTCGGAGGAACTCGGGTTGCACAAAACCACCGCCTGGAGGCGCGTGATGGTGGCCATCGACCGTGGCTATCTCCACAACCTTGGTGAGACCCGCGGTAGGAAGTCGTTCCGCATTGTCACCGGCGAGCCCTTGCCGAAGGATATCAAGATCCTGCCTACGCCGAATGAGGTGCTGGCGCACTACAAGGCGGCCGCGAAGAAGCAGGTGGGCCAGCCCGCGCCGAAGGCACCGGTCCGGAAGAAGTGGCCCACCCGGCCGGGCACCAACGCTCGCTAAGCGACATTCGGTCCTAATGGTCGCTTTGCAAGACACCACTGTAGCCCACGCTGACCGCATCCTTGCCTTGCAGGAGGCGGCAGCGGCGCTGCGGGTCTGCGCCAGGACGCTGGCAGGGATCCTCAAGACCCATCCGTCCAATCCGTCGCTCCACGCCCGCGCCGGCCACCAAAACCAGGTTTCCGCAACCGACCTCGAGCGCATGTGCGAGGCGGCAGCATGACCGCCCGCCAGAGTATCCAGGCCGCGATCCCGCCGCGCGTGACACCCACGTTGGCAGTCCGGGCGAAGACGGCGGCCGACGCGCTGGACATCAGCTTGGGAAGCTTTCTGGCGCTCGTGAAGGAGGGAAAAATGCCCCAGCCGACGACCATCCCAGGGCACCCCGGCCTCGTTCTCTACGATTTTGAAAGTGTGCGCGATGCCTGGGAAGCCCTGAGGAACGGCACCGGTCAGGACGATTCCAACCCATTTGATTGATACAGAAAGGCCATAGCATGAAGTGTGACCTTCCCTATGTCGATGGCTTCCGTGATCGGCACGGCAAGCATCGTTATTATTTCCGGCGCAGAGGAAAGCGTGTGGTGCTGCCTGGCGTGCCCGGATCGGCCGAGTTCGTCGCCGCTTATCAGACTGCCCTGGACGCGAAACCTGCCGGCCCCGCGATCCGCGCCAAGGCGGGAACCTTTGACGCCTTGCGGGAGGAATATCTGCAATCGGCTGAGTTCGGCACTTTGCGCGAAACCACCCGCCGCGAGATGCGCTATGTGCTCGATGCAATTTGTTTGCGCCCAAACCCCAACGCCGGCGGCAAGGTCGGTGACAATCCCGTCGCCAAGCTGGAACGTAAGCACGTTCTGCGCTGGCGGGACAGCATGGTCACCAAGCCCGGCGCCGCGAACAAAATGCTGCGTGTCCTCAAGACGCTGCTACGGTTTGGCGTCGATCGCGGCTATCGCAAGGAGAACCCCGCCGCAGGCATCCGCGAACTGAAGGGCGGCCGATTCCGCTCGTGGACCGACGAGGAACTGCTGGCGTTCGAGGCGCGCTGGGAGATCGGCACCACCGAGCGCACGGGCTATGCCCTGGCGCTTTACACCGCCCAGCGGCGCGCCGACCTGGTGAAGATGAAATGGTCTCATATCGTCGGGGCTGCCATCTACCTGCGCCAGAGCAAGACGGGAACCGGCCTGGCGATCCACATGCACCCTGATCTACTCACCGCCCTCGCCGCGGTCCAACCGCGCAGTGAAAATGGTATCCTCGTCGGAAAGCGCGGCAAAGCCTTTAACCCAGTCACATTCGGGCATCTGATGGCCGAAGCGATCGAGAAGGCTGGCCTGCCAACAGCCTGTGTTCTCCACGGTTTGAGGAAGGCGGCGGCACGCTTAGTCGCCGAGACTGGCGGCAATGTATCTTCTATGACTGGACATCTCAGCCCGAAGATGGCCGAGGAATATGCGCGTGACGCCAGCCAAAAGCGCATGTCGAAAGACGCAGTAGTGGCTTGGAGCCGCGATGGGAAGAAGCGGAAAAAGACGGCTAAACCCGGATGAGAACGAAAGGCGAAACTGCCAAACCGCAGTTGGGCGAGTGCCAAACCATTCAAAAAAAACCTGGTGCGCCCTAGGGGAGTCGAACCCCTCTTGCAAGAATGAAAATCTTGAGTCCTAACCGATAGACGAAGGGCGCGTGGGAGCGGGTGATACAGGCCTCTCCCCAACTTGGCAAGCACCACTTTATGGCGCCCGGTCAAAGGCTTGCGGGCGCGGCATCCTCGATTTGAAGCTGGGCCCGCTCAACCCCGCCCCAATCGTCGCGGATCAGCTTTCCCGCCGTATGGATGCGCCGGCCGCGGGCGGCGAGCAGTCCTTCGCCGAGCTTTGTGCCCATGACGCGGAACGCGATGGCGTCCAGCCGCGCCCCATCGCCGCCCACCAGCCGCAGCCGCACATGATCGCCGCCTACCGTATCGGCGAAGGCGATTTTGACATCGGGGAAAGCCAGCAGCGGTTCGGGACTGCCGGCGCCGAACGGCCCCGCCAGCGCCATCTCACGCACCAGCGCCGGGGTGGCGGCGGCGGGCGACGACACCGCGTCCAGATCGAGCGTTGCCACCGCGTCCAGCGCCGCATCCGCGCCTTGGAACTGGGCATGAAGGAATTCGCGCAAACCGGCGAGCTGGGAAGCCATCAGCGAAAAGCCCGCCGCCATGGCGTGGCCGCCGCCGGATTCGATCAAGCCCGCCTCACGCGCGGCGCGGATCATGCGCCCGATATCGAGGCCCGCGATGCCGCGCGCCGAACCCCTTCCCATGCCGCCCTCGAAACCGGCGACAAAGGCCGGCTTGGCGAAACGCTCCTTGAGGCGTCCGGCGACAATGCCGACCACGCCGGGATGCCAGCCATCGCCTTCGACCAGAAGAAAGGGCGCATTCTCCTGCACGGCGGCCAGCGCCACCGCTTCTTCCAGGATGCGCTTTTCGATTTCACGTCGCTCCTGATTGTGCAGGTCGAGCAGGACGGCGAATTCCTGCGCCGCTTCCTCGGCGCGCGCGGTCAGCAGGTCCGCGCCCAGGCTGGAGCGCCCCACCCGTCCGCCGGCATTGATGCGCGGCCCGAAGACAAAGCCCAGATGGTACGCGGTGAAAGGCGGCGCGGCCTTGGCCACCTGTGCCAGCGCCTTGAGGCCGGGCCGACCCAGTTTGGAAAGCTGCCCAAGGCCCTGGCGCACAAAGGCGCGGTTGACGCCGATCAGCGGCACCACATCACAGACCGTGGCAAGCCCGACCATGTCGAGATACTCGCGCAGGTCCGGCTCGTTCAATCCGCGCGCCCGGTAAAAACCGCTGTCGCGCAGGTGCCGGTTGAGCGCCACCATGAACAGGAAGGTCACGCCCGCGGCGCAAAGATAGGTCAAGCCCGATGTATCGCTCGGCTGGTTGGGATTGACATGGGCCAGCGCGTCCGGCCGGGTTTCGACCCGGTGATGATCCAGCACCACCACATCCAGCCCCAGCGCACGGGCTTTTTCGAACGCGGCGCCGCCGGAAGCGCCGCAATCCACGGTGACGATCAATTCCGCGCCTCCTTCTTTCAATGTCGCGAAAGCTGGCGCGGAGGGGCCATAGCCTTCGCTCATGCGGTCGGGAATATAAACGCGCGGCACATGGCCCAAGCTGGTGAAAAAATCCGCCAGCAACGCCGATGACACCGAACCATCCACGTCATAATCGCCGAACAGGGCGATGGCGTGGCCCTGCTCCAGCGCCGCCGCTACGCGCGCCACCGCGATGTCCATTTCCGCCAGCACCAGCGGATCGGGCATCAATTTTTTCAAGGTGGGATTGAGATAATCCGCCGCGCCCGCCGCATCCACACCGCGCGCCGCCAGAAGATGCGCCAACACCGGCGACAGGCCGGTTTGCGTCAGTGCGCGCGCCACCGCCTCGTCGCCGGACGCAAGGCGCCAGCGCCGGCCCGAAAAGCTGCGCGCGACGCCGAACGAAGCGACCTCAGACAAGAGCCCTCATATGCCGCGCCCGGACATGGCGCACCGTGCCGGTGGCGGAGCGCATCACCACGCTTTCGGTGGTGAGGTAATCGCCCTGACGATGAACGCCCTTGAGCAGAGTGCCGTCGGTCACGCCGGTGGCGGCAAACACCACATCGCCCGCGGCCAGCTCACGCAGGATAAATTTGCGATCGGGATCGGTGATCCCAGAATTTTCGGCGCGGCGCCGTTCTTCATCGTTGCGGAAAACCAGGCGGGCCTGCATCTGGCCGCCGGTGCAGCGCAGCGCCGCCGCCGCCAGAACGCCTTCTGGCGCGCCACCGACGCCCAGAAACATGTCAATGCCGGTATTGGGGTCGGTGATCGCGATCACGCCGGCCACATCGCCGTCGGTGATCAGCGCCACCGCCGCGCCGGTCTTGCGCACCCTGGCGATCAGGGCTTCATGCCGCGGCCGGTCCATGATGCAGATTTTCAGGTCGCGCGGCTTGACGCCCCTGGCCTTGGCCAGGGCGTTGATATTGTCGCCCGGCTCGGCATCCAGATCGATCAAGCCATCCTTGAAGCCGCCACCGATGGCGATCTTGTCCATGTAAGCGTGGGGCGCGCGCAGCAGCGTTCCCGGCTCGGCCATCGCCATCACCGCCAGCGCATTGCCCATCGCCTTGGCGGCCAGGGTGGTGCCTTCCAGGGGATCGAGCGCGATGTCCACCGGCAAGCCGCCGGTGCCGACTTTCTCGCCGATGAACAGCAGCGGCGCTTCATCGCGTTCGCCCTCCCCGATCACCACCATGCCGTCAATCGGTAAGGCGTTGAAGGCGGCGCGCATCGCTTCCACCGCCGCCTGGTCGGCGGCATGTTCGTCGCCACGTCCGATCTCGGCCGCCGCGGCGATGGCGGCGGCTTCAGTCACCCGCACCGCTTCCATCGCGAAAGCGCGGTCGAGCGGCTTTATCAGATCGGGCGGACGGATAAGGGTCACGCAGCCTCCATCGGGATCATGCAGGGACGCGCGCGCACTTTGTCCGAGGCGGCGACTGCCTTCAAGGCGCGCTCAACCGCATCTTGCGGACTTTCATGCGTGATCATGACAATCGAGACATGCTCGCCCGGCGCGCGGCCGCGCTGAATCATGCTTTCTATGGAAACATTGGCATCCGACAAGCGGCCGGCGATTTCCGCCAGCACGCCGGGCACATCCAGCACATCGAAGCGCAGATACCAGGCCGAAGCGCCGGATTCCGCCGGCACCAGATTTTTCAGGCCGGCGGCGGGGCGGCCGAACACCGGGCCGAAAGACCCGCGTGCAATCTCGACCAGATCGGAGACCACCGCCGATGCGGTGGGCGCTTCGCCCGCGCCGCGGCCCGAAAAGAAAAACGATCCCGCCTCGCCCGCATCCACCACCACGCCGTTAGCGGCGCCATCCACATTGGCCAGCGGCGTTCGGGCGCGCACCATGGCGGGACGAACGCGCTGGTCGATCCCCAAGGCGGCGCCGTTCTCGTCATAGGTCTGCCGTGCCACGCCCAGCAGCTTGATGCGGAAGCCGAACTCGGAGGCAAAACCGATATCCTCGGCGGTGATATGGCTGATCCCCTCCACCCGCATATTGAGCAGGTCAGGCGCGGTGCCGAAGGCCAGGCTGGAGAGCAGCGCCAGCTTGTGGGCGGTGTCGCCACCGCCGATATCCAGGGTGGGATCGGCCTCGGCATAGCCCTTGGCCTGGGCTTCCTTCAGCACGTCGGCAAAGCCGCGCCCCGACACTTCCATTTCGGTGAGGATGTAATTGCAGGTGCCGTTGAGGATACCCTTCACCGCATCCACACCATGGGCGATCAGCGCCTCGCGCAAAGTGGTGACGATGGGAATGCCGCCCGCCACCGCCGCCTCGAATTTGAGCTGAAGGTTTTTCGCTTCGGCCATCTCGGCCAGCCGCTTGCCATGCCGGGCGAGCAGCGCCTTGTTGGCGGTCACCACATGCTTGCCGTTTTGCAGCGCCGTCTCGACCAGCTTGCGGGCGATGCCTTCCTCGCCGCCGATCAGTTCAACCACCACATCGGCATCGCTCGAGGCCAGCGCCAGGGGATCGCTGAGCAGGCTGCCCACGGAAAAATCGCGTTTCTTGTTGGAATCGCGGGCGCTGACCGCGACGATCTCGAGCTTTCGCCCCGCCTGGGCCGCCAGCGCGTCGTGGCGCGAGGCCAGCGTCTTGACCACACCGCCGCCCACCGTGCCGAGCCCGGCAATGGCGATTTTCAAAGCCCCCTTGGTCATGGGAAAATCATTTTGCGTCGGCCAGATCGGCAGGCGCGCCATTGGTGCCCATGGCGAGGAATTTCTTCACATTGCGCGCCGCCTGGCGGATGCGATGCTCATTTTCCACCAGCGCCACGCGCACATAGCCCTCGCCATATTCGCCGAAACCGATTCCCGGCGACACCGCCACCTTGGCATGAAGCAGCATCTGTTTTGCGAATTCCATCGAGCCGGCCTCGCGGAACCTCGTAGGCACCGGCGCCCAGGCGAACATCGAGGCTTCCGGCGAGGGTATCTCCCAGCCCGCCTGCGCCATGCTTTTGACCAGCACGTCGCGGCGCGACTTGTAGACGGCGCGAATTTCGTCCACCACCGATTGCGGCCCGTTCAGGGCGGCGGCGGCGGCCACTTGAATCGGCGTGAAGGCGCCGTAATCCAGATAGGATTTGATCCGCGCCAGGGCACCGATCAGCTTTTCATTGCCAGCGGCGAAGCCCATGCGCCAGCCCGGCATGTTGTAGGTCTTGGACAAGGACTGGAATTCGATGGAAATGTCCTTGGCGCCATCCACCTCAAGAATCGAGGGCGGCGGCTTGTCGCCGAAATAAATATCAGCATAGGCGAGATCGGAAAGCACCCAGATCTCGTGCTTTTTGGCGAAGCGCACCACTTCTTTGTAGAAATCCAGATCCACCACCTGGGCGGTGGGATTGGAGGGATAATTCACCACCAGCGCCAGCGGCGACGGCACTGAATGGCGGGTGGCCCGGCCGATGCTGGAAAGATATTCCTCCGGGCTGGTGGCGGGCACATGGCGGATGGCGGCGCCAGCAATCATGAAGCCGAAGGCATGAATCGGATAGGCGGGATTGGGCACCAGCACCACATCGCCGGGTGCGGTGATCGCCATGGCCAGGTTGGCGAAGCCTTCCTTGGAACCCAGCGCGGCGATCACTTCGCGGTCGGGATCCAGGGTGACGCCGAAGCGGCGCTTGTAATAAGCGACATGGGCCTTCCTCAGACCCTTGATGCCGCGCGAGGCGGAGTAGCGGTGGGCGCGCGGATCATGTGTGGTCTCGCAGAGTTTCTCCACAATATGGGCGGGGGTCGGCATGTCGGGATTGCCCATGCCGAAATCAATGATGTCCTCACCCCGCGCGCGCGACTGTGCCTTGAGGCGGTTGACTTCCTCAAAGATGTAAGGCGGCAGCCGCTTGATGCGGTAAAAGTCGGTATTCATCGGTGAATCCTGAAAGCGCCATAGAATCGGGCATTTACGGGCCCGGCGCAATCATTTTCCCCACCATTTGGGCGGATTTAGGCGCAGGTCAGCTTTGAACAAAGATTTCCGCGCGGCGGTTGCCTTCTTCGCCCTGGGGCATGGATTCGTAATAGACCGGCTGGCTGTCGCCCACGGCCTCAATCAGAACCCTATCGGCGGGAATGCCTTCATGGATCAGCTCCTGGGCCACGGCATTGGCCCGCTGCTGCGATTTGTCGAAGATCAATTCCAGGTGCTTTTCCACTGGCATATTGGCGGTGCGGCTGGAGGCGTGGCCGACCACCCGGATCGAGCCCGCCCCACCCATGGACTTATATTGGGTAACAGCATTCTTGACCGCGGTCTTGGCCGCCGTCGAAAGCGTGGTGCCGTCACCGGGAAAATAGATCACCGCGGTGGGCGCCGCGCCGCCATTCATGGCGGCGATGCTGCCGGCCGGGCCGGTGGAAATCGCGTCCAGATTGGCGACCACGGAGCCACTATCCGAGAAGGCCGCGCCGCCTTTGGCGGGAACCGCCGGCACGGCCGCCGGCGCGACGCCGGCATTGGAAGCGGTCTGGCGATAGCGCGCCACAATTGGAGCCGAAACCCATTGATTGATCGAGGCATTGAGCGGCGGCGCGGAAGATGGCCTAAAGCCCAGGGCCGCGTCGGACGGATTCAGGCTGCCCATGGCGGCGCCGCGAACGGGGGTATTGGCCGGAACGGCAGGTTCGGCGCCGGGCGGCGGCGCGGCGGCCCGCGAAGGGGCGATAGACGCGGTCTGGACCGGAGCCTGGCCAGTGGGAACGGCCGCGGTTCCCTGGGCCAGGGCAGCGGATGGCGGTGCAGCGGCAGGCGCCGACGGGGCAGCAATCGGTTGGGCGGAGGGCGGGCCTGCTTGAGCGGATGGCGGCGCATTATTGGCAGCGATCTGCGCCGAAGGCGGAATATCGGCGGCGGGCGGCGGGGCGGCGGCGGCTTCGGTGCCGGCGCGCAATGAATCGGCGCTATAGCGGGCCTGGGCGCCATCGGCGGCCAGGGACTGTGCCGTGGCCTGCTGCTGAGCGGGCGTGGCCGTCTGGGGACGCGCCGGCAGATTGGCCAAATCGGGGGATGTGCTGGCGTCAGTGTCGCTGGCCGGGGTGGGCGGTGGCGTATCGCTACCGCCGAACCAGGTGGTGGGGTCGAGGGCCGCAACCGCGCCGCCCACGGCATTGCCCACACTGCTGGCGGCGTTGCCGGCGGCGTCACCAACATCGGACATGGTCTGGCAGGCGCTCAGCCCAAAGGACAAACCAAAGGCCAAACCCAGCGTCATGGTGAGTTGCAACAGCGGAACGGTTTTCGTCATGCCCAAGGCCCCGAAATCAGCTCTGCCGGCGACAAACCGCGTTAGGACGCGGAAAACCGGCCCTTTTTTATACCGCGTGGCGGTTGCGGTTCCAAGCGCGCTCACCATCTAAATCCGTGAATTCTTGAACAATTTTCCGGCTGCGACACCGGAAACCGGCACCGGCAGGGCGGGTTTGCGCCCGGACCGCGCGGGCGTTAAACCGGATTACAGGAACCCCTATGGCGCAAAATTCCCCCAAATCCGCCGCCCCGGCCGAGGCCGAGGCGATCTCGCCCGACAGTTTTGCACAGCTCGACCGCGAAAAATTCACCCGCAACATGCTGAAGGTCGGGCTGCAGACCCAGCATCTGCTCGGTGAATTTTTCAAACGCGCCCATGAAAAGCCAGGGCCACTCGATCCGCTCAATGTCTCGGGTGCCTTCCTGTCGCTGGTGACGGCAATGGGCAAGGATCGAGAGACCGTGATGAACGGGCAGATTCAACTCTGGAAAGACTGGATGGGGCTGTGGGAATCCACCGCCCGGCGCATTCTGGGCGGCGAGGCCCCGGCGATGGTAGCGCCCGCGCCCGGCGACCGACGTTTCCGCGACGCCGAATGGCAGCGCAACGAGATTTTCGATTTCATCAAGCAATCCTATCTGCTCTCCGCCAATGCGATGCAGCAGATGGTGGCCAATCTGCACGACATTCCCGACAACGAGCGAAAACGCATCGAATTTTACACCAAACAATTCGCCGATGCCTTCGCGCCGACCAATTTCCCGCTCACCAATCCCGAAGTGGTGCGCGAGACCCTGAAATCCAGTGGCGATAATCTGGTCAAGGGGCTGGAAAATCTTCTGGCCGATATCGAGCGGGGCAAGGGCGAGCTTTCCATCCGCCAATCCGCCGACGGCTTTGTGCTGGGCAAGAATATCGCCACCGCGCCGGGCAAAGTGGTGTTTCGCAATGCGCTGATCGAACTTCTGCAATTCGATCCGGTGACCGAGCAAGTCTATGAGCGCCCATTGTTGATCTTCCCGCCCTGGATCAACAAATATTACATCCTGGATTTGCGCCCCGAGAACAGCTTCATCCGCTGGCTGGTGGGTCAGGGATACACCGTCTTTGTGGTGTCCTGGGCCAATCCCGATGAGCGCCTGGCGGAGTTCGGCTTTGAAGATTACATGCGCGAGGGAATTTTCGCCGCACTGGATGCGGTGAAAGACGCCACAGGCGTGGATGACCCCAACTGTGTCGGTTATTGCATCGGAGGCACGCTCTTGGCGGCGACCCTGGCCTATATGGCGGCCAAGGGCGATGCAAAATACCAAAGCGAACGGGTTCAATCTGCCACTTTCTGGGCGGCGCAGACCGATTTTTCGGAAAGCGGCGATTTGGCGGTGTTCGTGGATGAAGCGCAACTGGAAGCGATGCAGGAACAGATGAAGGCGGCAGGCGGGGTGCTGAAAGGCTCCCAGATGGCGACCGCCTTCAACATGCTGCGCGCCAATGACCTGATCTGGTCGTTTGTGATCAACAATTACATGCTGGGCAAGACACCCATGCCGTTCGATTTGCTCTATTGGAATTCCGACAGCACGCGAATGCCGGAAAAACTGCATCTGTCTTATTTGCGGCAATGCTATCGCGACAATGCCCTGGCGCTGGGCAAGATGATGCTGGGCGGGGTGAAACTGGATCTGTCGAAAGTGATGCAGCCGGTCTATCTGCAATCGGCGCGGGAGGACCATATCGCCCCGGCCAGTTCGGTGTTCAAGGGCGCGCATCTGTTCGGTGGGCCGGTGCGCTTCATCATCGCCGGCAGCGGCCATATCGCCGGCGTGATCAATCCGCCGGCGGCAAAGAAATACAATTACTGGACCAATGAGGCGGAAAATCCCGCCAGCATCGAAGCCTGGCGGCAGGGCTCCGTGGAACATTCCGGCTCCTGGTGGCCGGATTGGGATCAATGGCTGTCGAAATTGTCGGGAAAAAAGATTGCGGCGCGCAAACCCGGCGACTGCAAGCTCAAGGTGCTGGACGATGCGCCTGGAACTTACGTCAAAGTGAAGGCCCAATAAACATCTCAGCTAAACGGAATAGTTGAAGTACCGCCCTTCGCCATAATCGTAGAGTTGAACGCTATTACCATTCACGGTACCAGAAAAATGGTGGGACGATGAATAATCATAACCCTGAAAAGATTTTCCGTTGGTCGAAAGACTGACGTGAGCACTTTCGCCATAGTGATAAAATCCCGAACTAGAACCGGAGATGTGCGCGCTCGCGTCGTAGTCGTAAGCTGAGGAACCGCCGCCGGACATGTGAATATATTTGCCTGCCTCGTAGCTGTAGATTGCCCCAGAAGGCCGACCATTGATCTTTGCGACCGCTTGATGACCGATCGCCCTACGCACGGCTTCGTTCATTTCGTTCTCCTACTTTTGCTCCGGCGCGGCGCCAGCGCCATGACCTCTGCAGCTTCTTTCCGGACTTTGGTGCTCCTGCTGTGCATGTCGTGGGCTGCTCGCGAAAGCTTGGCCGGGGAAGGTTTGCGTGGTTTATTTGGCATATTTAGCACACCAAGGGGTTGAGTGCTACCACATATAGCATGCCTAAGAATTGAAACAAAGGGGGAACATACGACCAGTGATCAATTCGTTCGTCCCGGCTCCAGCTTTTCGTTCTGCCCGCCGATCTGGTGGTAATAGCCGGGGCCTTCGCCGCCATTCTGCCAGAAATCGCTTTTGGGCTTGACCAGCCAGTCGCTGCCGTCCGGACCATGCACAAATCCCAGGCGCAGCACTTTCATATACTGGGCAGCGAAATCCCCCTCGCCGCATTGGCCTTTGAGGCAGGCGGTGGAAACCGAGGTCACGGCCAGCGCGGGATCGCGGGCAAGCGGCGCGGGCGCGCCCGCGTTCTGGCAATGCAGCGAAAACGCCACCGCGCCGGTCTGCGGCTCGGCCCAGGACACATCGGCGGAGGCCACCGCGGCGATCCACAGCGCGATCCGGTCACCCCCCTCTTCATTGTGAGTCACGCGATATTCGGCAAAGCCCGCCGCGCCTCTGGTGGTGCCGAACTTGAACAGCATAAAGCCGAAAGGCTGCTTCTCGGTCAGCGAGGGCATGGGTCTTGCCCCGAAACTCCGCTCGATCAGCGACAGCACAAAATCCTCAGGCGCGCGGCCATTCAGTCTGGCGCTTTTATAGATCGCGTGTTCGAACCCTTCCGGCGCGGCGACATGGATCATGCTGTCGTCAGGCGCGTGGCCCGCGACAACCCAATATTCCGGCGCCAACCCGTTGCAGCGCCCTGCCCCTAATCCCGGCATGGCAAGTGGACGGATGGTGGGACCGCGGGCGATGGCTTTCGACCAAGCGGCGTTGGCCGCCATGGACGGATAAGCGAATGCCTCTTTGACCAATGTGCGCGGCGGCAGGACGGAAAGTTTTTTGACGGGCTTGGGCAGGTCGGTAAAATTCACCGCGATATTTTTGGAACGGATATCGCCGTGGGGTTCGTCGAACAGCGTGAAACTGACACGGTCGCCCTGGCGGTGCGCCCGCACGATCCCCGCCGCCTGGTCGGCGGACGAAATCGGCACCCCGTCAATCGCCGCCGCCACCTCGCCGGCATGAATGCCCGCCTGGGCCGCCGGGCTGTCGTCGTCCACTTTGGCGATCAGCGCGCCGCGGCTGGTGAGCAAAGGCGCGCGGGCGAAAGCGGCCGGCGTCATCACCGAAAATTCCACCCCGGCATAGCCACTCGGCTTCATCGGCGGCGCGACATACCAGGCCACGCCTGCGATCGAGGCGGCCACGCCAAACGTCAGCAGAATCCAGAAACGCGCCATGGGCGCTTTTAACATATTTTATAAGAGCCCGGTGGTTTCGGGCAGATCGAGCATGATGTTCATATTCTGCACCGCCATGCCGCCCGCCCCCTTGCCCAGATTGTCCAGCGCCGCAACCAGCCGCGCCTGGCCTTCTTTTTCGTTGGAGAAGACAAACAGCTTCATCCGGTTGCTCCCGGCCATC
>Ga0206877_10071_pt1 | contig 32854 bp, 32 predicted proteins | sample Alteio_BWOrgCont_7_FD_152623 | JGI IMG/M metagenome (GOLD analysis project Ga0206877, IMG submission 152623) | Enriched cells from forest soil in Barre Woods Harvard Forest LTER site, Petersham, Massachusetts, United States -... | ecosystem: Environmental > Terrestrial > Soil > Temperate forest >...
GGTGAAGCTTTTTAACGAGGCAGGAAAACCCATCTTGGAGCTGCCGTGGCCCGTGAAGCGTTCTTTCTGCCCTGCGGCCGGCCCGGTCAGCACGCCGGTCAGGTCCACGATGTTTTCCGAAAATGAATGCTTGGCGAGGGTTATGCTGATTTCGAGCGTGAGGGCCAAGTCGGTCTGCCCTCCCGTTTCCGGACTGTCCCAATAGACATATTCGACGCTGCGGAAATGAGGCGCCAATATCCCATTCAATTCATCCTCGATGTGCTTCGGATCAACGGGATCGATCATCCCGGTCGTGTTGAGCATTTCCGCTCCCAGGTTGCTGAAATCGGCCATCTGTTTCATCGAGGCCGCGGTGCCGCCCGACAGGATCACCTTGACGGATGGGCCGCTCGCCGCCTGTCCCATCACCGACTGGACCCCCGTACGGTCAAACGGATCGTGGTAGTTCGCGCTCGCGCACCCTCCCAGCAGGAGGCCGACCACCGCGACGACCGCCCCCATCCCCATCGTGTGGAAATATTCCCTCATTCAGGTAAACGCTTGCGGGATCGATATCCGCGCTGGAGTTGGCCGGCAATAACAATAGGTCCCGAACGCCAATCAAGGCAGACCCGCCAGTTCCCGCGCCGCTTGCCTCACCGCCGGCCAGGCCCCGCTGGACGGCGACAGATATTCGAAGTGGCCGGCATCCGGGATCACGAATTGGCGGGCGGAGTCTCCCGCCTTTCGGGCCGCCGCCACGTAGGCGGCCCCTTCGACGGGCGACTCGACGAAGTCGGCCGAGGCCGTGAGGAGGATCTGCGGGACGCCCAGCGGCAGCATTTCGATCGGGGAGGCCTGCGCGTAGCGCTCAGGTACCATGCTGGGGCCGCCACCGAGGAGGTCGGTGACCACGGGTCCCCCGCAGACATCCGTCTCCTTCCGCCGGAAGCTGGCGAGATCGCCGGGCGTGCCCAGCGCCAATACTCCGGAGATCGGCAGGGGATGGCGCAGGAACACCGCGCTTCCGGCCGGCAACCGGTGCCGGCCGGCCGCCCAGAGTGCGAGCTGCCCACCGGCGGAATGGCCGATGGCGATCACCCGCGTCAAATCCAACGGATATTTTTCCGCCAGCGCGCGCAGAGCGTCGATGGCGTGCGCCACGTCGAGAAAGGTGCCCGGCCAGCCCCCTCCCCGCTCGTCGCTGCGGCGGTACTCGATATTCCAGGTGGCCATTCCCTCCCGCCGCAGCGCGTCGGCCAGCGCCGCCGTGTTATGAAAATCGGCATAGCTTTCCACCCAGCAGCCGCCGTGGATCACCACCGCGACCGGGTGAAGGCCGCCGCCCCGAGGGAGGCGCAGTTCTCCGAACTGGTCCGGCTCGGGCCCGTAGACGACCCGCGCGTCCGCCGGCGCGCTTGGCAACGCATTGATGTCGTCCGCACCCAAAAAGGCATCCCCCCACCCCACCGGGGTCAAAATCCCACCCGCGACAATCGCCATCAGCAGCCAGCGCATCATTTCAACAATCTAGCGCCGGCGCCGACCCTCCGCAATAAAATGAAGCTGCCCCGGCGTCGCCGGGGCAGCCTGACCACCGACTAAATAATCCTTAAACCATTTATGCCGGTGAAAGCTTGCGCAAGCGGGGCAGCATGCTGACTCCGACCACGGCGAGGCCGAGGAGGATCAGCACAGCGGTCGTTCCGCCATCGGGGACCGAGCCCACCGAGGAGTCGGCGCCGAACGTGAAGGTCGGGCTTCCACCCACGGTCGTATCGGTGATGCTCCAGTTTCCCGCGGTGGAGGTGTAGCCGGTGATGTTGGCCATTCCGGTTCCCTCCAAGTTGAGGAAGTTGGCGTTTTGCTCGTTCACCACGATCGACGTGGCGTCGAAGCTGTAGGTCACGCCGCCGACGGTCAGCGTCCACAGGGGAGTAACCCCGGCGGCGCTAAACGAGAAGGGCGTGAAGGTCACGGGGGTGACGACCGGGATGGCGGCATAGTCGCCCGTTTCGGCCGGCACCACGACGGCGCCGATGATGCTGCTGAACGAGGTGGCGCTGGAGAGGTTTCCAGTGTTGGTGGTCGCTTCGCCGTCGAAGTTGATTGAACCGCTGATGGGCGTCGCATGGGCGAGATTGCCGGCGAGCCCGAAGGCCAGCATCCCGCTGGCGAGGGTCAGAATCGAAGTGAGCTTTTTCATTTTGATTTTCCTTTTTTGGTGGTCTGTTTGTTTCCCTAACTTGAGTCGCCCCCCTTAATAGCAACGCCCGTGCCAGCGACTTTTTTATGGGAAAAACGATTCATAACTAATTACTGAAAATGTAATTAAAAAACTCGCATGTTTTGGCATGCCTGCGTCCTCCCCCGGAAAAATGTAAAGAAACGCGACACCGCTGTAAGCATTTCTGACATCGCGGCCCCGCGAATGAGACGGGCCACGTCAGGCCAGGAGATGCGCCACGCGCCGGGTCGACTCTTTCGCCCAAGCGGTGTGGGAAGCCCACCCCAGCAGCCCGATGGCGGTGCCGGAAGCGGCCATGATCCACCAGACGGGGTGCGTCGCCTGGGCAAAGCTGAGGCCGTGAGCATGGCGGGCGCCCGTGATGGTGCCAGCCACGGCGATGCCGAGCGTCGCTCCGACCTGCCGGCTCGTTGAGGCGATGGCGGCGGCGACTCCCGCCTGGCTCTTGGGCATGCCGGACACGGCGGTATGGGTGATGGGAATATTCACGACGGCGAAGCCCGCGCCATAGATGACATAAGCGAAGAGCAGGACCGGGATGGGAGTATCCGCCGCCAATCGCACCAGCAGAAGAGAGCTGACAAGCGTCGCCAGGCCCGCGAGCAGCAAGGAGGGGCGCGTGCCATAGGCGCCGACCAGCCGGCCGGAAATCGGTGCGCAGAGGATTGTCATCAGCGCGAACGGCAGCGTGCAAAGACCGGCGATGAGCGGCGAAAACCCGCGCACCTCCTGCAGATAGAGGGTGTTGAGGAGAAGGAACGCGCCGAAGGTCGAGAAGGCGCATACCGCGATCACGGTGGCACTGCTGAAGGGCACGCTGCCAAAGAAGCGCAGGTCCAGCAGGGGATCGACGCGGCGCCGCTCATAAAATACCAGAGTCCCGACGGCCGCCACACTCACGGCAAACGAGCCTTCGATTGGGCCCGAGCCCCAGCCCGCACGCGGCCCTTGAATAATTGCGTAAGTGAGGGAGACCAGGCCGAGGAACACCAGAATCTGCCCCAGCAGATCGACGGCCCGGGCTTTCGCGGCCTTCGACTCCGGGACGAAGCGGCCCGCCAGGATCATGGCGGCGATCCCGATCGGCAAATTGATCCAGAAGATCGAACGCCAGCCGACGAATTGGGTCAGCGCCCCGCCCAGGACCGGCCCGATCGCCATGGCCAGTCCGACCATCGCTCCCCAGACTCCGATCGCCTTCGCCCGGGCCTTCGGCTCCTCAAATATATTGGTGATGATCGACATGGCCACCGGGTTGAGCATCGACGCGCCCATCCCCTGAAGCGCCCGGAAGACAACGAGGGATGCAATGCCGGGAGCAACGCTGCAGAGCAGCGAACTCAGCGTGAAGAGGGCCATGCCGGTTTGAAAAACCCGGCGCCGGCCAATGCGATCGGCCATGGCCCCGGAAAACATCAGGAGGCTGGCGACGACCAGGGTGTAGGCATCCATGAGCCACTGCAGGCCGGAGACCGTGGCGTGGAACTCATGTTGTATCGCCGGAAGCGCGACGTTCACGATGGTGACGTCCATGCCGACCATGAGCAGGCTCAGGCAGCAGATGCCGAGGACGAGGTTGGGCCTGACGGCGGCCTGGTCTTTTATGGAAATCACGATCAAGCGGCCTTGCGCAGATCCTGGTGCATTGAGCCCTTTCGGGATTGGAGCCCCAGGTACAGCGTCAAGAGACCGCCGGTTGCCACTGCAGCGCTGATCGCGGAAAACGCCACGGAATAATTGTAAGCAGTGACAAGCGCCCCCATAACCGGTCCGGTTGCTCCGAGCGCAAGGTCGAGAAAAGCGGAATAACCTCCGAGAGCGGCGCCGCGGCTTTGGGCGGGCATCGCGGTGATCGCCTCCACCCCCAGGGAGGGAAATATAAGCGCGAAGCCAAGGCCACTGAGAGCCGTGGCCAGCAGAGCCACGTGCGGACTGCCGGCCCGGGCAAGCAGGAAGAGCCCGGCGCATTCAACCGAAAACGAAATGAGCGCCACCCGCAGGCCGCCATACCGGTCGATGGCCCGGACAAACGCCAGGCGGGAGCCCACAAAGCACAAGCCAAATGCCGTAAGAGCCGCGGTGGCATCCGGCCAGTGGCGGCTCGAATAAAAAAGCGTGATGAAGGCCGCGATCGCTCCAAACCCGACCGAGCCCAGGGCAAGCCCGATGCCGTAGGGCAGGATGTGCGACAGCACCCGGCCAAATGGGACGCGCTGGCCATGGATCACAGCCGCCGGCCGCCGGGTATAGGCAAATAGCCAGCCGGCAGCGGCGATCGCGACAGTAATTGCCCCAACGGCGGCAAAGCCGACCTTGCGTTCAACCGCGACCCCCAACGGCGCGCCAATCGCGATCGCCCCGTAGGTGGCTATCCCGTTCCATGAGATCACTTGGGCGGTGCGAGCCGGCCCGACGCGGCCGATGCCCCAAGCAATGGCGCCGGTAGCAACGCAGCTTTCCCCGAAACCCAGGGTCAGGCGGCCGGCCAATAGCAGGACAAGGCTAAGCCACGCCACTTGGCCCGCCAGCGCCGCTCCGACCAGCAAAACGCCGCTCGCCGCGCATCCGGCCAGACCGTAAAGCACGGCGGTCTTGGGCCCTGCGGTGTCCGCCATCCGCCCTGCCCGCGGCCGGGTCAGAAGGGTCGCGACATATTGCACGCTGATCGCGAGGCCGGCGGTCACCGCGCCATAGCCCAGCCGGCCGTGCACGAAGCCAGGGAGAGTGGCAAAAGGCATCCCAATCGTGAGGTAACAGGCGAACGTGGCAACGACGATAGCGACAACCTGGGCAGTTGGGTTCGTGGGCTTGGGAAGCGTGGGTGGCAAATTTGAGAATCAGGGGAATTCGAGTCTAAAGTGTGCAGGTCCAAGGCCATCTCCAAGCGGCCCGGCCGCATATTCCAAATTCGCGGCAGCCAAGTTAGCGGGCTAATGGAGGCGGCCGAAAAGAAAGTGGCCGGCCGCTTACCCCTAAGCGGCCGGCCTTTGCTTTCTTAGTTACCCCTAAACTCCCGCTAAGCGGGAGAAGTCTTATGGCACAACCGACGATGCCCCCCGATCGGAACCCGGTCAACTACGGGCGCTTCGATCGGCGCAAGCAGTAGAGAACTTCGTTGAGTCCGTTAGCCCAGCTAAGGGGTCAGGCCCTGATATCTGTAATTCCCGGGTGCGCGGTCTGCCTTGTGTCCCTTTCGATGTTACAATTCATTTTCAAGCGACTTATGAGAGCGCCAATACCCGAAAATGAGCTGCAACGGATAAACGCACTTCATCGCTACCAAGTGCTCGACACCGCCCCGGAGCAGGCCTTCGACGACATCACCAAGCTTGCCTCCTTCATCTGCCAGGCGCCCGTGGCGTTGGTGACCCTCATCGACAGCGACCGCCAATGGTTCAAATCCAAGCTCGGAATCCAAGGCTCGGAATGCCCGCGCGAGCAGGCGGTCTGCGCGCACACCATTCTCGAGCCCGACACGCTGGTCGTGGAGGACCTGTTGGCGGACAACCGGTTTTCCGACAATGCCGCGATCAAGGCCGAGCACCTGCGCTTCTATGCCGGAGCGCCGCTCATCACCCCGGACCACTACGCACTGGGCGCCGTCTGCGTCCTCGACCGCCAGCCCCGCAAGCTGACCGAGGAGCAATCCGCCGCCCTGAAGCAATTGGCTCGGCTGGTGGTGAATCTCCTGGAACTGCGCCGCGCGTCGGCCGCCCTGGCCGAGGCCCTCTCGAGCGTGAAGACGCTCTCCGAGCTTCTCCCGATCTGCAGTTACTGCAAAAGCATCCGCGACGACAAGGGCTACTGGGACCGGGTCGAGGGCTACATCCAGGACCACACCGATGCGAAATTTTCGCACGGCATTTGCCCGGATTGCCTGAAGCAGCACTTCCCCGAAATCGCAGCCACCCAGGCAACCTGACCGGGTCCCTACGGCTCCACCGTCACGAGCATCCCGGCGTGGACGAGAGTGGCCAGAGTCAGAACGTCCCAGTTGGCCAGGCGGAAACAACCGTGGGATTCGGTGCGACCGACATTCTCGGGCTCGGGCGTCCCATGAATGCCGTACCCGGGGAGGTCCAGTCCGATCCAAGCGAGGCCTACCGGGTTGTTCGGACCCGGAGGGAGGATCAGCTTGCGGCCGAGCGATGCGGCTTCGGCCGATTCGGGAAACAGCGCCGGATCAAAGGTGTAATTCGGCCTGAGAACGGCCACCGTGACGTGCAGGTCGCCCGACGGCCGCTTTTCCGCCATTCCGGCGATGCTTACCGGAAAATGAGCGATAACCCGACCGTCGGCATCCCTCACCTCGAGTTCGTGCCCCGCCAGGGTGATCACGATTCGCTCGGGCGTGCCGCTCACCACCACCCGCTCGACGTCGGGCACGATGACTTTCGTCCCAGCCGATATCGTCGGCCAATTCACGGTGGGATTGAGGTCGCGGATCAGATTGGGATGGGCATGAAACCGCTCGGCGACAAATTCGAGGGCCGATTCGTAAGCCAGGGCGGACAATTCGGATTTTCCCAACCAGGTATCCGGGACGACATGCAGCTCGGCGAGATCGGCCGCGGTGACCCGGTATGCGCCGAGCGCGAGGGCGGTGAGGGGCAGGCGGGCGCGCGTTGACTCGTCAAGAATTCCCGTGTCCGGAAGGCCCGCCCCGCGCTGAAACGCCCGCAGCGCCCCGGCAGTCTGGTCGCCGAACACGCCATCGATCGCGCCGCAAGAGAACCCGCGCCGATGCAGCTCGACCTGCAATTCGAGCGGCGACTGCACGGATCGGCCCGGCGCCGTCGATTCAACCGGCTCGCCCCAGGCAAGCGTGGAAACAGCCACAGACAACAATAGCACAAGCCAGCGGTGCATCCCGGGATGAGCAGGCAATTGCCGTTAGGGTCGGAGGAGAAGGACGAATAGGATGAGGTTCATCGCGGGCAAGATGCCACCCCGCGGCCATTCTATCCATAGGGCATTACCCGACTTTCAACGCCAGGTGGTTGACGAAATAGCTCTATTCGCGAATCGAGAATCCGTTTCCGGGATCGGCGCGCTTGCCTAGGGCACCGCCAGCACTTGGGGGATCACCAGTTTCGTCGAATCAATCGCTGAGACGTTGAACAGATACACGAGCAAGGTGAACACCTCGCGGTTTGACTCCGTCGGAGTTTGATTTTCGGAGTCATTGTCGTCCTTGCCGCAGGAACCGATCGTATAGGTCTCCCCATCATGGGTCAGGCTGACAATACGGGTATCCTTGACGGGTTCGTAATGATCTTTGCATTCCTGAAAGTACAGTGCTGGTCGAGCGATGATTGTCCGACCGCCGATATGATACTTGCGCTGAATCAAAAGATTTTTTCGGCTTTTGTCCCCCGGAGGGGTTTTGGTGGGATCGCATGGACCGTCATAGTACTGCTGCTCCTGGGAGATGTTCGCGAGCGCCCCTTCGAAACTGAAGAGATGGAGGCAGATGACGCTCGTTTTATTCGGGAGCTTGTCGGGCCGCACCTCCAAGAAAATGGGGCGATCATCCTCCATATAGGCGGCGAGAGTATCGAGTCCAATCCCAGTGGCGGACTTAGCCGGATCCCTCTTGATGATCTGGAAATAGGATGTGTCCTTATCTTCCTTCTGTAATATGAAAGCCGACTTGGGATGCCCGTCTTTGTCTCTGGGGTGAACGAACTGAAGACCGGCTGCGTTGGCTTTGACGGCATCGGAGAGCTTGACGCCATTGAATTCAGGCGCGTCGGATTTCGCGGGCGCGCCCCCGTCGAATTCCGGATCCTGGATCTGAAGCGAATTCGGGAGCTTTTTCGCTTCGATCGTGACCAGCTCTTCTTCGACGGCGACCTTCAATTCGCAGCACAGCCGGATGAATTTTGAATAGTTCGGGGTCGAGGGATCGTTCCGCCAAATCTCGGTTCTGACCGCACCGCCGGCATCCGTGGTGACAACCTCCGCGTCGCTGACCATGACTCGGGCGAGTGTGTCGGCGCTCCAGCCTTGGAGGAGCAATGCGGCGAAGACCTTGGCCGAAAAGGGCTCGACAATGGTCTGCGCGAACTGGAAGCCGGTAATGGGAGTGAGCGAGAAGATTGGGTTTTCCGTAATGGTCGTCGTGAGGTTCGCGCCTATCGTGCCCACGGATTTCGGGCTTGATGTGGCGCCGGACGACGCCTGGTTGACAGTAAACAAGGAGTTTGTTCCGGGAAGTCCAATGGCACTGGAAAGGGTCAGGCTGCCGGAGATGGAGCCGAGTTGGACGAAATAGGCAGGTTCCTCGTTGGATTCACGCGCGAGATTTAGGAGAATCTGCTTGTTGCCAATCGTGGCCGCGGACTCGGCGAGGGTCTCGGTTGCGGGCTCGAAATACACGTGGGAGAGGTGCGAACAACTTGCGAGCAATGCGGCGGCGGCGGCGAGCGGCCACCGGAAGCAAGCCAAGGGTACGCGGCACAAGGCAACCTTGCGATTCATGGCTAGTGAATGGAAGAAACGTTGAAAGCGGACGGGAGCTTGGACGGAAGCCTATATAGAACGCCAATAGCATGCCAGAAAAATCCGCTGCGCGGAGGTCCACTTCCGCCAACCGCCACCGTCCCGATGCGGGAAAATTCAGAATTCTTCGGCTGACCATTTGACCTGACATCAGGGATGGATATGACATCCCCATGCCACTGAATCATTACGTCACGTTGGGCAGGTCCGGGCTTCGGGTGAGCCCGTTTTGTTTGGGCACGATGACTTTCGGCCAGGACTGGGGCTGGGGATCGACGCCGGAAGACTCGAATCGCATTTTCGACCGGTACTTCGATCTGGGCGGAAACTTCATCGATACCGCCAATCTTTACACCAAGGGCCATTCCGAAAAAATCATCGGCGATCACCTGAAGGATTCACCCTCCAAGCGCGAACGCCTGGTGATTGCGACCAAGTTTTTCGGCTCGATGCTCACCGGCGACCCGAATTCTGGCGGCGCCGGGCGCAAGGCCCTGATGGCCGCCTGCGACGAATCCCTTCGCCGGCTGCAAACGGACTACATCGACCTCTACTGGATGCATTGCTGGGACCGGCACACGCCGATCGAGGAGACGATGCGCGCGCTCGACGACCTGGTGATGTCGGGCAAAGTCCGCTACATCGGCTTTTCCGACACGCCCGCCTGGAAGACGGCCGAAGCGCAGATGATCGCCCGCTTCCGCGGCCGGACGCCCCTCATCGCCCTTCAGCTTGAGTACTCGCTGCTCGAGAGAACGATCGAGGGAGAGCTGCTGCCCCTGGCCCGTGAACATGGGATGGGCGTCACGCCGTGGTCGCCCCTCAAGTCCGGCGCCCTCAGCGGGAAATACACCCGGGGCAATGCCGGAAAGCTCAGGGCGGATCGCGGCGATTGGGCCATGGCCGCGCTGACGGAAAAGGCGTACACCGTGATCGACGCTCTGATCCAAATCGCCGACGAGGCCCACTCGACCCCCGCCCGCGTCGCCCTCGCCTGGGTGCAAAACCGGCCCGGCGTCACCTCCACCATCATCGGCGCGCGCACGATGGCCCAGCTCGAGGACAACCTCGCCGCCCTGGACCTGCAGCTCACGCCCGTCCAGACCTCGAAGCTGGACGAACTGACCACCCCGAAGCTCAATTTCCCCTTCGATTTCGTGAAAAACGCCTCCACTTTTTCCAGCAGCGGGACCGTGATCAACGGCATCGCCGCGCCGGTCAACCCGATCGCTCCCCAGACGGAAAAAGAGCGCTTTTAGCATTGCGTCGAAAAAAGATTTTCCGTCTTCCGTCCCCGGCGGCCACCACGATCTACGTGCGGCCGGGTTATAACCGCGTATTAGCCGAGGAGTTCGAGGCGCTTAAGCGCAAGCGGGTCGATCTGGTGAAGGACAAGATCGAGGCGCACAGCCAGGGCGACCTGCGGGAGAACTTCGGTTTTAAGGCGGCCAAGGACGCGATCCGCGCCGTCGACCAGAAGATGACCGCCCTTGACCGTTTTGTCGCCCGCAACGCCTTCATCGAAGTTGATCCCGCCACCTGGCTCACGAAACCGACCGACACGGTGCAACTCGGGCTCGTGGCCACGGTTGAAAAGCAGGATGTGCCAACGAAGCGAAAGCACCGCTTCACGTTTCTCGTGACCACGCACGGCGAGACCGCGAGCGACCCCGAGTCAGGGATTGAATGCCTGCCCCATAATTCACCCCTCGCCGCCGTGATGCTGGGCCTCCCGGTCGACACTCCGACCACGGTCATGCTCCCCGCCGGCGAAGCGATCGTGACCGTTCGCTCCATCCGCAACCCGACCCAAGCCGAACTCGATCGGCTGCTCACGGCGATCCAGCCGCCGGAAATCGAAGACACTTAGGAAAAGTGAGCGGCGCGGCTACTTTAAGCTTGGGGGAAGAACAAGGGGGCGCTCAGGGCCAGGCCGTCGCCGACGCTGGTGAATTCCCCACCGTCGCGGATCCGATCCACTCCGAAACGCTCCATAAATGCGGCGCGAAGGCTGCGGATAAGTGAAGTCCCACCGGTGAGAAAGACGGTCTCGATGTCCCGCGGGTCCAGCCGGGCGCCCGTGAGAAACCGATCGAGGTAGCCGGTGATGCTTGCGGTCAGGTCCGCCGAATTCCGGTTGAACTCCGCCAAGGTGAGTTGCTCGTCGATCTGGATATTGGGATGGGTGAATTTCAGCGGCGCCGCGTCGTGCGACGTCAGGGCGATCTTGGCGCCCTCGATGACCTGAAAGAGGGCGAATCCCTGGTTGTCCTTGATCAGGCTTTGGAAGCGCCTGAAGGCCGGCGGGTCGTCCGCCAGGCGTTCCAGGCGCCAGAGAAGATCGAGGCTGCGGGGATTGTTCAGGAAGACGATCTGGTCCCACTGGCAAATCTGTCGGTAGAGCGAACTCGGCACCTCCAGGCGCTTGCCGCCATCCTCCAAGATGGCAAGCCGCCCGAAATAAGGCGTCACCTTGTGCCACATCGTGGCGGAGTCGTACTTGTTGCCGGCCACGCTCAAGCCGCCCGAGGCCAGAATGTCGCCGGCGCGCTCCGTCAGGCCCTGGCGCGCGGGGTCGAGTTGGACAACCGTGAAATCCGAGGTGCCGCCGCCGAAATCGCCGACGAGAACCCGTTCGGGGCGGTCGATACGGGCCTCGTAGGCAAAGGCGGCGGCGATCGGCTCGAGCTGGAAATGGATCTCCTCGAAGCCCGCGAGTTCCGCGGCCCGCCGCAGTCGATCCTGGGCGAGGCGATCCTCTTCCGGATCGGTCGAAAAGACGGCCGGCCGGCCCATGACGACCCGGGTGACGTTATGTCCCGTGACACTATCGGCCTTGGCCTTGAGATGGCGGAGAAAAAACGCGATCAGGTCCTCCAAAAGATAGGGGTCGTTGTTGACGATGGTTTCGGTGAAAGTGCGATGCGGCAGGATGGTCTTGATCGCCTGGAAGAATCGCCCCCGCATCCGATCTTGGACGTATCGGATCTTGGCAGCATCTCCGATGATCGGCGGATCCTTCCTCAGTGTGTAGGGAAAGTACATGAACGACGACTCCACCCCCGCAATGCGCGGATCACGGACGAGCCGGCGCCGCGACGCGTCCCAAATGGTGACGGAGGAGTTGCTGGTACCGAAATCGATACCATAAATGTAGGGATTCATCGCCTTGGGGAAGCCGCCCGAGGATTCCAGGGGTGGCAAGGGCAGCGGCCCTTTGCCACGGTGACAAGCCGGATCGGACGAGCTCCCCTTAAAGGCGCCCACGGACCAATCTTCGCAGCGTCGCCAGCTCATCAAGCCTCGCCTTCCGGAACCGACGCTGGCGCTCAGCGTTGGTCCGCCGCTTTTCTTCGACCGATTTGGCGGGGCGCCCCGCACGCAGCGACAAGGGGAGATCAACCGAAGGTGTAAAAATATTACGCCGCTTGAAAGCCAGAGGAGCACGCGCGAGCGCCAGCGTGCGCAAGGCCGCACTATCGCCCCCTTCATCAAAGATCGGCTCGGCGGCGATGCGCCACGGCGCTAAAGTCCACTCAGGGGCCGGGACACCGATCTTGCCCGCCAGATGTTCAGCGTACGCCGCCAGCCAAGCGTCGGCAACTTGCCCCTCGGGGAACTTCTCCAGAAGTCGCCCTGGCTCTTCTGTGATCGCGGACATCGCTTGCGTGCGCGACGAGACCCGCCGCAATTCATGCAGCCAATCGCGAAGATGCCGGCCAAAGTCACCCAATGACGCGGAGCGTTCAGCAACATCTCTGAGAGTAATTGGGCGACGGCTCATGCGCTTGGAGGTTTGATCGCCGCTCTCACGACTTCTTTTGCGGCATCCGAAAGGACATCGTGCGGGAAAAATTTATCGTGAATGGCTTCGGCGGTTTCCACCGAATCGATCTGCATCTTTTCGACTAGAAATCGAATGTCGCCATAGTCGCCCGCATATCCGGGAAGCGGCGGACGGCAGGCCCGAAGTTTCATCGCGAGCAGATATGCCGCGGTGGGGACAGAAACCCGGAGACCTTCGCCAAAATCACTTTGCGGAAGCACGCGTTTGGCCTCTTTTACCGCCAAAAATTGTTTCACGTGGTCGTTGAGCCAGTCATCCGGCAGGCCAAGTTCACCAGCCACTTTGACGGCCAAAGTTTTCGCGACTTCGCTTTGATTAACCACAGCATCGACATCTTTGGTCGAATCGCGCGACCCATACACCAGCGTAAAAACGGCGCCACCGTAGAGGGAAATCTCCAAGGTCACCTTTTGCTCGCGCGCGAGTTCTCCCAGGCGGCGCAACGCTTGGGTAATCCGGCCTCGACTGAGGAACTCGTATGGCATAATAAAACGTTACGTAACTATTAATCTAATTACAAGAAGGATTCTGGCCTCTAGTCGTCCATGTCAAACTACCGGAAATCCGGTGGCAGGCCGGTCCAAAGGGGCCAGCCTCGAACTGAATTGCGGGGGCTGGCTTCGGCGGTACTCTTCCGTGATGCGACCGCTTCGGTATTCCATCAACGTCACGCTGGACGGGTGCTGCGATCATCGGGTAATGATACCGGACGAAGACTTGCATCGTCACGCGGTCGAAAACCTCGAGCAAGCCGATGCCCTCCTCTTTGGCCGGGTGACTTACGAAATGATGGAGGCAGCGTGGCGGCCGCCGGCGCGGGCCGGAGCGAGGCCTGATTGGATGGAACCCTTCGCCCGGACGATTGACGCGGCAAAGAAGTACGTCGTGTCGGGCACCCTGGCCCGGGTCGATTGGAACGCGGAGCTCGTGCGCGGAAATCTGGGGCAGGCCATTCAGCAGCTCAAACGGGAGCCGGGCAAGGGACTGTTCGTGGGAGGCGTGAAGCTACCCCTGGCGTTGGCGGAGCTGGGATTGATCGACGAGTACGAGTTCGTGGTGCATCCCAGGCTAGCCGGCCACGGGCCGACGTTGTTCGCGGGGCTATCGAAGCTTGTCGACTTGAGGCTCGTGAGCCAGCTGGAGTTCAGCTCGGGGGCGGTGGCAATGCGGTACGAGCCCAAAAGGTAACGGGATCAGGGGGTCAGGGATTGGCACCTAAAGCATTGGCGGTTGGCGTGCCGGTAACTTCCTTTATGGTCTCTTTCGCAAATGCTTCGTAAAGCCAATCCATGCGGGCGCTATCCTGCCCGCCCGCAAAGCCCCCAAGGGCATAGCTGGTTGAAACCTTGAAACGATCCCGTTCATTGCCACTGGGATCCCTGACTACGATGTCGCCATCGATCTTGTCCGCGCCTGCCATGAAGCCCCACATTACTGCCGAAAAATTGGAACGAACCCGGATATCGGTCACTACGATTTCAATCGATGCAAGGTGAGTTGCCCCCAACTTATCCAGCACACCGTAACCCGAAAACGCCCGCTCCACAGTTTGGCGCAACTGCTCTTGATCGAACTTTAGATTGTCCTTCAACTCCTCTTTGGCGCCAGGGGTCAGGGTTATTGCGACCGACGAAATCTTGTTTTTTTCGGATACAGTGAAGCGGCGTGCCGCAAACTCGGGGGAGCGAATGGCAGCAGAGGAACAACCGCCATTGATGAACGGCATTGCAGTGAGGACGGCCGCAAAAAGCAGAGACGAATTTCGAAGTAAGATCATGTTATTTCGGGGTTTAAATACAGGACCATGACCGTTTTGGAAGTACCGGTAAGAGAGTCAAATTGATTCTCCGTAATAGGCTAAGACTCAAATTCATACGCTCAGGTCTTGGGTGCAAAGCGGGCGCGCATGAAGGCGATGTAGTTTTCTTCGGAGGTCTCGCGCCTGGCGCTGACCAGCGGCTTGATGTCCTCGGTGGCGAGATAGCGCAGCCGCCCCGTGCCGTCGGTCGCCGCGTCGTAAATTACTTGGGCGACGCTCTCCTCCGTCGCCAGCCGGGCCGCCCGCAATCCGGCGAAGACGCCCAGGGTGTGCGCGACGAAGGCGTCATAGTCGGCCAGCGTGCCATTTAGGGCCGACTCCACCCCGCTGCGCTGCCCGAAGTTCGTGCTGATGACACCGCCCGGCTCGATGATCTTCACGACGATGCCCTGAGAAGCCAGTTCGTAGGCGAGCGCCTCGGAAAAGCCCTCCAGCGCGAACTTGCTCGCGCAATATAACGAAAGCATCGGCAGGGTGAAAATGCCCGCTCCCGAACTGATATTGAGGATTACACCACCCTTGTTCTGCCTGAAATGCGGCAGCACGGCACGCGTGACATCCATCACCCCGAAAACGTTCACTTCAAACTGTTCGGCGATCTTTTCGGGTGTCGTCGTCTCGAACAGTCCAAAGAGCCCAAAACCGGCGTTGTTGACCAGGGCGTCGATTCGCCCAAAGCGGGCGATGCCCGCTTCCATGGCCGCGGCGATGGTGGTACGGTCCTGCACGTCGAGCCGCGCCACAAGTACTCCGTCGAGCTGGCCGAGCTCCCTCTCCTCTTCCGGGCGGCGCATGGTGGCAACGACGTTCCAGCCCTCACGGGCGAAATGGCGGGCGGCGGCCTTGCCAAATCCGGACGATGTTCCTGTGATCAAGACTGTCTTTTTCATTCCTCTGTCTAGGCCACGATGTCCAGGAATTGCAAACCGCTAGCCTTTTTCCATTCCGCCCCACCCCACATGAAAACAGCATCAAGTCATGCCTTGTGGACCGAGGGGTTCAGGGGGGCAGGCCCGTGAGGCGCGCACGGGACAGGGCGTGCGCTATGGTTGCGCCACCTTTGGGCGATCCAAATTTTGCCGGACGATTCTCAATAGAGTATCCGGGAGGAAAGGTTTCTGGAGAAACTCCTCGCCGGGCTGCAATTCGATCCGCCGGCCGGCGACATCGGTACTATAGCCGCTGATGAAGACGACACCAACCTCGGGCCGGTCCTGCCGCACTCGGGCGGCGAGCTCCCGGCCGCTCACTCTGGCGGGCATGACCAGGTCCGTCACCAACAAGTCGATCTCCCGGCGATGGCGATCCCACCGCTCGAGCGCTTCCACCCCATTCGCGGCTTCGATCACCCGGTACCCCTGTTGTTCGAGCGCGAGCCGGATGGGCTGGCGCACGCCGTCCTCGTCCTCAACGAGCAGGATGCACTCGCTGCCCTCATATCGTCCGGACGGGTACGCGGTCTCACCCGGGGTTTCAGGTGCGCCCTGGCTGGCGGGCAGAAAGACGCAAAATTTTGCGCCGTGCCCCGGTTCGTTCTCCACCTTGAGAAAGCCGCCGTGCTGTTTGACGATGCCGAAGACCGTGGCCAAGCCGAGACCTGAGCCCTTCCCGAGATCCTTGGTAGTGAAGAATGGTTCGAAGATCCTCGGTAGGATCTCGGCCGGAATCCCGGGTCCGCTGTCGTGCACGATCACACCCACGTATTCGCCGGGAGCGGTGTCCGCATCCAGGCGGATGAAGTCCTGGTCGACCGTTAACGCCGTCGTCTCGATCAAGAGCCGCCCGCCATCGGGCATGGCGTCCCGGGCATTGATGGCCAGGTTCATCAGCACCTGGTCGACCATGCCGGCATCCGCGCGGGTGATCAGCGGGGTGGGATGCAGCACCACCTGAAGCTCCACGTCCTCGCCGATGATGTGCCGGAGCATTTGCGCGACGTCGGCCACCACCTCATTCAAGTCCAGCCGCCGTGTCTGCATGACCTGCTTGCTTCCGAAAAGGAGCAACTGGCGGGTGAGATTGGCGGCGCGTTCGGCGGCGGCGTGAATCTGCTCCAGGCCGGCGCGCGCGCCCGGGGGCAAATCCGGCGCGGCCCGGAGCATGCCGCAATGCATCATCACCACCGCGAGAATGTTGTTGAAATCGTGGGCCACACCGCCGGCGAGCTGGCCAATGGCCTCCATTTTCTGCGAATGGCGGAGCCGTTCGGCAATTTCCCGGTTCTCGGTGACGTCGATGCTGGTGGCCAGGATCGCGGGCTGCCGGTCGAACTCAATGGGATTGTTGAAGGAGTGCATCCATCGGACGGAGCCGTCCTTGCGCACAACGCGCAACTCGACCGAGGGGTCGACCGCCTCGCCCGCCAGGCGCCGGCGCGCCCGTTCATCGGCGATGGGGCGGTCGAGCGGGTGCACCAGCGCCATCAATTCCGGCAGGGACATGGCGACCAGCTCCTCCTGAGTGTAGCCCTGGATCTCGCAATGGGCTGGGTTGGCATAGATCATCTTCTTCCCCTGGAAGATGGCGATGCCCTGCAGGGATTTTTCGGCCAGCATGCGAAAATTGCTCTCGGAGGCGCGCAGGGCCTCCTCCACCCGCTTGCGCCCGTCGATCTCCGTCCTCAGTTCCTCGATCCGGTCGGCCAGCGCCCGGGTTCGTTCGACGAGCCGCTGCTCCAGTTCGTCGTTGAGTTTTTCGAGTTTAGCCTTCGGGGCCATCTTTGGGAATCTTTGCGGATGGACGACTTTCGGGCATGAAGGCGGACGGTAAGGGGTCGGGCCGCCAGTTGTAAACTCAATCGAAAAAAGATTCTCCGTCCTCCGTCCCCGGCGGCCAGGACGATCTACTCGGTGCGCAAGGCCTCGATCGGCTCGATCTTCGCGGCGCGGCGGGCCGGAAGATAGCTCGCGGCCATGGCGACCAGGGCGAGGATAAGGGAGACCCATAGATAGGCCCAGGGATCGGTCGGTTTTAGGTCGAACAAGAGACTGGCCATGTACCGGCTGAGCAGAACGGCGCTGATCAGGCCCACCGTCAATCCGATGCCCGTCTTCCAGAGACCCTGCCGCATCACCAAACCGAGGATCTGCCCGCGCGTGGCGCCAATCGCGCCGCGGATCCCGATTTCACGGGTGCGCTGGGAAACATCGTAGGCCAGGACGCCATAAATGCCGATGGCGGAGAGAAAGAGCGCCAGAACGGCGAAGCCGACCAGCAGAATCATCACCGCCCGGCGATAGTCGAAGGAATCGTCGATTGCCTGCTGCACCGTGCCGGTCTCAAAGAGCGGGATCGACGGGTCGAGCGTGCGTAGCTTATCGCGCAAAGTCGCCAGCAGGTCCGCCAGCGGTCGGACGGACCGGACGAAGAGATGGATCCCGCCGGGAGTGCTCGTTTGCAGCGGGTAGTAGACGAAGGGATTGTTGCTGGTGTCGTCGACCCCGTTGTGGGGCACATTGCGCACCACGCCGACAATCACCGGCCAGTCGGCATCGTTCTTGGGAGCCACGCCAAAGGTGAAATGGCCGCCGACCGCGGTATGTCCGGGAAAATAGCGCTGCTCAAAGTGCTGGTCGACCACGTATGCCAGCCGGCCGTTGGCGGTGTCCGTATCCTGGAGGAACCGACCTTCCAGCAGTTGAATGTGCAGGGTTTGGAAGTAGTCCAATGAGACGCCAATCTGGAAGGCTCCGGGTTGGGGCGCGTTGCGCGGGAGGAGGCTGTCCTTGAGCGTGAGCGCGTTAATCGGCAGGCCGCCCTGGAATGGGACTCCGGTGGCCAGCGCCGCATCCTCTACCCCGGGTATTTCCCGCAACCCCTGGTCGAGCCTCCTTTGGAAAGCGAGCGCCCGATCTTTCGCCTGGTAAGACCCCGGCAGCGCGATGGCGCCCGCCACCAGATTCTGCGGATCGAACCCGGGATTGACGGCGATAGCGTTGGCAAAGCTGTGAATCAGCAGTCCGGCCCCGGTCAGCAGCACCAGCGCCACCGCAACCTGGCCGGTTACGAGTATGCTGCTGATCGCCCGGACGCCGCGTCCGCCGGACGCGCTGCGCGAGCTGCGATGGATCACCTCGGCCAGATTGGCCCGGAGACTGTGGACGACGGGCAGGAGGCCGATCAGCAGGCCAACCGCGACCGCGATTCCGACCGCGTAGCCCAGCACGCGATCATCGATGGCAATCGGCAGGCTGTTGGACAGCAGCTTGGCGGTAAAATGGTTGATCCCATCCACCGCGCCGTACGCCAGTCCGATCCCGAGAAGCGCCCCGGCCGTCGTCAGCAGCAGGCTTTCCACCAGCAACTGGCGGGCAATCGCCCCGCGGGTGGCGCCCAGCGCCGCGCGAATCGCGAGTTCACTCTGCCGGCCGTTGGCCCGGGTAAGGAGCAGGTTTGCAATATTGACGCAGCCGATGAGCAGGACAAACACCACGCCGCCCTGCAGCAGATAGAGGGACGGCTTGATGGGCTTCACGCGTTCCGCCTGCATCAGGCCGACGGCGATTTGGTGGCCGGACCGGTCGAGAAGTCCGCGCATCATCGGATTGGCCGTGTCGTAATAGTGGCGCTCCAAGCCGGCGACCTGCGCAAGGGCGCCGCCAACGGAAACATTGGGCTTGAGTCGCGCAAAAATGGAGATGTTGCACGAGTACCGCGCCATCGGATTGATCGTGGCGGGATTCCACGCAACCGGCCGCAGAAACCTGACCCGGGCATTGAAGGCCTCCAGCGACTGGGGCGCCACGCCAATGATGTGGTAGCTGTTCCCGTCCACTCGCATGGCCTGCCCGATCACGCCGGGGTCCTCGTTAAAATGGGATTTCCAGAAGGACTCGGTGAGAACGATCACCCGGTCCTCGCCGCTTCGGCTGTTCTTCAACGTGAAAAACTGCCCGATGACCGGACTGACTCCCAAAACATCGAAAATCTCGGCAGTACAATTGCCTTCGGCGATCCGCTGCGACGAACTGCCGTCGCCGACGGTCACCTGCCCCTCGTTCCAGAGACCGATGGCGGCAAAGGCCTGAGTGTTGGTCTTGAAATCGGTGTACTGAACAATGTTGGACGGGAAATGATTCAAGCCGACCAGGGGAAATTGGTTATAGATTTCAACGATGCGGTTCGGCGCCGGAAAGGGCAGCGGCTTGAGCACGAGCGCATATACCATCGAAAAGATCGCGGTGTTGGCGCCGATGCACAGCGCGAGCGTCATCAGGGCGACGGACGTGAATCCCGGTTCCTTCCGCAGGCGTCGCGCGGCGTATCTCGCGTCCGCCGCCAAACCGGCCGACGTCCGGATCCACCAAGAGCCACCGGCTCGAGTCGGGGCCGCCCCGGAGGTTTGCGCATCGGGCATTTGAGTAGGCAGGCCGCGCCGGCTACCAGATCTGGGCTTTTGTCATGGCTTCTAAATGAGAATCTTTAAAGCCGTCTCCTTCCCTCATATCAAGATCCGCGTGCTGCGCCCCTTAGGAGGAACAGGACCTCCTTTGCGGCGCGCCGGCCACTTTTCAGCGCCCCGTGCACGGTGCCGACTTCGCTTCCCTCCGCGGTGGCCTCGCCGGCAAAAAATAGCGTGCCTTTCAGGGGCCGCGCCAGTTTCCGGGCCGCCGCGTCCTGGCCTGCCGCCGTGAAGCTGTAGGCTCCCCGGGCATAGGGGTCGCGGCTCCACTCCCATTCCAGCATGTCGACGCCGCCGGCGGTGACAACCGACAAGCGCACACCCAGGACTTTTGCCAAGGAGCAAAGGGCCCGCCTCTTCCTGCGAGCCGGGGACAATCTGCCGAGAGCCATCGCCTGCGGTCCTCCGGCCCAGCCCACAACGACCGGCTGATCCGAGAGCGACCACCATACCGGCACGTCTGCGGCCGCCGAATGGATGAATCCGAAGCCGCCGGGCCGGCGACATCTGAACACCACGGGGAGCATTCGCTTCCAATGGCTGGCTGAGAACCGGAAGACCAGCCGGGTCACCTCTCCCATCCCCATCCTGGCGATAACCGCCCGTTTTGCCCCCAGGGACGGACGAAACGAAACGGCGCCCCTTCCCCCACCCGCCTTAAGAACGCCAAGCGGAAGCGCAATAACCGCCGCCTTGGCCCAAAAAATCCTAGGCGACCCCGTGACGTCATCCACCGCATTCACGCAAACCCGACCACGCTTCCATTTCACGCATTCGACCGCGGTGCCTTGGAAAATCCCGACACCAAGGCGAAGGCACTCCGATGCCAGGAATGCGACGGGCCGGTCATACCCATTCGGAACCATGAACTGTTTCCCTTCCTCCATCTCCTCGCTTGCGAGAGACCGGGCGCTGATCTCGCGCATCGGCGCCGCCTCGAAACCCTCGACAAAGCTCCTCGCGAGCATCCAGGCGTCCTTCGCAACCCCGGCTGGGTTGCGCTCAAAGTACTCCGCAAAGGAAAGCCTCCCGGCCTTTCGCGAATCGATGAGGCGGGTCACCGAGGCGATTTCATTGTCGAGGTCCGAGATCCTCGAAACGACACCTCGGCTTGAGCGCCAATGTGTGGGGGGAACCTTGAGAACCCGTGTCCGGGCGGCCCTCAGGAGGCGCCATAAGTCTTCGTTGCCAACATGGACAAACTGGGCGCCCAACTCGACTGGCGCGGGCCAACCCGCGGGCCTGCGCGTGAAGATGCGTCCTCCCAAGCGGTTGCGGGATTCGACCAGAAGAACCCTTCGGCGGGCCTCCGCCAGGTCACGGGCGGCGGCTAAGCCGGCGATTCCGCCACCGACTACGACAACATCCGCCATCTCCGACTCCGATTTCATTGCCCAAAGAGACCCCAAATAATCCAATATGTGCGCCCGCTCGACGCATTCCAGATTGCCACCTGCGCAGTCGCATGCGATCCTGAAAGTGATGGAATTGGAAATGACATCCGCTCACGAATCGCTGGCGACAAAAGCGGATATTCTGGAATTGCGCGCGGAATTTCGCGTGGAAATGAAATCAATCGAAGGAGCCCTGTCCCGCTGGGTCCTGACTTGCATCCTGGCCCAGACCGCGGTGCTGGCGGGATTGGGATATTTCTTCCTAGCGCATTTCGGCAGGTAGGATTCAGACCAAAACTCATTTGAGAGCGACAAAACCCCCTCTTCGGCTCGCAAGCGTTATCGCTATTGGGTTTTTCCTCTGTTCATTTTCGCTCGTGGCCGAGACTTCCAACTTTGGCAGAGTGTTACAGCCTTTTGTCGATCGGCGCGAATTGGCCGGAGCGGTGACGTTGGTCGCCTCCAAGGACAAGATCCTCAGCGTAGAAACCATCGGCTACGCCGATATTGCCTCCCAAAGGCCCATGACGACGGACGCGGTCTTCTGGATCGCCTCGATGTCGAAGCCCATCGCGGCGACGGCTGTGATGATGCTGGTGGATGAAGGAAAAGTGCGATTGGACGACCCGGTCGAAAAGTACCTTCCGGAATTCGATCCGCGGATCATGGCGGCGAGTCCGGATGAAGATCAGGTTCTCCTGCAAAAACCGCGTCATCCCATCACTATCCGCCAGCTTTTGGGCCACCGGAGCGGGATGCAGCATACCTCCTCTCTCGAGATTCCCACCTTCGACGTGTTTCCGCTGGCGCTTCGGGTAAAAAGTTACGCGCTTGAACCGTTGATGTCCGAACCTGGCACCAAATTCGCGTATTCCAATGCGGGGATTAACACTGCCGCGCGCGTCGTCGAAGTGTTGAGCGGGATGCCGTATGAAGAGTTTCTGCAACATCGGCTATTTGGTCCGCTGGGGATGACGGATACGACTTTCTGGCCCACCGAGGCCCAGGTCGCCCGACTCGCGAAATCCTACAAACCCAACGCGACCGCGACTGATCTGGAGGAGACCCCCATCTCGCAACTTCGATACCCGCTGACGGATCGCAGCCACCGCTATCCGATGCCAGCGGGCGGTCTATTTTCCACCGCCAGCGACCTCGTGAAGTATTGCCAGATGCTCTTCAATGGCGGCACATTTTCCGGCAGACGCTTTCTTTCGGAGACCTCGATTAAGGAGATGGCCAGCAGCCAAGGTGGGCATGTCGATACCGATCTGGGCTATGGTTACGTCGATTACGGCCTCGGCTTTGAATTGCGGGCCTCCGGTGCTTACGGCCACCCGGGCGCCTACTCGACGAACATGACCGTCGATCCTGTGCATGGATTGATCACCATTTGGCTCGAGCAGTACGCAGGGCCTGCGGCAGAAGGAACCAGGGTCCTGGCGGCATTCGAAAAGGCTGCGGTCGAGGATTTTGCGAACTGAGCATAAACCGAGGGTTGACCGATCAGACTTGGGGGAGGAACAAGGGGGCGCTCAGGGCCAGGCCGTCGCCGACGCTGGTGAATTCTCCGCCGTCGCGAATCCGATCCACCCCAAAACGCTCGACGAACGCGGCTCGAAGGCTGCGGATAAGTGAGGTCCCTCCGGTGAGAAAGACGGTCTCGATGTCCCGCGGGTCCAGCCGGGAGCCGGTGAAAAACCGATCGAGGTAGCCGGTGATGCTGGCGGTAAGCTCCGCGGAATTCCGGTTGAACTCCACCAAGGTCAGTTGCTCGTCGATCTGGATATTGGGATGGGTGAATTTCAGCGGTGCCGCGTCAAGCGATGTGAGGGCGATCTTGGCGCCCTCGATGACCTGAAAGAGCGCAAATCCCTGATTATCCTTGATCAGGCTTTGAAAACGCCGAAAGGCCGGCGGATCATCCGCCAGGCGTTCCAGGCGCCAGAGAAGGTCGAGGCTGCGGGGATTGTTCAGAAAAACGATCTGGTCCCACTGACAAATTTGCCGGTAGAGCGAACTCGGCACCTCCAGGCGTTTACCCCCGTCCTCCAAGACGGCGAGCCGCCCGAAATATGGCGTCCCCTTATGCCACATCGTGGCCGAGTCGTACTTGTTGCCCGCCACGCTCAAGCCCCCCGAGGCAAGGATGTCGCCGGCGCGCTCGGTCATGCCCTGGCGCGCGGGGTCGAGCTGGACGACCGTGAAATCCGAGGTGCCGCCGCCGCAGCCGGTCCTGGGCGAGGCGATCCTCCTCCGGATCGGTCGAAAAGACGGCCGGCCGTCCCATGACCACTCGGGTAACGTTATGTCCCGTAACGCTGTCGGCCTTGGCCTTGAGATGGCGGAGAAAAAACGCGATCAGGTCCTCCAAAAGATAGGGGTCGTTGTTGACGATGGTTTCGGTGAAAGTGCGATGAGGGAGGATGGTCTTGATCGCCTGGAAGAATCGCCCCCGCATCCGATCCTGGACGTATCGGATCTTGGCGGCATCTCCGATGATCGGCGGATCCTTCCTCAACGTGTAGGGGAAGTACATGAACGACGACTCAACCCCTGCAATGCGCGGATCGCGGACGAGCCTACGCCGGGACGCGTCCCAGATGGTGACGGAGGAGTTGCTGGTACCGAAATCGATACCATAGATGTAGGGATTCATAGCCTTGGGGAAGCCACCCCGGCATTCCGGGGGGTGGCAAGGGCAGCGGCCCTTTGCGACGGTGACAAGCCGGATCTGCGGCACTACGGCCGGCTTCTTCCGGAGACCTTACGACTCACCCGTTGCGTCGTAAATCTGCACCCGGGACCAGTGGGCCTTCCAGGTCGTGACGAAGGCCACGTGGAGAGGGTCGACCTGGTAGGAATCATGCGCGGCCAAATCCTTGAAAAGAACGGTCAGCGCCAGCGAATAGGAATCGTCGACTACCGGACGCTTGGGGATCGGAGCGGGGCTGCCGATGAAAGCGGTGTCGATCGCAGCGATCTTTTTCAACGACTCCACCGCGCGGCGGAAGTCGGCGCGCTGCGCCTCGGACGTTTCGGGTTTCAGCCAGAAATAAACGGAGTGAACAAGCATCACCCAGAGTGCCGCAAAAGGCGTTCGGGAGCCAGACGTAAAATTCTGTAATTCCAGGGCGTGCGTTCTACAGTCGCTTCCTGAGATACTCAAAGATCAGGAAGCCGGTGAGGGCCGAAGCGATGGCGATGGTGAAGTTTGATGCTGTGAAAATGTCCTGGAGCGCCCATAACAGACCCTTGCTTTGGCCGACGCCGGAGCGCTCGAACTCTCCCATCAAGAGATTGGAATAATAGAGGAAGACAATGAAGCCGACCTCGATCAATGTCCTCCGGACCGGAGTAAGCCTTTGAGGTCTCTGCCAATCTGGTGGAGGTTCTTTGGACATGGAAGACGACGTTTGGTGAGTTCGCCGGGTCACCACGGCCACGCAGCAATGATCCGCTTGGCGCATCCCGACCATGCGGGTGAGAAATAGAGCGACATGGCCAGCATCTGGTTGGCGAAGATCCAGGCGACGCCAGCCGGGTAGGCAGGGTGCAGGCGACGCCGGGTCACGAGGTCGTAGATGCCGGCGAGAACGACCAGGAGGTTCGAGCCAAAGTAGAGCGCGATCCAAAAATGCCAAAAGCTGAAGCCGAGGAGATGGATCCAAGAGTCGGCGAGCCAACGGGCAAATCCCGCATCCGTGATGTAAAGGGTGCCGAGGAGGATGAGCCGCTTGTGGGCGGCCGGCGCCTTGCGGAGCAAGATGGCCGCCGTCGTGAGGCCAACGAAGGCCAGGATATCGGTGAATTGTACGCTGAGAAAGCCCGGGTCGGCGTGGGGGTCGGCCATGGCGCGGTGCTGCACTGTCAGGGCGGTCGCCGGCCCGAGGATCGCCATCAGCCCCGCAAGCCAGATGAGCGCGAAGCCAAGCTGCTTGTGCACCGCGAGCCTCTTCGTGCGAATCAGAAGGATCTGGACTGTGAACATCACGAGCCAGCCCACGAACACGACGGCGTGAAAATGGACGATGAGGGCGAAAGCCGGCTTGTGCTGGGCGACGTGGGTAATCACCTCGGCGCCGAAGCCCCGAAGAATCCCAAGCCAGGCCAGTGCGACCATGCAGAGGTAGAAGTTGCGGTCCCAGGGATGATTGGGCGCAAAGCTCTTGGCCGGGGCGCGGTCTTGGGGCGGACTGGAAATGGAAGATGCAAGATCCATCGGCAACGTCTATGCCACTGCCCGATAATGGCCTCGGAGGGAAGCCGCGATTGAATTTTGCGGAAGCGGCGGGCTCGGCGCTTCTACTTTCAGGCCTCGGGCGCAAAGCGGGTGCGCATCAAAGCGATATAGTTTTCCTCTGAGGTCTCGCGCCTGGCGGTGACCAACGGCTTGATGTCTTCGGTGGCTATATAGCGCAGGCGTCGCGTGCCGTCAGTTGTGGCGTCGTAAATGACTTGGGCAACGCTTTCCTCCGTCGCCAGCCGGGCCGCCCGCAATCCGGCGAAGGCGCCGAGGGTGTGCGCGACGAAGGCATCGTAGTCGGCCAGCGCGCCGTTTTGGGCCGCCTCCGCCCCGCTACGCTGCCCGAAGTTCGTGCTGATGACACCGCCCGGCTCGATGATCTTCACAACGATGCCCTGGGAAGCCAGTTCGTAGGAAAGCGCCTCGGAAAAGCCCTCCAGCGCGAACTTGCTTGCGCAATACAGCGAAAGCATGAGCAGCGTGAAGACTCCGGCTCCCGAACTGATGTTGAGAATTATACCGCCTTTGTTCCGCCTGAAATGCGGCAGCAGTGAGCGCGTGACATCCATCACCCCGAAGACGTTCACCTCAAACTGTTCGTCGATCTTCTCGGGGGTCGTCGTCTCGAACAGTCCAAAGAGCCCGAAGCCGGCGTTGTTGACCAAGGCGTCGATTCGCCCGAAGCGGGCGATGCCCGCTTCTACGGCCGCGGCGATGGTGGCACGGTCCTGCACGTCGAGCCGCGTCACAAGGACTCCGTCCATTTGGCTGAGCTCCTTCTCCTCACCGGGGCGGCGCATGGTAGCGATGACGTTCCAGCCCTCGCGGGCGAAATGGCGGACGGCGGCCTTGCCGAATCCGGACGATGTTCCCGTGATCAAGACGGTCTTTTTCATGCCATTTTTCAAGCGATTATGTCCGGAATTGCAAACCAGCAGCCCCCGACACCAGCATTCGAAGCCGATGAACGCTATCACGCTCACTGGTTGGGAGAACTTCTTCATCGCGAGCACCGGCGCAGCGGCGGGCCTCGCGGGCCTGCTGTTCGTCGCGGTCTCGATCAATTTGTCAAAGATCCTGGGCATCCCAGGCCTTGCAGCTCGGGCAGGTGAAACCTTCATCCCACTAGCTAGCGTCCTAATCTTTTCGCTTCTTGCCCTCGTCCCGGGCCACTCCACCGGCGCCTTTGCCGTCGAATTGATCTGCATCGGAGGCTCCGCCTGGCTGGTGTCCAGCTTTATTCAATTCCGCGCGATTCGCGCCGGCCACTTTGTGAAGGTCTGGCATTTGGTCGTGCGTCTCGCCATCAATCAGCCTGCCAACCTTACCGTCCTCATCGCAGGCCTTTCACTCAAGCTCGGTATTCCCGGCGGCCTCTACTGGCTGGTCCCTTCGGTCCTGCTCGCTTTCACGGGAGCCATGAACAATGCATGGATATTGATGGTGGAAATCCTTCGCTAGGGTCCCCGCTTATTTCAAAGCCTTCTCCCCTTCAGCCTGGGTCTGGCAGGTGATAACCTGCACCCCCGTCCCATAGTGAATGATCGAGAGAATATTGAGGCCGATGTCCTTGGTAGGATCAGGAATGATCCGGATCACCTGCCCCACGCCGTGGTCGCGGCAAAGGTCCATGATCCGGCTGAAATGGGGCGCGCAGTCCAACTCCATCGACTCGAGTCCGCTGAGGTCGGTGAGAATAGTAAAGCCCGGGCGGAACTGGGAAAGCACGCCTTCCAGATCAACGATCGCCTGGGCGGTGTGGGCGGTTGTGATTTGCCCGTAAAGGCGGGTCCGCACCAGATTGCGCTCGGGATGGAGCTCCATTTCGAAAGGGGGATGCATCACTGGGTCTAAGCAGGTTACGGGCCGCCTCGAAGTCCCGCGAGGTCGTCCACGGCAACGATGTGGTGGCTGTCAAAGACGAGGATGAGCAGATGGCCACCGTTCCTGGTTTGGAGCACCAGAGTCGGCTCCGAGATGTCGAAGCTGATGAAGGGCCACCAGGCGGCCATTTCTTGCGTTTTCATGGCGCGAATTCCGCCGCCGCCGTCCGAGACGATCAATTTCCGCAGCGCGGCTTCGAGGGCAGTCTTATCCTCGTCCCGTGTGAGGATCCGCTCCTCGAGGTGCGTCGCCGGCCCGGGCCCCAATTGACCGATGACGGTTACGGATTTGCCGAGCTCCGGAGAGATCTCGCCGGCGGCCTTCAGGCATTTCCAGGCGCCCGGCTGAACCATCACGTTCCGGGCGAAAAGCGGACCGTCGGCGCCCGTCCCTTCCACCAAGCGGCTCCAGGCAAGTTGCGCAGCCGCGACCACCTCGGCGTCCGATCCGAACTTATAGCGGATACCTCGCGGGAGTGGACCCGGACGAAGAGGCGCCGGGCGGCCGGTGAGGTCGGGGAATCGTTCGCCCGCAACAAGCGACGTCGGGTTTGGCTTGCCCTGAATGACAGCGATCTTTTGGGCGGTCGGATTGCGGGCCGGAGGCGCGGGAGTTTCACCTGGCCTGACCCGGACCACGATCTTGGTGAAGCCGTAGGCACCGATCGGCCGGATCGTGTTTTGGATAGTATTGAGCGGGGCGCTCTTGCCCGTGACCCAAAGGATTAGGTAACCGCCCTTGTCCAAGGCGTTATTCTTCAGGTAAGCGGCCAAGTCCCATGGCTCGATTTCCCTCATTCGCGCGTCGATCAATCCCCCGTCCGGAGCCAATTCGAACTCGTACTTCTTGGCGTTCGCCATCTGCGCGTCGATCTGCGCGGGCGTCATCGCCTTTGTCTGGTACTGCGTCCCCTGCTGGCCGACCGCCGGACAGGCGAGCAGCAGGCCGAGGGCGGCCGCAACAATAATGCATTTCATCGGGGTTCGGGGAAGTCGCATCGTCAGCGAATTCGACGCGCCCGCCAAGAAAAAGCGGCCCGACCGCACTTTACTCGCCCCCCTTCAAGGCCGGCGCCCGTTTTCGGGATTGAGACCGGCAGCCGTTGGAGCGTAGTGGTTCTTCATGAGTATGTCTCCCGGTCAGTCCGAAAAGGCCATTGGTTTTCGGGCACTGCATGAGTTGCCAGAGCCCTTTGTCATTCCGAATCCCTGGGATGCTGCCTCTGCGCGTATGTTGGCGTCCCTCGGCTTTAAGGCTCTGGCTACTTCAAGCGCCGCGGCGGCATGGGTGCTGGGTCGGCGCGACGGCGCAATCACGCGAGAGGAGGCGCTAGCCAATGCCAAACTCATCGTCGAAGCGACTACACTGCCGGTTTCCGCCGATCTGGAGAATGGCTATGCCGACGATCCTGCGACTGTGGCGGAGACCATCTGCATGGCGGCAGAAATTGGGTTGGCTGGCGGTTCGATCGAAGACAGCACGCGGCAAGATACGCATTCAATCTATAACATGACGCACGCCGCCGAACGCGTCGCCGCGGCAGCGGAGGCCGCCCGCGCGTTGCCGTTTCCGTTCGTGCTGACCGCCCGTGCCGAAAATTTCGTCCGCGGCCGGAAGGACCTGGATGACACGATCAGGCGCCTGCAAGCCTACGAAAAAGCCGGGGCCGACGTGCTCTTTGCCCCAGGCCTTCCCGACATCCGGGCCATACGCGCGGTCTGTGCGGCAATTTCAAAGCCGGTCAACGTCATGGCTGCCGTTGCTGGGCCCGGATTCTCGATTCGCGAATTGTCTGAGGCCGGCGTTCGGCGCATCAGCACAGGAGGGGCGCTATATCGCGCGGCGCTCAACGGCGCATTCGAAGCGTGCCGGGAAATCCAGCAAAGCGGCACATTTGGCTTTGCGAACAGAGTTCTTTCGTCCGCCCAAATGGCGGGATTTCTCCGCTAAGATCGTGCGTCCGAATGTCACTTGGCAAGTGACATGTCTCTGTGGGTCGAGCCGTCGGATGCGGAAAATTACATAATTCAGGGCCTGACCCCTTGGCCCCCTGCCCTATTATGCGTACCCGGTCCGGAGGGCGCGCGCCCAGTCTGGGAAACCGTTCTTTTCGGCTTGGGCGGCGGCGGCTTCCCAATCGTAGGGAACGCAGACGAATTCGAATTGCCAGTGATCGGCTGCCCAGATTGCGGTCGCGTAGCGGGCATGGGGGCTGCCGCTCTCCATTCGATGCGGAAAGGGCGAGTCAGCCTCGTATGCGGGTAGGCCGACGCTGCCGGGATTGAGAACAAGGCGTCCGTCCGAAAGGCTGATCAGACGCGAAAGATGCGAATGGCCGCACAAAAGCAGCGAAGCTTGGGTGGATCCAGCGACTTTCACCACCTCCTCCGCCGGCCGCAACCGCGCTCCGCCTTTCGCGACCGATTCCAGCAGGTACTCCGAGTCGCTTCGCGGCGTACCGTGAACGGCAAGCCATGAACCATCGTCGTGTGCGGTTGGAAGGGCGCCCAGCCACGCCAATGCCTCGGAATCCAATCGCTCGCGGGCGAACCATCCCGATTTCGAGCATCCGGTCCCTCCTTCCGCAGTCATCCGGTCGCCGTTTCCCCGAATGTGGACCGCGTCGATCTGCCGCAGAAAATCATAGGACCTTGCCGGCTCGAGCGGGCCGTTCACGTTGTCACCCAGGTTGACGATCCCCGCAAGACCGCGCCGGCCGATATCGTTAAACACGGCCTCGAGGGCCAACGCGTTTCCATGCACGTCCGCGATGATTGTCAGCGCGGGGGGACTCGTTCGGTGCGACCATGACAGCATCGTGACTCAAGCAGGAACGGCTCCGTTCCGCGAGGGGATTTTCAGAAACCGATCACACTTTACTCGACCCCTTCAAGGCCTCTTTGGATGAGGCGAATCAGTTTGTATCAGAGCCTATAGCTGGGAAGGATAAGCGCGCCTACCCCATGCGTCGATTCGTTCAAGTGATATCGTGGCTGATTTTAGGAGCGGTGACGCCTGCCTTGGCCCAAAGCATCAGTGCCCCGAGCGAAGTTCACGTCGCAGTCGATGTCATTCCCGCGACCGCTCGGTATGTGATATTCGCTCATCTCAGTCCTCAGCACCCAACCATGGATGAATCGGAGGCGGCTGCTACGGGAACGAATCTGGCGCAAGCTGTCGATGCCCTCAGCCGCGCGGCTGAGCAGCGGGGTGCGAATTTGGTGGTGCTTTTGGGTAGCGACCACGGAATCCCGGTGCCTATCGCCCAAGCCAACGCTTACCTGATGGTGCGTCCGAACAATCCGGTGGTGACGGCGCTGTTGTTGCATTACGATGATACAAGAGCGATTTCCACGGCTGAACAGCACGTTCGTGTGACGACCCTGCCCCCGCCACCCGACAAGGATTTGCCCGTTATTGGCAGGGTCCAAAAAGCACACGTTTCCATACCGCTCCAGTACATTACTCCGGGCCTGCCCTTGGACCATTGGGTGTATTCTAACCTTCTGCGCTTTTATGCCATCGCGGCGAAGATGGGCTTCGACACCATATCGATCCTATCGACCAAGGACCCGGCCTTCCATGAGGTATGGCTTCCTCACTGCGACAAGCCCCTGAAGGTTTCAATCGCCAGTCCCAAACTGGATGTGACCATCTATCGCTCTCCGGCGACCGCCCAATAGGAACGACATTTACGTACGGCCCGTCTCGAGCGAATGTCACTTGTGGAGTGACATTCAGTCGCTCACGATTTCACTGATGCTGACGTTGCGCCTGACTCAGAAACTTGCCGCCTCGCTCCGCGTGCCTCTGCAAAAAGATGCCGCGCCGGCGACGAATCCGTGCGCCGATTGGTGCTGCCATAAGTTTACGGCAAACCGTTGCCGCTACTTTTTGGTTACCAATGCCTCCACCTTTTATTCGGTTGTGCTGCGAGCCCAGGGCATGGGCAGCAGATCCGCGTTCATCGACGGCATAATCGCATGTCTGCGCAGCTACCTTGAAGGGGCCGGGCACCTGTTTGTTTTCACGCAACTCATTGCCCCTGCGTCCACCGAAGTTCAATTCGTCCCGGTTTCCGACCGGCGGATCCTTGGGGTGATGAACGATTACATCTACATGTCGAAGTTCTATCTCGAAGATCTGTCGCCGGCCCAGACGTCGGATCGTCTCAATGAGTGTCCCACCGGTCCCCTTGGAATGATGCATCCCAGCGAGGTTTTCCCTCCTGGGACCGTGACGCAGCCAAACCGCACAAGTATCCGGGTCGGACGCCCCCCGATGAAGGCGGACGATCAGCAAACTGCCGAGACCGCTGCCCTTCAAGCTATCGAAATCAAGGTCTTGCGGCGCGGCGACGACGTCGTCCTCAGGAACGTCGCTACGGGTGTGTTCGATAATCCCATCGATCCGAAGCTAGCCAGAGAATTTCTCGAAGACCCCCGCCACCACATCGCAGTTGCCGTCGACAATGGGCTGGTAGTTGGCTTTGCGTCCGGAGTGCACTATATCCATCCCGACAAACCACCTGAGCTGTGGATCAACGAGGTTGGAATTGCACCGACTCATCGACGCCGCGGATTGGGCAAAGCCGTGCTGAAAGCGCTGTTCGATGCGGCCCGAGAGCTCAACTGCACCACCGCATGGGTTTTGACCGATGGAGGCAACCCTGCCGCCATGAAGCTTTACTCCTCGATCGGCGGAACCTTGACGGTCGAGGATGCGGCACCTGGCAACCACACGCTGATGTACTCGTTTGTCCTTTCTTGATCTCTGAAATACGTTTGCCGACATCACATTCCGCGTGCTGATCCCTTCGGGGCCGCTCGAATGTCACTTGGCAAGTGACATGTCCCTGTGGGTCGAGCCGTTAGGTGCGGAAAATTACAGAATTCAGGGCCTGACCCCTTTGAGGCCCTGCCGGTTCGACATACCCTCGTTGAATTCATCACGGTATCGCGCGATGCCGCGGACATTTCTCATCTGTTCCGGGTCGAGAATCAAGGCCATGAACACATCATCGGGCACCCCGGGCCATTGGCAGGAGAGCCCGTGCTTCGATGCGGGCTGAAAACCGAAGCGGGGATAGTAGGTAGGGTGCCCGAGAACGATCAAGAAGGGACAGGCTCGCTGGCGGAGCATCTCCAAACCAGCCTTGATTAAGGCCGAACCGATGCCTCGGCGCTGGCTGTCTGGGAGCACCGCCAGAGGGCCAAGGCCCATGCCGCTGAACGCACGGCCACTGGCTTGAACCGTGACAGGAGTAAACAGGGCATGGCCTACGATCCGGCTGTCCTCCGCAGCAACAAGCGACACCAAGTCCGGACATCCCGATCTCAGGTTTTGGACCAAGTCGGCTTCTTTGGTCCGACCGAAAGCACCCTCATTAACCGCATGAACAGCAGAAAGATCAACTGGCTCTTCTGGACGTATCGTGACCATCGCTTGCCGGACACTAAATGGCTGACCGGTTCGCGGCTTCAATCAAATCCCGAGTTCAGCCGGTCCGAAGGGGCCAGCCTCGAACAA